>Ga0310038_10002617_pt1 | contig 13189 bp, 10 predicted proteins | sample Sb_taG_6_FD_200461 | JGI IMG/M metagenome (GOLD analysis project Ga0310038, IMG submission 200461) | Peat soil microbial communities from Weissenstadt, Germany - Sb_50d_4_PS metaG (v2) (version 2) | ecosystem: Environmental > Terrestrial > Soil > Wetlands > Peat | place: Germany: Weissenstadt... | reverse complement strand
GAGGGCGTGGCGTTCGGCCTCGGTCAGCGGCGGCACGTCGGGCAGCTTGCGCCGCGCCTCGCCGCCGAACTGGAGGACGATGCCGTCCATCAGGTCGCTGCGCGGGGCGGGCTTGTCCGGCCGGCTGTCGAGCAGCGTGAAGTAGCGCTGGGCGGGCAGGGGAGCAGGGACGTCGCTGATAAGGCCGGCGGCGGGATCGGCGAAGTCGCGCGGGCTCGCCATCAGGCGGTCGCACGGCTCCGTCGCGACCAGCACGACCTGCTCTTTGCCGCGCTCCTCGGCGCGGGCGAACAGGCGGGCCGCCTTCCACGGCTGCAGGCCGAGCCCGTCGATCTGCTCCGGGAACGCCGCCGGGTCGCCGGCGCGCTTGAACGCCTCGCGCACCGCCTCCTGAACCAGGGCGTCGGCCGGCCCGGCGGACCCGTCGCCGGCGTCGGTGACCACCACCTCGGGCCGCCAGGTGCGCAGGGCGAGCACCAGCTGCCGGAGCATCTCCTCGGCCGCCGCGCCGCCGTGGCGCGCGTCCCAGCTCTTCACGAGGTCCGTTTTGTCGGCGCGGGCCAGGTGCTGCGGCAGCGGGAAGTGCCAGAGCGTCTCGCCCGCCGCCCCGCCGGCCCGGCGAACCGCGGCCGTCAGGCGCAGCGCTTCGGTGGCGCGGCCCGGCGCCGCCGTAGTCGGGTCCGAGGCGATCACGCGCAGGGCCGTCGTCAGGTAACCCTGGTCAGCGCCCAGTGCGGCCAGCGTCTCCAGGGGCACGCCGGTCGGCCGGGCGTGGACGCAGAGGATGGCCGCCCGCTCGCCGCCGCGGCGCTGGACGGTCCAGCGCTTGCCGCCGTCCGCCGTGGCCAGGATGGCGCCGAGTTCGCCGACGGCCCAGCCCTGCTTGTCGTCGGCGAAGAAGACGCCGTTGAGCGGCAGCGGCTGCTTCGTCTTGACCACGTCCCAGGTGCCGCCGCCGTTACCGCTGTGCAGCAGCGCCGAGCCCGGCCGGCCGACGATCCAGATGTGATTGCCCGCCAGGGCGACGGCGTGAAAGTCCCAGCCCGCGCGCAGCTCCGTCGGCAGCTTGAGATCGGCGAGGTCCCACTTCATCCGCTCGGCGTCCGTGCTGACCTGGACGAAGGCACCCTGGCCGACAACGACCCCGGTCCGGCCGCCGATCTGCAGGCCGCGCAAGGCGCGACCGCCCAGGGTGTCCTGATCGACGCCGGCGAGGGCGTCCCGGCGGAAGGCCGCCAGCCGGTCCCAGGCGCCGGCGAGGGCGCCCGTCTGCGCGTCGCTGAAGTCGGCGGCCAGCCAGGTCGTGCCGCGCCGGCCGGCGACCGGCTGCCAGGTGCGGCCGGCGTCGTGGGTGACGAAGACGCCGCTGGGGTGCTGGTCGGTGCAGTCGCCGGCGATGAAGCCAGTCTTGCCGTCGGCGAGGAAGCGGACCTGGTTGAGGCCCGGCAGGGCGTTGAGGGTGACGCGCTGCCACTTCTCGCCGCCGCTTTGGGTGTAGAGCAGAACGCCGACGCTGCCGCCGCCGTTGGGCAACTCCTCGCGGCCGGCGACCCAGCCGATGTACGGCGTCAGGAACTGCACGCAGCGCAGCGAGGCGCGGACCGCGGTGTGCTGCCGCTCCCAGACCTCGCCGGCTTCCCGGGTGTGCCAGATGACGCCCTCGTCGCCGACGGCCCAGCCCTCGCGGACGCTGCCGTCGGCCTCGCGGACGAAATAGACGGCGTGCAGTGGGGCGTCGTCGAAATGGGGGAGGTCGCCGGCAAAGGCGCACGGCGCAAGCGCGGCGCTCAGCACGAGCGCCAGCAGGACGGGTCGCATGAGAGGGGTCCTCTGTTCCGTGAGGATCGAACCGTGGTGGCGAGCAGCGGGGCGTCAGCCCGCCGGTCCGTCACCGGCGGGCTGACGCCCCGCCGCTCGCCGGGATCAGTCGAACTTCCAGTAGCGCAGGATGCAATAGAGGGCGGTGAAGGCGTCCTTCAGGCCGATCTTTTTCCCCTCTTCGTAGGTGCGGCCGGAGTAGCTGATGGGGACCTCGTAGACGCGCCAGGCCGGGTTCTTCTTCTTGGCGACCTTGGCGGTGATTTCCGGCTCGAAGCCGAAGCGGTTGGACTTGAGGTTGATGCCCTGCAGCACCTCGCGGCGGAAGACCTTGTAGCAGGTCTCCATGTCCGTGAGGTTCAGGTTGGTGAACATGTTCGACAGCGTCGTCAGCGCCGAGTTGGCGACGGAGTGCCAGAAGTACAGGACGCGGTGCGTGTCGCCGATGAAGCGCGAGCCGAAGACCACGTCGGCGCGGTTCTCGAGGATGGGCTGGATGAGGCGCGGGTACTCGGAGGGGTCGTACTCCAGGTCGGCGTCCTGCACGATGACCACGTCGCCGGTGCAGTGCTTGAAGCCCTCGCGCAGGGCGGCCCCCTTGCCCTGGTTGACCTCCTGGTAGAAGACGCGCACCTCGTCGCCGGCCAATTGCCGGAGGATGTCGCGCGTGCCGTCCTTGCTGCAATCATCGACGACGACGATCTCCTTGGGGATCGGCACCGCCTGGACGCGGCGCAGCAGCTCACGGACCCACTGCTCCTCGTTGTAGACGGGGATGACGACCGACAACTTGAAGCCCGGCGGGATGGGGTAGATGCCCAGCTGCCGGCAGGCGGGTTCGCCCAGCAGCCGTTGCAGCACGCGGACGCGCTCGGCCGGGTCGCTCGGTACGTGATCGATCAAGTGGTCCATTGCCACCCCATTCTCGGCCTGCTCCATGAGATTCATGACGGTGTCCAAGGGATCTCCCTTCCGTGGGGACCATAGCACAGGCGGACCATCGCGACGGGGATTATTGAGGAAGGAGACGCCGGGGGTCAAGGCGAATCGTCGGGGGGCCGTCCGCCGGGCGACTGGGCTTGCGTCGTCCCCACCCGCCGCTATAAGCGCCCCCGGCCGTAAGCTCATGCGGCCGCCGTCGCGCGGCCGCGCTGCTACCCCGCATTTCGTGTACCCCCACCGCCGGCTCGGCCGAATAGCATTGCAGACAGGCGCCGCCCTCGCGCCGCAGGAGAATGGCCATGCGACTCGCACGGATGCTGCTCGCGACTGCCCTGGCGCTGGCTGTCGCCTGGCCCGCCCGCGGTCAGGCCGTCCTTTTCCAGGCCGCCGTGCAGACGGACAACGCCGAGGTGCGCTGCAAGCCCGGCACGGAGCCGGCCGTCTACGTCACCCACAAACTCAAGCGCGGCGACCTCGTCCAGGTGGTCGAGAAGGGTTCCGACGGGTGGCTGAAGATCGAGCCGCCGAAGGGGTCGTACAGCTGGATCAACACCCGTAGCGTGCGCCCCGCCGACGCGGCGCAATGCATCTGGACCGTAACGGCGCTCGACGCGCGGGCGCCCGTCCTCATTGGCAGTCCCTACAAGTCGGGCAAGCCGGACGTCGTCGGGACTACGCTGACCGGCGGCACCCAGGTCATCGCCATCGGCGCGCTGCAACACGCGGACGACGGGGACTGGCTGCCGATCCTGCCGCCCCCCGGCGAATACCGTTACATCCGCGACAAGGACGTCTCCGGCCCCACGAGCGGCCCCGGGACGACGGCGAGCACGGTGGCGCACGAAGGGTCGGCAAGCCCGTCCCCGGACCACGGGGGCGGCGGTCTCCCATCGTTACCCGGCGCGGTGGCGGAGCCGGGGCATTCGCAGCCGGCGGACGGAACCGTCCACGTCGGCACGGGGGCGGCCAACGACCCCTTGCTGCAACAGGCGGTGCAACAGGAACAGGCGGGAAATCGTGTGGGGGCGGCCCGCCTCTACGACCAGCTCGGCAACAAGTACGTCAGCAGCAACCACGACGCGGCCGTGCAGTACTACAACCGGGCGGCATGGCTGCGCGTCGGCGCGGTCCCGGCGGCGCCGACGGCGGCGAGCCAGGGCGACGCGCTGTACGCCCAGGCGCGGGAATACGAGAAGGCGGGCAACTACGCCGAGGCGAGCCGGATTTATACGCGGCTCGGCGACATGTACCGGGACAGCGAGTACAAGCTGTCGCTGCAATACTACAACCGGGCCGCCTGGCTGCGCCAGGCCCAACCGCCGGCGCCGCGTGTCAACCCGGCCCCCGCGCCCGCGCCCGCGTTGCCCATCACGACGGCGAATGCGCCTCCTTCCTCCGGCCTGGTGCAGACGGGAGCGGTGTCGGTGCAGATGCTTGGACCGGGACAACTCTTGCGCTCGGCGTCGCCGATCGACGGCCGACCCACCTACGTCCTTAACTCGCCGCAGGGGACGGTCATCGCCTACCTGACGCCGCAGGCCGGGGTGGATCTCGAGCGCTACGTGGGCCAAAACGTCGAGGCGCTGGGTCAGCTTGTGCCGCGGAACGACATGCGCGACCGCTACATGACCGTTGCCCGGCTGCGCCTGCTCTCGCCCCAATAGCGACAGGCGGAGTTCACTTCCCGCCCACGTCTTCCACGACGAACGGCGAGTCGGCGCGCACGTTGACGATGCGCAGACTGCGGCGTCCTTCGAGGACGGCGAGCAGCTCGGGCAGGACGTGCCGGGCGCGCCAGCCCTGCGTCAGGAGCGACTCGGCCGGCGGCGGGGCGCCCTGCATCCGGGCCCGCACCAGCAACTTGACGTCGCTGCTCGTGGCGACCAGGCCCGGCGCCAGCTGGTGGCGGGCGCAGAAGTCGCCGAGGACCGCTTGCAGGACGTTGGCGACGAGGCCGACTTGCGGCGGATCCTGCTCGCGCTCGGCGGCGCGCGGCCACTGTTCGGGCGGCAGGGCCCGGGCCACCTCGACGGCCTGCAGGATGGCGGGGAGGTCGCGGCGCGGCAGGCCGCGGATCGGCTGCAGGTCGCGCTCGCGCGCCGGGTTGCGGCGGGCGATCTCCACGATCAGGTCGTCGCGGACGATGGTCCGCGCCGGGCGGTTCATGCGCGCCGCCGTCTCCTCGCGCCAGTTGTAGATGGAACGCACGATGGCCAGGCGGCGCCGGTCGAGCGAGCCGAGGCCGCGCAGCTTGCGCCACTTCTCCGCGGGCACCTCCTCGGGCGTGACCGCCGCCGCCATCCGGGCGAAATCCTCGCTCGCCCAGTCGGCGCGGCGGAGGCTGTCGAGTCGGCCGGCGACGCGCTCGTGAGCGGCCAGGAGGTAGCGCACGTCGTCGAAGGCGTAGCGGACCTGCGCCGCGGTCAGCGGCCGGTCGCGCCACTCGGTCAGCGTCTCGGCCTTGGCCAGCTGCACGCCCAGGAGCTGGTGGATCAGCGCGCCGGCCCCGAGCGGGTAGGCGAGGCCGACCAGCCCCGCCGCGATTTGCAGATCGAAGAAGTGGTCCGGCGTCTGCCCCGCCCACAGCCGGCACAGGCGCACTTCCTCGCGGCCGGCGTGGACGACGACGACGTTCTGCGGATCGACCACGAGCCGCCAGAAGGCGTCGAGCGGGCCGACCGCGAGCGGGTCGATGAGGAACAGGCGCTCGCTGGTGGCGACCTGCACCAAGCACAGGTGCGGGTGGTAGGTGTTCTCGCCGACGAACTCGGTGTCGAAGCCAAAGCGGCGGCAGGCGGCCAGGTGCTCGCAGCAGGCCCCGAGTTCCTGGGGGGTCGTGACAATCTGTTCCGGCAATTCAGACATACTGTCCCTCGCTGACGCCCCAGCCGCCGTCCACCGGGAGCACCACGCCGGTGATCAGGCGGGCGGCATCGCTGCACAGTAAGACGGCCGCGCCCGCACAGTCTTCGGGGAGGCCGGGGCCGGCGGCCAGCGGTTGCTTCGTCCGCAGAAACTTGCGGACGGCGTCGTCGCGCATAGCCCGCTGGGCCATCGGCGTATCGATCAAGCCCGGGGCGATCACGTTCACGCGGATGCCGTCGGCCGCGTAGCGCGCCGCCGCCAGCCGGCTCATGCCTATGATACCAGCCTTCGCCGCCGTGTAAGCGCAGGTATCGAAGTGATGCGGTGACGGCGCCAGCGCCAGTACGCTCGCCATGTTCAGGATCGCCCCGGGCTGCCGCGCCTTGCGGAAGTGGCGCACGGCGGCGCGGTTGGTGAGGAACACGCTCTTCAAATTGTCGTCGAGGGTGGCCTGCCAACCGTCGTCGGTGCATTCGTGCAGCGGCCCGTCGCCGTGCTTCCGCCCGCTGCACCCGGCGACGTGATACAGCACGTCGAGTCCGCCGAGAAGCATGACGGTAAACGCGACCAGTTCGTCAACCTGTTTGGGGTTGCGCGCGTCGCAGGCCGCCAGGAGATACCGGCCAACGGGGCCGAGTGCGGTGATCAGCTCCTCGTTTTGTGCGGCACCGAGGCCGGCGACCATCAGGCGCGCCCCCTCTTCGAGGAAACGCCGCGCCGCGGCGAGGCCGATCCCCGAGGTGCCGCCGACAATCAGGCAGCGCTTGTTCAACAACTGGCCGGTTTGCACGACAGAGGGTGTCCTTAACGAGCAGCGAAATCGTGCAGCACGCGCAAGAGATTCTAGGCATGCTGATGGGACACAGCTACGTCCGGTTTTTCCGGCAAGCCTCCGGAGGCCGACGACTCCTCCCGCCGCCAGCACACCCTCGCCGAGGAAGCCGCACCACAGGAGGGCGTGCGGCAGGCAAATGGATTGCATTGCGCGCACACACACACAAGTGCTGCCCAATCACCCGCGGTGATAGTGCCGCCACTCCCGCGCCACTACCCCGGACCCCTGACAGATGACTCCATTGATCGGCCGGCCCTCCCCGCACGGATTCATCTCACGAGCCGTGATGGCAAGGATCAAGAGCGCGGGCCGCTGGGGAACACTCAGGTGGCACTGCCGCACGGCACGGCGCCCCCGGCCGCGCCGGGCGTTCCTTCGCGTCGCCGGCAGTGCCAAGGGCCGTTTCGTTTCACGGCCCGTGAAACGAATCGTGTTTCCCTATGTCCTTGTCCTTCCCCGCCTTGCGCCGCCGACAACCCGTTCGTTTCACGCCTTTGGTAGACACCATTCGGGGGGGGCAATGAAACGATTCGTCAGGGAGGAAATTGGGCCGAAGCGACGGTCGCTGTGAACCTCCAGCTCAACAGGGGAGAGGCCCCGCCGTCATCCCGCTACGGCCCTCGACAACAGTGACCGCCACCGGCATACTACATACTGGGGTCGCGCTGCCATAGCGCGCCTCCTTGTACGGAGATTGCCGAACCATGCCCCCTGCCCATGACGAATCCGAATACGTCATCCGGCGGCGGCGCATCGACCCGCTACTCAAGGCCCAGGGCTGGACCATCATTCCCTTCGACCCACTCGCCCCACAACCGGCTGCACCGCCCACGCCATCACCGAGTACGAGACCGCCAACGGCCCAGCCGACTACGCCCTCTTCGTTGATGGGCGCCCCCTCGGCATCATCGAGGCCAAGAAGGTCAGCCTCGGCCCCCAGAACGTCCTCACCCAGGCCGAGCGCTACTCCCGCGGCGTCACCGATAGCCCCTCCGACTTCCGCGGCTATCGCGTCCCCTTCCTCTACTCGACCAACGGCGAGGTCCTTTGGTTCCAGGACGCGCGCCACGCCCTCAACCGCTCGCGCCGGGTCAGCGGCTTCCACACGCCGGCCGCACTCCAGGAGATGCTCGCGCGCGACTTCGACGCCGATTGCGCCGCCCTCGCCGCTCTGCCCAACGACCATCCCCGCCTCCGCCCCGACCAGCGCGAGGCCAACACCGCCACCGAGGCCGCCATCGCCGCTTCGACGGTACGCTCGAAAACCTGATCGATGACCTCAACACCGCCGTTGCCGCATGAGGAATCACCACGAAACACACGAAATACACGAAAAGGGATGCATTAGGTCTTTTTTCGTGTGTTTCGTGGTGTGATGGTTTCCAGATAGCAACGGGAGACGGCCGGTGAACGCGGACGCACCCCTTCTCCTCGCCGACTCACAGGACGCCCTCTCCCGCATCGTGACTCACCCCGCTTCCGGCGGCGAGAGCCGCAGGCGGTCCACCTGGGCCCGCGCCTCCTCGTCCTGGCGCATCAGCCGATACGTCGGATCCTTCATCCATTCCGCCTCGCGCGCCGGCAGCCAGTAGCGAAACGGCGCGTTCTTGTGCCCGGTCCCCTCGCGCAGCAGCAACCGCTCGGCCACAGCCCGCTCCAGCCAGCGCCACAGCGTCGCCTCCGACGGCGTCCCCTTCCCATGCGGCAGCAGCCCACGCAGCTCGCGCCGCGTCAACTTCCCGGGCACCGACGCGAAGAACGGCAGCAGCCCCGCGCCACCTGAAACGGCCCGTTTCTGAACCATGCCTTCACCGCCGGTGAAACGAATCCGCCTGCCGCGCCAGCAGCGGCCCCATAAGCAATAAGGGCCGAGTGGCGGATGACGAGATGCAAGTGGAATTGCTATGATGATTTGCGCTGACAATCCACTCGGACCCTTCGGGGACCGAGTGGCCACCAAGGGACCGAGTGGCCGCGGGCGGGGGCAAGCGAATCGCCCCTTGCCTCCCCCCTCCGCTTTGCCAGAATGACCGGCACACGCCACCGGGCCGCCGAGGGACGCCTTGCCGATGACGACTGCCGACAAGCCGCGCGAGTGGATGCCGCGCTTCTGGGAGGGCTGCGACTTCCTCGCCTGGATGCGGCTACTGGTCCGCAACCGCTTCGCCGTCGGGCTGCCCTACGTCTACATCGCCGTCGTCATCACCTTCGTCAGCGCCTGCCACACGGTACTGCGCCTGATCCAGGAGGCCCTGTTTGCGGGGCCGGTTCGTCGCACGCCGATTCCCAGGTCGCCGCTCTTCATACTTGGCCACTGGCGCACCGGCACCACGCTGCTGCACGAGTTGCTGATCCTCGACGACCGCCATTCGTTCCCGACGACTTACGAATGCCTGGAGCCGAACCACTTCCTGCTCACGGAGAAGGTGCTCACTCCCTGGCTGGGGTTCCTGATGCCGTCGCGGCGGCCGATGGACAACATGGCCGCCGGCTGGGACCGCCCGCAGGAGGACGAATTCGCCCTGTGCATGATGGGCCAGCCGTCGCCTTACCTCACCATCGCCTTCCCGAACCACCCGCCACAAGACCAGGAGGCGCTCGACCTCGAAGGGCTGTCGCCGCTCAAGCGGGCGGCGTGGAAGCGCGCCTTCCTGCTGCTGCTGCGCCGCATCACCTTCCGCAACCCGAAGCGCCTCGTCCTCAAGTCGCCGACCCATACCTGCCGTATCCGCACCTTGCTGGAGCTGTTCCCCGATGCCCGTTTCGTCCACATCGTCCGCGATCCGTACGTCGTCTTCCCCTCGACGGTCAACCTGTGGAAGTCGCTGTACCGGACGCATGGCTTGCAAACGCCGACCTTCGCCGGTCTGGAGGAACACGTCTTCGCCACCTTCACGCACATGTACGCGAAGCTGGAGGAAGGGCGCAAGCTGGTCGAGCCGTCGCGCTTCTATGAGCTGCGCTATGAGGAGTTGGTGGCTAACCCGGTCGGCGAGATGCGGAAGTTGTACGAGCACCTGGGGCTCGGCGAGTTCGAGGAAGTGCGGCCGAAGCTGGAAGCGTACCTGGCGGCGAACGAGGAGTACCGCACGAACAAGTACGATCTGAAACCGGAACTGCGCGCTGAGATCACGCGGCGCTGGGGCGACGTGATCCGGCGATACGGGTATGCAATGGAGTAGCGCCCCTCACGTCCCGCTCCGCTCCAGCGCCTCCGTGTAGGCGGCCTCCAGGTCCACCGGCACCGTCATGGCCCCCTTCAGCGCGAGGGGCATGATCGGTAGCGCCTGGCCAACCGCCAGGAGTGTCGGCCAGACCTCGATCTGATTGGTTTCCTCGATCCGGTTCGGCCGGTAGGCGACTGTGTAGAGCGTGGCCTCGGCTGGCATGTGCGAAGTCACCGGGTGGCGCAGCACCTCCATCACTTCATTGTGCAGGTTGAAGTGCCGCCGCGTCACCCCGTCTACGATGATAAGCCCGATTCCACCCTGGAGGTAGGCAGCCGATTTCGCGGCGAAAGCGCGGCGGGTTTCGGGACGGTCCTTGTTCCCCGGACTCACCAACTCGACGACCGCGACGGGATCCCAACTCCCGTAGAGCTTATCTACGACGGGCACGATGATGTCATCGGGAAAGACTGCGGGCAGCTTCAGCGCCGCCGCAGGCGGTGCCCACGGCTTGACGGCAACACCGCCCCCCGGACCGTTCACCGGCTCTTCCCGCACGGCCGACCCCCGATCGATCTCGGCGACATCGGCTTCGACGTGTCGGCCCAGGTGGATTTGTGCAAAAGCACGGAACCGCTTCGGGAGCGTGCGGTTCAGCTGCGCCATGATCGCATTGGCCCACGCGCCGTGGAATGACTCCCAAACAGCGGGCGGCTCGTCCGCCTTCGCAAAGTGATCCTGGAGTGGCATGATGAGTCCCTTTCCGACGTCGGATCCTCACTCATCTTACACCGCCTCGATCACCGTTGCGATGCCCTGCCCCGCGCCGATGCACATCGTCGCCAGCCCCAGCCGCGCCTTCCGCTCGCCCATCGCGTGAATCAGCGTCGTCGCGATGCGCGCCCCGCTGCACCCCAGCGGATGGCCCAGCGCGGTCGCCCCGCCATGCACGTTCACCTTCTCCGGGTCGGCCTTCAGCAGCTTCATCACCGCCAGCGTCTGTGCCGCGAACGCCTCGTTGATCTCGATCAGGTCGATGTCGGCGAGCGTCAATTTCGCCCGCGCCAGCGCCTTGTGGACCGCCGGCACCGGGCCGATGCCCATCACGGACGGATCGACCCCCGCCACGGCCATCGCCCGCACGCGCACCTTCGGCGTCAGGCCCAGTTCCTTCGCCCGCTCCTCCGACATGACCAGCAAGGCGGCGGCACCGACGCTGATCTGGCTGGCGTTGCCGGCCGTGATCGTGCCCCCGTCGGGCATGAACGCCGGCTTGAGCGCCGACAGGGCTTCGAGGGTGGTGTCGCGGCGGATGCCCTGGTCCTCGCTGATGGTCTTGCGCCGCCCCTCCTCGTCGCGGCCCCAGGTCGGCACGACCTCCCGGCCGAAGGCGCCCGAGTCGGTCGCCGCGGCCGCCAGGCGATGGCTGCGCAGGGCGAACTCGTCCTGCTCCTTCCGACCAATCCGGTAGCGAATGGCGAGGTTTTCCGCCGTCAGTGCCATGTGCAGCACGGCAGGGCTGTGGCGGTAGAAGAGGCGCGGGCTGGGGTCGAAGCCCGACTCCATCGGGATGTGATGCATGTGCTCGACGCCGCCGGCGATCTGCACGTCCTCGCAGTCGGCGGCGATGCTCTGCGCCGCCTGGTGCAGCGCCTGCAGCGACGAGCCGCACAGCCGATTGACGGTGGCGCCGCCGACCTCGACTGGCAGCCCGGCGATGAGCGCGGCCATGCGGGCGATGTTGTAGCCCTGCTCGCGCTCCTGCTTGACGCAGCCCCAGTGGACGTCCTCGACCTCGGCGGCGGGCAGGCCGGTACGCTCCAGCAGGGCGCGCATGAGATCGGCCGAGAGGTCCTCGGCGCGGGTGTCGCGGAAGATACCTTTTTCGGGGTGGGCGCGGCCGATGGGGGTGCGGACGGCCTCGATGACGACGGCGTGGCGCATGACTGAGCCTTTCACGGGGGCCGCCGCGCTCGTAGGTCAGGCTTTCCAGCCTGACTCTGCTTCGCGTCAGGCTGGAAAGCCTGACCTACGAGCGCGGCGGCGTGACAGGCCCCTGCGACCCGATCATCGTGCCGTGGCCGTCGCCCGGCTGCCGCGCGAGCGGCGCGACCCATCGAGCAGCTGCGACTCGGTCGGGTCGTGACAGCACAGCGTGTAGGCGCCGCAGTCGGGGCAGGGGCAGGACTCGACGGCCTGCTGCTCGTAAATAGAAAACGTGTGAGCGACCGTCCAGGCCTGCCCACAGCTGACGCACGTGATCGTGAGAGGAACCAAGGGAACACCCGCCTCCGTTCGAGGTCGCACGGGCTCAGCGCTGATTGTAGCGCGGCCCCGGCTCGATCCGCAAGGACCGAATCCCTATTCTTTTCGGCACGCCCCGGAGAAAACTTGAATGCCCCCCGTCGCGAACAAAGCCACCTACCGCTTCACCTTCGGCCCGTGGAACATCAGCACCGGCGCCGACCCCTTCGGCCCGCCCGTCCGCAAGGAGGTCGCCTTCGCCGCCAAGGTCCGCGAGTACAAGAAACTCGGCTTCGACGGCGTGCAGTTCCACGACGACGACGTGGTGCCGCCCGACCAGATCGACGCCGACCCGCCGACCCTCGCCCGCAACGCCGCCAAGGTCAAGAAGCTGCTCGACGGCGAGGGCCTCTTCTGCGAGTTCGTCGCGCCGCGGCTGTGGGAGCACGGCAAGACCATCGACGGCGCCTTCACCTCCAACAGCGCCGCCGAGCGCAAGTACGCGATCGAGCGCGGCAAGAGGGCCATCGACATCGCCAACGCCGTCGGCTGCAAGGACATCGTCCTGTGGCTGGCGCGCGAGGGGACCTACGTCCGCGAGGCCAAGGACCCGCTGGCCTCGGCCCAGCGCATCCTCGACGCCGTCAACGCCCTGCTCGACTACGACAAGGGCATCCGCATCCTCGGCGAGATGAAGCCGAACGAGCCGATGGACCAGGCTTACCTGCCCACCCCAGGCCACTTCCTCGCCCTGTGCTACCGCGCCGCGGAGCCTTCCCGCTGCGGCGTCCTCATCGAGTCGGCGCACAGCATCCTGGCCGGTCTTGACCCGTCGGACGACATGGCTTACGCCCTGTGGCACCAGAAGCTCTGGAGCGTTCACCTCAACGACCAGAACGGGCTGAAGTACGACCAGGACAAGGTGTTCGGCTCCGTAGACCTGCGGCGGGCGTTCAACCAGGTGTGGGTGCTGGAGCGCGGCGGCTTCGACGGCTGCGTGGGCCTCGACGTCAAGGCGATGCGCACCACCAGGCCCGGCGACCAGACGAAGCACCTGGCGAATAGCCTGGAAATGTTTAAGCGGCTGCTCGACGTGGCTCGCGCCGTCGATGCCGCCAAGATCGAGGAGTACCGCTCCGAGCGCGACTACGAGGGGCTGGAGATGTACGTCCTTGGGAAGCTGATGGGCCGTTGAGAGTCTGTAGCGCAAGCCGCTTGCGGCTTAGCAATCTTTTCACTAATGGCGAGCGGCGCGGCGTCAGCCCGCCGGTTTCGGCTTCACCGGCGGGCTGCCGCCGCGCCGCTCGCCATTAGTACA
>Ga0310038_10002612_pt1 | contig 13200 bp, 9 predicted proteins | sample Sb_taG_6_FD_200461 | JGI IMG/M metagenome (GOLD analysis project Ga0310038, IMG submission 200461) | Peat soil microbial communities from Weissenstadt, Germany - Sb_50d_4_PS metaG (v2) (version 2) | ecosystem: Environmental > Terrestrial > Soil > Wetlands > Peat | place: Germany: Weissenstadt... | reverse complement strand
GGCGCTCCGCCTGCTCTATGCGGTCTTGACGGTATGACTCTCCTTGAACGGCCAGGACCTTGGGGTGGGTCCGGCCGGACACCAGATAGCGCGGCCGCATCGGGAGATCGTGCAGAGTTCGCATCGCCTCAATGACCCTCTCGATGCCTTTGCCCGGTCCGATGAGGCCCCAGGTCAAAATGACGGGTCGGCCCTTCGGGTCAGGCACGGCACGTCCAGTAGGGATGGCTGCGCCATGGGCAATCGTGTCCACTTTGGAGGCGTCCACGTCGAATCCATCGCACAGCCGGACCCGGGCCGCCTCCGTCATCACCACGACCCGGTCCGCCAGAGCGGCCACATCGTTCAGTACTGAGCGCTGATGTGGCGTCGGGTTCGTCAGGATCGTGTGGGCGACGACGATGGAGGGGACGTGGAGACCGCCCAGGACCTCGAGCACGTCGTCACCGTCGGTACCTCCGTACAGCCCGTATTCGTGCTGGACGACGGCCACATCGCATTGGTTCAGCGCGTCCACGCTCGCGAGCATGGAGCGCGCCGATCCGCTGACCATCTCGCCGATGACCCGATCGCCGTGCACTGACTGTCCGGCACTGTCGACGACTCGCACGATGCTGACCTCGGCGTCGTTGGCCGCCAACCCGGACGCCAGCGCAGAGGTGAAAGTGGCCAGGCCGCACGCTGTCGGGGGGTACGAGCTGAGAATTCCGAAAGTGCGAGCGCGGCCATCAGGGCTTTCGATGGGCAAATTCGGGACGCGCACTTATGCTCCTCAAAGAGGCTCGGTCGAGGCGTCGAACCTGCACGGGGGACGTCGGCCGAAGCGGCCATCCTGCCCAAGCGAAGCGACTCTCCCAAGGGGACGAGTTAACCAGCATACAGCGGAGACCGACCGCCCGTCCCGTCGACCCCAGGTGACCGGCGCCGCAGGTTACGCCCGGGGGTTCCTCCGATGTGGAAGATCGGCCACCCGATCTTGGTTCTCGAGCGACTCGTCGGGTGTCTCGTTCGGCCCTACGACGTCGTACTCCCGAATCGGCCCTCGACGGCGAGCGCGTCATCGGCTACGTAAGTCGCAAGCGAGTCATAGTCGCGGTCGATGTCGCTGTCGTTGCCCACGTGCACCGTGATTGCGAGCTCGTCACGTCGAGCTGCTTCAGTGTGCGTGACGGCAAGATCGTGAGCCTTCCCGTGATCTTCAACCAGCCCCCGCCCCATTGAGAAGCGATCCCGGCGGCCGGGGATCGCGACGCCTGACCCGGTGCCGCCCTCAAGTACCCTTGGCCGACTTCGGTAAGGTAGGGAGCCGCCGTGCAATCAATCAGATCGCTGGTGACGGCCGGCGCGCTGGCCTTCGCCGTGGCCATGGTCGCCACCGGCCCGGCGACAGCCGCGGTGTCGCACGCGGGAACTTCGCCCGGGTCCATCGTCGATTCCGTCCAAGGTCGCACGCTCGGACCGGGATGGTCGGCGTTCGTGGCGCATCAGCCCTTCAAGCCCGCGGTGGTCGCCGAGACAGCCTCCGAGGGCCCGCTCGGCGTGGCCTACTTCGCGTTCCCGACGGCCAGGGACGCGCAGGCCTTTGAGGCTCGGCCTTCGAAACTCGCTGTCGTCCAAGCCCGCGGCGTGAACCCGGTCGCCTACGTGCTCGCAGGTCAGGACGGATTCAACGCACAGAGCCTCAACAAGAAGTCGACCGTTTACACCTTCAAGGGTGGCGTCGGCATCTTCCTGCAGCAGGGGACGACCATTGTGCTCGGGACCTACATCGGCCCCCCGCCGAAGCACCGCGCGGGCTACGACCTGCTGTCGGACGGGCTCAGCCAAACGACCCAGAAGGCCGCCACGTTCCTGAGTTCCAAACCCACGAGCACTCCGGCCTCTCCGTGATCCACGGAATGGAGCCATGTCAGAGCATGGAGCCATCCTGTGGATCACGTTTCCTCGAAGATCCCGTGTTCAGGGACCGATCATGTGTACGTCGTCTCGCTCCATGACGTCCTCAGGCGTGGAGGGGCCCACTTCACCAACGAACTGAGCATGGCGCCGAGAAGAGGACCTTCGTCACTTCTTGGGCGGACCTTGGACTCTATGAAGGATCCACGCTCTCGCCGACACTGACGCCACGGATTCTCAATACAAAGGGGTACTCATGCAACGGAAGTTCTTTGATGTCTTCGCCAGCGCCATCGGTGCTGTCATGGTGGTGGCCCTACTGGTCGCCGGCTCCCTGTTGATGTGGGGCTACAGCTTCGCCAACTCGAACGTGCACAACCAGCTGGCCGCGCAGGACATCACGTTCCCGACCAGGGCCGAGTTCGCACAGGCCAAGCCGGGCACGGAGATCACCCCCCAGATGTTGCCCTACCTGCTGAAGTACGCCGGGCAACCCCTGACCACCGGCGCCCAGGCTGAGGCCTACGCAGACCACTTCATCGCCTATCACCTCGCCGAGATGCCCTATAACGGCGTCTACGCCGCGGTGAGCACGGCCGCCCGGGCCAACCCGACGAACGCCAAGTTGGCCGCCGAGGTCCAGACGGTCTTCACGGGCACCACCCTGCGGGGTCTGTTGCTCGAGGCCTATGCGTTCAGTGTCATTGCAACGATCGCCTTCTGGGCCGGGATCGCAGCGTTCGTCCTCGCCGGCATCATGGCGGTCCTGGTTGCCTTCGGGTTCTGGCACGCCCGCCGGACTCCCGAAGATGAGGAGCTCACTATGCACCACGAGGAGTTGACAGTGCGCAGCGAAGGGAACGGCGCCGGCCACGTGGACAAGGTGGAGCCGGTAACGGTCTGATCTCTCACGGCACCGCAGGTTTCCGTTCTCCACCCGGTCCGATTTCAGGATTGGGTGGAGACGCGTCCGGGCATCCGTGGAGCAGTTCGACCTGATCGGCAAGACGCTGAGCACCCCGGCGTGCGAGCATGCTCGACCTGATCGGAGGCTCTGATGAAGATCGACACCATGCTGGCCGGGCTGGAGGACGCTCCCGCCCACGCCCGCCGGCTGGAGCAGCTCGGGGTGGACGGCGCATTCACCTTCGAGGGTCCCCACGACGTGTTCACCCCGCTGATCCTGGCCGCCGGAACCACCACAACTCTGGAGCTCGCCACCAACGTGGCCATCGCATTCCCACGCAACCCGGTGCAGCTGGCCCACCAGGCCTACGACCTCCAGCTCCTCACCCACGGACGGTTCAGCCTGGGTCTCGGTTCCCAGGTCAGGGCTCAGGTGGAGAAGCGGTACGGCGCCTCGTTCGACCGCCCCATTGCCCGGATGCGCGAGCTGGTCGGGGCCCTCCGCGCCATCTTCGCCACCTGGGAGACCGGTGAGCGGCTGAACTTCCGTGGTGAGTTTTGGTCGCACACCTTGATGCCTCCCATGTTCAACCCCGGGCCCAACCCCTACGGCCCGCCATCAATCGCTCTCGGCGGGCTCGGACCCCAGATGATCCGGCTCGCGTCCGAAGTGGCCGACGGGGTGCTGGTCATGCCGTTCAACACCGCCACCCACTTCGCTTCGCGCAGCGTTCCTGCCATCGATGAAGGACTGGCACGCGGGGGCCGCGACCGCTCGTCGCTCTTCGTGACCGGCGAGGTCATCGTCTGCTGTGGGCGGACCGAGGAGGAGATGGAGACCGCCCGGATGGCCGGTCGGTGGCTGCTCTCCTTCTACGCCTCCACCCCGGCATACCGCCCCGTGCTCGAGTCCGAGGGATGGGGGGAACTCCAACCCGAGCTCAACGAGCTCTCCAAGTTGGGACGATGGGAAGAGATGCCCGGTCTCATCGATGACCGCATGCTTGCTGCCCTTGCCGCGGTGGGCTCGCCTAAAGAGGTGGCCCTCGACATCGCGGACCGATTCGGGGGACAGGTCGACCGGGTCGCTTTCTACACCCCGTACCCCATCAGCGAGGAGACCCTCGGGCAGATCGTGGCCGAGCTGGCCTGGGCAGTCCCTCAGTCACTCTGAGACAAGCGGTAGCCATGCCGGAGGTCATCGCCTCCGACAAGGGTTTGAGTCTTCCGGTTGACTCGTTGTCACTCGCTTGTGACAGGGGTTGAGGGCGACCTCTCCGACAGTCCCTTCATATGTCGGTTACTGGCCGGATTGGGACGTTCTCCTCTATGTCACGACCTCCCTTGGCGTCACGATCTTGAAAGCCGTGGCGGCCCTCGTTAGCCATGAGCTGGATCAGTAGGTAGGTGTGCAGTGGTCACCACGACTTCCATGGATGACACTGGCGATCGCGGGTCGAGCCACGATCCGGATTGGAACGGCCATGGAGGGCACGCGGTCATCACTGCGGCGGTCGAGGTCGACGGTGTGTCCAAGCAGTTCGGTCCGACCCTGGCGCTCGACAATGTTTCGCTCTCCGTCGAGGCAGGCAGGGTGCTGGCGTTGCTGGGACCGAATGGCGCCGGCAAGACGACCCTCATACGGATCCTCACTACTTTGCTGGCCCCTGACTCAGGCCGCGCCAGAGTCGCCGGACTGGACGTGCAGAGGGACCCTAAGGCCATTCGGTCACTCATCGGGCTGGCCGGCCAGTATGCCTCGGTCGACGAGATGTTGACGGGCCGGGAGAATCTTGAACTCGTCGGTCTCCTCTACCACCTGGAGAGGTCGGAGTATCGACGCCGGGCCCAGGACGCGCTCGAGCGCATGACGCTTACCGGCGCAGGGGACAAGCCGGTCAAGACCTACTCGGGCGGGATGCGACGGCGGCTCGACCTGGCGGCAAGCCTCATCGGGCGGCCCCCGATCCTGTTCCTCGACGAGCCGACGACTGGGCTCGATCCTCGGACGAGGAACGGTCTGTGGCAGTTCATCGAAGAACTCGTCGCAGAGGGAACGACCGTGCTCCTCACTACGCAATACATGGAGGAAGCAGAGCATCTGGCCGATAGCATCGTGGTCCTCGATACCGGGTGCGTTGTGGCCCAAGGAACCGCTGACGAGCTGAAGGACCAGCTGGGAGGCGACGTGCTCGAGATCAGGGTCACCGACGTGGCTGACCTTGAGCGGGCCGCCACGCTTGTGGCGGAGTTCGGAGACGTTGTCCCGCGCCTCAATCCCGACCTCAAAGAGGTCAGTCTCCCGGTCAAGGGCAGTGCGAAAGTACTTATCGCCGCCGGACGTGCGCTCGACGACAGTGGTATCGCGCTCGATGACCTGGGGATCCGCCGACCTTCGCTCGACGATGTCTTCCTATCGTTCACCGGCCATCGGACGGTAACCGGCGAGGACGCCGATGGCGGCGGCGGCAGCGTAGGTGGGTCGGATGAGTGATCTCGCCATTCAGCGGCTGAGCGCCCAGTCCGCTTCCATGACCCCGGAGCTCGCACTCCGCGACATCATCGGGATGACCAAGCGGAACCTCCTGCGGATCATCCGTACCCCGCAGCTACTGGTCATGTCGATCGCGCAGCCTGCGATCATCCTGCTTCTCTTCCGCTACGTGCTCGGTGGAGCAATTCACATCCCTGGGATCAATTACGTTGACTACGTCGTCCCGGGCATCTTCCTCGAGGCGGTCCTGATCGGTGGGATGACCACCTCGCTGGCGTTGGCTCAGGATCTCCAGGCGGGCATGATCGACCGCTTCCGCAGCCTGCCCATGGCGCGCTCGGCCTTTTTGGCTGGCAGGACGCTGGCCGATATCTGCCGGAGCATACTGGCCCTGGTCTTCATCATCGGTCTCGGACTGGTTGTTGGCTTCCGGTTCAACAACAACTTCGGATCTTGCCTCGCTGGTGTCGGGTTGATCATCCTCTTCGGCTACGCATTCATCTGGGTGTACGCCGCGGTCGGCCTGGCCGTCAAGGATCCTCAGACGGCACAGGTCGCTGCGATCCTTCCGATGTTCGTTCTGTTCTTCGCGAGTTCGGCTGTCGTTCCCGTGGCCACCATGCCCGGTTGGCTCCAACCCTTCGCTCGCAACCAGCCGGCCAGCGTCGTCATCAACTCGGTGCGCGCCCTGTTCGAGGGCGGACTACTGTCCCCGGATCTGTGGCAAGCCATCGCTTGGTGCCTAGGGATCCTCGCGGTCTTCTTCGTCGTCTCGCTGAATCTCTACCGCAAGGCGGCGGCCTAGCCTCGGGCGGTCCCGTGCTCGCTCTCCTCTTGTTCTGGGCAGTCACGACCACATCGGGTTCAGACGCCAGTTCGCCGGGCACCAGGTCCGCAACTTGATCGCTAGCCCGGACGGGACGAGCCCGTTTGCCCGAGGACACAGGCGTTCGGAGGCAGTTTCCGTGGCCAATTCATGATGACCTCAGCCTGTTGGTAGTAGGACTGTCACCTCGCGTTCAAGCTCTGACCAGACCCCGCTCGTTCCTATCGGCTGGTTGCCGGAACCGGGCGGCGACCTGCGTGCCGTTGGTCTTCGAGCTGGATCGTTCGGGGTTGCTCCCGCAGCGCCTGCACGACCACGGCCTTTGGCCCGCTAGTCTGGGTTGCTACAGAGCGACACGTACGCGGCCCCACACCCAGGCGACCGCACGGCCGTCGTGATGTCTCGAAGGAGACGGCGATGGCGATGAAGCGTGGTAGCAGTGACGATGCGGACCTCGTCAAGTTGTACCTCAGAGACATCGGGCGGTATCCGCTGCTCACCAAGGACGACGAGGCCCACTTGGCACAGGCCATGGAGGCCGGCCGCGAGGCGGAGATGGCTCTCGCCGACCCGGGGACCAGGCTGACACCGGCCAAGAAGCGCGAGCTACGTCGGGTCCAGGCCGCCGCTGCCGCCGCCGAGCAGAGCTTCGTATCGTCCAACCTGCGCCTGGTGGTGTCTATTGCCAAGAGGTACCAGGCGTCGGGTCTTCCGCTTCTCGACCTGGTTCAGGAGGGGAACCTCGGTCTCATCCATGCGGTGGAGAAGTTCGACTGGCGCAAGGGGTTCAAGTTCTCCACCTACGCCACGTGGTGGATCCGCCAGGCCATCACCCGCGGCATCGCCAACACGGGCCGCACCATCCGCTTGCCGGTACATGCCGGAGACATGTTGAGCGGGGTCCAAAAGGCCCAGGGCCACCTCGAGTCAAAGCTCGGACGACAGCCCACCATGGACGAGCTGGCGGCGGAGACCATGCTGTCGTATCAGACCCTGACCGATGTCCTTCGGTGGCGCTCCGAGCCCCTGTCGCTGTCCGAGCCGCTGAGCGAGGACGGAGATGCCGACCTAGGCGACGTGGTGGCCGACGCCAATGCCACGTCGCCCTTCGATCACGCAGCCGAGGCGCTGCTCGGTGAAGAAATCAGTCGGCTGCTCGCACCCCTCGACGAGCGCGAAGCGACCATCCTTCGTCTGCGTTTCGGTCTCGATCGTGGTGAACCGCGAACCCTCCAAGAGGTCGGCGAGCACTTCGATTTGACCCGTGAGCGAATTCGTCAGATCGAGGCCAGAGCCATGTCCAAGCTGCGTCACCCGTCATCGGATACCGGCGCCCACGATCTACTGACCGGCTAGTTTGCCTTCGCCGAGCCGCCAACCGCTCTCACTGAGGAGGGCGTTGGAATCCCCCTTCCGACGTTGTTCGGGCGACCCCGGCAGGACTTGAACCTGCACCACCGGCCTCAGGAGGCCCATTCGGATTGTCCAATCCGTCTTTCCTGTCCCTCCTAGCGACGCCGAGTAGTGGCTTGTGTCCAGCCCGTTCGTTGCCGTCTTCTCCGTGGCGCCAAATTGATTTGCCAATTTGGATTGCCAATAGGAGCCACCGGCTTTGGTAGTCGGCGCATAAGCCGGTCGTGACAATTTGGTACGGCAGTAGATACCTCTCTGCCTTCACTGAGTCCGCAAGAGCTGTCCCACCGACCGTCTGCGCGCCGAGGTCACAGCCGGAATGACTGCCAGAGCATTGGCGACCATGAGCACGCCTACCGCCAGGGCGGCGATCGTCGGCCCGGGCACAGCGGGGACGGGCACAGCACCGAGATTGGTGGCAAAGGCATTCCAGACGACCCGGCCGACGACGATGCCGAGAGGGACGCCGACGATGATGCCTACCAGGGCAACCGTTGTGGCCTGCCAGAGCACGGTCGCGCCGACCTGCAGGTTCACGAAGCCGAGCGCTTTGAGCAGTCCCATCTCCCGGCGGCGCCGGACGACGCTGACCACGAGCAGATGGAGGAGGGTTGCCACACCGAACATCGCCAGCACACACCCGAGGATGAGCGGGAAGTTCACCGCCTCCCCGAAGTTGACCAACGAGGTTGGGATGGTCGGCCTGGTCGCGCCGTCACGGGCGACGTAGCGGGCGATATCGGCCTGACCCTTCTGACCGGGCTTCGCCCTCGCCAAGACGACGAAAGTTTGACTGGCCGCGAATGACTGCCGGCACTTACTCACATCACGTCCGGGCGGGCACACGGCGTTCAGGTAGCCGGCCAACGTGTAGGCCGACCCGGTGCCGAGCCCACCGCCCCCGGCGTCGCTGGGGAACGACGCCGTCCCGACGACGTGAAACGGAACGGTGCGCGAACCGCCGGTCGGCAGTTGCACGGTCACCCGCACAACCGACCCCACATGGGCGCCGACCTGGTGCAGGGTCGTGACACCGAGTGTCACGTCGTCATCACCAGTGGGAAGCCGACCGTCGACCGTCGACAGGAGCATTGGTCCACGCACAGCCTTCCCGGCAATGGCGAGGACGTCATGCCCGTTGATCGACACCTCATCGCTGTCCGTCAGCATGATCGCGGTGATGGAGTGGTCGTGCTGCAGACTGGACACCCTAGAGGTGGGGTTGCCCAGCCCTCCGTTCGAGTTCGAGAACGACAACTGGTAGTCGCTGCCGTAGAGCGCGGGAGTGGCCGTGAGGTGCGTCAGGCTGTCGGCGAATACGACCGTTGCGCACAGGGCCATGACCGCGAATGCCGATCCGAACAGTGCGGTGCCCACTGGGACCGAGGCGCCGCCGCGTCCGCGCTCCAAGGCGTGACGGACTCCGATCACCGCGCTGGGCGGCGCGCCCGTGGTGGCCACCTTTGCCACGATGGAGGACCGGTGGGCGTCTAGTGCCCGGTCGCCGCCGACGCGTACCCGCGAGGCGCGGACCGCCGGCCAGATGCCCAGGAGCAGAACTACCACCACCGTTGCCAGCGCGCCGAGCAGGAGAACCAGCGGATCGAAGGCAAGGCCGGTCGAAGGTTCCGCCAGGCGCGCCTCGCCGACCGGTGTCAGGGGCGACAGCGCAAAGGCGACGACGACGGCACCGGCCGCGCCGACGAGAGCCACCACCAGATTCCGCGCCGTGCCGAGCACCACGAGGTGGCGCCTCGGCAAGCCCAAGGCCACCAAAGAGGGGTACTCCTCGCTCTCGACGACGCTCTGTCGACCGAGCGCCTGGCCGATGACGGCAAGTCCGACCAGTGCGGCCAGGACGGCGAGCACCCACCAGCCCACGGCCTGGGGGTGGATCGAAGCCGCCACCGCCGCGGCAGCAGTGGCCTGATTTGAGACATAGACGAGGTGAAGAGGGCCTGCGGCCGCAGCGAACCGGGGCAGGCTGGACGTCCCGTGACGAAGTCGAACGAGGTAGACGGAAGCGAGCGGAACTCTCTTGTTGATGGCACGTGCAAATGCCGGCGTTGTGAAGAGGTCGTATTCGGGTGTCGATCCAGATGGAAATTCCATTTCGGCTGCACCGATTCCCACGACATGCAGTGCAACCGTCGGCCCGGACGGGGACACGTTGGTGCCGCTGGCCAGTGCCGGCAACTGTGACGATGCATACAGCGGCGCATCGATGACCGAACCGATGTGGACGCCGTAGTCCTGTTGCAGAGTGAAGGAGGCCAGGACGTCATACGGTGACGACTCGGCGGGCATTTGGCCGGCGACCAACTTCACCACCCTCCTCAATGCATTGGGTGACAGCTCATTGATGTAGAAGTTCGACGGGTTGATGGCATGGGTGGTGCAGGCACATAACGGTTGTCCGCTCGCGGGGTTGCCAATTGTCGTGACAGAAGAAACCCCGGGCAGCCTGCTTAGTTCAGGAACGGGGTTTTGATTGTAGATATAGACGTCGTACCCGTGAGACGCGACAAAGCGCGGAAAGGCGGTCGCCGTCCGGCGCCCGGCGGCTGCGGCAGCCAGAACCAATCCGGCCACGACGGCGATCAAGACCACCAGGATCAGCCAGGAGCGCCATCTACGGCGAAGCTCGGCGCCGAACACCAACCTGACTGCGCCCAAGATGACCTCCTGACCCCAGTGTTATTCACGGACCTTGTCGCGTCCAAGGTGGTCAGCCTCTTTGAGGGGTAGTGGTAGCACCAACCTATGGAAACAGCACCGTCAAGCGCTCACTGCGATGGAGAAGGGCTACGTCGGTCGTCTTGCGATCGCCGGTGGCTCGAGAACGCAAAAGATGAACGCCAGACTCGGGATCTGACGGGAAAACAGCGAGAGCCCCCGGCAAAAGCGCCCCCGGTACAAGAAGCGCCCCTGGCTGGACTCGAACCTGCGCCACCGGCTCTGGAGGGCCATCTGAGTTGTCCACGCAGTCTTGCCCGTTGGTCCCCACTTGATTGCCAATCGGATTGCCGGGTCCATCGCCGCCGCTGGAGCTGTGGTGACCGACCGCCTGACCCCCGCCATTTCGCTGCCAGCAAGTTCGGCGCAACAGCACAATTCCCCCGGTCGTTACGGATGTGTCGGCTGACCATCGTTGCTGACCTGGCGGCCCACGCCGGGTCTCCAGGCCATGAGCCTGCGTCGGTGATCAGGCGCTTTGTGGCTGGGCGCCCGCGCCCAATGCGACTGCCCGTTGGACATCGGAAGAGCTGATGGTGCCGCACACGCGGCCATTGGCGTCAAGAATGAGCGCGGGGTGCCCCTCTTTGGATGCCATGCGCTCGAGCAACGCGCTCATCGGCTCCTCCGGGCGCGCCACGGGGATCGCACTGAGCGGAATGGCGATCTCGTCCGAGGTGGTGGCAGGACGTCGTTCGAGTGGGACGGCATTCACCGCCTGCGCCGTCACCACCCCGGCCAGTCGGCCGCTCTCGTCGGCGACCGCCGCGACATCGCCGCGGTACACCCATAGCAACGAGGCCATGTCCGCGACGGTAGTGCGGTTCGGCACGCATGGCAGAGCGGCTGTCATGACTTGCCCTACGGTCAAAGTGGCCATGGCGGCCTGCACCAAGGCGTACTCCTCTTCTCCTCGGGCAGCGAAGTAGATGAAGAGCCCGATCAAGAGCGGCCAAATGGCAACGATGCTGCCGGTCGATACGAAGGCTAAGAGTCCGAGCACAATGAGCACGACGGCAAAGACGCGGCCAGCGCGTGACGCGGTCACCGAGGCACGGAATCGGTCGCCTGAGCGTCGCCAGAGTGCCGATCTTAGGATTCGACCACCGTCGAGTGGGGCGGCCGGGATCAAGTTGAAGACGGCAAGTAGGAGGTTGATCTCCCACAGCCATGACAGCACCGCGACGAGGAGCCCGTGACCACCGGTTGCGACAACGATCGAATGTGCGGCCCCGAACAGCACCGCCAACGAGAGGCTGACAGATGGGCCTACCGCGGCAATGCGAAAGTCCGCCCCGGCGGTGTGCGCCTCGCCCTCAAGCTGGGAGATGCCGCCGAACGCGAACAAGGTAATGGACCGCACCTGCACGCCATTGTGTCTGGCCACGAGGCAATGCGACATCTCGTGGGCCAGCAGGCAGCCCAACAACACCACGGCGGCGATCACACCTGCAATCCAGTCGGCCACATCGGGGTGCCCAGAATGGGTGGGTAGGACATAGGCGCCCACACCCCACGCGAAGTAGGCGAGGATCACCGCCACGCTCCAGTTCACACCAACCGCAATCCCGTCGAAGGTGCCGATTCGAATGGTCTGCCTCATCGGTGCGGCCTCATGATCGACCCTTGCGTCCGATCTGCCGGATCAGGGCTCGGAGAGGTACCCGTGCTGCCGTTTTGCTCCTCCATCTGGCACCTTCTGATGTTTGGGTTCTGCGATCGACGGGATGCCAAGGTCAGTCCTCAACCAGCCATCCGTTTCAACGATGGTTCTCTCATAGGCGCACGAACAGGGTCCAAGGTCACATGCGGCCCCTGTCGCCGGGCACCGTCGGCAGGATTCTCAGAGACCGGTTGGATAGGTCTCCGGAGGCTCCCCCGCGTCCCAGAGCGACGTGCGCTCAAGGGGTTCGACCGCCCTGGTGCGATCGAGGTGGATCACCGCATCGAACTGCTCGCCGAGACGGGCGTGGAAGTAGTGACTCCCACGTTCGGTCTCGGGGCGATAGATGACCCCGATTGCCCGCTCTAAGCGCGGGATCACCATTGCATCGTGCACCGTCGGATCGGCCAAGTCCAACCAGAAGCGGTCGGCCTTGGCGTCGTGGAGATACGACTCATGGCTATCGGTCATCGCGGGACGCACTCGCTTGCGCTCAGATGGACCGCCCCATTCGGTGGAGGCCGTCACGGTGCCGTCATAGGTGCTGAACCCAATCAGGGCGCACTCGCCCGCGTACCGTTGCCGGGCCAGTTGGCCGACGTTGAGCTCACCATGAGCTCCCATCTCGGTGGAACGAGCGTCGCCCACGTGCGAGTTGTGCTCCCATACCACTACCTTCGCACGGCCGAGTTGGTGATTGAGGTGCTCAGCAAGCGAATCGAGCGTTGCGGCCATGTGGCGATCACGGAGGTTCCACGAGGACACGTCAGCCCGATACATCTGCTGGTAGTACTCCTCGGCATCGCGCACCAGAAGCGCATTCTGCTCAGCGAAGAAGAACTCGTCATCTGCCACCCATCCGTCGCGCCGAAGGTATCCCTCCGCTCTTCGTCGCAGCTCGACGAGCTGTGTGACGACTTCGTTCTCGCATGGGATGGCGCCCGAGTAGGCCAGGGCATAGCCGTAGGCCTGTCCCTCTCCACCGATATGGTCGAAGCATGAGTAGCGGGCCCGAGCCCGTGTGGCCTCGCTCGGATCGACTTGGTCGAGGTACCTCACCACCGCCTCCATCGAAGCTCGGAGGCTGTAGAGGTCCAAACCGTAGAAGCGCGCCTTGAGTGCCGGGTTTATGCAGGCGTCATTACGAGCGCGGAGCCATTCCACAAAGGCCAGGACATCGCGGTTCCGCCACATCCAGGCCGGGAAACGCCGGAAGTCGGAGAGTGCCGTATCCGCGTCAGCGTCATTTGAGAGCCCCATGACGTA
>Ga0310038_10002602_pt1 | contig 13236 bp, 8 predicted proteins | sample Sb_taG_6_FD_200461 | JGI IMG/M metagenome (GOLD analysis project Ga0310038, IMG submission 200461) | Peat soil microbial communities from Weissenstadt, Germany - Sb_50d_4_PS metaG (v2) (version 2) | ecosystem: Environmental > Terrestrial > Soil > Wetlands > Peat | place: Germany: Weissenstadt... | reverse complement strand
CTCGCACTCCTTGAACTCGGTCCAGCCGCGGAAGTGGGCCTCCCAGAAGCGCACCGGCCCCTCGAAGCGCGAGTTGGTCACCAGGAACTTGCCCCGGCAGATCATGTTGTCGCAGGCCAACCGGCCCCGGATCGTGACGTTGCGCAGCGCCGCCGAGCCGAGCGTCGCGCCGACGAGGGACAGGTCGGTCGCGAAGACGGTCGGCCGGCCAAAGCGCGGCCGCTCCAGGGTGCAGCGCGCGAAGGACACCTCGGCAGCGAAGGTCGCCCCGTCGAATTCCGGCTGGCTGAGGTAGACGTTGACCAGGCGCACCGGCAAGGGGAAGTCCCCCTTGAAGCGCAGGCGCTCGACGCGGACGTCCTGCACGGTCTCGCCGCGGCGCAGCCGCTCCAGCGCCTCCTGCGGCGACATCTTCGCGCGCGGGGTCGCCTCGGGCAGGTCCTCCGCGACGAGAGGAGCGACGCCCTCGTTGGGAATCACTTCGGGTTCGGACGGTGACATGGCGATGACCTCCACACGGCGGTCGCTTGCGGGTTCGCGTTCGCGCGATCAAGGAGGACGCCTCATCCCTGATCGCGCGAACGCGAACCCGCAAGCGGCTAAACGATTTCCGCCGTCGTTTTCGGGAAAATAGCTCGCGCCTCCTCGATCAGGTCGGCGTAACGCCCGGCATAGCGCGGGGCGAAGTGAATCAGCACCAGCTCATCGACCCGCGCCGCCTTCGCCACCTCAGCGGCCTGGGTCGCGGTCATGTGGCGGTGCGTCGCCGCCTGTTTGGCCTGGGCCTGCGCGTAATACGAATCGCAGTAGAGCCGTTTGGCGCGGCCGGCCAATTTCAGCAACCCCGGCCGGGACGCCTCGCTCCACGCGGTGTCGGTAATATAGGCCACGCGCCCGCCCCCCGATACCGAGAAGTAGCCCTCGGCCAGTGCCGCCAGTGCGAAGCGCCCGCCGTTGATCTCCACGGGCGTGTCCCCCGGCGCGTCCGCGCGCAGCAGGTCCAGCGCTTGCGTCACCCACGGGCCGATGCGCAGCACGCCGGCCGCGAACTTCGCCGGGTCGGCGTGGTAGCCGGCCTTCTCCACCAGGGCGAAGGAGAGGCACGGCACCGAGTGGTCGGCGTGGGCGGCCTCGACCTTCACGTCCTCGGTTTCGTAGAGCAACGGCCCGCGCCACGGCGCCTCCTCGACCTTCGGCTCGGGAAAGTGCTTCGCACACTCCAGCAAGGCGACGCGCGTCCGGTCCACCAGCACCTCGTGTACTTCCAGGACGAGTTTCTGAAACGGGAAGAACGGGTGCTCGTAGCTGGTGACACGGGCGTAAACCCTCCGGATGGTGTCGGTCGGGCCGAAGACATGGAGAACCTTGTCGCGATCGAGGTTCGCGCGGAGGATGCGGTCGAAGCCGACGAAATGGTCCATGTGGTGGTGCGTGAGGAAGACCGCGCGCAGGTCGGCGAGGCGGGGCGCGTCGAGCTTGGCGAGGTCGCCGGCGTCGAAGAGGAAGGCGTCGTCCTTGCCGGGGTAGTCGATGAACAGGACCGGGTCGCCGGTCGAGCCGTTGACCAGGCGGATTTCGGAGAAGGTGCGTGCGGCGGGCATGGGTCACAGGGCCCGAGGTCGAGAAGTCGCGGGTCGCCGTATTCTGCCGTGCCGCTTCGGTCGTGGCAACGGCTTGCTCTCATTCGGGAGGCCGCTGCGGCGGGTCCAGCGTCGGTATCCGTCCGCCCTTGACCTGTTCCACGAGGCCGAGGATCTCCTCCCCGCCTCCCCCCGCCCGCACCTTCTCGCCCAACACCGCCAGGGCCTTCAGGTCAATCGGATCTCGCCCCTCATCCGTGGAATGTCGTACCATCAAGTGGAAATCGACCGCGTCTTGCGCCCTGGTCAACGGATCGCGGGTCGGCGTGAGCATCGCCCCGTACTTGTTGGCGACAGCCGCTTCCAGCTTCGGGATGCGGTAGGCGAGGCCCTCTTCCTCGATCCGGACGGCGGTTTGCAATGTGAACTCGATGTCCGCCCGATAGGGATAGATCACGTCGATGACCGATTCCTTCTCGCCCGGCACGAAGAACGAAGCCGTCGCGTCGAATTTGCGGACTTCCATCTGCGGATACAGGGCCTTCAGGGCATTGACGGCGCGGGCGTGGTTCCGACCGCGCCTGACGAAAATGTCCACGTCCTGCGTCGCTTGCGGCCGCCCCGTCCAGGTGCTGATGCCGTAGGCACCGGTGAGGACGAACCGAATCTTCGTCCCCTGGAGGGTCGTAATGATCTGTCGGAAATCCGGTTGAACGGGTGACATGCTGCGATGCATCCTGCGATAGAGGTCACTCAGGTAAGCGCACTCCATGACAGCGTCGTGGGGACGAAGATTGCGGCACCTTCCCTTCATCTCCTCCCACTCGGCGGGGAAGCTGCCGGAGAGCCGGCGGACGATGCCAGAGGGCTGGGCCTGTCCGCGGGGCGAACTTGGCTCGGCCTCAACTCGACTTCTGGGCGTCATGCCCCGCCCCTCCACTTCCGTCAAGCGCACTTACGTATCCGGGCATTGTAGGTGATTTGCGCAATGAAGCGACGCCTCGACCGCGGCGGCAGCCGGATGACGGTTCTCCGGAGTAGGTTATCCATCGAGGGTTGTCCGGCGCTCGAGCGAGCCGCCTCGCCGACGCTTGCTGCCGGACAGGGCGCGAGCGGGAGACGGTTTCCCGCTCGCTACTTCCTCGCACGGCGCCGCCGCACGGCGCGGAAGGTGTGGGACAGCAGACGGTTGCCGAGGAGGGCGCCGAGGACGAGTCCGCCAAAGGTGCCGCCGAGGAAGATCAGCAGCGTGAGGGAGACCGCCCCCGGCGCAAACGGGTCACGCAGGAACAGCGTAACGAGGCCGGCGATGCCGCCAACGAAGAAGCCGGCGAAGCAGCCGGCGAAAGCGCCCAGGGCGGTCCCCCCCAGGCGGGCGGTGACGTGGGTGCGGTCCGGCGCGACTGGCGCGCCGTCCGCGGGGCCGCGGGGGCTGTCCCCGGCCATCGCCCGCCGCACGCTCAGCGCCTCCGCGACCAGCGCCGCCCGCCCGTCGCCGCAGACGATTCGGTCCGGGTGCCACACCGCCAGGTGCCGGCCGTCCGACTCGACGCACCATCCCGGTCTGGCCGCGAAGAAGGCCAGCAATTCCGGCGTGAAAAGCCGACGGATCGCCGCCCGGGCGCTCTCGTCCTCCTCGCCCTTGCCGAGCCGGGAGAGTAGGCGGTCAACCCCTTCGGAGAGAAAGTAAAGCTCGTTGAAGCGCTCGACCGTCTCGCGCTCGGCACCGGCCGCTTCCTCCGCGTCGAGGCTGTCGCCGCCGGCCCTCAGACACTCCAGCAGCATGACCTCGATCGTGCGCGGCCGCAACTCGAAGCGCGGCATCCCTTCCGCGGCGGGCAGCAGCACGACGGTCTGGTGGTGATAGGTATCGGTCTCACTCCCCCCCTTGTTGATCCAGGTGTAGTCGATGACCTCGACCGGCACCCCCTCGACGCGGCCCCTCATCCAGTGGCGCGCCGCCGACCATCGCACGAACAGCGCCAGCGACCGATGCGCGCCCATCTGCTCCTGCGACACGACGGGCGTGTAGGACAGCCCCATCAGCGCACTCGCGTCAGCGACCTCCCCCGCGTGCCGCAGGGCGCGCAGGTGGGCGACGATCCCGGCGATGGCGCCAAGGACCCCACCCGCTGCCACGCAGAGGTAGACGTCGGAGAACGGCCAGCCCAGTCGATCGACGACGCCGAACCCGTTGACCTGATACGCATATTTCGCCAGGCACCACAGGAGCGCCGCGACGACGGCCCCGGTGAAGCCCCAGCCGACCCACGCCAGCGGGCCGGGGGACACCTGGGGCGGCGCGACGGTCCGGGGGGGCCGGGGCAGCGCCTCCGGCAAGCCGCCGACCAGTCCCCCCGGCGCGGGGAGGTCCCCCGGGTCGGGGGAAGGAGAGTTGTCCACGGGGGATCTCCAGGGATTACTTCGCCTTCTTGAACCTGTGTACCATCCCTCGCTCCGTCCGGAGGGTAAGTTGCAAGCCCTGTGCGGCGCCCGCCGCCCGGTTGTCTCGCCTCGTGCTTGCGCCGGTTCCCCTGTCAACCTCCGCCGGCCGGGTGTCTCCCCTGGGGCTCGCGCCAGTGCCGTTGGCCCCTGCCTGGGCCACATCATCGAACTTCTTGATGGACACCTTCAACGTCTCCCGATCGGGGAAGTCGTCGGGGATCCGGTCCAGGGAAGCCAAGGTCATCTGCCCCCAGGCATCGACGACCGCATGCACACCGGGCGCCGCCGTCGTCCCCTTCGACTTCATCTCCTCGATCTGGCGGTGGAAATCCTTGAACTGCTTCACGCGCTCCGCCCAGCGCTTCTTCACGCCCTCCGGCGCCCGGTAACTGGCCTCGATGGTCTTGTCGTCCACGAACTTGTAGTTGCCGGGCACGGTTTCCTTGTCCCCCGAGACGGTCAATGTGAGAGTCCCGTCCTCGAAGAATTCGTAATTCTGGATCATCTGGCCGCCCGCGGCTTCCCACCGGCCGGCGATGAAGTCCCTGGGCTTCTCCACGCCCCCCTCCTCCTCGGCCGGCATTCCCGCCCCTGTCGGCATCACGATGTTGACGGTACAGGCCGACAGGAGCAGAGACAGACCGCCGACACCGACCACCCGCACGACTCGCATGGTGACCCCCTTGGTTGGTTTCGTGGGGCGACAGTCCGCCGGCCGCCCATCGGCCTTCCACAAGCCGGTCCCCACCAGGGAGATGAGGAGCATGGCCCGGGTCGTGTCCCAATCGATCCTTCCCCGGGCATCGGTTTCGACATTTTCAAGGGTGATTGTACCAGTATACAATGGTGGCCGCAACGATTTTCCCTGACGAGTTTCGTCGATGTAGTGCGGCCGAGCGGGGGGTATACTGGTGCTGTTGTGCCGAGGGAGCCGCCCTGCCCTCGAACCCTGCCTGCCGAGAACCCGCCATGAGTTGTCCCCTTCCGTGTTCCCTGGGAATCGGCGTTCTGCTGCTGTTCGGCGCGGGGATCGCGCGCGCGGCGGACACGGCGCCGGCACCGGGGTTCACGCGCCACGTCGAGGCCGTCTTCAGCCGCCTGGGCTGCAACGGCGGCGCCTGTCACGGCGCAGTAAAGGGACAGAACGGCTTCAAGCTGTCGCTGTTCGGCGCCGACCCGGCCGGCGATCACGACCGGTTGCTGCGCGAGTTCGCCGGCCGCCGCCTGAACCTGATCGATCCCGACGCCAGCCTGCTGCTCCTCAAGGCGACCGGCCAGGCGGCCCACCAGGGCGGCAAGCGGATGGCCGCCGGCAGCCCCGAATACGACATCCTCCGCCGCTGGATCGCCGCCGGCGCCCCGGCGGAATCCCCCGACCAGGCCCGCGTGACGCAGCTCCGGGTCACACCCGCGGAACACACGATCAAGCCGGGCGAGACGTACCGCCTCCGCGTCGAGGCGAAATTCGCCGACGGCGCTGCCGAGGACGTGACGCGACTTTGTTCGTATGAATCGCTCGAACGATCGGTCGCCGACGTCACCAGTGACGGCCAGGTGACGGCCAGGGGTGTGGGCGACGCGGCGATCATCGTCCGCTTCCGCGCCGAGCCGGCGCTGGCGATGCTCCTGGTGCCGCGGCCGGCCGCCGACCCCTTCCCCGACGTCAAACCGCACAACTTCATCGACCGCCACGTCCTGGAGAAGCTGCGCCGGCTCAACGTCCCCCCCGCCGACCTGGCCGACGACGCCACCTTCCTGCGCCGCGCCACCCTCGACGTGACCGGGGAACTGCCGGCGCCCGCCGAGGTGCGCGCCTTCCTCGCCGACCGGAACCCGGACAAGCGGACGAAGAAGATCGACGAATTACTCGCGCGGCCGGGTTACGCCGCCCTGTGGACGCTGAAATTCTGCGACCTGCTCAAGGCGAGCGACTTCGGCGTCTACGCCGACGGCATCCGTCAGGAGATGGACGCGCCGCGCTTTCAGCAGTGGGTCCGCGCCCGCTTAGAGGAGAACACGCCGTATGACCAGTTCGTCGAGCGCATCCTGACCGCGACCAGCCGTGACGGCCGGGACGTGGAGACCTGGGCGGCGGAAGTCCTGAAAATGGAGGAGGGCTACGCCCCGGGCCGCAAGGACCTGGAGATGTACAAGGGGCGCAAGACGCTCGACCTGTACTGGCAGCGCAGCTCCTCGTCGGGAGTGCCGGCCGCGCTGCAGGTGGCCCACACCTTCCTCGGCCTGCGCCTGGAGTGTGCCCAGTGCCACCGCCACCCTTACGACGTCTGGCAGCAGGACGACCTGCTCAGCTTCGCCAACTTCTTCATGCGCGTCCGCACCATCGGCTTCCAGGGCGACAACGAGAAGAAGTTCCCCGAGGTCGCCGCGCTCTTCAAGCGGATGAACGACGACGCCAAGAAGCTGACCGACGAGGCCAAGAAGCTGCGCGAGGGTAACTACAAAAAGCTCGAAGCGGAGTCGAAAACGGCGAAGAGCGAGGCCGACCGGATCACGAAGGAACTGGCGAAGCTGGAGAAGGACAAGGCCGCGGCGGAGAAGGTGAGCGAGCAGCGCAAACTGCTGGAGAAGCACCAGGCGACGCTCGCCGCGTTCGAGAAGGTGAAGCAGCAGGTGGCCGAGTTGGACCGGCGCGGCAAGCTGATGCCCGAGGCGGCCCGGCGCCTCATGCACTCCGAGGTACGCATCCTCGACCCGGGGACGAACTTCGCCACCGTCACCAGCCCGATCGGCACGCAGACCTCGAAGCGCCTTCGCCTGCTGGGGCAGGCGGAAGCCGTCGAATTGGCGAAGGACCAGGACCCCCGCCAGATCGTGATGGGCTGGCTGCGGCGGCCGGACAACCCGTACTTCGCCCGGGCCATCGTCACTCGCGTCTGGGCCCACTACTTCGGCCGTGGCCTCATCGACCCGCCCGACAACCTGTCGTCGTTCAACCCGGCCTCGCACCCGGAATTGCTCCGCGAGTTGTGCGACGGCTTCGTGAAAAACAAGTACGACCTGAAATGGCTGCACCGTACCATCCTGGCCAGCCGCACCTACCAGCAGAGCAGCACCCCCGCGAAAGGGGCTGACGGCGACCGCGCCAACTGCGCCTATTTCCACTACCGGCGGCTGCCGGCGGAGGTGGTCCTCGACGCGCTGAACCAGGCGACGGGGACGACCGAGAACATGGAAATGGAATATTACTACTGGCCGAAGGAGATGAAGGCGGTCGAGATCCCCTTCACGCCGCGGAACTCGTTCGTCAGCTTCCTGCTGTCGAACTTCGGCAAGCCGAAGCGCAACTCGGCGGTGCAGTGCGACTGCGAGCGCGGCGGCGACGCCTCCGTCTTGCAGGTGCTCAGCTTCGCCAACCACCCGCGGGTCTGGGCCAAGATCGCCGACGACAAGGGACAGGTGGCGCGCGTCGCCAAGGAGATCAGCGACGATAAGGAGCGCGTCGAGGAGTTGTACCTCCTGACGCTGGGGCGTTTGCCGACGGAGGCGGAGCACCAGGCGTGTGCGAAGTACTTGAAGGAATCGGCTTCGACGGTCAAGGGCTTGCAAGGCATCCTGTGGAGCCTGCTGAACACACGGGAATTCGTACTCCAGCATTAGCCGCTTGCGGCTTAGCGTTCGCGCGAACGCTAAGCCGCAAGCGGCGGGAGAAGGCCGCTCATGAAGAATACCTGCGAATTGTTCCGCCGCGTCCACCGCCGCGATTTCTTGCGCATCGGCGGCCTTGGCCTGTGCGGCGTCACGCTGCTGGACGTGCTCCGCGCCCAAGCCAGCGCCGCGCCGGCCGCGCGCAAGGCGAAGGCCAAGCACATGATCTGCGTCTGGTTGGGCGGCGGCCCGCCGCACACCGACATGTTCGACATGAAGCCGAACGCCCCGGAGGACCACCGCGGCGAATTCAAGCCGATCAAGACCAACGTGCCTGGCCTCGACGTCTGCGAGCTGATGCCGTCGCTGGCTCGCCAGGCCGACAAGTACACCATCATCCGCTCGGTCACCACCATGAACCGGCCGGGCGACCACGGCCGGGCGCCGTTCTACTGGCTGACCGGCAACCCGCGCCTGCCGAGCGGCACCGACGAATATCCGATGTACGGCAGCGCCGTCTCGAAGTTCCGGCCTGGCCCCGCCGACCTGCCGACCTTCGCGACGCTGGGCATCATCGACGTCCACACCATCAACGCCATCGCCCCGAGCTTCCTCGGCCCGGCGCACAGCCCGTTCATCTTCGACCCGGTGGAGTCGAAGGACGCCATCAGCAAAATGCTGACGCCGCAACTCGAGGTGCCGTCGCTGGAGCGCAACGTCGATCTGCTCAGGGCGCTCGACGGCGGCCTGCGCAAGATCGATCGGCTCGACCCGCTCATCGAGGGGCTCGACCAGTACCAGCAGACGGCGTTCAACATGCTGCGTTCACCGAAGCTACGCGAGGCCATGGACCTGTCGAAGGAGGACCCGAGGCGCGTGGAGCGCTACACGCGTAACGTGCCGCCGAAGACGCGCTACCCGGCGGGCAACGTCAAGCACTTCCTCTTGGCCCGCCGCCTGGTCGAGGCCGGCGTGCCGATCGTCCACTTCAACTTCGGCTACTGGGACTGGCACGGCGAGAACTTCGTCGCCGGCCGCCAGCAGATCCCGATGCTCGACGCGGCCCTTTCGACGCTGCTGGACGACCTGCACGTTCGCGGACTTTTGGACTCGACGATCGTGCTGGCCCTGGGCGAAATGGGCCGGCACCCCAAGTGCGGCACGGCCAAGAACGCCGGCCGCGACCACTGGGACTACGCTCAGTTCATCCTGGCGGCCGGCGGCGGCTTCAAGGGCGGCAACGTCGTCGGCGCCACCGACAAGATCGGCGCCCAGGTGACCGACAAGTTCTACAAGGTGGAGAGCTTCGGCCGTACCCTGTATCACCTGCTCGGCATCGACCCCGATACCATCGTGACGACGCCGGCCAACCGGCCGGTCAAGCTGATCGCCGAGGACGCCCCGATCATCAAGGAGGCGATCGCGTAAGGAACGATTTCAGGAAGGTGGGGCAGGCCGGCGGCCTGCCCCACCTTCCTGAAATAGTTCCTAAACGGGTCTCATTGCTCGGTGGCTATTCTAGCGGGATCGTCGTCGCCGACGATGATTGTTTTCCCCCACGTGTGTCACCTCGTCGCTGAAGTTGAAGGCGTACGACCCACTCGGCCGCTTGGGGGAAGGTGCGCTTCGCGCAACGACGTTACAGACATTTTTTCTTGCGACCCTTCCCGGTTTGCCCGCAGGAGTCGCAGGGCAGAAACGACTTGCTCTGAGCAAAACGAGATGGCTATGATGCCTTTTCGGCGACACCAAGCCAGGCGGCAAACCGGCCGTCTCGCCGCCAGCGCCGAAGTGACCGAGCCCGCGCCCGTCAGTACGGCCACTTCCAGTCGCGGATCTCCGGCATGTCCTCGCCATAACGGGCGATGTACTGCTTGTGGTCGATCAGCTTGTCGCGGATCGCTTGCGTCGCGTACGCCGCCCGGGCGCCCAGCCCCGGCACCCGGTCGATCACGTCCTGCACCAGGTGGAAGCGGTCCAGGTCGTTGAGCACCACCATGTCGAACGGCGTCGTCGTCGTCCCCTCCTCCTTGTAGCCGCGCACGTGCAGGTTCTTGTGGTTGGTCCGCCGGTACGTCAGCCGGTGGATCAGCCAGGGATACCCGTGGAAGGCGAAGATCACCGGCCGGTCGCGGGTGAACAGCACGTCGAACTCCTTGTCGGAGAGGCCGTGCGGGTGCTCGCTCGGCGGCTGCAGCTTCATCAGGTTGACGACGTTGACGACGCGCACCTTCAGCTCCGGCAAGTGCTTGCGCAGCAGGTCCACCGCGGCCAGCGTTTCCAGCGTCGGCACGTCGCCGCAGCAGCCCAGGACCACGTCCGGCTCGCCGCCGCGGTCGCTGCTGGCCCACTCCCAGATGCCGATGCCGCCCGTGCAATGCTTGACGGCCTGGTCCATCGTCAGCCACTGCGGCGCCGGCTGCTTGCCGGCCACGATGACGTTGACGTAGTGGCGGCTGCGCAGGCAGTGGTCGGTCACGCTCAAGAGCGTGTTGGCGTCGGGTGGCAGGTAGACGCGGATCACCTCGGCCTTCTTGTTGACGACGTGGTCGATGAAGCCGGGATCCTGGTGGCTGAAGCCGTTGTGGTCCTGCCGCCAGACGTGGCTCGACAGCAGGTAGTTGAGGCTGGCGATGGGCCGACGCCAGGGGATGTGCCGTGTCACCTTCAGCCACTTGGCGTGCTGGTTGACCATCGAATCGACAATGTGGATGAACGCCTCGTAGCAATTGAAGAAGCCGTGCCGGCCGGTCAGCAGGTAGCCCTCCAGCCAGCCCTGGCACTGGTGCTCGCTAAGGACCTCCATGACCCGGCCGTCCGGCGAGAGGTGGTCGTCAGTCGCCAGGATTTCGCCGGTAAAGCAGCGGTCGGTGACCTCGAAGACGTCCTGCCAGCGGTTGGAGGCGTTCTCGTCGGGGCTGACGATGCGGAAGTTTTTCGACGCCAGGTTCATCTTCATGACGTCGCGGAGGAATTTGCCCTGGACGCGCGTCGCCTCGGCCGTCGCCGCCCCGGGGTGCGGCACCTCGACGGCGTAATCGCGGAAGTCCGGCAGGCACAGGTCGCGCAGCAAGAGGCCGCCGTTGGCGTGCGGGTTGGCCCCCATGCGCCGCTCCCCCTTCGGCGCCGACTCGGCCAGTTCGGGGACCAGCCGTCCCGATTCGTCGAAGAGTTCTTCCGGCCGGTAACTCTTCATCCACTGTTCGAGGAGCTTGACGTGGGCCGGGTTGCTGTGCATTTCGCCCATCGGCACCTGGTGCGAGCGCCACGAGCCCTCGGTCTTCTTGCCGTCCACTTCCTTCGGCCCCGTCCAGCCCTTCGGCGAGCGGAGCACGATCATCGGCCAGGTCGGCCGCGACTTGAAGCCGTTGGCCCGCGCGTCGCCCTGGATACGTTGAATCTCGGCGACGATGTCGTCGAGGGTCGCCGCCATGAGTTGGTGCATCGGCTCGGGGTCGTGGCCTTCGACGTAGCGCGGGGCGTAGCCGTAGCCGCGGAGCAATTCGTCCAGCTCCTCGTGGGGGATGCGGGCGAGGACGGTCGGGTTGGCGATCTTGTAGCCGTTGAGGTGCAGGACCGGCAGCACGGCGCCGTCGCGCGCCGGGTTGAGGAACTTGTTGGAGTGCCAGCTGGTGGCCAGGGCGCCGGTCTCGGCTTCACCGTCGCCGATGACGCAGGCGGCGAGCAGGTCGGGGTTGTCGAAGACGGCGCCGAAGGCGTGACTGAGGGCGTAGCCCAGCTCGCCGCCCTCGTGGATCGAGCCGGGGGTCTCCGGCGCCGCGTGACTGGGGATCCCGCCTGGGAAGGAGAACTGCTTGAACAAGTGCTTCAGCCCCGCCTCGTCCTGCGGGACGTTGGGGTACAGCTCGCTGTAAGTCCCTTCGAGGTAGGTATTGGCGACGATACCCGGGCCGCCGTGCCCCGGGCCGGTGATGTAGATCACGTTCAGGTCGTACTTCTTGATGGCACGGTTGAGGTGGGCGTAGATGAAGTTCAGGCCGGGGGTCGTGCCCCAGTGACCCAGCAGGCGCGGCTTGATGTGGGCCTCGGTGAGCGGCACCTTCAGGAGCGGGTTGTCGTAGAGGTAGATCTGGCCAACGGAAAGGTAGTTGGCGGCGCGCCAATAGGCGTCGATCTTGCGAAGCTCGTCGGACGACAGCGGCTGTCCCATGACCGGGTCCCTCGGACGGGGAGAAAGGGCGACCCGGGATAGCGTAGGGGCGGAGGCGGCGATGACAACGCGGGTCGGTCGTGCCCGGCCGCCTTGTGCTCATCGAGGCTGATCGTCTGGCGGAGTCGCTTCACCAGGAGCGAGAGAAGGCTTTCGCCGCCGATCACGGCGTCCACCTGGCCCGTCATGCCGAGGCGGACCTTGCCGCGACACTCGCCCCGGCCGACCTCGTCGCTGTCGAGGCGGATCCTCACGAGGTACGCGGCTCGCCGCTGCCCCTAGGGGCGCCGGCGACCGTGCCGATGATTCTGCTTGCGATGGGCGTGGCCGCAAGCCTACAATGCGAACAGCTTTTGGCCGGCTGATCGAATCCTCAGAGCGGGTTCCAGGGGGGGGGCGGTTCCGTCCAACCGGGTTCCAGGCCGCTTGCTCCGCCGCCGCTGAGTCAGCGGGGAGCGATCCCGTGCGAAGGCGACGGAGCAGGCGGCCTGGAACCCAGTACGTTACGCGCTGGAGGAGGGGACGTGACACTCAAACGCTTCTATCCTGGGCTCGGACTCCTCAGCATGGTCTGCGTCCTCGTGTCCGCCGCCAGCCTCGTGGGGTTGCTGTTCCTGGGTAATGTGTACGGCGCGATCGTCGTCGCGGCCCTCACGACAGGGATGGCGGCGCTCGGGGGCGCCTTGTGGGTGGTGAAGACCGTTTTGGAGGTCGGGTTTCACCTGCAGGAACGCATCCAGGAGGCGAAGCAGCGCGCCGGTTCACCCGGCGACTTCAACGCCTAACGAGCCCCTGCAGCCGACCGGGGCCGCCCACGGTTCTTCGATCTCCACTATCCGCTCAGCCGCCGGGGCCGCTGAGCGAGGCGTCAGCCGGCCTCAACTGGATCGTGGGAGAAGGGCTAGTGTCGCTGCTCACAAAACTTGAACTGAATTCAAGAGGCTCGGGACAAACCAGCGTCGTCACGTTTCGGCATGAATCTTGGGATTTCCGAAGAGTGACATCGCACTGTCATCAACTCCGAATTTCGATCATGCTTTGTGAGCAACGACACTAGGCCCTACGAGAAGGAGAAATTGCAGCCGGTGCGGGTGTTCGTGCGGCGTGAGGTTGCGATGGCCACCTTCTTGTTCTGGAACCTGGGCGAGCGCCGTCTGGAACCAGTGCTCCGCCGCTTGACGGCCCGTCACCAGATCGACGTGCTGATGTTGGCCGAATGCGCGATCCCAGAAGACTCGATGCTGGACGCGCTCAACGCAGAGGGCCAGAGTACGTTCCGGCGCGTTCCGGCGCTCGCGTCGCGGGGGCTCGACCTCTATTCGCGCTTTGACCAGGGTTGCTTTGGTTCCGTTCTGAAGGAGGCCGATCACTATCTCATCCGCACGTTGACTCCCCCCGGTGGAATCGAAATTGTGCTGGCCATGGCCCATCTCG
>Ga0310038_10002601_pt1 | contig 13238 bp, 8 predicted proteins | sample Sb_taG_6_FD_200461 | JGI IMG/M metagenome (GOLD analysis project Ga0310038, IMG submission 200461) | Peat soil microbial communities from Weissenstadt, Germany - Sb_50d_4_PS metaG (v2) (version 2) | ecosystem: Environmental > Terrestrial > Soil > Wetlands > Peat | place: Germany: Weissenstadt... | reverse complement strand
CGGCTTACCGGTCTCCCGGACCAGCCGGACCGCGCCCTCCTTGAAGTCCTGATCGAACTTCCTGCGCGTCTCTGCCATCGCCCCTCCTCACTTAAGGCGATGTGTCCACGCTACGAGGGGAAACCCAGGCGGGCCGGGCCAAGCCGGTGGTGCCGCCGGGTTTTCCGGGTGCGGGCCGGGCGGTGCCGCGGGCGGCGCGGTTCCCGGGGGCGCTGCCGCGGGTGTGGAAGGTCCCGGCGCGGAACCCGCATTTCACCGGCCGGGACCGGGAGCTGGGGGAGCTGGCGCGGGCGCTGGCCGCAGCGGGGTCAGTGACGGTGCACTCGGTGCACGGGCTCGGCGGGGTGGGCAAGACCCAGCTGGCCGCCGAGTACGCCCATGTCCGCGCCGCCGGTTATGACCTGGTGTGGTGGATTACTGCGGAGGAGCCCGCCTCGATCCCGGATCAGGTCGCCGCGCTGGCGGTCCGGCTGGGCGTGGACCCGGCCGGTGATCCCGAGTCGGTGCACGCGCTGGTGTGCGACCGGCTGCGGGAGGTGACGGGGTGGCTGCTGGTCTTCGATAACGCGGATCAGGCGGAGGATATCGGGCCGTGGCTGCCGTCCGGGCCGATGCCGCCCGGTGTTCCCGGGCATGTGATCGTGACGACCCGGCGGGGCGGGTTCGCGGCGGTGGGGCCGGTGCTGGACCTAGACGTGATCGGCCTGGCGGATGCGGTGCGGATGCTGCGGGCCCGGGTGCCCGGCCTGGATGAGGGGACCGCCGGGCAGATCGCGCGGGAGCTGGGGCGGCTGCCGCTGGCGCTGGAGCAGGCGGCGGCCTGGCTGGATCGTTCGGGGATGCCGGGCGGGGAGTACCTGGAGCTGCTGCGCAGCCGGGCCGCTGAGCTGCATGCCCGGGGCCGGGTTTCCGGCCGGTCCGATACGGTCGCCACGCTGTGGGAGATCAGCGTGGGCCGGGTCACTGCGGAGAACCCGGCCGCGGTGCAGCTGCTGGGGGTGTGCGCCTGGCTGGCGCCTGAGCCGGTCCCGCTGGAGCTGTTCACCGCCCATGCGGACCTGCTGCCCGGGCCGCTGGCGGCGGCTGCTGCGGACCGGCTGGCTTTCAGTGAGGCCGTCGCGGTGCTGGTGGATTACTCCCTGGCCAGGCGGACTGCGGCTGGGCTGCAGCTGCACCGGCTGGTGCAGGCCACCCTGCGCGCCCGCAGCCCCGCGGGCCCGGCCCCGGGGGCATCTGGTGAGGTTTCCCCGGTGGCTGGGGAGCAGGCCGGGCCTGCGGCGGATCTGCTGGCGGTGGCGTTGCGGGTGCTGCGCGCCGAGGCGCCCGCCCAGGTCAGCGATGCCCCGCAGGCGTGGCCGCGGTGGGCGGTGCTGCTGCCGCATGTGCTGGCCGCTGCGGGCCATGCCGAGCATGCCAGCAGGCAGCCAGCCCCGGCGGCGATGGAAGATGTCGCGTGGCTGCTGGCCCAGGCCGGAACCTACCTGCGGGTGCAAGCGCAGCTCACCGACGCAAAGGCGCTGACGGAACGGGTGCTGGCCATCACCGAGGCGGTCTACGGCCCGGATCACCCCGAGGTCGCCATCGGGCTGAACAACCTGGCCCAGATCCTGCAGGACCTGGGGGATCCCGCGGGGGCCCGGCTGGTGCAAGAACGGGTGCTGGCCATCGATGAGGCGGCCTACGGCCCGGACCACCCCGAGGTCGCCATCGGGCTGAACAACCTGGCCCAGATCCTGCGGGACCTGGGGGACCTGGCGGGGGCCCGGCCGTTGCAAGAACGGGCGCTGGCCATCGATGAGGCGGCCTACGACCCGGACCACCCCACCGTCGCCCGCGACCTGAACAACCTGGCGGCGATCCTGCGGGACCTGGGGGATCCCGCGGGGGCCCGGCTGTTGCAAGAACGGGTGCTGGCCATCGATGAGGCGGTCTTCGGCCCGGACCACCCCACCGTCGCCACTCGGCTGAACAACTTGGCCCTGATCCTGCGGGACCTGGGGGATGTGGTGGAGGCCCGGCTGTTGCAAGAACGGGCGCTGGCCATCACCGAGGCGGTCTTCGGCCCGGACCACCCCACCGTCGCCACTCGGCTGAACAACCTGGCCCTGATCCTGCAGGACCTGGGGTATCTGCCGAGGGCCCGGCTGTTGCAAGAACGGGCGCTGGCCATCGATGAGGCGGCCTACGGCCCGGACCACCCCGAGGTCGCCACTCGGCTGAACAACCTGGCCCAGATCCTGCAGGACCTGGGGGACCTGGCGGGGGCCCGGCCGTTGCAAGAACGGGCGCTGGCCATCGATGAGGCGGCCTACGACCCGGACCACCCCACCGTCGCCCGCGACCTGAACAACCTGGCGACGATCCTGCAGGACCTGGGGGACCTGGCGGGGGCCCGGCCGCTGCAAGAACGCGCATTGGCCATTAAGAAGGCCTCGCGATCAGCGAGGCCGAGCGCTGATCAGTGAGGGGAGGCCATGAGCGCGTGCTGGAGGACGCGAGCGCCCTCCAGGCGTCTGGTCATGCCAAATACGTGCGCATATTCGCAGCCGTCGTGGCGTTAGCCCAGGTCACGACATTTTAGTCCCCGGTCTGTAAAACCGCCGCCCCGCCGGACGCGCCCCGGTCATCCAGCCGATCAGGACCTTGAGAAGCAGCTCTTCCAGCCGTTCCAGACCGTTGGCGGCGACGGTACCTCTATTCCAGAACACCCAGGTATGCGCTGACGCGAACGAACCCGACCAGCGCTTGAAACGCGCGCCGGCGGCAGTGTGTGCGCTGCTCCAGACGAGGGCTGATTACGCAACGCGATGCGGACCGTTCCACGTCAGTGAGTCCCTGCCGAATATTTGCGGATTATTGTTACTCAAGGCAAATATCGCGTGAAGTACAGATAAGTCAGTTCTGGTTGTGTGAACTTCCACCTTGAACCACTCGCAAAACGTCCCGCCTCTGCCAACGGAGCTGTTGTGGGGGTTGACCGGGTCCGCAGTCCAGCCCATCATCGGCAGTATGGCGGACCCACTATCCCTCGCGGTCCTGGGTGGCGCCGCGGCGACCGAGGGCATCAAGTTCCTGTACGGGCAGGCCGCGGAGGTCATCAAGGCGTGGCGGGCACGCCGGAAGGACCGCGAACAGCCGCTTGAGGTGCCGATCGTGGACACATCCGTCCTCGACGCCCAGCCCACCGGAACCACGGTCAACCCGGCTGTGCTGACGCAAGCCCACACCACCATGCTCGAGCTGTGGCAGCAGCTAGCGCCCTACGCACAGGACCTGGAGAACGTCGAAGACACCGACGCGGAGCTGGCGCGCGCCGCCGGTGAGTTGCGTGCCTTGCTGGAGGCCGCCTACGGACAGCGGTTCACGTTCCGGGGCGAGCGCCGCGAGCCAACCGGCACCCGCGTCGCGGTGGAGCAAGTCCTCGGAACGGTGGCCGGCCTGGCCGTCGGCGTCGAGGGCGACATCGGTCCCGCGGCCACGGTGGTGGTGCGACAGGACGCTGATGAGGTGACCGCCGAGGGCACGGTGATCGGGGTCAAGGGCCGGATCAGCGGGTGACCCTCGATTTCACCAGCTATCTGGCCGAACGGACCGACGAGTTCACTGGGCGGGAGTGGCTTTTCGACGCCGTCGCGGCCTGGCATGCCGACCCGGGAAGCGAACGCTGCTTCCTGCTGACCGGCGAGCCCGGCGCCGGCAAGACCGCCGTCGCCGCCTACCTGGCGTCGACCGCGGGTTTCCTCGATGCCGTGCACTTCTGCTGGGCACGCGACCACCGCTGGATCAACCCGCGCACCTTCGCCGAATCTGTCAGCCACCAAGTCGCCGCCCGCCACCCGACGTTCGCCGCCGCGCTGGCCAGCCGGTCCGCGCCGAACGTTACGATCCAGCAGACCGTCGAAGGCGCGAACACCGGCCGGGTCGTGGGCGTGGAGACCCTGGTCGTCGACGCCGAACCGGAAGACGTCTTCGACCGGCTGGTCCGCGAGCCCCTGGAGGCCGTCACGGACCCGGTCGTGATCCTGGTCGATGCGCTGGACGAAAGCCTGTACTACTCGGGCCGGGTCACCATCGCCGACCTGGTCACGCAATCGGAGCACCTGCGGCCAACCGTGCGGTTCCTGCTCACCTGCCGTCCCGACCCCGACCTGCTGCGGTCGCTCAGCCCACTGAGCACCCGGATGTGCGCGATGTCCCCGCACAACGGCACCGGCTACGACCTGGTCCTGCGCGACGTCGAGCGGTACGTCGCGCGACTCGCGGCCACGGTTCAGCTCGCCCCGGACCTGTCCCGGCCGGAGTTCGTCGCCGCCGTCCGCGATCGCAGCGACGGCAACTTCCTTTACACCCGGCACCTGATGCACAACCTGCGCGAACAGACTGTTCCGGTCACCCGCGCGGCCCTGGCCTCGCTGCCCATCAGCCTGGACGGTGTCTATCTGGACTTCCTGCGTCGCCTAAGGAGCCAGCGGCAGCGGGAGCGGTACGGCGATATCGTAGCCGTCCTGGCCATCCTCGCCGTGGTGCAGCAGCCCGCCGACGAGCGCCGTCTCGCCCAGTACGCCGGACTGGCGCTCTCGACCGTGCGCGGCGTACTGGCCGACCTGCGCCAATTCCTGCGCACCGACGACACCGCGCCGGCCAGCACCCGCACCTTCGCGCTCTACCACGCCTCCTTCGGCGAGCTGCTGCTAGACGCCGAACGCGCCGAGGAGTACTGGATCGACGGCACGGCCGCCCACCAGGCCATCGCCCGCGCATATCGCGAAACCCACCGTGATGACTGGTCGGGCTGCGACGACTATGGCCTGAACTACCTGGCCACCCACCTCTTCGAGGCCGGCGATGCCGAGACGCTCCAGACGCTGGTCGACGCGGCCTGGATTGCCGAACGCCGTGAGCGCCGCAACGGCAGCTACGACGGCGTCTTGTCCGACGTTGATCTAGCCTGGCGAGCCGCCGAGTCGTCCGACCGGTCCGCGGTGGCAGCCCGCCGTCCCGCTCCGCTCCTGGCGCAGGAGTTGCGCTGGGCCCTGACGGTCGCCAGCATCGGCACGCGACTCCTGCCGACCGATCTGCTGGCCCGGCTGGCCTTGGCCGGTATCTGGGCTCCCGAGCAGGCACTCGGTTACGCGAGGCTCAAGCGATCCGAGTCCGACCGCATCGATGCCCTGGCGAGTCTCGCCCTGGCCATTCCCGAGCCGTTGCGGGGCGATGCGCGCCGGGAGGCACTCGCCGCTGCGAGCTCGTTGCCGGCCAGCGGGCTGCAATCGGCCGGCGAACGGCGAGCGGCCGCGCTCGCGGGGATCCTGCCGCTGCTGCCGCCGGAGCTGCGCCGGCAGGCCGCGATGGGAGCGCTCGGCCAGGCCCGGCAGCTATCCGACGAGCGCCGGGTGGCCGGCGGATACGGCGGGTACTACGGCAGTGGCCCGGGCGAGCTGTTCCAGCACACCGGGCTGCGGAGCACGGCACTTAACCGGCTGGCGGAGGTCCTGACCGAGGCCGGCTGGCCGCGGAACGAGGCGGACGAGCTTCGCGCCGAGCTGCGGCGGGTCTGCGACCTGACCGACGATGCGGCATTCGAACAGGCATCGGCGGACCTGTTCGCCTGGCTGGCCGACGCTCCGCTGCTGCGCGCGACACCTGTCTGGTCCGGCCTCAGTCCGGCATCCACGCCCACCGAAGCCGACCGGGAGGAAGCCCGGCGGCAGCTGGTGGAGGCGGCGGGCAGGACGATCGGCGACGCGGACCGGCGGGCCGAGACCGCCGCCGCGCTCGCGTCCGGCGGGCCGGCGGCCGGAACCGGTGCTGGCACCCTGTCCGCGTCGCCTGGCGAGGCCGTCGCACGTGCGATGAGGGAGCAGTCCGTCTCGGCGGTCCCAAGGGCGCCACACGACGATCCGGTCGGCCGACTGGTCGAGCTGATCCGCACCGCGCCGTCCCCCTACGAAGTGCCGGACAGGGTCACCATCGCCGCTCCCTACCAGGCCGCGGTGCTGACGGCACTCGCACCGCAACTGCCCGGCGACACGTTGGCGGCCGCGCTCGAGTTCGCCGGGCGGATCGGCGATCCCGGCGCGCGGTTCCGGTCGGCACGGGCCCTCGGGCGGTTCCTGACCGAGCCGTCGCTGATGACCGTGCTCGGGCGCATCAGGCCCGACAGCCGCGACGTCGCCGAGCGGCTGGCGCCGCTGGCTGACCGGTTTCCCGGCCCGTTGCTGCTGGACGCACTGGCCGTGGTCAAGATGATCCAGGACGAAACGGCGCGGGTCGCGGCTCTGGCGGTGCTCGCACCGCACCTGCCCGAATCGGAGGCGGACGAAGCGACCGCCGCCGTGCGGGCCTGGCTGACCACGACAGCCGCAGCCGACGGCGTGGCCAGCGAGTCGTTCGTCGCTATTGCCCGGTATCTGCCGATGTCGCTGGCGCCCGAGGCGTTCACGATGCTCCATGAACGCGTCGGGCACTATTCCGACTCTGATTACTGGCCGGAGCGTTCATTTGCCGCGACGGCGATGCTTGCATTGGCCCGGCATCTGCCAGCGCCGGAAAGGGCCGACGCGCTACGGTTCGTGCAGGCGGCCGCCGACCGGTCGGCCTGGCCCGCATATATGGGGGCCGCGAACGCCCAGGCGGCGGTCACCGGGGCGCTCGACCTCGCCCGGGCGCTACCGGACTCGCCGGAACGCGAGCGGTTGGTCGGCACACTCGCGGAATACGCCATCGCCGCGGCTCGGACCGCGCGCTACGGGCGCGATTACGAAACCTGGAATTTGCGGTACCGGATCGTGTTGTTCGGCGTGCTGCTGCCGCACCTGCCGGAGCCCTACCTGAGCGGCGCCGCCGAAGAGGCAGTACGGATGATCGTCGACAGATTCGCCGACCCGCTCGATGTCAACCTGACGGCGACGCTAGCCGCGTACCTGCCAGAGCACCTAGTGCCGGCCATCGAGCCGGCGATCACGCAGACGCCTGTACCGCTGTACCTGCCCGAACCGCTGCTACCAGCGGCACTGGAGGTGGCACGGCAGCGCGGGAACACGGACTGGCTGAGTGCGATCATTGAGCGGGGCCTGCTCGTCGAATGCCTCGCGGTGGCCGAGGAGATAGGCGGGCCGTTGCTACGGATCCAGCTAGTCACCCGGCACGCAGCCCGGCTCGCAAGGCTTCCCCCGCCGGCACTGCACGAGGTGTACGCGGCGACCTTGCACGGGCTGGCCCGCCTGGACCGTCCGCAGTTCCTCAGCCACCTGCAGGACCTAGGCCCGATTCTCACCGCGCTGGGCGGCCCTGGCGTCATCCCGGCCGCCGTGCACGCTATAGACGAGGTCGCCACCAACTGGCCGTGATCGACGATGCGCCAAGGAGATGACAATCGCCTTGGCATTGCGTTACCGCGCGAAGCCGCCAGTTCCGCCCTTCATAGATGACTCTGATCTTCTCTGACGGCGACATCTGCTGCCACAGGCTTCCACCTGATGGCGCCAAATGCCACGCGGATCGTGCCGGCTGGTGCAGGCTGGCCGCTGATCTGGCGGTGACCTGGGCGACGGCGGCCAAGTGGCGGTCGAGATTCCTGGAAGACCACCTGGACGGCCTAGCCGATGACCGCAACCTTAAGATGCCGCGGACGATCACCCGTGAGCAGGTCGAACTGGTCGTCGCCAAGACGCTGTACGAGCGCGGGCCCCAGCCAGGACACTTACTGGTCGACACGGTCGATGGTGGCCGCGACCTGCATGTCCCGGACGGCCATCTCGGCGATCTGGCGGGCATTCGGCCTCAAGCCGCACCAAGTCCGGATCTCGAGCTGAGCACCGACCCGGAGTTCATCGGCATGGTCCATGGGCTCGCTGAGGCCGCATGGCCGATGCGAGACAGAACGGGCGCACAGATCACCTTTTGCTCGGCGCGGCATGGACGACGTCCTGGTGGACCAACCCTAGTGAGATACCGGCGGGACTGTGCGCGTTCTCCCTGACTTCCCCGGTCACTCAGTGTGCCGTCGATCGACGTGCCTTGATAGTGGTCAGCGGGTACCAGAACCGTTCCATGCGATGCTTGGGATTAAATCCGCAGTGCGTACAGCGCACGTTCGGCTGAGTGACCCGGCTCGTGCCACACCCGCCGGCCAGGGCGGCCGCGTAGCTGTGCGCCAGGCTGCTGGCGGCGCGGGTGTCGGCGACCAGCCGGGAGCTGCTAGCGGTGGCCTGGGGCGCGGTACCGGCTGGTGCCGCTGAACCCTCGCGTCTGCCGGTGAGCCTGCCGGTGCGGGTGAGTGTGAGGCGGTCGCGTTGTTCGCCGACCGGGCCCGCCGGGCGATGTGGGGTGACCGGCTAGCGGCCGGCGGGACCGGCGCGAGGTCACCTTTAGCTCACCCTTGCTCCTGATGTGTCACAATGTTACCGATATCCTACTCTCAGTATCAGGACAAGACGGTAGCGGAGGTAGTGGTGATTCACGGGGACGGGTCACGCGATCCTGTGACCTCTAGTGAGGCTTCCAGCGCACGTGCAGGTAGACGTACACGCAAGGTGATACCTGAACATGCCGCCCTGCCGACCCAGGGTGAGTCGCTAGAAGTAAGGCCTCCGCGACATCGGGCCGTTTTTCGCCGCTTGATCGAGGCTAGCCATCTGGTTCTGCCGACTCAGCGCTTGATCCGCCGGTCTGCTGTCAAGCGTCGGGCGGTACAGGTACAGCCCGTTTCTGGCGCCCGGCCGCCTGGTGAATCTCAAGCTGGTAGTCGGGTGCCATCACCACGCGTGCCAGAGGCGCGCACCGCTGTCCAAAGAGCGGTAGATGTCGGCGACTCGACGCCTGGCCTATCCTCCGGGCCACAGGAAACCGTGTCTGCCAAGCCAGACGGCCATCCCGGCAGGCCGCCCGGCGCTATCGCCGAGATCGTGAGCGTGTGGTCTGCCCTGTACGCCTTTCCTGCAATCTTCATTACAACTCTGGACCTTCCCGTCTCGGTCAAGATATTCTGGCTTTTCTGCCTGCTAGTGCCGGCGGGGCTCATTACCTGGTTCATTCATGAGCGGCCAGATGCGGCAAGAATGGGCCAGCCAGGATGGCGACGCATTGTGAAGAGGGCTCTGCTTCCCATGGCAGCAGTAGCCAGCGTCATTATTGCCCTGTTCTCGGTCCGGGCAGTTGAGGCGCATATCCCACCTATCCAATCACTGGGATGCGTCGCCGTAGGTTCGGGGAACTCTGACTATGCTAAGCAATTCCAGGCTGCTTACGCGTCAGCGGGAGGGAGCGCCACGCTTGGCTGCGCGGTAACGGAGATCGTTTCCTGGGCTGGCGGTTATCAGCAGACATTGCAGGGACCAGAGGGATTTAGCATGATTACAGCGGTGGATCCGGCGAGGGTGGTCGTGCTCAACGCGGATGAGTATCGGGGCTTTCTTGGAATAGCTGGTCAAGGTACCAGCTTTCAGCAAGCTGGTTATCCGCTGAGCAGCGGAATACGGCTCCGGGACGGTTCCATGGTCCGCCTCGGCGAAGGAGATCCCTATCATCCGCCGAGCGCGATGCTGAAGCAAGACGGTGGCCAGTGGTACTGGGTATCTTACTCATTCTGGCAAGAATATAACGGAAGGTTTGGCGGCCCTGACGGGTCATACGGGTACCCTACAAGCCAGCAAGAGCCGTTTGACAACGGAGTTCGGCAGTTCTTCCAGCACGGATGGCTGTTCTATAGAGCTGATACTGGCGTCCTTACTAGCAGCCAGTACAGGCAGTTCGGTGCAGGAAAACTTCATCCGTCACCGTCATCATCTGCAAATCCCCCGTCGATAGCTCCGCCTCAGCTCAGGGTCACGAAGGTATACGACGTAGATTCCGACAAGGGAACCTCTTACGACCTTTCGCCGAATCAGCATGCTGATCAGCCTTTCCGTTCCAGTCTTCCATTTATTGATCAGGTGGGAGTGATTGTCGGCCTGAATCCCGCGAACAACCGTCACGGCGGACCACATTACCTTAAAATCGAGCTTCTTAATAAGGCCCATAAAGTCCTGAGCAGCAGGATCTCGCCGCTGGCGAACAACGTCAACACAGTGGTCCCTGTACCTGACGTTCGCGTAATTCCTGGCACGACCTATTACATCCGGGTCACTAATCTGTCGGAAGACGTACTCGGCGTCTACCTCAATGATCCAAGCAGGCCAGGAGAGATAACTGACCATGCCGGAAGCGCGATTGTGAACGGCGTTCAGGAGCCTAGTGTTCTTTCCGCATATGTTGAAGCTCGGACAGCCCGAACCTAATCCCCTAACCTGGCGAAACTCCTCGTGCACAGATATGCCCAGAAACGATCACCGCAATTCATCGGTGGATCGGGGCTTAGTGCGGCACATACATTCATTGGCAGCAGACGGCGCCTCTGATCGCTAATTTGCACATGCTGCAGTTCAGATCAGCCTGTTCGGCGCGGGGGTAGGCGAAGTCTCAGCAGACCAAGGCTGGCGTGCATAACGGCGGATATATTGCGTCAAGCTCACGAGGGCCCGGAACAGAGCGTGATAACCAGCGTCGCGCGCTGGATTGGCCAAATCAGTGTGATCCCGGTCCGCTGACGTTAGCGGCACGGTATCGCCCGGGCTCGGCACGGCGGCCCCGCGGGGCCGCTCCGATTTCAGGCCTGGCCAGCGGACACCGGCCTGGAGGCCGACGTCAAGGACATGATCGCCGCCCAGCTCGACGACGCCCAGGCGCGTTCACCGCGATCGGGCCTGGCCACCAGGGCGATAGCACGGCCAGCCAGTCACCCGGCGCCCAGCCTGGCTCCTCATAGCGGACATCCGGACGCCCGCCACCGCGGGAACGGGACCGGCCGAGACGCAGACGCGGACGGCCGCCCTGCGGCGGCGGCCGCGCAGGCGTCGCCAGCTCAGAGCCGCCAGAGTCCCGGTGATCGGGGCAAGGAGCTGCCGTGCTGCCGCCGGGGTCGGCGAAATCTAGGACCAACTCCTTGTGGACCTGTTTGACGGTCAGGCAATTCCGCAGGGTGGCTGGGTGATGCCAGACGAGGCTAGACGTGCCATCCGAACAGGCATTACGTCGCCTGGTGTGGCTGGGTGTGGCTGGGTGATGATGGCCGTTGGCAGCCATTTAGGCTCCCAATTGGGCTACCTCCCTGCGGACGACGGTCTTGCCGCCGCGGTGGTCATCGAGCGCCGCACGTGCTCATGCTGTCGTGGTGAGCCCCGGCGCAGGGGAAGCACGCCGGGGCCCTCGGGACGGTCGGGGATAGCGGGGCGGAGCCCGCTCCCACGGCGAGGACCTGGGCATGCGGCAGCCGGCCGCGTCGCACCGGATCGCCTGGCCGAGGCGCGCCAGGGCGCCGGGGAACCAGCGCTCAAACCACCACAGGGCGCCCTGCAGGTCCCGGTTGTCCGGGTCGCCGTAGATCCGGCCCCACTCCGCCATGAGGTTCGCGAGCTCCCAGGACGCCTCCGGGTGCGCCTCCCCGGCAGGCGGGGAACCTTGGCCATGTACGCCGGGAACTGGACACGGGCGACCTGCCCGGCCCACTCCCGCAGGGCGCCGGGCTGCTGCGCGTACTCGTCGCGGGACAGGCCGATGCAGTACGGCGCCGGGGCTCGCCGGCCTGCCGCCGGGCGATCGCCGCGTCGATTTTCTCGCCGGGCTTCCTGACCTCGGGCATGAGCACGATGACGTGGCCGTAATCCTCGGAGTGCCGGGCCCTGAGAGAGCCGATCTGGCCGCGTAGCTGCTCGAGCTGCGCGGCCAGGGCTGCTATCGGGTCGGGTTCGGTCACCCGATCTCCAGGTCCGGCACGATCATTTCCGGGGTGGCCGGCTCATCCCGGGCCGCGCGGTCGGCGGTCAGTCCGAGGTCATACGGGGTGGGCACGCCGCGGTGATCCATGTTGAGCAGCGGATACCTGGCCTGCCAGTGGGCGGCCGTCATGACGTCGGGGCCCGCGCCGTCGCGGTACAGCTCCGGGTGCGCTTCCTTGTTGGCGGCGTGCCAGGCCTCGTGGTGGGCCTTGTCTGCCTCGTAGAGGCGGTACTGGGCTTCCTGCGCGGCGGCGGCCTGCGACGCGGGGCACTCGCTGAGGCCCGGCAGGTTCGCGACGTCAGTCCAGGCGGCCAGGTACGCGGCGTATGCCGCTTGCACCGCGGGGTGAGCGTTCGGGCCGGCCGGGGTCCGGTCACTGCCCGCGGTCACCACCCGGCCTCCGTCAGCGGGCCCGGCTTGGTGCTGTGGCCGTTCATGCACTTGCCTCCATCTCGGGTTCGGGTTCAGGTTTCGGGATGAGCCCCAGGGTGAGCACCGGCAGCCGCTGCCGGTAAGCAGCGTCGGCCCAGGCGATCTGCTCCGGGTCATGCGACGGCAGGTCATCCGGCCTCCAGCTCCAACTCGGCCTCGCGCTGGGTGCCCCGGCCAGGGAAGCCCCGGGCGCGGGTCAGCAAAGTGAGCACGGCCACCAGGGCCATAGCCCAAGGCCTCCAGCTCCGCATCGCCGACGATGCCGTGCTGGACAGCTTTCACGTCACTGAGCGCGAGCGCGTAGCCCTCGATCGGGCCTGGCTCGTGCCCGCGGGCGTGCATCTCGCGGGCCACCCGATGGTGATAACGGCTCTCGGCCCCGGCCAGTTCAGCGGCCTCGATCGCCTCGGCGGGCGTCACAGCCCGGCCTCAGGTTCCGGCACCTCGGCCTCCGCGGCATGGCGCACGTAGTCGTGACCTGCGGCGTGCAGGCCGGTCAAGGCACACTCCGGGTACCCGTCCAGGTGCGGGCCCGGCCGCGGGTCCGGGATCTGGCACTGGACGTCGTGGAAGGTCCGCATACGCGCGTGCCGGGTTCCGGATTGTGATCGATGCTCTTAACGGCGCAGGTACCCGGCCCGCCGCAGCGGGCCGAAGGGAGGATTCTCGCGCGGCGTGTCATAGCCCGGGCTCCGCCTCGTGCCCGGCCTCGGTCCGCGCGGCCGCAACCGGAGCGCCGGTGAGCGCCGGGGCCTGGTATTCCGGAGGAACGCAGCAACCGCGGCGTCAAAGTCCGGCTCAGATCCGCTCACCAGGACCGACCTCCGCCAACGGGCCGGGCTGGCCCGTTCCCGGAGGCTGGCCCGTTCCCGGAAGCCAGCCCCGTACCCGAACCGTGCTCGTGGCGGGCATGGCCGCGGACCTGAGCAGCCCCGTTCCCGGAAGGAATCCTGGTGACCACTCGGACTAAAGGGGCTAAGGGATCCCGGGGC
>Ga0310038_10002595_pt1 | contig 13249 bp, 19 predicted proteins | sample Sb_taG_6_FD_200461 | JGI IMG/M metagenome (GOLD analysis project Ga0310038, IMG submission 200461) | Peat soil microbial communities from Weissenstadt, Germany - Sb_50d_4_PS metaG (v2) (version 2) | ecosystem: Environmental > Terrestrial > Soil > Wetlands > Peat | place: Germany: Weissenstadt... | reverse complement strand
TTCGAGCGGCCCGTTCACTTCGAGGCCGAGCATCATCCCGCCCTTCGTCCCCGGAGCCGGATATTTTGGCGACGCCGGGTGCAGGCCGATGGTAAATCCGCGGCCCGCATCCATCGTAGCCCAGTGGTCGCCATAACGCTCAACAAGGCGAAGCCCCAACACTTCCGTGTAGAAGCGTACAGCGTTGTCCATGTTGGATACCAATACGGTCGCATTGCCGCCTGAGATCATCGCTTCACCCCCGGATTTCTTGCGCCTATTTTAACCGCAATGTTCCGCTGCGCTCGACCATCGCACTTGGCTCTCTACCGCGTGTATCCCGCAGCGGACATTCCGGTCGTGCAGCTTAGCATCGACGGGGCGCAACCTGTGTCGTTCCACCACGAGATCGGCAAACGCATAGCTCTTCTCCGAGAGGAAGGAGTGCTCATCGTGGGGAGCGGCAACCTCGTGCACAACCTCCACGCCTATGCATGGGGCAGGCACACGGTCGAGCCGTGTGACTGGGCTGTGGCATTCGAGAAACGAGTGCGTGAGTATTGCTCGCGGAGGAAACCAACCCGCTCATCGACTACGAGAACAGGCTCGGCGGAGAGGCTAGTGGCCTGTCGCAGTGAGTGCGTTACTGCGGACGCGGCGGGTGGGGTCAGAGTATTTCCACTGGATCGGCCGAGCATGCGTTACGTGAGTGGCTCCAAGCCCTGAAGCGGGCTAACCTTGCTGGTCTACCCCATCGGCGGTACTCTTGCGTAATGCGACCCCTTCGGTATTCCATCAACGTCACATTGGACGGGTGCTGCGATCATCGTGCAATACCCGCGGACGAAGACTTGCATCGTAACGCGATCGAGAACCTCAACCAGGCCGATGCCCTCCTCTTTGGCCGTGTGACTTACGAAATGATGGAGGCAGCGTTCCGGCCGCCGGCGGGGACGGGAGCGAGGCCTGATTGGATGGAGCCTTTCGCCCGGACGATCGACGAGGCAAAGAAGTACGTCGTGTCGAGCACCCTGGATCGGGTCGATTGGAACGCGGAGCTCGTGCGCGGAGATCTAGAGAAGGCCGTTCAGCAGCTCAAGCGTGAGTCGGGCAAGGCACTGTTCACAGGAGGCGTGAAGCTCCCGCTGGCGTTGGCGGAACTGGGATTGATCGATGAGTACGAATTCGTGGTGCACCCCAGGCTAGCGGGCCACGGGCCGACGTTGTTCGCGGGGCTATCGAAGCATGTCGACTTGAGGCTCGTGAGCCGGCTGGAGTTCGGCTCGGGGGCGGTGGCGATGCGGTATGAGCCGAGAAGATAGCCATGGGGCCCGAGTCGGCCGCATCATGGAGCAACTCGGGCAGATCCAGTGGAAATATTCCGATCCGACCCGCCGCATTCGCAGTAACGTTGTCTCTGCGACATGCCACTAGGCTGGCGGTCCCGATGCCCGAGCATTACCTGCCGCTGCTGTACGTGATCGGGGCACGCCAGAACCGAGAGGCGGTCACGTTCCCAGTCGAGGGCGTGGACGGCGGCTCGATTTCCATGCTGGCGGTGGCGGTGGGGTGTGTGACGGCTTGCGCCGAAGCAGACGGGAAGGAGCGCGGAAAGTGTGATTTCTAGGTAAGCAACTGCCGGTGGCCAGAAGTCACAACCACGACAATAATCCCGACTCCCGCGCCCACCATGTAGAACGTGAAATCCTGCAAACTGGACATGAACGAATCGTGTTCCTTGCCGAAAATGTCGATGATGAATTCCTTGACCAGCCCGAACACCAGCACGGCTAGAAATCCCCATGTCCAGTGATGGAGCTTGAACGCGGCGGTCACCACTGCCCCGTAACCGATGAGGGCATGAACTCCCTGATAGGCGATATTTGGCGATGGGTAGTGTCCGTTGCTCACTTGGAGCGGTCCCCACAGAAGCGCATCTACGCCGCTCGCAATCGGTTCATCCGCCACACAAACCCAGCGCCGAATCCGAAGCAAACAAATGCAATCAGGAGTTGAAACATGGTCACTTGCGAGGCATGCAAACGGACCGAATGCGCAAAGAAGTCATGTACCGACAATCCAAACATGAGATAGAGAGCGATGACGACCAGCACTGCTACGAGCGCCCCGATAGTGCCCGTCCAGAGTGCTGAAACCATGTTATCCTCGTCGCTACTGCCCACCACAGCCACCCGGATTCCCAGATACGCGAGGTAGGCCGTAACCAGCGAGAAAATCACTTCATAAGCCTTGGGCACGTGGCGCGGCAACAGAACGGCACGGATGCTAAAGACACACAGCACCGCAAAATACAATCCTGCGGCTGCACCGACAACCGTAACAATCCAACATGTTCTGCTCACGACCTGAAAGCCTCCTCCATCTCACGCTGGTCGGTGCGTACTCCCGCTGCTCATTACAGGCATCCCCACCAACCCCGGAGCACTTTCTACGCAGCCTTTGGACGCTTCCTCCGCCACGCAGCCCAGCGCTGCTTCAGCAGCCGCGACAGCTTCCTCCGGGCAGCGGCACTCATGCGCCCACGCCTGCGGGGGATAGCTGCCGCTCTCGGCGGGCGGCCTAGTCTCCGGGGTTCAGTCGAACTTACGGCTTGAAGTGCCGAAATCGCTTGGTCGATGCGGTCGCGCTCCGCCTTGAGTTCACCAAGAATGCGATTGATGTTCATGATGGTTCCTCGGGCGGGTATCCTAACAGGGCGAGCAGGAGACTGGCAAAAAGGATTCACGCAGTTGGGGTCTGACCATCCTGATGGACTTCGTGATAGGTGAGCGATGGCATTTTCCTTGTGGCTAAATGTGCTGCCCAAGGCACGAAGCGAGTAACGAGTAATCGAAGGTCACACCAGCCGAAGGCTGCCTATGCGTCCGTATACCCCTCGGCGGCGCGTAGGAACTGTCGGAAAAGGCTGAGTTCGCGTCTCTCGTCTGGGGTGTCTGCTAGAAACTCCACGCGGAAACCATCGTTGGTGCGGTCGCGAACCACCACCTTCAGCCGCAGGGGCAGCCCAGCATCGAGAGCCGTCAGCCCAATTTCAATTACATCGCCAATCTTCGGCTCGGCACCAGCATAGCCGGAAAGACCGCCCTCGTTTAGTTCGCTGCCGCGACCGTCCATGATTTCTCCGTGCTCAGGTGTTCGAGGACCACGCTGCGGCAAAGGCAACCCACGCGGGCGTGCTCAATGGCCCCGCCAGCGAAGCTGAACACAATCAGCGGAACTCGCTGACAGGCCGGGCACCGTTTTAGGGTATTTTCTTCCCCCATCGTGCCGCTCCATCGTTGCTCTACCCTCACACCAGCAACTCCGAGACCGAAGGAGGTTCCAAACTGATTAGGTGTTTCTCCGCTAAGGGGGGAGCTTCGGGACGGCAATCGCATGTCGTTGCAATTAGTTCCAAGGCCGAGCGAGTGTGGGGGTATCTCCCTTGCGGGATAGCGTTAGAGCCCCTGGGGGGTGGCGTCAGAGCCAGTGACACAAAGTGTCACGGTTGCCGCTTTTTGTCGGCTCGACTGGCACGATGCCGCACCAACGAGCGGAGAGGATCATTTACCAAGGATCTTGGAACGCGACGGGCAGCCTGATGGTCACCCTCGAGAGAATCAGAGAATCACTCTAAAATTCTCAGTTCCAATTACCTATCAGGATGAAGGGTGCCCAGTAGAAGGGGTGCGCATATGCGTGGCGAGCGGAGTGCTTGTCTGTGACGCTAGCTTCGGTGGCTGCGCGGGATGTTCCGTGCAGCAGGGCGAGTTGCGCCTCGCGCAAGGCTTCTGCTTTCGGCATGTCCGGGTGCGTGGTCCACAGCTTATAGAATTCCTGCATCAACAATTATGCCTTCCGCTAGAAGCGTCTGCGGCATCAGGCGCTCGCTAGGCGGCCTTTGAGCCTGTCCGCCCAGGTATCCGACCGAGCGGGCATCGGAATCACATTTTGCCCGTATCTCGAAGAGATGTATTTGGGAGGGCCAACGCAAAACGCCACTCTTTGCGTGGAGTGCAGGCGCTTGATCTCCCGGTGGAACTCGATGACCTCCTCGGAGTTGTTACGCGGAGCGACGAGTACCAGGCTGTACGTGTTCGCTTCCAGGAGGGCGCGAGCCTCCTCGACGGTGCCAACCGTGTGGACGGTAATCCCATACAGTCGGAGACGGCGAGCCCGCATCTCTCGCAGGTTTGGGTCGCTGTCAACGAGGAGAACGATCTTACCGAACGGGTCGGTTGTGGGAATCATGGGACACCTCACTTCTTCTCGTATTCTCAAGGATGGCGGGGTGGCGCGGGGACGGAGCGACCCAAAAGAGAACGCCTATAGAGTAGCCCCGAATCGGGGCGGCCGGGGAGATATTTTGGCCGAGGTTCCGACCGATCGCACGTTACCCACCGATCCCAATAACTCCTCGGCCAAGGCAAGAGCAAATCGGATTCGTTGACGTGGAGCGGCCGACAGACGTTGACGTGCCCGCCCGCGCCAACTAAGATCCGGCTCACCAGGCGTGATCGGCCAGACCATCTCGCACTACCGCGTCGTCGAGAAGCTGGGCGGCGGTGGGATGGGTGTGGTGTACAAGGCGGAGGACACGGAACTTGGCCGATTCGTTGCTCTCAAGTTCCTTCCCCCGGACGTGGCTCAAGACGCGCAAACGCTGGAACGCTTTCGCCGCGAAGCCCGCGCTGCATCCGCACTTAACCATCCCAATATCTGCACGATCCACGAGATCGGTCAGTCCCAGGGCCAGCCATTCATCGCCATGGAGTTTCTGGACGGGGTGACACTGAAGCACCGCATCACCGGGCGTCCGCTCGATACCGAGACCGTGCTGGAGATTGCCATCCAGATTGCCGATGCGCTCGACTCCGCGCACGCCGAAGGCATCGTGCATCGCGACATCAAGCCCGCAAATATTTTCACCACCAAACGGGGCCAGGTGAAGGTGCTGGACTTCGGACTCGCCAAGGTGGTCGGCTTGAAGGCACAAGCCGCGGGTTTGGAGGCAACGGCAGCGACGGCGGCAAGCGATGAACATCTGACCAGCCCCGGTTCAGTCCTGGGCACCGTCGCCTACATGTCGCCGGAGCAGGCCAAGGGGAAGGAACTGGACGCACGCACCGACCTCTTCTCCTTCGGCGCTGTGTTGTATGAGATGGCGACGGGCACGCTGCCGTTTCGTGGCGAGACATCCGCTCTCATTTTCAAAGCAATACTGGACAGTGCTCCGATACCTCCAGTGCGGCTGAATCCAGACATCTCATCGGAACTGGAGCGGATCATCAACAAGGCGCTGGAAAAAGACCGCAACCTGCGCTATCAACACGCGTCCGATCTCCGCACCGACCTGCAGCGGCTGAAGCGGGACACGCAGAGCGGATTCACGGCAGCGGCAGGCTCGGGAAACGTGCCCGTGGCAAGTTCGGGGTCAGTGGCAGCGGTTCCGGCACCCACGCCGTCTGCCGCTACGGTCACACCGGCCCCATCTTCGGGCTCGGTGCCGGCTGTGGTTTCGTCGTCTTCATCAGGAGTCACGCCATCAGCGGTTTCCTCAGCTCCGGGCAGCAATCGCTGGAAGATCCTGATTGCAGCTTCCGTCGTCGTCATCGGGGCACTGACCATTGGCTTTTATCTGCGCTCGCGGTCACAACCCACAGCGCCGACGACCAAGGCTACAGCGCTCACGGAGAAAGACACCGTCGTCCTCGCCGACTTTACCAACTCCACCGGTGACCCCGTCTTTGACGGCACTCTGAAGCAGGCCCTCGCTGTCGATCTCGTGCAGTCTCCCTTCCTCAACATTCTTTCCGACCGCAAGGTCGGCGAGACTTTGAAGCTCATGGGCCGCACTCCCAGCGAGCACGTCACCGCCGAGGTCGCCAAGGAACTCTGCCTCCGTACCGGCAGCAAAGCTGTCATCGGCGGATCGATCTCCAAACTCGGCAGCGAGTACGTCGTCTCGCTCGACGCCATCGCCTGCAATACCGGAGACAGTCTGGCCAAGGAGCGCGCCGAAGCGGGCAGCAAAGAAGCTGTGCTCAAGGCGCTCGATACCGCAGCCGTCGCCATCCGTACGCGCCTGGGTGAATCGCTCGCCTCGGTACAGAAGTTCGATGTGCCTGTGGAAGCTACTACGCCATCGCTCGAAGCCCTGAAGGCTTACAGCATGGGTATTACGACCGGCCGCACAAAGGGCAGCGCCGAAGCCATTCCGTTCCTAAAGCGCGCCATCGAACTCGACCCTAACTTTGCCATGGCCTATGTCGGTCTCGCGGTTAATTATTCGAATCTTGGACGGGCGAGTCTTGCCGCGGACAATGCCAAGAAGGCATACGACTTGCGCGACCGCGTCAGTGACCGCGAGAAATACCGCATCTCTTCCTTCTACTTTCAGTACGTCACCGGCGAAGTCGAGAAGGCCACGGAGGCTTACGAACTCTGGGCGAAGAGCTACCCGCGGGACATGGTTCCTCACGCCAATCTCGGAGTTCTCTACAGCACTCTGGGCCAATACGACAAAGCGATTGTGGAAATCGAAGTGAAGCAGCGTCTAGAGCCCACCGTTAACGGCTACGGGAACTTGGCGGAGGACTACATCAACGTAAATCGCTTCAAGGATGCTCAGCAGACGATCCAGGAAGCACAGCAGAAGAACTTCGATGGTTTGGGGGTTCGAATCGATCTGTACACCTTGGCATTTCTGTCTGGGGATGCCGCCGAAATGGAGCGCCAGGTCGCATGGGCAGCTGGCCGTCCCGGCGAAGAAGACCAGATGCTCAACACGCACGCTGATACTCAGGCCTACTACGGCCGCCTCCAAAAGGCGCGCGACCTCGCCCGGCGCGCCGCTGATTCCGCTGTGCGCGCGGACGCCAAAGAAACCGGGGCCCAGTGGCTCGCCCTTCAGGCACTGCGCGAAGCGGAGCTAGGCAACGTCAGCGCTGCCCGCCAAGCCGTCGCCCGCGCGCTGACGCTCGCTCCGGGCCGATATGTCAAAGTTCTGGCCGCTTTGACGCTGGCACGCACTGGCGAAACTGCTCAGTCCAAATCCCTCCTCGAGGCGCTCCAAAAGTCCGACTCCACCAATACTTTGCTAAAGGTTTATTGGTTCCCCGTGCTCGAGGCATCGATTGAGATGGCCCAGCAGGCGCCGGACCGGGCGACTGTCGCGCTCGAGCCCTCCCTCCCCTATGAGTCCGGGGGGCCTCCTCCCGGAGGCAGCACAATGTATCCTGCGTACATTCGCGGCTTGGCTTATCTTGCTCAAAAAAACGGTCCTGCTGGAGCCGCCGAATTTCAGAAGTTCCTCGATCATCCCGGCCTCGTGAGAAACTTCCTGCTCGGCTCGCTCGCCCGCCTCCAGCTTGCCCGCGCGTATGCCATCTCCGGCGACACCGCCAAAGCCAAAGCGACGTACCAAGACTTTTTTAATCTCTGGAAAGCCGCCGATCCCGACATCCCCATCCTGCAGCAGGCCAGGGCGGAATACGCGAAGTTACAGTGAACTGCTCCCAGTTGTTGTGAACAGGGGTTAGCACTAACGACGGGCGCGGGAGCCCCGTGGGGCAAATTGCACCAGGAACAGTTCAATTAGTGCTAACGCGATTCTTCAACAACTATCTCCATTCGAGGCCGTCAGAGGCAGCCTTCAAGCGAGCGGTAAAGGCTGACTGCCTTCAGAGTGTCGGCGGAGTCGGCGGTGGAAAATAGATCGGGGCGTTTCGGCCGGTGAAAAACGATGAGGGGGGATGGAGTAGTGTCAGCGCAATCGCTTGAAAAAGGGGGATTTTGGGTGCAATGTGCTCTGAGACGGGCCATCGGGAGCCCGTGCGGGAAGTTCCGGACAGGAATCGGGTCCCGGTGGAATCGGCTGGGATGGCAGATCACGTGATGGAGAACTCAAGATGGCGATTCCCGCTGAAATGCGCAGACAGGTAGCTGTCGTGCTTTACGTGGTGGCGATGGCAGCCGTCATAGTCGGTGTAGATTTCGTGTTCTTCAGAAACCGATTCTGGGAACGGCTGGCAGTGAATATTGGCATTGTCTTGGTGTTCGCAGCTTTCTACTTGAGATTCCTCAGGCGTCCATGAACAAGGCGCGATAGCGTTTAACGGAAACTGCCACATTCAAGTCGAGTGGTGGCGGATAGTTGTTGAAAACGGGGGTTACACTAACTGAGAATTCGCACTGCTCCCGGTGCAGAATTTGTAGTTAGTGAGAACGCGATTTTTCGCCAGCAATCTCTTGCTGTATGGTCTCCCGGCAACGGGAGTACAATGCCCCCGTTTTCGAAGTCAAAAAGGAAATCTCGGGTAATTCCCCCCTCACCACAGAAAGGACCGACCCGTGAAAAAGTTCTGGATCGCAGAGTTATTCGTATTCGTCGTCCTGCCATTCTGCCAGCCAATAGTGGCCCAGGGGAAGCCGAACGTCGTGCCATTATGCCAGCCGGCTCAGGAGAAGCCGACCGTTCTGCCAATCTGCCAGCCGACAGTGGTTGAGGAGAAGCCGGCCGCTTCCGGGCAGGCGCAGTACAGAATTCCCGTTGACCAGTTGCAGATCTATGTTGACGGGTTTCACAACTACAAGAAGGACGCAAACCTGCCGGGGGACAAACAGCACCAGATGCGCGTCACTCATTATTGTGTGCCGCTGAGCGACGATCTCATTCAGTGCGCAGTGTACGACGGCAACCAGAAATCTGCCCACCTGATCGGCCTGGAACACATTGTGTCCGACAGCGTTTATCAAGGTCTGCCCGCCAGCGAGAAAAAGTACTGGCATCCGCATGACGGCGAGGTGGACACCGGCATGCTGGACTTGCCCGGTATGTCCGACGACCAGAAACAAGGGCTGCTCAAGATGATCCGCAGCACGCACGGAAAGACCTGGCACGTGTGGGACCCTGCGAAAGACAGGGTGCCGATGGGGGAACCCAGGTTGATGTGGGCCATCGCGCCGGACAAGGAGAACGCCGCAACCAAGAAAGCGGTTGAGCAGCGTAAGAAGGACCCACGCTTTTAGCCGCGCGGCGGGTACAAAATCGTTACTTCGGAAACAATCCCTCCGGAGGAAAAGCAGGCATACCGCACGAGGGGCGGCGGATAGTTGTTGTAAACAGGGGTTCACGTAACTTTCGGTTTGCACCACCTGCGGTGCAGGCGATGCCACGGTTACTTACGTGAACGCGATTTCTCGCCAACAACCGCTAGTTGGCAGAAATATTCTCCGCAAGCAGACCACGAAACTCGGATAGCTGTTCGGGACTGAAAGCGCGCTTCGGCACAATGTCGAAGCTGGCGGGCGATTTGTGCAGAAGAAAGTCATTCCTGCACTCTGACCAACGAATGAAGTTCTTCCATTCAACGTCACTTGAGCCGCAGCTCCATCGCAAATGAATACCCGCAGCGTCCACCATCAGCGTCTGGGAACCTTGCGCCGCCGGTTGCTTCGAGAATTGATTCCGAGCGACCCACCACGGTTGAACCCAGAGCAAGACTAAGCCACACGCAGCAAATCCGAACACAGGACCGACGGTCGGCAATGCGTCAGTAGTGGGCTGCAATGCAAACAGCAGCAACGACACACCCGCAAGCATGAAGAAAAACAATGTGAGCAGCCGATAGAACCATTTCGCCATCGTGCGGCGGCTTCGGTGTGCAATGATGCACTCGAAGAAATCTCGCTGCGTCAGCTGATAGGTCAGTTGCATGCCAACAGATTTTGTCAAAAGTTCAGCATCAGCACAATGGAATCAGCCTAGTTGGCGAGAACAGGGGTTATCACTAACTGAGAATTTCGGGGGGCGGCGGGCTGGGCTGGGGCCTCCCTCAAGCAGGTACGGACCGCGAGCACGCCTAACGGCTTCTGCATCAAAGCACAGGCGACACCGACGCAATTTGCCACATCGACAGGCCGCCGGCAGTCGGACATCAGTAGTACCTTCCCGGCGACCGCGGCCACCTGCCGATCCGCACCGGCCGATACTCCGGTTCATCGGTGAGCTGCAGATGGCGGATGTTGGCGGAGGTCATATCGTGGATCTCAGCCAGCGGCCTCATGGCCTCTCTGATGCGAAGTGCGCGCGGCTTTTCCTCCGTAGGGCGCACACGCATACGGAACGAACAAAGTCAGGGCAATCGTGGAAGCCGGCGGCGAACCCGAAGTCCCAGCGATTCCGTTCGCGGAGTAACAGGCTTCATAATGAAGTGGCCTTTCATACCCCTAAGCGCGCTCCCAGGCCAGGCGCAGCGAAACGGGGAGGCCGCACGGCCTCCCCGTTATTCTTGTGCCGACCGACGCTCCAAGGCTCGTGCGGAATGCTCCAAAGATACATAGCCGCGTAGGCTCGCCAAGGCCGCCAGGCTTCGGCGCGCTCTTCAAGCTCGCGAGAACTCCGCAGGCCCAGCGCGCGCACGAGACCGACGTCGGTGGACGGGAAGGCGTCCGGCTCTCCCAGAGCGCGCATGGCGACATATTGCGCCGTCCACTTTCCGATGCCGCGAACTTCCTCCAGGCGCACCAGGAACGATTCCGCGTCCACAATCCGTTCAAAGCTGATCTGTCCGTCACAAACCGCGCGCGCCAGCGCACGAATGGTTTCGCCGCGCGAGGCAGGCAGCCTCAGGCCGCTGAAATCGGCGCGGGCCAGGACCTCGGGCGAGGGAAAAAGGTGAGTCAGATTCTCAGCTAACGCGCAGGGCTGTCCGAAGTTGGTAACCAGCCGGCCTGCGAATGCCGTCGCGCCCGCGACCGTGATCTGCTGCCCCAGAATGGCCCGGACCGCCAGTTCGAAGCCGTTCCAACAGCGTGGCACGCGGAGCCCCGGATTCGCCTCCACTTGCCGGCGCAGCCCTGGATCGCTCTTCAAGCTATGGATGATCGCCGGCCAATCCGCGTCCAGATCAAACATGGCGCGCACGCGCGTGATGATGAAGAACAGCGATCGCGGATCGTCCCAGTGCACGCGCACCGACAGCGCGTCGCTCTTTTCGTCCGCAGAAACCTCGAGATACCCGTGATGCCCCCGCCATGAGATGGAACGCTTGTAGACGCCTTCCATCACCGCTTCCACGCCCGGCGTGGCGCGCGGCGCCAGAAATGCCAGCATGCCTTTCCAGTCATAAGGCGGGCGATAGCTGAGGCGAAAAACATATTGATTTTCCGGCGGGATGGCCGTGTGCCGCGCCAGATCTCGTATCTGCGTGGGACTGCGATGGTAGACCTTGCGAATAGCGTCATTGAATCGCCGCACGCAGCCAAAGCCGGAAGCGACTGCGACCTGGATCATGGGCAAGCTGGTGCCGTCGATCAGCTTCTTGGCAAACTGCAGGCGCCGGGTCTGAGCGACCGCATTAGGCGATGCTCCCAGGTGTCGTAGGAACAAGCGGCGCAGATGGCGCGCTCCTATTCCCAGGCGTTCCGCCAGGGCTTCCACTCCATCTTCGAGACCGCTTTCATCGATCAGTCGCAACGCGCGCGCAACCGTGTTCTGGGTTCCCAGCCACGCTGGAGTTCCAGGCGAAGACTCCGGCCGGCAACGCAGGCAGGGTCGAAAGCCGGCGGCAGCGGCCGCCGCAGCCGTGGGAAAGTAGCGGACATTGCTCTCCTTCGAGGTGCGGGACCGGCAGATGGGACGGCAATAGATCTTCGTGCTGAGCACCGCGATGAAGAACTTGCCGTCGAAGCGCGCATCCCGCGCCAGCCGCGCCCGCGAACAGACTTCGAGGTCCATAAATTGGCGCCGACCCATGATAGTGCACTCTCGGCGGCCCGGCTGGACTTTTTCGGACCAGATTATGTGAGTATCCACGTCCGTTAGCGTCCAACTGCAGTCCGGCATTCGACCTAACCTTCACCCCCGAGTGCGCCGCGTGGCCACCGGGCCAGTCGCCTTCGGCGACCAGCGCCTGGTTCCCCCCGGGCTGGCGAGCACCCATAGGAGACCACCTCATGAAAAACAACAGATTCGGCTGCCTGGTCACGGTAGTTACGTTTCTGGCCATCGCCGTTCCCAACCCGATCGAGGCGCAGCAGCATTACCACATTGTCCAGCTGCCATCAGCGACCGCCGCCGCGGCCATCAGCATCAACAGCCGGGGCTGGGTGAGCGGCTTCGCTAATCAGCCCGGAAACACGACCCAGCATGCTGTTGTGTGGATCGACGGGCACGAGATCGATCTCGGCACACTCGGCGGACCCAACAGCGCCGTGGAGTGGCCCAACAACAATGAGCGCGCGGTGGTCGGGATCTCCGAGACTGCAGTTCTGCAACCCCTGGGCGAGCAGTGGAGTTGCTCGGACTTTTTTCCGAGCGTGACCGGCCACATCTGTCTTGGCTTCGTCTGGCAGGACGGCGTGATGTACCGGCTTCCAACGCTTGGAGGCGACAACGGCTACGCTGCCGGCGCCAATCATCTCGGCCAGGTCGTGGGATGGGCGGAGACTCCGGTGCACGACCCAACCTGCAACGGCCGCAATCAGATCCTGCAGTTCCTGGCAGTCGTTTGGGGACCCGGCAGGGGTGAAGTGCGGCCGCTGCGTCCGCTGCCTATGGATCCCGATTCGGCAGCCACCGCTATTAACGACAGAGGCGAGGTGGCCGGCATCTCCGGCTTGTGCGACCAGGCAGTGGGAAGGTTCAGCGCGCGGCACGCCGTGGTCTGGGAGGATGGGGTGCCGATCAATATCGGCAGCCTCGGAGGCCAGGCGTGGAACACGCCCGGCGCCATCAACAACCGCGGCCAGGTCACGGGATTCTCCGACCTTCCGGGCGATGATCCCAACAATCCCAACTTCCACGCCTTCTTCTGGAGCAGAGAAACCGGCCCTCCCCTGGATTTGGGCGTGCTTTCCGGGGACGCGATCAGTCTCGGCCTCGGGATCAATGACGAAGGCGTCGTGGTGGGACAATCGATCGGCGCGACCAGCCGGGCTTTCATCTGGGAAAAAGGCAAGCTGATCGACCTCAACACGCTGGTACCGGCAGGGTCGCCGCAGCTGCTGTTCGCGAATGACATTAATGATCGCGGCGAGATTGTCGGCCAGGCGCTCGATGCAACCATCGGGGCATTCTTCGCGTTTGTGGCCGTGCCGAACCGCAGCGGAGAACCGAAATAGGCTGCGGCGGCGGTCAGTTAGTGATAATGATTCCATGACAATGTCGGCTCCCTGGACCCGAGTAAACTTGGTGGCGCTTACCAACCAGAAGGCTCGGGAGAAAAGGAGCCGATATGTTGATTATAGGACTGGATTACCACCCGGG
>Ga0310038_10002583_pt1 | contig 13267 bp, 15 predicted proteins | sample Sb_taG_6_FD_200461 | JGI IMG/M metagenome (GOLD analysis project Ga0310038, IMG submission 200461) | Peat soil microbial communities from Weissenstadt, Germany - Sb_50d_4_PS metaG (v2) (version 2) | ecosystem: Environmental > Terrestrial > Soil > Wetlands > Peat | place: Germany: Weissenstadt... | reverse complement strand
GGCTGCGAGCGCTTCGCCCTGGGCGGCGATGATCTTGGCGCGCTTCTCGCGCTCGGCCTCGGCCTGACGGGCCATCGCGCGCTTCATGCTGTCGGGCAGCTGGATGTCCCTGAGCTCGACGACCGTGACCTTGACTCCCCACTCCTCGGTCTGCACGTCGAGGATCTCGCGGATGTTCTGATTGATCGCGTCGGTTTCAGAGAGCGTCTCATCGAGCGTGTGACGTCCTACGACGGCGCGAAGGGTGGTCTGCGCGATCTGATTGATCGCGGACTGCACGTTCTCGATCGCGACCACCGACCGGATGGGATCGTCCACCCGGTAGTAGGCCACCGCAGAGACGTCGATGCTGACGTTGTCCTTGGTGATGATTCCCTGCGACTGGATCGGCATCGTGATGATCCGCAACGACACGCGATGAACCCTGTCGACGAACGGGAGAATGAAGATCAATCCCGGTCCACGTGCCTGGCCCTTAACCTTCCCGAGCTCGAACAACACGACGCGCTCGTACTGCTTGATGATGCGTGCCGACATCACGCTGAGGATGAACGCCGCGATGATGAGGACGACGATCACATAGACAACGATCATGGTCTTGCCTTTCTGGCTCTGTTGGGCAGCGCGACGACCGTGAGGTCTCGCGCACGCCGGCCGAATGCTGGAGCCGGAAAAGCGTGGCCGCCGAGGGTTGAGGCCACCTGAGACCCATAATACGACGCGCAACAGAGCAGCGGTGACGATCACGCTCAATGAGCGATTTTCTCGAACCTGCAGTTTGGCCGCAGGGCCAGTTCCGCGACCGCAAGCGCTCAGTGCCGGGAAGCAGAGAGCCCCTGGCCCGCGAGCATGAACAGCTCGATTTCGATGTCAGGGCCGACGTGATGGTTGGAGATGAACGCAAGCACGTCACGGCCTGAAAGGCGTTCGACGACGGCGATGAACTTGTGTTGCATGGCGGTCTGGAAAGCGCTGCGGGTCTCCTGGACGACGGTGGTGCGTTGGATTTCGATCATCGTCTTCTCGACGTCTGTGTAGACGCCTCCGAGAACGCACGCGAGCAGGTCGCCTCCGAGGAGAAGCGTTTTGGCGCTGACCGGCTTGCGATGGTGGTACCGCTGGTGCAACGCGACCATCGCTTCGGTGACAGCGGCGAGGAGCTCGTCGCCGGTTAGGGGAGCATCGGGGGCCGACATGGCGGCCTTCTCTCTCGCGTCCTCCGGGCTGGTTACGCGCGCGAGGCGGAAGGGCGAGGACCCAACGAGCGATCTACTACCACCATACCGGATCATCCAAGACGCGACCGGCCGACCGCTGACCGGCTTCACGAACGGCAACCAGCAGCACCCCGACATGATCTACAAAGCGTCATCCTCGGTCCCAGCTATCTGATTGACGAACACGAGAAGTGCGCTTGACGTGGCGAGTAGTGTTAGTGCTGGAGGGCATCGATTTTGAGGTCCGCCCACTGGGCCGGCAGCATGATCTGACTTCCGAGAGTCCATCTAACTCCCGGGGTTGCCATGCTCGACGCGCTGGTTCTCTCTCATTCGATCGCACGCAACGCGACCACCCCGTCGTCAACGTTAGTCTGCTCGTGGACGGACGGTGGTCTGGACGCTGCCTGGGTGCACGTAGCCGGCGAGCTGAACGTCGCGACCCTCCCACAGCTCGACCGGACGCTAGGCGAGCCTCAGGTCCAGGCGAGGCTGGTCGTGCTCGACCTGCGCGAGCTGAAGTTCATGGACAGTTCCGGCGCGCATGCGCTCGTTAGCCACGCGGTGCGCGCACGGAAGGCCGGTCGGCGGCTGGTGCTCCTGCGTGGCCCAGCAATCGTCGACAGCATGTTGACGCTCGCCGGGTGCTCCGGTGATCTCGAGATCGGTGACATCGATCAGGTCGAGTCGGCCGTTGCGGGACTCGTGCGATTCTCAGACGAGGAGCCCGTCCTATGAGTGCCGCGACGGTCCGTGGTGCCGCAGAGATGGTCCCGATCGAGCACGAGACCTCAGAGCGCGTGGTGCGGACGCTGTTTTTCGTGGTCCCGCCGGTCGCGCTCGCGTTGGGGGGTTGGCTGGCGTGGGGCGGAACACTGCATTGGCAGGACCTGGTGGTGCTGGCGATTACCTACGCGCTCACTGGGCTGGGTATCACAGTCGGCTACCACCGGCTATTCACCCACCGCAGCTTCAAGACCACCCGGACGCTGCGAGCGCTATTGGCGGTGCTCGGGTCGATGGCGGTCGAGGGGCCGGTGATTGAGTGGGTGGCGACGCATCGCAAGCACCATCGCTTCGCAGACCGCCCTGGAGACCCGCACAGCCCCCACATCGACCATTCGGCGGGGTGGCGAGGTGCGCTGAAGGGACTGGGTCATGCGCACGTTGGCTGGATGTTCCGCGGTAAGGAGATGGCCAACCCGGCCCGGTACGCCAGGGATCTGCTCACCGACCGCGATTTGCGGTTCATCAGTCGCACGTTCCCGCTCTGGGTGATGGTCGGGCTGGCCGTCCCGTTCGGTCTCGGCGTGGCGCTGACAGGTTCGCTCGTGGGCGGACTCACGGGACTGCTGTGGGGTGGAGCGGTGCGGATATTCCTTCTGCATCACGTGACCTTCAGCATCAACTCGTTGTGTCATTACTTCGGCCGGCGGCCGTTTGCGACCGGCGATCAGTCGCGTAACCTCGCGTGGTTGGCGCCACTCGCGTTCGGGGAGGCGTGGCACAACAACCACCACGCGTTCCCCACCTCGGCTCGCCACGGACTCGGACGCGCGCAACTCGACCCCGGCGGCTGGCTGATCGCCCTTCTGGAGCGGTGTCATCTGGCCTGGGACGTCGTCCGGATCAGCCCCGCACGCCAGCAAACCAAGCGTGGATCCGCAGCGTCCGCGTGATCCTGGGATTGAGCTTTGCGCTGGTTTCTGCGTTGGGCACCAACCTGAGCGGCTTGTTCAAGGCGCGCGGGGCGGTGGCGATCGAGCGGCCAGTCCAGGTGCGCCATCCGGTGCGTAGCGCCGCGGATCTGTTTCGGTCACGGTGGTTCGCAGTGGGATGGATCATCGCGCTGTTCGCCTGGGGCCTGCACATCGAAGCGCTGTCGCTCGCCCCGCTGACCACGGTCCAGGCAATCCTATCCGGCGGACTCGTGTTCCTCGCCGTCCTCGCCGAGCGATTCTTCGGATTTCGACTCGCAAGACGCCAATGGGCCGGAGTGACGATCACCGCCGCGGGACTGGCGATGATCGGCCTGACCGCGACCGCAGAAGGCCCGCAACGATGATCCCTGGCGGCGCTGATCGTGGTCGAGACCGCGGTCCTGGCGGTTGGCGTCGGGCTCGTGTGGATCTCTACCCACCGAGACGTAGAACGCCGCGGCGAAGCGCTGCTGCTCGCCACCGCGGCCGGCGTGCTGTTCGGGGTGTCTGATGTCGCGATCAAGTACCTCACCCACGCACACGGACCGATCTTCGGCCTGCTCAGCCCCTGGACGCTCACCGCGCTGATCTCATTCGCGATCTCGTTCTACGCGTCCGCGCGCAGCCTCCAGATCGGCAATGCGAGCGAGGTGATCGCGATCACCTCGATCGCAGCCAACCTCTCCGCGATCCTCGGCGGGATCCTCGTCTTCGGCGAGCCAATCGGCTCCAGCGCCACTGGAATCATTGTCCGTCTGCTCGCGTTCGGCCTCGTCATCGCCGGCGCAGCGCTCGTCCCCGCCCCGCTGCGCGTCACCTCCAACCGTTCCTCACAGCAAACGGTTACCAGCTAGGCGTGCTGGCTTTGGGATCTGCCGGCCTGGCTCCCATGCACGCGAAGCTCGAGGAGCCTTCCCCGTAGGTTTGTCCGGGGGCGGCGCGACGCCAACGGACGGTGCAACGCAGCGGCTCCCGTCGCCGACATGGGCGGTCGCCATCGGCAGGTACGTTTCGTTCGTAATGCGCGCGTGGCCGGTGGCGAAGCGCTCGGTGGTCTCCTTCTACGACGACCAGCCCACTCCGGCTACGATCCCGGCGCGTTGGCGGACTGCGTGATTACGACGCTCAAAGCACTGAGCGGTGCGGGCCAGGCCAAGTCGATCGCGCCCGATCCGATCCTGACGAGTCGCGCCGCCGCACAGTTCGAGCGGTACTGGCGCCTCGAGCGATGTGCGTTCTGGAAGCGAACGCCAATTCCAGCTGCCTCCAGCTGAGCGTCGTCGTCGAGGATCAAACTCAAGGGCCGCCGCCGAGCGCTCGTATCAGAGCGCCGGTGGGAGTTGAGCGTGTTGGGCTCCGCGCCCCTTCGGCGACTTCCTGCATGCGTCCGACCTCCGCGTTAGCCTCAGCGCCGAACAGTAGGGCGACGTTGGTGAGCCACAGCCAGACGAGCAGGATCAACGCGGCGGCCAACGAGCCATAGGTCACGTTGAAGCTCAAACGCGCTGTCCTAGTACTCCACTCGCGAAGCCGGCCATGACGATCTGGTGATGCCGCCCAGGCTTTAGCGCGGCCCGCGGCCACGCCAACCCGACCCACGGATGAGCCCGATGGTGCGGTGAGGGGTCAGCCCGGTTTCCGCGGATCGATCCGGCATTGCCCACGAGCATGCCCATGTTCGTGGACTTCAACCAGGGGCTTCGAGGAGCTCGCGCAGTGCGTCTTGTCGGTCGTCGTCACAGAGGCGGCCGAGGACGTCGCGCGCCAACGCGCGCATCTCCGGCTCCGCGCGGCGAGCGTGAGCTGCGAACGCGAGCTCACCCATCGGTGAGCGCATGCTACGCGCCCAGTAGCGAACGGCGACTGGCTGCATCGGCCGAGCGTGGAGCAGCGCCAGGTTGCGCGGGAGTCCGACTACGCCCTGTTTTCGTAGGGCGCTGAATCCTTCGGGGATGGCCCGGCACATCAGGCTGAGTTGTTCTCGGTCGCGGGCCAGGCGCTGCGGATCGGTTTGGCAGTGGTATAGGGCCGCGCAGACGCTGGCGACGAACACGGTGTGGTAGGCCAGCCAGCCCGACATGTCCGCAGTGCGTCGCACCGCGAAGCCGCGGCTCTCAAGGGTCCGGTGAAAGTTGTTCAGCCGCCGATCGCCAGCCTTCTCGAGTGCCGTTGGTTGCTGTGCGATAAGCGTGTAGTCCGCGACGCCGGCTTTCATTGTGCCGCCGACACCGGGGAAACCCAGGAACGTCGGCCCGGGGAGGTCGGCTGGCAGCCCGGCACGCCCATCGGGGTTGTTGCCGAAGAACAGCACAAGCGGGCTCCCGGACAGCTGCGCAAGCTGAGCGGCTGCGCTGAGGAAATGATCGCGACGCAGCGCGACCAGCACCAGATCGAACGTTTCACCGTCTGACTGGTTTAGAACCGCAACCGGCGAATCGGTCGCCGCGTCAGCCACAACGTCACGGGCTCGCAGGCCCTCGCGCGCGACCTCATCAGTTCGCGCACCATGGGCGAGCACCGAAACGGCGTGACCGGCGGCCCCGAGTTGAGCGCCATAGACAGTCCCGATAACACCCGCACCGACGACGAGGATCTTCATTTCCGCCGCTGTACCTCTGCCGGGCCCCCGATGGTCGCGATCGCGTTCCGGCGGTCCGGCGCTCAACGTGGCCGCTGTGCGTGCGCGGCGTTTTCAACCCTCAGAAGGATTGTCATGGCCGACGGCGGGTCCGTTGCCGCCCGACGCCGTTCCTTCTGGGCGACTGTGCTGTTATTGAACAAGCGGCTCGTCATCGGCTGTCCCCCGAGCAGCTCGCCGGCCTTGCTGATCGCCGCGGGGGTCCTCGGAACGTCGTAGCAGAGCAAGATCATGGCCCGCGAAGCCGCGAGGCATATGCATCCCCGGCACCATCCGGTCGGCCGGTGCCTGCTGTTCATGCGTGGTAAGCGGTAACCGCGGGAGCCGCCGTCACGATCCGTCTGCCCGAGACGACGTTCGCCCGGATGCGGATCCAGTGGCCCTTGGTGCTTGGCGCCCATGGCTCGAGTCCGAGGGCCTCGACTCGCCGCAGCTCACCGGTGGCGGTGATCTCCTCGCAGACGCCGGTGATGATCACGCTCCACCCGACGTCCCCCGCGTGATCGATGCCATCGATCTCAAACGCCGCCCTCGCCGAGCGGAGGAGGGCGTGCAGCTTCGATCCCGGTGCCGAGCGAAGCAGCACGGACTGGGAAGACTGGTCAAAGACGTAGTTGACGGGTCGAATCACCGGGTGGTCCCATTCGGGGACACTAACGACGACCCTGCCGATGCTCGTTGCGCGAGCAGACGCAGACATTCTGGGCGCCCTAGCTCAAGCATCTCGGTCCCGGGACGAATCGGCTGTTCTGATTCCGCCGCGCGCGCGAGGCTGCCGTTTGGCTGGGGATGCGTCGTTTCGCTCATGCTAGGCACCGTCTGCTTGCTGGGTGCGGTAATGATCGCGCCAGATCAGCTTGTAGATCGGGATTCTGCGCGGAAGATCGCGGACGCCGGGAATGAAGGGAATCAGGATGAACGCCAGGCTCAGCACCCCCATTACGGCCATTACGAGGATGTCGGCGTTGGCCGAGGTCGAGAACGGTTTGATCTGGTACCAGAAGGTGTAGAGCCACAGCCAGACCTGCCCGGGGTAGCTGCCGGTCTCGTTCATCATTCCCCACTGGGTGCCGAGCAGATGCTGTTGCTGGGCGCGGGTTGCGAGCACCCCGCCGTCGGCCATGAACAGCAGCGGCTTTGTGTAGTCGGTCTGGTAGAACTGCTTGCTGGTTAGCAGCGCGCCGTCGAGCCCGCCGCTCTGGGCGAAGGTGAGCAGCGAGCTCATCATCGTGGGGAGCGGCCCGTAGTTGCCGGGTTTGACCTTGATCGACCCGTCGGGGTTGGCGGTTGCGTTGCCGAGCGCTGTCTCGTACGCGGTGGTCCACGTCGTCTGAGTGTTCGCGGGGGCGCGCTCGTAGGTGGAGACGGCGCTCTGTATCGCGGGCTGGCCGGTGATAGCGCGCAATGGCGCGAGCACGAAGTCCTGGGCGGTGTTGATCGGGTGGCTCACCCCGAGCCATTTCGCCAGGTAGACGAACGCAATGTGCTGACCGTTCGCGGCGTGGTTGTAGGGCGGGCCGTAGCTGCCGGTCCCGCTCGAGCCGTCAAGCTCGGTCGTAGCGGTGGTCACGAAGTCGACCGGGTCACCGCGCGACCATGACTGGATCGTGCTCGGCAAGGCGATGCACGTAACCGCTCTCGATGTCTTGGATCAGCCCGTGCAGCAACTCATCCAACCGCGCGTCGTCGAGTGTCAGCGCATGCTCGAAGCGGTCATACATGCGCGCACCCAGCGCGAACAGGAGCGCGTCATAGGAGAGCTGCTCGCCCGCCTCGGTGTGCACGACGCCACGCTCACGATCCAGCCACTTGAAGCTGTCCGCGCGCAGCTCGACGCCGATGTTTCGCGCGATCTCCTCGAGCGGATACCTGCGGGCGACCGCGTAACCGAACGGCTCGCGCACGGTCATCGGCCGGCAAACGAGGTCCCCGTTGGGCGCGACCATCGTCGTCGCGATGCGCTCGCCGCCGAGATCGCGCAACGCCAGCGCCGCCTCGAGCGCGGCGACGCCACCACCCACGATAAGCACGTTGAACGGCTCAGCTGAGGAGTTCGCGAAGGTCATCGCGACCATCCCCGCGCCAGACCCGAACCAGGCCAACCTACATGAGTTTGCCCCAAGTGAGGCCGAGATGATTCTGGCCCTTCTAGCCAACGATCAGCGGGCCGAGCGGCGCGGACGGCGGCTGCTGATCGACGGTCAACCCGGGGCCGAAGCAATCGCCGAGGCCGCTGACGTTCACGACAGCCACCGGAATCGGGGAGAACCTGCGGGTGGGACACGTCGACCTCCGGGTTGGTGGAAACCTCAGAAGTCAGGTTGTGCTGCCCACCCCCATGCGGCCGACCTCACTCGACTACCTAGCGCACTCCTCACGTCAAGCCCGCTAACGCTACGGTTACACCCTCGTTGGGAGTGGCGATGAACGTGCCGCTCGACCCGATGCCGCCGCACCCGCGGCCCATTTGCGAACAGAGCGCGATAGAGGCGAGACCACCTTGTGGCGGCCATACGGGTCGCCGAGCAGTTCCCCCTTCAGACTCGCACTGGCGCTGTCGGTACGCGGGCCCGCGCGTGTGGAGGGTCCTCCCGACGGACGCCTGGGCGCGGGTGGCAACCCGACGGTCTCAAGTGCAACGCGACTATCGCGTCGCACGGCCACAAGCAAGGCATTCCCCTCGGAGGAGCGGTAGGGGCCCGCATGATGCGCCGCTTTCTCTCTCGCCCGCTGGGTGGGGTTCGGGCGCGAGGCTGAAGGCGAGGAGGACCAAACTTTCGAATCGCCTTCTCAGTTAGCGCTAGGATCGGGCGACCCCGCATCCTCGGCACGCAACGGGCCCCGTCGTGATCACCAGAGACGTCAAGAGCAGACCCCAGACGCATGGCGAGATGCTCACGGCGATCTCGGATGGGATGGTTGCGCTGCTGAAGGAGTTCTACGGGCGCGGGCCGACGCGGACGAAGTCTTACTACGAGGATGACCTCGTGGTATGCGTGCTACGAGGCGGCTTCTCGAGGGTCGAGCAGACCCTGCTCGAAGGCGGGCGCGGTGCCGCCGTCATCCAGCAGCGGATGGAATTCCAAGAGCTGATGCGCGAGCGCTTCGAGGCCGTGATCGAGTACGCGACTGGTCGGCAGGTGATCGGCTTCATGAGCGGGAACCAGCAACATCCCGACATGATGTGCGAGGTTTTCATCCTGGCACCCACCGATCTCGTCGACACGCACGAGATTCCGGCGGGCAGGCCACCCCGCGAGGTCTGACGCCGGCCGACCGGTCATCGCTATTGGCGAGGCGCGTAGACGCCGCGTCCCGCTCTCTTGTGCGCTTCCAAGTCTGCGTGCTGGCGGTGCCGGAACGCGAACGCTCACCGAACGCAGCCTGGGAGGCCGCGTGCCTCATTCCGGGTCGACTTCGAAGCTGGTGGTCCGGCGTACACCGCGATCGTGCGCTAGGGTCTACGAACTGCTGTGCGGCGATTCGACGGCCGGGCTTACCTTCCCAGAAATCCGGTTCGGCGCCGTGTGTATGGTCGCTCGGTAACCGATGGCATCCCGGCTGCGTGAGGGACGGTGTCGCGGGTCACTCGATCAGCCCGAGCGCGCGGGCCCGGTTGACCGCATCGGCGCGGTTGTGCACCCCGAGCTTCTTGTAGGCGCGCTCGGCTCGTTCCTTTGCCGCTGAGCGCGAGATCCCCAGCTTGTCCGCGATCAGCGCGAAGGTCAAACGCGTGGGCAGGTAGCGGAGGACTCGCGCCTCAGCCACGGTGATCGACGCCGCGGCGACATTCGCGGCGGCTTCGGCGACCGCGTCCGCCGCTGCCTGGTCGGCCACGATCACTTCTGTCGCGTCTTGCGCGACTGCCTCGGCGGCGGCCTGGTCGGCCGCCGCGACCATCAGACCGGCGGCGTTCAAGGCCTCAACGGCCTCGTGGGCGGCGGCCTCCTGCACTATGCCGGCGTCGATCAACGCTCGAACCGCGACAGCGGCCGCACCGGCGACGATCGCCTCCGAAGCCGCGATCGCGTCGGCTGCCTGGGTCTGTGCCGCCAGAGCCGCCAGCGTCGCGCGGGCTTCGGCGGCCTGCGCGACCGCAATCACCTCAGCCGCCTCCTCCAGCGCCGCGACCTCGGCCCCGACGACCAACCCGGCCTCGGCGGTGAGAAAGCCCTCCCCCAACAGCGCCCCACCAGACTCAGAGACCGACTCAAAGAGCGCCTGAGCCCAGCCGTGCTCGACGAGCAGCAGAGCGAGCGCCGTCCCAGGCAACAGGGACTCTGCCAGCGCCCACACGTCAGCCATGGCAGAACCCGACGAGCCAGCGTCCCCCGTCGGCTCGACAAGACCACCGCCGCCAAGCGGCAAGATGCTCGACAGAAGAGCGCCAAGGTCGTCGTCCTCACCGCCGACGACCACAGGCTCGATCGTGCCGTCCTCATTCTTGGCGACGAAGATCACGTCGAGCAGACGCAACACCCCTCGGCCCTGCAGTCGATCGACCTCGGCCAACACCCGAGCCTGGAAGTCAGACCCGGGACTAAAGCTCACGGCGATCACCTGCAACGGACCCGGCATCAGTCGACCTCCCCTCGTTACTGGACGGCAAGCCGACTAAGCATCGCAGAGCCCGGTTCTAGGCAGGCGGCTAGCCGACCAAGCGGCACGACCGCGATCGTCGGCAGCCGCGTGCCGTTGCGCCCAACGAGACTCACAGCTGTCTCCGGCGCGTCCGCAGGCGAACGCGCGAACGGTGCGGTTCACCTCCGCTGGACCGCTGTGCGAACCTCGAGCGCTCGCGCCGAGCAACCGACAGGTCGCGTCACATTCCGGCCGTGGAACGAGAGGATCTGCTGCAGGCCACGTACCAGGCATTCAACACACCGGGCATCGACCCGGTCCTGCGCCCGATCACCGCCGATCTCGACTCGCCGCTCACGCCCATGCGCGTGTGCGTCGCCACGAGTCGGTTGAAAACGATCCTTGTGAACCATCCCGGACGCTGGTAGTGCTCGGGGCAACGAGGCCATTCTGCCAACGAGCGCTTGCATCAGCCGCGCCCCGAAGCCTTGCGGTAGACGCCGTGAGCCTCTGGCCGGGGTTGTCCGCGGGGAACGCTCCGCGAACGATGCCGGGGTGTCCGTGCGGGATCGCGCGGCCGGGACGTAGCCTCTGGGTGACGATGATGCCGGATGGTCCCGATTGGAGGCTCTGACATGGATGCACCCATCAAGGTCCGCGAGGAATTGCCGCGTGTCGTGCGCTTCGATCCTCAGCGGCGGTCGCGCTGATCAGACTGCCTGCCGCGATCACCTCGGGACATGTCCTCAAGCACCCCGAGCTCGCGGAGAACCCGGTCAGGCCGTGCGCGGGTCCCGCTACCGATGCCCGCGCCGCCAACCAGCCCGGCGCCAACCAGGCCACCTGAGATGGCGCGCGGGAACCCCGCGATCCTGCGCGCCGCCGAGCAGCGCAAGCACCAGGCCGCGACCCAGCGCGCCGAGACCGCGCTCGACACTCACCGCCAGCGGCGACCCGATCACCTTCCCCGGGCTCGCCAAGGCGGCTGGCGTGTCGATCGACTTCCTATACCGCCACCCCGCTGCGTCCTGCGTTGAGCATCTCCGTGCTAACCGGCAGTGCACTCCTCCCAAGCGTCGCGATCCCGAGTTGGCCGACCAGCCGCGGTCGCAGAGCAACGTCGTGCGGGCGCTCACCGCCCAGCTGGCCGAGCTCAAGCGCCACCACCGCGAAGAGATCGCGCGGCTCGAAGCGGCGCTCGCCACCGCCCAAGGTGAGAACCTCGAGCTGCGTCGCCGCCTCGGCCGCTCAGCCCCTGAAAGGCAACTAGGCGACCCTAAACGCCGAGAACCGCAAGCGGGGGATTTCATCGAACCAGCGCCTCCAGCTCGCGGCGCAGCTCGATGCAGCTGGCGCCCGTGCGTCTCCCGGTGCCCCTATTAACTGGCTAACGGACGGCCGTATGAGCCCCAGGGCCCGAGCAACTGAGAGCTGGACGCCCGAGATCTCAAAAGCACTGTCAAGGCCGCCGAATAAGCGGAGCGCGTATCCGCTTGCGCCGTCCAGACCACATAGCCTTTGGTCTGCAGGTTCGGACCACACAGCCGCGGTCTGAGTGAGCTCGCCGCTCTGGTCACGCGCGGCGATGTCCCGGCCAGTCAAGTCGGTTGTTGTGGTGTAACGCTGGGAGCTCGTCGACGTTGACGTTCGCTTCTCAGGCGGGGTTGAGCTCGGCGACCTCCTCGTGATGTTGTTGTTCGAGCGAGAGTTCCTCGGACCGCACGGCGGAGAGGATGAGAGCCATGGACTCGGCTGAGAGGTAGCGGCGTTGGACGAGCCACTCGTCGTTCTGCTCGGAGAGCAGGGCGCCGGCGAGGCGGATGACGGCGGCGTCGTTGGGGAAGATCCCGACGACGTCGGTGACCTCGGACGTGAAGCCAGAACTGAGAGCCAGGGCGCCGGAGGTCACGACTTGCTCTCGGTTCGAGTTCGTCGTCGTGGCTGATCGTGGGCCTAGACGTGCCCGGGCGTCGCGCGCGGGTCGCCGTGTGGACGGCTTGGCGGCGCCGGGACGCCCGGCGGGTGGAGCAGGTTTTCGACGTCGCGGACGCCCGCGACCCGGCGCACGTCGCGCTCGATCCGCTGGATCTGCTCGGGATCTTCGAGCTGCCCGCGCAGGACTACGATCCCGCGGTCGGCGTTGATGCTGATCGGTCCTTTCGGAATCGTCCGGTCGCGGAATAGCTCGCTCTCGACCTTCCGCACGAGACTGACGTCGTCCGGCTCCAGTGAGGCGTGGGCATGGTGGGTGATCGCGTGCGTGACCCCGACAACCTTGCCGGCCTCGTAATGGGCCTGGCGCTCGACCTTGCGTGCCTGGCGGCGGAACGCGGCTCTCGTGCGGTCGCGAACGAGGTGCCGTCGGCGCTTGCCGTTGCGTGGGTCGAGGAAGAACTCCAGCGCGGCGCCTGCCGCTAGGCAAAGGGCGGCAACCGCGGCGAGCTCACGCGCTGAACGGTCCGGCAGGGGTGCCGGCTCGCGCCTCAGCGAAGGGCGCGTCACCAGCAACCAGGCACGCGGTCGCGGTCGGGGAAGTTCGCGGATTGGGTGCATGCCACCCTCCAATTAGCGTTGAGTTACCGGCCGCGGACATTACCGCGCTGAGGCCTGCGTGGTTGAATCGATGCCCGCCGAAGCAATGCCGCTACGTCGTCTGTCGATGTGGCCAGCGGTTCCTTTCTCGTGCGTGGTATGCCCCGGAAGCCACCTGGGCCGGAGATGTCCCAATTCTCGATGTGATCTCCTGGGGCCGCGGTGGCGGTCAGTGATTCCCCCGGCGGGCAGGCTCCTGGGCGACGAGCCAGCCGTTAGCGACGAATCAGCCGATCCCTCCGGCCGCGGACGGGCCGGAGCAACTTTTGAGGTCTGGTCCACATGAACGCCCGCTATGGGAGTAGAGTCGATCGTGAGCTGGCCCTGCGGCCAGGATTCTCAGCCCAAGCCCGGAAGCCACCAACGGCGCGACCTGCGCCACGAGGCGAGAGGCGGGGTTACTGGTTTTGACTGCGGGGCCGGTGCGGTACGTCTGTGGGCGTTACCCCACCGGCCCGGTGGCCTCGTCTCTACCCGATTGAACGCGCGGGGGTTCCAGCCCCTCTTCCTTTCGCGTGGACCCACCAGAGGGACGGGAG
>Ga0310038_10002577_pt1 | contig 13279 bp, 10 predicted proteins | sample Sb_taG_6_FD_200461 | JGI IMG/M metagenome (GOLD analysis project Ga0310038, IMG submission 200461) | Peat soil microbial communities from Weissenstadt, Germany - Sb_50d_4_PS metaG (v2) (version 2) | ecosystem: Environmental > Terrestrial > Soil > Wetlands > Peat | place: Germany: Weissenstadt... | reverse complement strand
GGAACGTTTTGTCGTCCGTCTCCAGACGGCCCTTTATTTCCCTGAGGATCGGATAGCCATGGGGACCAGGCAAATAGGCCATCGTCTGTCTAATTGTCGATATGCCCCCCGCGCCGTTACGATTCTCGGTCATAGAATCTTTAATCACCCAGTGATTGGAGGGGTCGAAGAGGATGCGCCCACCTTCAACCAGACGCATCCGTTCGGGGCGTTTGGCCTGGTCGATGGTGAATAACCATTCGACACCTTCCGCCGTTTGCGCGAATCGGGTGGTCTTGCAGCACGGGTGATCAATGAGTCGGCGGACAGCCATCGTATCGCACGACACCGGTGCTAGAACACTTCCTGTCTCGATATCGTCCCGCATGGAGATGCGTCCAAATGCTCCAGGCGATTTGATGGAGCTATGGTCCAGCACCCCTGTCAACCCCCACGACTTGCTTCCAGGCGGCTGACGCGCGCTAAAAAGATACGTTGAGTTTACCACCCGACATTCTTGAGCTTGCGGATCAGTGGGCGATGTCTCCTCGATCAAGACACACCGACCATTGGAGCGCACTGTCGCGGAGGAGGCGGAATCAGAAGACTTGCCTTCGTCGCGTGTTGAATATTCGCTATGGATCCTGTACGACCACATCCTGGCAACGTTTTCGTAATCCTCCCATGCCTTACGGGCACTTGTCCCGATGGGCTCGGGCGTCTGGCTGGCAGCCAAACCGCAAATGCATAACGAGTAAAGTATCACAGGTGGCAAACAACGCCGCGCCGCCAGAAACATATACGACTCCCCAAGAGAATGCGCAGGTCACTGCCGCGGAGATTCGACCTTTATCGACACCCGCAGCTAACTCCCCCTAAGACCTGGCAGACACAACTGCATGTATACTGTGTACCGGGGGGTGGAGGCGGGTTACAAGGGAAACAGGTTCCTCTACAGGGGGGGACAGACACTGCACATGAGTTACCGGTTTGGCAGTTGGGATTACCGGTTCCGTTGTCGGCACACGGACAGTTCCCAATAATCGCGCTCGCGCCATAAGCGAACTGGTCACCAGCAATCAGGGTCACCAAGCCGCCAAGCAAAGCACCGGCGATCAGCCAATAACGAGCCCAGCGCTGAACGGCATACATAAAACATCTTCCCAAAGCGTGTCAGTCGGGGTTTCCCAACGTGACACCATTTACTGTGACAGGAACATCCCACGCCGTGGAACCAGCTTCGTTGGATATGAAGAAAGAGCCATTAAAAGCGTATTCACCGATATCCTTCGGGAGGCGCAATCGTACACGCAGCTTGGTTGCGGCGCCTGGCAGGACCACAGCGGGACAATCCGATAAAAGGTCCAAACCGCAACCGTAGCTGCCCCCGTAGACACGCACCGGTTCAGACCCGTGGTTGGCGATTTCCAGGGAGGCCTCACGCCATTCCCCGGCGTGGCCCGCGCCGACGCTCACTTCTCGTGGCATCGCAATTCCAATTTCGCGCAACTCCAAAAGGGCCAGATCTTTTGGGGCGCCAATGTTCGCGACAGCCATTCCCGTGAAAGCGATTGCGGCGAGCGCTCCTGCAAGCATGGCATAGCGACGTTGCTTGAAATCCAGCCACAATGGACGCAAGCTCAAAAGCACGGCCATCGCGGCCAAGTCGAACATGAACATCCACCACGGGTTGACATGAATAATGCCCAGACACCCGCAGGATGCTGCCCCTGTAACGCCGAGAACTCCGCTAACGACAGCGAAGCTCACAAAGGTGAGAAACGCGGCCGTCCACCTGACGGCACCGGCACGGCCGAATAACAACCAGAAACCGAGAAGGGCTTCCCACTCGATTGCAAGCATTCTGAACTTGGGATCGTTCGACCAGCCATCCTGAACGTGTAACCCTGAGAAGATAGCGTAAGCCTTGAGAGCCGCGGCTAAGAGAAGTGCAATGGCGAGGACTCTGTAGATGAGAGTGGGCATCTGGGCAACCCTCATTCAATGAAAGAGCAATAGCATCTTATTTACACTTGAGAGGGCTGCCAGTCAAGAGGTTGAGGATTTTTTTGTCCTTTTTCTACAATTTGTGTTTACGCCGGTTTGGAAGTTTGCGGACCGTCATGATCCGTAGTTTAAAGACTCGCAAACTCGCTTACTGCGGCAGTTCAACAATCTCGCTGACTGCCCAGGGGAAAGGACACCGAGAATTCGGGTCAACTGGTTCATCAATCAGGCTCCCTCTGTGCAAGGGACAGTTCTTGGGAGGACTTCGCACATGATAATGCCGGCTAGGGGATCGAGGCAAAGATTTTCGTTAAAGTCACAGGCTGCCTGGCGCGCCGCGTCCCCATTTACTGTCTTGTAATCCGGTGGCCGTCCGGCTATTCTGGAATGACTAGTTCCATGCCAACCTCCTGCGACGGCGTGCTCGGTTCTGGTGTTGCTGGGTCGGCAGTTCGTATGTTGCCTTCCCCCCTTGCCTGTTCTCCCTGGAGCCCACCATGGATCGGCCCACGTTTTTCAGACTGCTCGAACGCAGTCGCTTGCTTTCCAAACGTCGTGTCGCCAAGTTGATTGCGCGCGTACCTGACGAGAGCGCGGAAGAAATCGCCAAGACCCTCGTTGCCCAGGGTTGGTTAACCCGCTTCCAGGCGCGGCAGTTGCTCACCGGCCATTCCAGCGGGCTGGTGCTGGGCCCGTATCGCCTTCTGAAACAAATCGGCATCGGCAGCGTCGGCGTTGTCTACAAGGCGTTCCACGAGGTGATGGGTCGCGTCGTGGCCCTGAAGGTGGTCCGGCAGGCAACGCAGCTTTCCGACTCGAACGGACATCAGCTTTTTCGACGTGAAGTCCGCGCCGCCAGCCGGCTCAATCATCCGAACATCGTCGCCGTCTACGATGCCGCGCGTGCCAAGGGTGTCGACTACCTGGCCATGGAGTACGTCAAGGGGATGGACCTGAGGAATTACGTGGCCGAGCGCGGCCCGATAGGGACCGGGATGGCCTGCGAACTCATGCGTCAAGCAGCCGAAGCACTACTCTATTCTCAATCCAGGGGGCTGGTCCACTGTGACATCAAGCCCTCGAATCTTCTGCTCAGGAAGACGCCCCGTTGGAAGTTTGTACCGGCCAGGGCCCCGGGCGAATCTCCGGTCCTGGTCATGACCGCGGCTCCCATGTTGAAGATCCTCGATTTCGGTCTCGCTCAGGTGAGGGGGAAAAAGCTCCTTCCGACAGGAGCTGATCTGATGGAAACGGCGGAGCCGGGATCTGTCTGGGGAACGCTCGATTTCATGTCTCCGGAACAATTTGCCGACCCGCGCGATGTCGATGTCCGCTCTGACCTGTATAGCCTTGGATGCACCTTCTACTACGGACTCACGGGGCAGGTGCCTTTTCCCGGCACGACCGAGACAGAGAAACTGGTACACCATGCGACCGGTCAGCCCATCCCCGTCAACGAGCTGCGTCCCGAAATCCCGGCACCGGTTTCGCAGATTATCGCCCGCCTCATGGCCAAGAGCCGCGACGATCGCTTCGCCACGCCAGCGGAGCTTGCACACGAACTCGTACCGTGGTGCATCGAAGAAAAAATACCAGCACCGTCTCCCGCCTCGTCCGACAGTTCCTTGTGGCGTACGGTAAGCGACCTGGACCTGGATGCCGCCAGCCAGACAGAGACCGGTGACAAGAGACGCTCCAGGAACGGCGTGGCCGGCTCCGACCAGCTTGATGCCCCTTCGCCCATGTCCGATCTTCGATAGGCACTGCAATTCTGCCGCGGCACGGAATCCGGTCCAATCGCTGCGTTATCCTGTTGACTCGTCCATTAATCGCTGACAGACGGAGCGAGTGATGATGCCGCCGAATAGCCCCTGTTCGCTTGCCTGGTTCTCGAAGCGGTTCCAGAAGTGCGGCCCTTCCCGGAAGAGAGTGAACGTGGCTCCGATGGGAAGATAAGCTGCGCGAAATCGCAGCGCCTGCCATGTATGTCCGCATTCGTGTGCCAATACTTCGCTCACGGTAGGAAAGCCTGGAGCCCCAGCGTCGGCCCGGCCCATCAGGTTTTGCAGACGGCCGCCAGACACCTCCACCGGCCTCTGGCGCGACGCCGGCTCAGTCATCTGCTCGCGCACCAATTCCAGGGCGAAGTCCCAGCCGACCGCGATGACTTCTGAAGTCCAGGTGATGCAAGTCCCTCGACAAAGCGGCCAACGACTCTCCGCGTTCCGGCGGTGCGTGGCATAGACGGAGATGGTCCGCCAATCTTCTTCGGCGCGGCCTCTCCCATGAATCTGGAAGGACGGCTGGCCGCCTAGCCAGCATAGCCAGCGACTTACACATTCGTTCACCATGTGTCCTGTACCTATACTTTTGCAGCGCATGCCAGGTGCTTCGCAGTCAACCGCCCATGGTGCCGCGCATTTGCATCGGTTGAAATGTAATCCAAATCCCTGCTACGAAAAGCAGCGAGATGAGCGCTATCCACGGCGCGAAGAGCTTGAGCGCTTGCGCCAGGTTAGGAGACTGGCTCAGGGCGATGCGGTAGCCTGAGTACAAGGACAAGAGCAGTCCCGAATCCAAGAACAGGATTTGCAGCCGAGGGAGCCACTCCGCTGCCGGACGACAGCAGGAACATGCCCACTCTGGCTCTCCGAAAAGTGCCCCCCCAAGGTCCGCCGCGAACCGTTGGGCGGCGGGGATCACCGTCTCATAGCTCGTGAGAAAATGAAAGCTATAGTGGGAAAGCCACATGCAGAAGCCCATTGGCACGAGGGCATAGGCAAAGCGCGTCGCTACACTCATCGTGCTTGTGGTTGCGTTGCCCCACATGCGGCTCACGACGGCAGCCGTCCCAACCATCAGCACCGGCAGTACGACAAGAAGTAGTGCGTACAAAAGAGTAATCGAGTAAAGCGGTGATTGCACACCAATCTGCAATCTAAAGCGCTCTTGCCATTCAAGAACAGGGCCGACCATGCCCGCCGCATTGGCGAATGCACCAAATACCAAGACCACGATGAGACTTGCTAGGTCTGGTCGCTTCCCAAACCACCCGACACCGGAACGAAATGTATCGTGCCAAAGCTCGCTCGCAGGGACGCGGGCAAGCACGCCGACGTTTTCGTGAGGACACGCATGGATGCAGTCGAGACAGAACGTGCAGTCCATGTTGCCGACCTTGTGTGGCTGAAATAAACCTGACTCGCAGCCGGGGATGCCATCTCCGCCTCGAATACAATCCTTGGTCTGACAGGACACGCAGATGCCCGGATCTCGCACTTTCACTTCCAGGGGCGATACCAGGGATTGCACAAAATTGAATTGACCGATTGGGCAAACGTACTTGCAAAAAGCTGCCCCCCGAAAGCAAACATCCACGACAAAGGCCATGACAAAATAGCCGAGCGCAATCCACGCAGTCCACCAGGGACTGTCCCAGAGTGCAAAGGCCTCATAGGCCCAGAGGAACACAACGAGGAGAAGCACTGCGAGCCACTTGCTGCGCAATCGGCGCGGCCACTCGAATCTCGAGATCCGAATGCCAAATGCTGATTGCAGCAGGCGCCGTGCCAAAGACCGGGGAAACGTGAACGGGCAGGCCATGCAAAAGAGGTTGCCTGCCGCCAGCAGCCCGAGAATCACGAAACCGCGCCAGTGTATCCACGGCAGCACGCCGGCCAGGTTCATCGCGCCGACCTGGGGACCTCGAAGTCCATCAACGATCACGACCGCGGCCAGCAACAGGAGGGGAACTTGCAAGCTCATGCGCGCGTGCCGCCATCTCAGGAAGCGGCCGAACAACGGCAGCCGGAGTGCGTCGAAAGGTGAAGAGGTGACAGGATAAGACGATGACAAGATGGCAGCATGCGCGGAGGACGACGAGGCGGGTTGCCTTGTGGAGGCGACAAGGGGTAGGGCGAACGGCTGGTAATGGTCTCCCCTCGCCCCCGCTTCGGGGGAGAGGGGTCGGGGGTGAGGGGGACGAACGATCCCCGGCGAAGGCCCCTCACCCCCGACCCCCCTCCCCGGAGTACCGGGGCGAGGGGAGATCAATCGCTGCCGCTCGCCTGGGGACATTCGCGCAGCGGGCAACGCTGATGTTTTTCTCTTATCCTCTCGTCGCCGTGTCAGGTTGTCATGAGTCGGTCCGTACAGGACGCGAATGCCGATCCAGAAGAGCGGCAGCAGGAAGGCCAGGGAGCCCGGTACCCACATGATGACACCGGCTGCAGCCTGGTCTTCCAGCGCGGAAAGGCCTCCAACACGGGGGATCTGTTCATAGTAGGGATAAAGAACCTTGTCTGAAAAAGTGAGTAGAGCCGAGAGGACTGTATTCTGAACATCGGCGAAAATCAGGTACGGGAAGATGAGCCAGGCCGGCCAATTCGGACGGCTGGGGTAAGGTTGGACAACGGGATACCAGAACAAGAGGGCCGTGGCGAGAAAGCAGACGTGTTGCAGGTAGTGCCAGCCGGGCGAACGCAGAGCGATCTCGTACAAGGCGGGAATGTGCCAGAACCAGGTCGCGCCGACGAAGAGCGGCAGAGCCACGAATGGATGCGTTAGCCTGGTGAAGAAGCGGCGCAGTCGCACGGACCGAAAGAATGGTCCGATCCAGTACACTCGGATCGGCCGGGGGATTCCCCGGAGCAGCGGGAACATGGGCGTGCCCAGCCACAAGAGCGGCGGCGCAACCATCATCAGCAGCAGGTGCTGCAACATGTGAACTTGCAAGAAGAGTGCGGAAAACGGCTCGATAGGGGAGCCGAGTGCGAGGAAAATGGCCGCCAGCCCACCCAGGAATGCAGCAAGCTGTCCTGAACTCCAGTGGCGCGCACCGCGACCGCGGAGATGCATCCAGCCACGCACATAAACGGCTGCCGTGAGAAGTAGAGAAGTCAACAACCAGGGATCGAACGGCCAGGAGCGCAGAAAGGCGTCGAGAATTGGGCTCATGGTGCATTCGTATCTGACGCCGCGCCCGCGGCAGGTCGTGCGGCGGGCCGATCCGCCGGCCGCAGGCTCACCAGGAAGTCGACCAGGGCGGTCATTTCGGCGGGCGTCATTTGCTTGCCGTACGCAGGCATATTGCCGCCGCCCGGAGTTCCATTGCTGACCTGGTCGATAAGCTGGTCGCGGGTTAGGCGTGTGCCCACGGTCGTCAGGTCAGGTCCGCGCCGTCCGCCGATGCCCTCCAACGCGTGGCAGTTGCGGCAGTTTTTGTTTTGGAACATGACCGCGCCCTGGAGTTCGAGCGGCGTGGAGCGGCGCACCAAATCCTCCGGTATCGGATCACTGCTCCAACCTTCCATGCGCGGCGACCAGGGTGATGTGGCGCCCTCGTAAGTCAGTGTGCCCAGGACTGCATAGGTGACAATCACGGCCAGGACGGCAGCTGGCCGGCGACTGGGGGCCCGCTCTCCACGGTTGGACACGAAAGGCACAAGGAACAGAATGCCGATCAGGATCACTGGGAAGACGAGGATGATAAACGTCTCGGCACCCGGAGGGCTGAGAGACAGCAAGGCGAAGAGCCAGAGGAAAGGCCACTCGGGCCGCGGATTGGCGCCGCCCAGCGTGGGCTCAGGAGGACCGCTGGGTCCTTTCGGGCCGACGAGCGCGGCAATAACGACGACGATTACAACCGCAAGCGCGGAGAAAAAAGCATCCTTCAAGAAAGCGTCGCCAAGGAATGGAACGCCCGAGGTTTTTACCTCTTCCTCGTACTCCGCGTCGTAGGTCGCCGGGTCAACCGGTTTTCCAGGAACCGGAGGCGCGCTCACTCCGCGCTTGAGGACGAGCCAGAGGTGGATTGCAAGGAAGAAGAGCAGTGTCGCGGGAATGATGAAGACGTGCAAAGAAAAGAAACGGCTCAGGGAGTCTCCCCCAATGATGGGGCCGCCCAATAGTACTTGTACCACGCGCGGCCCAATAACAGGCACTCTGCCAGCCATGGAGCCGGCTACGGCCAGACCCCAATATGCGTCCGGATCCCAGCGCAGGACTTGGCCTGAAAAGAACATACCGAGCGTGCACAGCAGCAGGAGGACGCCCACGACCCACGTCAGCTCGCGCGGGTACTTGTAAGCTCCTTGCAAAAACACCTGTGTCATGTGCGCGAGAACCAAAACGACCATGCCCGAGCCGGCATAGTAATGGAGCGCGCGCAAGAACCAGCCGAGCGGCTGCTGGTAATCCATCCAAAGTAAACTGTCGTACGCCTTATCAGCGGCCGGCACGTACACCAACGCCAGGCCGATGCCCGTGAGGATTTGAACGATCAAAAGAGTCAGGGATGCGCTGCCAAAGACGTACCACCAGCCCAATGGCCCAGCCGAACCTTTGGGGATGGGATGGAGCAACATCGGCAACAGGCTTTCGCGCAGGCCTAGCCGGGCATCAAACCAAGCGGCGATGGCACAGAGGGCGCGCTTCATTCTTTTTGCCTTTCCTGTCACCCTGGCGTGGTCAGCGTATCTTGAAGCGTCGGGTAATGCGGCGCCTTGATCTCCAGTTGGCCGTCGCGCACACGCCACACACAGTGATATAGGCCGCGCGGCGGCGGCCCCGAGGCGCGTTCGCCATTTGCGTAGTAGACGCCGCCGTGACACGGGCACATGAACAGACCGGACTGCGGAAACCAGGAGACCGGACATCCCAGATGAGCACAATTCACGGCAAAAACCAAAAATCGGTCTTTCTGTGCGCTGTCCTTGCCCTCATTGCGGACGTACACGCCCGTTTGAGCGACTATGCCATCCCACGGCTGCCGGAGCGGATTGTCGAAAGTCTCAAACCGGGTCTCATTGGTGGGGAATCTGCGCACAGGGCCCAGGGCTACCCAGTCGGTCTCTCTCTTGCGCGTGCCGAGAAGATAGCCAACGAAGGGAACACCCACGACCAGCGCCGCCACGGCGCCCATGCCCAAAGTCAGCCAGCAGAAAAATCCGCGCCGGCCGGGAAGGTTTGCCGAGTTCGAGCCAGTCTGGCTGGTTGACGACGCCATTCTCATGCCTCGTGAATCAGGTCGATTCCATAGGAGAAATCATTTGCCCGACGCCGGCGCTCCGGCGCGCCAGGATGCCAGAAAAGCCACGAGATCGGTGACCTCCTCGGAGGTCAACGCCACGAAATCAGCCGTCCGATCCTTTTTCTCCGCGAAGCTGGGCATGCCAAGGTCCGGGCGTCCCGTAATGGCGTACCGCCGCAGTGCCTGGTCGCTGATGAGCGCCAGGAACGCCTGGTTATGAATCTGACGACGCAGGCGGCCCTCGCGCTCGATCCCTTGCCCCAGGTCGCCATGACAGGACGCACAAGCTCGGGCGAACGCCATGGCGCCGGCCTGTCCCCTTTTTTCGCCGCTCTGCTCTGGCTTGACAGCGGGGGCCAGATAAGCAGGGACTCGGCCAGTCGAAGACGTGGGTACACCCCAGGCGGGGGCAATGTCTCGCTCCTCCCCATCTTTCTTGATCCGGTAAGGGACGCCCTTGATCTCGTTCACCAGCACTTGCACCTGCGCGGTCGTCAACTCCCCGCCGTATTCCTTGGCGAAAGCAGGCATCGGCGTGCCTGCGCGCCCCCGTGCGATCACCACATGAAGCGTTTTTTCGGGCATGATCGCTCGAAAGAGAGGATCGTTCAATGGAGGCGCAGGGCCCAGTTTGCCTTCTGCTCCGTGACAGCCTGCACAATTTCGTCCGTACAACGTAGCGAATGCCAGTACGTCCTCAGGAGTCTTCGGCCGGTCAGCGGGGTCTGGCTTGCCGGGCCAATCGCAGCCGGCAAGCATCAGAGAGAGTGACAGGACGACAAGAAGAGCTTGCACGACGACGCCCTTGGGCGAGGGGCGGGTAATAATCTCCCCTCGCCCCCGCTTCGGGGGAGAGGCGTCGGGGGTGAGGGGGACGAACGATCCTCGGCGAAGGCCCCTCACCCCCGAGCCCTCTCCCCGGAGTACCGGGGCGAGGGGCGAACAATCGCTGCCGCTCGCCTTGCCGGGATGGTACTGCACCTGACCTGCCATTACTGTCACCTTGCCATCCTGTACGCTGTCAGCATGTCACGCATCGGGCCCATGTCCCGCTGGTGGGATCTGAATTTCTTCCGTGCGGACCACGATAATCGCGGCTGCCACTCCAAACACGAATTGGGAGGCGATGAACCAGGGCCAGTTCACTCGTTCCTGGAGCAGTGGGTTAACGACTCCCATCAAGCTGTAACTCACCCCCGTCCAGAGCAGAGGCATCAATAGGCCTCCCCAGGCAAACGGCCCGGGAATCGGCCCGACCAAGGGCAATACCAAGCCATATGCCAATCCAAATGCCAGCGAGAAAGTGGCATGAATAGCGACGGCAGCCCCCAGCCACATGGCATGAAACTGGTACAGTTCACCTATGGGACGTTGATCGATCCCAGGCAGGATCATCCCCGCCAGGAGATTCATCGGATACCAAATCCCATGGCCGGTTGCCAGGCTCCAGAGGAGGGCCGGTAGCGGCATGAGCAATCCGCCTGCCAGGCCGCCTAGAATCCCCGCCAGGATACGCGGAAGCCCTTCCGCCCGAATAACGACAAGAGCCGAAACGACGCCAAAGACGAACTGCGAGGCGATGAACCAGGGCCAGTCTATCCCTTTCTGCAGCACCGGGTTGACTAGCCCCAACAGGCTGAAGCTTGCTGCCGTCCAGAGCAAAGGCATAAGCAGGCCACCCCAGGCAAGCGGCTTGGGGATGTCCGGCAGCATTGGCAGCAGCACGCCGTACATGAGGCCGAAGAAAACGGAGAATGCGCCGTGGAAGATCAATCCAGCAATGAACAGCCCCCGGTGAAACTGCTCCAAATCCGCGACCGAGCTTTCTCCGATTCCAGGCAGCACGACGCCAGCCAGTAGGTTGATCGGGTACCAAATGCCGTGGCCACTCGTCAAACCATAAGCCAGCGCCGGCAACGGCATCACGAGCCCGCCGACGATTCCTCCTCGAATGCCCGCGGACACCGGTCGCACCTTTTGCGGCAGCTGCAATCGGTAGCCGATGCCACCCACCCGCAGCTGCTCGACGCTGCCCGGGACTCCTGCAATAGGCTGAGGCCGTTGCTCAGGTTCGACCAACGGTTCATGAAAATGCCCCCGACCGGGCAGCAAACTTGCGACCCAGGTGCTCAGCCCGAGGACAAAGATGAGGAAGCCCACAACCAGCAACGCGGTGCCCAGGGCAACCCCTGCAGCCAGAAGGACCAGTCCCAGAGCCAACATCATGGGCGCGACCGTCGGCCGCGGCATGTCGACGGTGCGCAGTTCGGAATGCGGCGGGCCATGTCCATGTTGCTCGGTACTTTCCGTCATGTGCGCACCCCACGCTTTTGTTCCGTTCCCAGCGCTTCTTCACCTGCTCCAGATGTACACGACCGTGAATACCACGATCCAGACGCCGTCCACAAAATGCCAGTACCAGGAAACCATTTCGATCGCAATCGGGTTGCTGGTCGTTAGCTTGCGGCGGAGCACCAAAGCGAGCACGATCAGCATAGCGACCACGCCCATCGTGACATGCAGGGCGTGGAATCCCACCAAGGTATAGTAGGTCGTGCCAAACATATTGCGGCTGATGGTCAAGTGCTCACGAAAGATCAGCTGGCTCCATTCGTAAGCCGTGCCGAGCAGGAACGCAGCTCCCAGAACAATGGTAGCCGACCACCAGGAGACAAAAGTCGAACCGCCACCGAGCCTCAGCGACTTGTCCGCCATGTGGATGGTCGCGCTGCTCGAGAGAAGGCAGATGGTCGTGCCAATCACTAATGGCAGCGATAAAACTGCCGGGGTGGGGCCGACGTCGCTTCTGCCTACAAAAGTGATGTAGGTCACGATCAACGTGCTGAAAAAAGCCACCTCTGAGAGCAAGAAACTTATCATCCCCCAGTGAGCAGGCGTCAACGGAGGCGAAGCCTGCGAATGGCCATGCCCCCCGACGGCTGGCACTGCCAGCGGTGGAACTGGATTGCTTGCCGCACTCGCCATGACTCGCATCCCCCGGGGATAGGACGGCCGATCTCTACACGACCGTGCACGATTCCGCCGATACTAGCCCGAAGCGTCAGCGAGGACCTCGCTGACGCTTCGGGCTAGTATCAGCAGATGTGCACACGCTCATTTTGATGCTCTGCCTATTCGTATTTCCAATCCGGATCATCCGGGTGCTTCAAGTCCCAAAGCGGCCGCCGGCTGCGCACAATCGGGATCGTCTCGAAGTTATAAGAAGGTGGCGGCGAAGTGGTCGCCCACTCCAGAGTCCAGGCATTCCATGGATCGGAGCCGGCGGGCTTGCCCTTCCAAAGTGATGCGACCAGATTGTAGGCAAAAACGGCGAAACTCGGCGCCTGGATGAACGCCCCGATGGTGGTCAACTGGTTCCAGAACGCCCAGCCGCGATCCACGTCGTAAGTGTAGATGCGCCGCGGCATGCCGAGGAGTCCCGAAATATGCATGGGTCCAAACGTGAGCATGAAGCCGATATATAAAAGCCAGAAATGCCAACGAGCCAGGCGTTCGGAAAGCATGCGCCCGGTCGCCTTGGGGTACCAGTAGTAAATGGCAGCGAATACGCCGAACACCGTTCCACCAATCAGCACCCAATGAAAGTGGCCGACCACGAAGTAGCTGTCGGTAAGCTGGAAATCGAACGGAGCCACCGCCAGCATGATGCCGGTCAGGCCGCCGATCAGGAACATCGACAGAAATCCGAATGCAAAGAGCATGGGCGAAGCGAAGGAGAGCCTGCCGCCGTACATCGTGGCCAGCCAGTTGAAGAACTTGATCCCGGTGGGAACGGAAACGATCAAGCTCGCCGCGACGAAGAAAAGATCCTGGGTGCGTGTCATGCCGACGGCGAACATGTGGTGAGCCCACACGCCGAAGGTGATGAACGCGATCGCCATGGTGGCCGCGGCCATGAATTCATAGCCGAAGAGCACCTTGCGGGAGAAGACAGGGATCACCTCGGAAATGATTCCGAACACCGGCAAGATCAGGATGTAAACCTCCGGGTGTCCGAAGAACCAAAACAGGTGCTGCCACAGATATGCTGAACCGCCGTTCTGCACGTCGAAGAAATGGGCCCCGAGCTGGCGGTCAAATAAGACCATGATCAGGGCAGCGGTCAAAGGAGGTAGGGCCAAGAGGATTTGAAAGGAAGTCCAGAGCATGGTCCAGACGAAAAAGGGTATTTTGCCCAGCGTCATGCCAGGCGCTCGCATGCCAAGAATGGTGGCGAGGAAATTGATGGCCGCGGTGGTCGTG
>Ga0310038_10002573_pt1 | contig 13285 bp, 9 predicted proteins | sample Sb_taG_6_FD_200461 | JGI IMG/M metagenome (GOLD analysis project Ga0310038, IMG submission 200461) | Peat soil microbial communities from Weissenstadt, Germany - Sb_50d_4_PS metaG (v2) (version 2) | ecosystem: Environmental > Terrestrial > Soil > Wetlands > Peat | place: Germany: Weissenstadt... | reverse complement strand
GTGGCTTCAGAGCACGCCTTCCAAAGCATCATTGCCTTCTATGGGAAAACTTTACAGTGGGTATTGAAACGCCAAACCGCTACTCTTCTTGTGGCCGCTGGCACGCTGGTGCTTACTATCGCTCTCTACATCATCGTCCCGAAGGGTTTCTTCCCGGTTCAAGACACGGGAATCATTCAGGGCATTTCGGAAGCCGGGCAGTCCATATCCTTCCCCGCCATGTCGGAAAAGCAGCAGCAACTCACCCATTTGATCTTGCAGGATCCTGCCGTCGAGAGTCTTTCTTCCTTCATCGGCGTCGACGGCACCAACACGACATTGAACAGCGGGCGTATCCAAATCAATTTGAAGCCCCTCGAAGAGCGCAAAATCAACGCCTCGGATATCATCCGGCGGCTCCAACCAAATCTGGAAAAGATCGATGGCATTACGCTCTACATGCAGCCGGTGCAGGACCTCACCGTCGAAGATCGCGTGAGCCGGACGCAATATCAGTACACCCTGGAAGATCCCGATCAGCGCGAACTGAATTTCTGGACGGCAAAGCTCATGGCCAAACTGCAAGCGATACCGGAGCTTCGCGACCTGGCAACCGACCAGCAAACTTCCGGTCTCGCCGCCTCCCTCGTCATCGACCGGGTCACCGCCTCCCGCATGGGCATCACGCCACAGGCGATCGACCAGATGCTCTACGATGCTTATGGGCAACGGCAAGTTTCCACCCTGTACACGCAGTTGAACCAGTACCACATCGTGCTTGAAACTCAACCCGAATTTCAGAAGAACCCCTCGAAATTGCAGGACATCTACGTTCGTTCTGCTTTGGCTTCAACAGCACTCACTACCGGCTCTTCCAGCACGCAGACTGTCACCGCGACCACGGCTTCCGGCAATTCCGCCTCCTCTGCTCCGCCGAGCCCTTCTGCTTCCCCGAACACCGCTGCCAGTTCGGGTTCTGCCAACCCTAGCGCCGTAACGACGGTGAATGGCGCCGCCATTCCCCTCAGCGCCATCACTCGGTTCGAAATGAAGAGCAGCCCCCTGTCCGTCAATCACCAAGGACAATTTCCCGTCGTCACCGTCTCTTTCAACCTGGCACCCAATGCGTCACTGGGCGAAGCCACCAAGGCCATCGACAAGGCCCAGCGGGAAATTGGCATGCCTCTCAGCGTACAAGGCGCGTTTCAGGGCACCGCCGCTTCGTTTCAAGCCTCCTTGTCGAACGAACCGCTATTGATTCTCGCCGCTCTCGTGACTGTTTATATCGTCCTCGGCGTTCTCTACGAAAGCTACATACACCCCATCACAATTCTGTCGACTCTGCCCTCCGCCGGAGTGGGCGCAATTCTGGCCTTGTTGATTTGCCGCCAGGAACTCAGCGTCGTCGCCCTCATCGGAATCATCCTTCTGATCGGCATCGTCAAGAAGAACGGAATTATGATGATCGACTTCGCGCTGGAGGCGGAGCGCAAAGAGGGCAAGAAGCCGGAAGCCGCTATTTATGAAGCGTGCCTGCTGCGTTTCCGCCCCATCATGATGACCACCATGGCCGCGTTGCTGGCCGGCTTGCCACTTGCCCTCGGCACCGGAATTGGCTCGGAGCTTCGTCGTCCCCTGGGCATCTCCATGGTTGGCGGCTTACTCTTGAGTCAGGTTCTTACGCTCTACACGACTCCGGTCATTTACATCTTCTTCGACCGGCTCGCGCACCGTTTTTCTTCGCGCCGCGCGCCGGAAACCGGAACTGAGACTGTCCCAGCGGATTGATGCGATGAGCCTCTCTTCCCCATTTATTCGGCGGCCCGTGGCCACTACCCTCCTGACCGCAGCCATTGCGCTGGCGGGCGCCGTGGCCTTTCGGGAGTTGCCGGTCTCGCCCCTTCCGCAGGTCGATTTCCCCACCATTTCGGTTTGCGCCGGTTTTCCGGGAGCCAGTCCTGAGATCATGGCCTCCTCCGTCGCGACTCCCTTGGAGCGCCAGTTCGGGAGAATTGCCGGCATCACGGAGATGACCTCGTCCAGTTATCTCGGCACCACGAACGTCACCCTGCAGTTTGATTTGAACCGCAACATTGATGGCGCCGCTCGCGACGTCCAAGCCGCGATCAATGCCGCGCGCAGTTACCTGCCCTCGAATCTCCCCGGCAATCCCACCTATCGCAAGGTCAACCCGGCCGATGCTCCGATCATGATTCTGGCGCTTACCTCCACTGTGTACGACCGCGGCAAACTGTACGATGCAGCCTCCACCATCATGCAGCAGCGCCTTTCTCAGATTCAGGGCGTCGGGCAAGTGAGTGTTGGCGGTAGTTCGCTGCCGGGAGTGCGGGTGGACGTGAATCCGACCCAACTCAACAGCTATGGCCTCGGTTTGCAGGACGTTGCCTCCATGCTGAGCCGGCAAAATGCAAACAGTCCCAAGGGCCAAATCGTTAATGGCACAACCACCGCGGACATCGTAACCAACGACCAGCTTCTCAAGGCGGTGAACTACATGCCGCTAGTGGTCGGCTACCACAATGGCGCCGCCGTCAAGTTGTCCGATGTCGCGAACGTTCAGGACTCCACGGAAAACATACGCGCCGCCGGCTTCGTCAACGGCAAGCCCTCCGTCCTCATCATCATTTTTCGCCAGCCAGGCGCCAACATCATCGATACGGTGGATCGCATCCGAGCCGCGATTCCCGCACTCAAGGCCTCCATCCCTTCCGCCATCGACACGGAAGTTGTGCTCGACCGTACCCTCAACATTCGCGCTTCCGTTCGCGACGTCGAGCGCTCGCTCATGATTTCGATTTCCCTGGTGATTTTGGTGGTTTTTGTCTTCCTCCGAAACCCCCGCGCCACATTGATTCCGAGCGTGGCCGTTCCCGTCTCTCTGATCGGGACGTTTGGCGTGATGTACCTTTGTCACTACAGCATCGACAATCTCTCGCTCATGGCCCTCACCATTTCCACGGGCTTCGTGGTTGACGATGCGATTGTGGTCATCGAAAATATCACGCGCTATCTCGAGCAGGGCATGCCGCCCATGCAAGCGGCACTGAAGGGCGCGAGCGAAATTGGCTTTACGGTCCTGTCCATCAGCATCTCTTTGGTTGCCGTCTTCATCCCGATTCTGATGATGGGCGGCATCGTCGGCCGCCTGTTCCGTGAATTTGCCGTGGTCCTCTCGGTCGCCATTCTGGTGTCCCTGGGCATTTCCCTAACCACGACACCGATGATGTGTTCTCGCCTGCTCCGGCATCTTCGGGATGAGCAGCACGGCAAAGCGTACCGCGCCAGCGAGCGCGCCTTCAATTCGATCCTCGGCCTCTACGAGCGCAGCTTGGGCTGGGTCCTCGAACATTCCCGCCTGACGCTGGTTGTTCTAGGCGCCACCATCGCATTCAACGTCTACCTTTTTTATGTTGCCCCCACAGGATTCTTTCCGCAGCAGGACAATGGCACCGTCTTCGGCGGCATCCAGGGATCGCAGGACATTTCCTTCCAGGCTATGCAGAAGGCTACGGCGCGCATCGTCGATGTCATCAAAACAGATCCGGCCGTGCAGAACGTCATGGCGTTCACGGGCGGCGGGGGCGCGACGAATGGAGGCTTCGTGTACTTGGGCCTGAAACCCCTCGCCGACCGTCGAGTGAATGCCGACCAAATCATTAACCGTCTGCGTCCCAAACTCATGTCCGTCTCTGGGGCAAACACCTTTATGCAAGCCGGACAGGACCTCCGCATCGGCGGTCGGCAAAGCAGCGCCCAATATCAGTACACCATTCAGAGCGACAATTTACAGGACCTCGTGCAGTGGGGTCCGGTGCTTCTGCAACAGATGCGGAAATTGCACATCCTCACCGATGTCAATACCGACCAGCAGAACAGCGGTCTTCAAGCCATGCTGACCTATGACCGTAACACCGCTTCGCGCCTCGGCATTACCCCGCAGATGCTCGACAACTCTCTCTACGAAGCCTTCGGCCAAGCCCAGGTTTCGACCATGTATACCGCCATCAACCAGTACCACGTCGTGCTCGAAGTCGAACCGAAGTTCTGGCAGTCGCCGGTGAACTTAAAAGACGTGTATATCCGGGCCGCGCAAGGGAGGGTCGTCCCGCTCAGTGCCGTGTCGCATTACGAACCCTCCACCGCGCCGCTGGCCGTGAACCACCAGGGCCAATATCCCTCGGTGACCATTTCCTTCAACCTGGCCCCGGGTGTGGCCCTCAGCGACGCTTCCAAAGCCATCCTCGAAATGGAGCAGAAAATCGGCATGCCCAATACCATTCATGGCATGTTCTCCGGCACGCTTCAGGCCTACAAGGCTGCCCTGGCGACGCAACCCCTTCTTATCATCACAGCTCTCCTTGCGGTTTATATCGTGCTGGGCATTCTTTACGAAAGTTACATTCATCCCCTCACGATCATTTCCACCCTTCCGTCGGCGGGAGTCGGCGCCCTCCTTGCCCTCAAGCTTTTTCACAAGGACCTTAGCATCATAGCTTTGATCGGTATTATTCTCTTAATCGGTATCGTCAAGAAGAACGCCATTCTGATGATCGACTTTGCACTGGCCGCTGAACGCATCGACGGCAAGAGCCCTCGGGACGCCATTTTTCAGGCTTGCATCCTGCGCTTTCGGCCCATTCTCATGACCACCATGGCTGCCCTGTTTGGCGCTTTGCCGTTGGCTCTCGGCAGAGGAACGGGTTCGGAAATTCGCAATCCTCTCGGCATCACCATTATTGGCGGCCTGATTCTGAGCCAAATGCTCACGCTTTACACCACGCCGGTCGTTTATCTCTCACTGGACCGCTTGAGAGTCAAATGGCTTCGCGCTCACGGAAAGCTCGAAGGGCAAAGACAAATCGAGTCCTTCGGATGATAAGTTCTTATCAGCCCGTGGTGCGAGTGAGATTCGTATCAGGGCACGCCTTCAGGCGTGACGCAAGTGCATTCGTACGAACGCGCCTTTAGGCGCTGGATTTTGAAATTCGAGTTTCACCAGAGGTTCTTATGCGCCACGCGAACGGACCAGAAACAGCCGAAGCCGACTTAGCAAGGAGTCCGAGACACCGATGAAGGCAACTAACAAAATGCGCGCTGTGGCCGCACTTCTCTGCGGCGCACTCCTCTTCCAGGGTTGCGTTGTCGGTCCGAGATACAATCGCGCCACAGTGCAGACACCGGGGACGTTCAAAGAGGTTACTCCGGACGATCTCAAGAAGATGAACGGCTGGAAAGTCGCGCAACCGCAGGACAGCGCTCTCCATGGCAAATGGTGGGAGATTCTTGGCGATCCCCAACTGAACGCGCTCGAAGAGCAAGTCAACATTTCCAATCAAAACGTCGCCGCTGCGTTCGCCAGCTTCATGGCAGCGCGTGCCTTGGTGCGGGAGGCTCGCGCACAATATTTCCCGACTGCTACCGTCGGCGCAAGCATCGTTCGCCAGCGTCAGCCCAGTTCTTCGAGCGGGACGAGTAGCGGGACGACCTTCAACGACTACTCTCTACCCTTCGACGCTTCCTGGACGCCCGACTTGTGGGGACGCGTGCGCAACACCGTTCGCGCCAACGTTGCGAACGCGCAAGCCAGCGCCGCCGACCTCGAGAATACCCGCCTGACCGCGCAAGCGGAACTGGCGGTCGATTACTTCCAACTGCGCGGGCAGGACGCTCTCAAACAACTGCTGGATTCGACCGTGGTGGCTTATGAGCAGTCCCTGGAGCTGACCAAGGCACTGTATGAAACGGGTATCGACTCCGACGAATCCGTCGCGCAAGCCGAAACTCAGCTGGAAGCCACACGCGCGCTAGACACCGGTCTTGGCATTCTGCGCTCTCAATACGAGCATGCGATTGCGCTCCTCGTCGGTCAGCCTGCTTCTTCCTTCTCGATCGCCGTTGAACCCTTGAAAACTCCGCCGCCAGCGATTCCGTTTGGCGTACCATCGCAACTGCTGGAGCGCCGTCCAGACATCGCCGCATCCGAGCGCCTGATGGCCCAGGCCAATGCCCTGATCGGCGTCCAAAAAGCCGCTTATTATCCAACCCTGACTCTCAGCGCTTCCGCCGGGTTTCAATCCACGTCCGGTTCCAGTTGGCTAACTTGGCCAAGCCGTTTCTGGTCCGTCGGCCCGGCCATATCCGAGTTGATTTACGATGGCGGCCTGCGTCGCGCCACCGTCGAGCAATATCGCGCGCAATATGACCAGACGGTAGCCAACTATCGCAACACGGTCCTCACTGCGTTTCAACAAGTCGAGGATAATCTTGCCGCCCTTCGCATTCTTTCCCAGGAAATCCAGGAACAAGACACGGCGATCCAGTCCGCGCAACGTAGCCTTAGCTTGGCCACAGACCGCTACCGCCTCGGCATCGACCCCTACCTCAACGTCATTACGGCCCAGACCACACTCTTTAGCAATCAGCAGACAGCCGTGAACCTGCGGATTGAGCAAATCGTGGACAGCGTGCAATTGATCGAGGCACTCGGCGGGGGTTGGGATTCCTCCACGCTTCCCACTTCGCAGCAGATTATTTCGCGACATGCTCAGTTCCCGGCGATTACTCCGGTTCAACCCTCCCAGAGCCAGCCACCAGCCTCATCGACTCCCTAATCGGTCGGGCAAATCGTTGCAGGCTGCCCAACTTGGCTGGCTCTTCGCTGTTCAATGGGTTAAAAGCTGGCGGAAGGTTTGTGGCGGACCTTGCACCCTCTTTGCCTGCTCAGAGTTTACCTGTTCAGTTCATGCCACAAATCCGCCGGGCTGCTCGCGTCCGTCGCCTCCGCACCGCCGCTCTCTGTTTTGTGTTCATCGCCCGACTTCAGCACAAACTCCACACCTCCAACAGGTGTGTTGCTCGAACGCTTAATTGGGCCGATTTGACCGCCTTTTCGAGCGCTGGTTACTACTTCACATCAATCACACCAAACGTCCCCGCCAGATTGCCGCTCGGACCGGCGGTGAAGAAGAGTTGGTTGGTGCGGCCATTGTTGGCCGTCCCTCCGCCGAATTCAATTCCCCAGAGCTGGTCGATGACGATTGCCTTGCCGTTCGTGTCTTTGACGGTGCCCACGAACTGGCCGGTTTCGAGATTAAAGGCGCTGATGGTGCCGCTGTTCGTGTTGTTCGAGACGAGCAGAGTGTTGCTCAGCTTTCCAAAATTCCTAGGTGCCACGGCGAAGCCCCAGGGCTGGTTTAACGGCTTGCCCTGCGCGAGTGTCCGCACGAATGTCCCGTCTTCCTGGAAGACATCGATGTAGCCGCCTGGGGCTTCGTCTGCCTGGGCAAACGCTACGTAGACCAATCCCCCGATATCCCGAATGCCGAAGGGAACGTTGCCCGGCGGCAGCGTGCTGTCGGTAAAGGAATTGACCAGGTTGAAGTTTCCGTCGTACACATCGACTTTGTTGTTGGCTAAGTCGGCGGCGTACAGAAAATTCCCTGACGGCTTGCTGGTGATCGCAAGGCCAGTGTAAACCGCACCCGTTGCCGAGTTATTTACCGCAATGATCGCGTCATTGGGATTGGACTGCGGAGCCCAGCCGCAGATGGTCCCGTCCAAAGTCGCGAACAGGAACTTGGATGCCCATCCCTGCACTTGAAAGTCTGACGATCCGTTGAAGACAATTCCAGTCGGCTGACCAGGGCCTGCGCCGGAGGCCGATGGAACTAAGACCTCGAAGCTCTTCTTGACTCCCTTGCCGTCGTAGAGTGTCGACCAGCCGGAGCCTTGATCGCTGACCCAGAAGGGTCCGCCTGGGCCGTAAACCAAGCCCCAGCCGTTTACCTGCAACGGGTCGATGTGTCGTGCCGCTCCTACCTGATTCGAAACCAGATTCGTGAGTTGATACTGCGCCAGGGCCGCGCTCGAAACCAACATTACGGCGAGCCCGAGGCAAATTTTGAAAGCAATCTTGCGACGCTGCATACAGAATCCTCCTTGGATTGTGTGAGCCGGAGCAGAGAGCGAGTCAGTCGCTGAGTACCACGACGCTCGAACTACAATTTCTCAGTCCTGCTGGCAATCGAATGCTAGTTCCGCGGCTGTAGGCAGGTTGTCAACGGAGTGTCACGTGTTTGCACAATTCTTGTCGGCTAAGTAGCAGCGTTCGCAGTGATCGCTACCTTTACTTGCAATGGGACAAATTCGGGCGGCCGCGCGGCCGCCCGATCAGCGTGTTAACTTGTCGAGCTAGTTCGCCTGGGGTGGATCCGCCACAAACCCGGCAAAAAACGCAGGATTGCCGGTGTTGGGGTCTTTGAGGAAGAGACCACGCGTGATCAGCGGCACCGCAGTGGTATCGCCGGACAGCGCGCCGAGGCCGTTCAGGTTAAAAAACAGAGTATCGTTGCCGGTGAAAACGGTCACCGGCCCGCTGGCAGCGTAGCCTATCAGGCCGTTGTTGGAGAGCTGGAAGCTCCCGGCGTTGCCGTCGGCGACGGTGACGCTTCCCGGCACGAATGCGCCATAAACGCCCTGACGCCGCAGCGAAATCATCTGCGGCGTAAACGTGGAGTTCACGTAGCTGCCGCCGATGAAGATTCTCTGGCCAACTTCAATGGATGTGTTGTTGAACAGCGCGCCGGTGAGCGGGCCGTCGAGGAAGCAGATGTCATACTCGGTCACGGCGCTGATGTCGATGGTCTGGATGGTGCGCGAGTCGTTAACGAGGTCTGCGCCCGTCTCACCCACCCACATAGTGACGGACTGTGCCTGACCGGAACCGTTGTTCGTGACCTGTAGAATGCGCCCGGAGAGGAACGATTGGGCAGTGGTGATGACTTCCACGCCGCTGGCCACTAAGCTGCCATCCGCCTGAAATGCGCCCTGGACCCCGACAATCGAGGGAACCGCGAGATCGTTGATGCTCCAGCCGCTGTTGAATTGCGTGCTGTTGTTGACGTAAACCGTCAACTGGCGCCCGTACGGCCCTTGCATAACGAATGAGTTACTGGCTGCACTCACCGAAACCAGCCCGCCGGTCAGATCCGTAACTTTGCCATCAGGATCGCTTGCCTTTGTGGCTTTGATATAGATGACCGGATTCACGGTGCCGGTGACTTGCCCGTTATTGATGACCAGCGATTGCCGGATATCGAATTCCATCTTCAGCCCGGCGAGACCATTACTCCCCACAACCATTGGAGTGGGGAAAGTGACCTTCATTGTGTAAGGAGACTGGGGCAGAGTGCCGTTGATCGTATTCAATGCCGGCGGATTCTGGGTCATGTCGACGTAAGAAATGACTGGGTTCGCCAGCACGAAGGTCGCGCTGCTGTAAGTGTCGGCTGGAACGGAGTTGAACGCGAGCGGAGACCGCAGGCCTAAAAGGCGCGCGAAATCCACCGTTGTCGGGGTCGAGACTACCTGTGGCGAAGTGCTCTGGCCATTCAAGGTGATTGAGTTGATCGTGAGGTCAAACCCCACCACCGAGGGCAAGGGCGCGTCTTCGCCGGTGACGAATACGTTGCCGGATTGCGATTGTCCCGGCGGAGTGGAGTTCGAGGAGTTAGACCCGCAACCAACGAGCATGAAGGTTGCGAGCAGGACTGCCGCAGTCAATACAATGAATTTTTTCATGCCAAGCTCCGAGTAAAGAATTTTTGGGAGCAAACTATTTGTCGTACGGATATGGAAACACGCCCACTTCAGGAATGTCGCGTGAACCATTAGTGTGTTACCTTCGGGGGAATCGGTCTGCGCGCGCCCGCCGCGACGATTGCCTTGCCTTTGAGTAAGTTAGAGAGGTATGCGAGGAGAAAGCCCCGCTCGGACATGTACCACGGAAACTCCCTCTTGGATGCGACTTGTAGCAACGTCCTGAAGTTTTGGAGCGAGAGTGCCGATGGCATAAACAAGCGGGAGTAGGACTAGGGCTCCCAGGCAGGCAGAACTAATGACAACAGGTTCGATTTCCGCCGCAGGGCTCAGTGAGTACGTTCTCGCGTCAAGCAACTCCACTCAACTGCAGCAGGCATTACAAACTCTGCAAAACAGTCTTGCGTCAGGTGACCTGAATGGTGCCAACTCGGCATTCCAGACCGTGCAGAGGATAAGCCAACTCTCGGCGACGCTGAGTGGAGGCAGTCAGTCGAGCAGTTCTCAACTCTCTACCGATCTGGCAGCGCTCGGAGGCGCGCTGAGCTCGGGCGATCTATCCACCGCCCAGTCTGATTTTGCGACGGTTCAGAGCGACTTGAAAAACTTTCCCTCGCCGTCGCAGCCAATCGAGACGAACGTCGCGTCGCAATCAGTGCAGTTGGTCAACGAACTGCTTAGCACGTTGAATTCGAGCAGTTCTTCTTCCAGCACCTCTGACAGCACGACCTTCGTGTTGGAGAAGCTATATGGAAGCCCGAGCCTTAACGTCTCGAGCCTTAACGTCTTCGGATAGAGCCTCTGTGTGGAGCTTGCATCCCGAGATCCAATCCACGCCCTTTCTGCGTTTCAAACAATTTTTGGCGCCCGGCGTATTTGGCGATATCGCCGATGACCAAAAGGCGATGTTTCACAGGCTGCGGAAAAAGTGCGATTCGTATCAGGGCATCGCCTTCACAGGCTGCTGAAAAAGTCTAATCCAGCACAGTCTTCTGCAGCGATGGCAGATCGGTTCGACTGCCCTAACTGACAGGAGTCTCACTCTTCCCAGTGCGCGCCGCCCGCTCCATCCCGCCGACCGGACGCTATCGCAGCGGTCACACGGTTCTGAAACGCCCATCATCGCCACTTACACTTGTCCCGGGAAACAGCCACGGTTCGCCACCCCAAGTGCTACACTGTCTGCCACTTCCGGCCACCCGGGGCAACATCAACAAGTTGCGCCAGGAGGGAATGGGCATTCGCGCGGCCACGCGGGAAGCTTCGCTGCTTCGACTCCGTCTCATCATGATGACGGCCCTGGTTGCTTGCCTCGGATTGTTGCCGGCCGCGCCTTACACCGGCATTGGATCGGATACGCAAAGGCCGTTCGCCATGGTCATCGTGGCTGGCCTGGTCTCCAGAACTCTTTATTGGCTTCTTCGTCAATCCCTTGTTGTACGAGATGGTTGCCCGTGAGGACGACGTTCTCCAGGTATAGAGCGAAAAGGACATTTTTCCACAACTGCCGCGTATAACGATTTCTAGAAGCCCGGCAGAGCGGTGATTCCTTTTGATTCCACGCACTCATATGCGCGACCGGCCGCGAGGTTCTTGTATTCTTCCGTTCTTCCGCTGGGCCATTGGATCACCAGACGATCGATCTTGTCTCTTTTCCCCAGCCCGAAGGTCTCGGGCAGTTCCGACTGCGACAGATAACTGGAGCCGCCCTTGACCAGACGTGATTGGCTCGATGCGCCGTGAAAGATTTTCAGCGAAGCCCCGATGGCATCGCGATTGGACTTCGTCCCGACCAGGCGAATCCGTATGCTTCGGTTCCCGGCAGTCTGCTCTGTGCGATAGAGATAGGCTGGGCCGTTGTTGGTGGTGATTAGCAGATCAAGGTCGCCGTCCCGATCGAAATCGCCGTAGGCGAGCCCTCGTCCGACTTTTGGCTGACTGAAGCCGCCGCCGATTTCAGCGGCCACGTCGAGAAACGTTCCCTTCCCGCTGTTCAGGAAGAGTTGCGGCGGCTGCGCGTAACCGACGCCGCTGACATTGCGCACCGTGTCGTCGATATGCCCGTTCACAACTGCCAGATCGAGTGTGCCATCCAGATCGGCATCGAGAAACACGCATCCGAATCCCAACTTATCTTTCGACGCCAGCCCCACTCCGCTCTGCATTGCCACATCAACATAATTCCCGCCATCGGAAAGCCGGTAGAGCCCGGTCATCTCGTTGTCGAAATTGGTGATGGCCACGCCCGAGTTTCCTGAATTGTCGAAGTCGGCCACGTCCACGCCCATGCCGGCGCGTGCCCTGCCCTCCGCGGAAAAGGCGATGCCAGCTTCCACGGCTACGTCTTTAAATGTACCGTTGCGCTGATTCCGATAAAGTTTATTGGGCTGCGTGTCATTAGTCACCAGCAAATCGGGCCAGCCATCGTGATCGTAGTCGAGCATGGCGACGCCCAGAGACTTTGAGCTGCTGTCGAAAATTCCGCTCGTGGCCGTGACATCCTCAAAGGTTCCATTGCCGCGATTGCGGAACAACCAGCAAGTCTCTCCGCGATAGGCTTCAGGCGTGCAATAAGACTTGTGCTTGCCGTCGAGGCTGCAAAACACATCGTGCTCGGGAGACCACTTGACGTAGTTGCATACAAACAGATCCAACAGCCCGTCGCGGTCGAAATCAAACCATAGAGCGGACGTGCTCATCGCCTGCCGGCCGCCCAGTCCGCTCGACTTGGTGACGTCGACGAACGTCCCCTTGCCGGTGTTCCTGAACAACCGGTTCTGGCCGACGCAAGTAATCAGGATGTCAGGATAGCCGTCGTTGTCACAATCTCCGATGGCAACCCCCATGCCGTACATCTCGACGTCGAGCCCGGCGCTGCGGGTCACGTCGGAGAACGTGCCGTTACGATTGTTGCGATAGAGCTTCAGCGTGCTGGGCTCCGATTTATGCTCCCGTTTGTGTCCGGGCCAATCGACGCCGTTCACCAGAAGAATGTCCTGCCAGCCGTCGCAGTCGTAGTCGAGGAATGCGCAACCGGCTCCGAGTGTTTCCGGCAACAGCTTCCCGCCGTAGGCGCCGCTGTTGTGACGGAACCGAATTCCAGACTGGGCAGTCACGTCCACCAGCCGGAAACCGGGATCAGATCTGCGCGGATCAGCGACCGGCGAGCGAGGATCTGGGAGCGCGTCCAACAGCAAGCCTGATGTCGACGCCAAGCCTGCCATTCCCCAGAGAAACGACCGGCGGTTCACGGCAGATCAACCAACCCGTTGCGAATCGCGTAGACGACCAACTCGGCGGCCTTGTGGATTCCCAAAGCGTCCATCATGTTGGCACGATGGACAGCGACTGTGTTGACGCTGAGGTCGAGCGCGGACGCAATCTCCTTGTTGGACTTACCATCCACGATCATTTGCAGGACTTCGAGTTCGCGCGGGGTGAGTGTCGCGTGGCGCTTGCCTTTGAGCTCAGCCGGGCGCTTCAGTTGGGAATCGAGCACAGTTTCGCCGTTCGCTACTCGCCGGATGGCAGCACCCAACTCCAGGTCCACCGCGTTTTTCAGGACATATCCGCGCGCGCCGGCCTCGAGCGCCTGCCGCACCAGAGTCTCCTCCGGATGCATGCTGAGCATGAGCACCAAAGCCTGCGGATGCTTTCCAAGAATCTGCCGCGTGGCTTCCAACCCGTT
>Ga0310038_10002565_pt1 | contig 13295 bp, 13 predicted proteins | sample Sb_taG_6_FD_200461 | JGI IMG/M metagenome (GOLD analysis project Ga0310038, IMG submission 200461) | Peat soil microbial communities from Weissenstadt, Germany - Sb_50d_4_PS metaG (v2) (version 2) | ecosystem: Environmental > Terrestrial > Soil > Wetlands > Peat | place: Germany: Weissenstadt... | reverse complement strand
GTTTCAGTTCCAGTGTGGCCGTGCGCCCTCTCAGGCCGGCTACCGATCTTCGCCTTGGTGGGCCGTTACCCCGCCAACTAGCTAATCAGCCGCGACCCCCTCCTCAAGCGGATTGCTCCTTTGATCGTCACTTCTTGAGAAGCGCCGATGTTATGCGGTATTAGCATCGGTTTCCCGATGTTATTCCACACTCGAGGGTAGGTTAGTCACGTGTTACTCACCCGGTCGCCACTTTACTCAGGGATTGCTCCCCTTTCTCGTTCGACTTGCATGTGTTAGGCACGCCGCCAGCGTTGATTCTGAGCCAGGATCAAACTCTCGTTTGAAACCTGATGTCTGCCGACGGGTAGTTGGCAGACTGCCATCGCGCGGGCTCGAAAGCCGCGGATGGCGCCACCGTTCAGCCTTTTGCTTCTTTGCCTCTTGCGAAGCGGCGAAGAAAAAGTTCACGGTGGTCTAACTTGTGAGATCGCTCGGACTAACGCCCGAATTCGTTTCTCACGACTGGCACGTTCAACCTAGTTGTCAAAGACCGAATCGCGGTCCGCCGGAGCGGCGCGAATTCAGTCCAGGCGGATCCTTTTATGTGAGCAAGCCCACAAGTGAGAATCCGACTGTCCTCGAAACCTTACAAACATACCGTGCGGCGGAAAATCCTGTCAATGATCGCAACCCACAGGATTTCCAGATGATTTCCACATCGGGAAGGGCCTGTTTAGGTGCAAGAGCAGGAGAGCTGCCGGCCAGACCCAAAAGCAGATTCCTCACGATGAAGCTGTTCGGAATGACAAGGCCTTGTGGCTTCGTCCGCAGTCTTTCGACCTAGGTGTTTTGGGCTGGGCGCTCGAATGCGCGCAACAGTATGGCCTTCCGTCGCGGGTAAAACGCCAATTTCGGCGTGCATTTTTGCGCAGCCCGATACGGAAGACAAAAAATTGAGAAAAGATCCTAGTTGGAGGTTCCTTGCTTTGAAGGTACCCTTCGGAAACTGTCGAGCTTTCCGAATGAAGTCCCGTGGCCGGGACGATTGAGAACTCAACGCTCTCTAGAAACTTAGATGCCGGACAAGCCCGAGAGTTGCAAACAATACGACCGGCTAGCCACACTACTGCTCTCGGTGAATTGTTTATAGCAGATGAATAGGGAAGAGCGCAAGCGAAAGTTTACGAGGGCTTGGGGTTTACTGAGTTGGCACTCAACGTTGTGCGTGAATCCGGAACAGCCTTGGCGACGGGGATTACAGTTCAAGCTTCTGTTGGCCGACTACCGGTTTTGCGTGATGGGGATCAGGGTTCGCTTCCGACTTTGCTTGAGGCGGTTTAGGAACCTGCTCGCCCAGTCCGGCGGCGCGCTTCATCCAATCAGGCCACTCGTTGACATTCTTGGATACTTGATCGAATTGACGATTTAGCCATCCAGCTTTAAGCACCACCTTGCACCTCCGATTTCATTTGTACTACGCCTGGCTGTGGATTTTTGGTAGGAATTGCGGCCTTTTTTATCTTCTCATTCATTTGGTCTTTAAAGAGGTTAAATTCCTGGTTCTCCCTAACGAGAACTGCCAATTCGGGAGGAAGCTCTTTTGCGAATCGCGGCACGACCGTCGACTTGTCTGAAGCAACCACGTCGCCTTCCCTGTTTTTACGTTCTCCCATCACGAAGAAATCCATGTACTGCCTGGGCGCAATCCCAACGAATGACTCGAAACTAACATACCCAACCACATCGGCACCGCCCACTAGATTCTTCGGTTTTCGCTGATCCACGGCAATGGAATCAAGGTAAAGCTCGGGAGCGAGGCTCTTTGGATACGGCTCGATGTACACGACCCTTTGGATGCCGGCTGCCACAATATGTTTGGCGCAGTCGTGGCAGGGAAACGTCGTGCAGAAGAGGACGCTATCCTTGACGGAGACGCCACGTCGCGCCGCATCCACGATAGCTGCCATCTCAGCGTGCACCGCCCTGAAGTATTCGATTGAGTTTGCTAGGTGTGAGCCTTTCATAACCGAGGAGGTGTGTTCTGCGAAGGCCTGCTCTACAAGTTCGTCAACCGAACTCTCTTTCTTGTCTTCGGCGAGCCACCCTTTTGTTCGCAATCTAGAGATCACGTCCCCTAGGACGCGCCGCTTCAGCTTGTCGCTGACCTCGTATCCAAGCCTGAAGTCCCGCATGTCGGGGTCATCGTCGCACCAATACAGGCCGCCTCCGGCCTTCGGCACCTCGTTCGTCCCGATTGCGATTATGTCGCCGCCCGTGGTCGCTATGGTTGCACCCACTTGACGGCCAAGCGCAGCGGATCGCAGCGATGCTGCCTGAGCATGGAACATGCTGTACTCGTCCTTCGTGGGAGTCTGGGTAGCGGTACCAAAGAGCAGATCGACAAGGCGCCTGACTGATGCGGTCGCCCCGTCCGGGTTGCTCGAATCGACAAATACGTCGGCAAGCGGAAAAGTGTCGCGGACGTTTTGCCCAAACTCGTTCGTCTCGCGCTCAGATTCGTCTCGCTTCATCAGTGCTTCCACCTTCTCGAAATATTGTGTGGACTGGAAGCTGTGTTCCGATGCGGCGAGTTTTTGTGCTAGATTCCGCTTTCGAACCTCTCTGGGGCAGTAGGCCGCTACGAGGTGGAAGGATGGACCGTAGATGTTGCGGAGTGCTTTCACTTCGCCAGGGTGTTTCAGTGATTTGAGAATATACGCGTGTCTTGCCAGCGGAAGATCGGGTTTTCCGTTTCTATCCTCCCGAGCCTCGCGAATCGCCCCGACAGCCAGCATTGCCAAAGCGTCTCCACGACTAAGAAAATCGCGGACTTCGTTCCCGGCGGTCATGTGTTCCATGTACCGTTCATACGCTGGGCTCTCGGCGAGGTTCTTCCATCGATCCAGTTCAATTTCATGCATCAATTCGCTAAGCCTTACGGTGAGGGACTGGTAGTTTAGGTCGGCGAGCGCCGCGGATAGGCATAGCGAAACGAAATCCAGGTCGGTTCCTACAGATCCGACCAAGCCGAAGACAATCTCGGGCCCGGGTTTTCCTTCAGGGGCCATCGTTTCTGCTTCCATGAAATTGACTCCGCGATAGTATCACCAATCGTGAATTTGCGATGTGATGAGGCCCGCAAAAGCAGGGACCCCAAACGCAAAATGTAGAATTGAAAGCCGGAGGGTTGGTGGGCATACTGACCGGTACGAAACACGGGGATGCGGTGAATTCGCTGCTTGCCTTCTACGAAGACGAGGCCAGAAAACTGGAAGCCGCAGGCTCGTACTTCATGGCTGCCGTCGCGTTGGGGACGGCATTGGAAACGGCCCTGCTTGGATACATGCTGGTTGAGTGGGGAGAGGACAACGGTGGGGAGCTCAAGATCCCCGACGATGTGTCCTTAAATGACCTTATTGAAGCGGCCGACCATTTCGAGCTACTCAACGCAGTGAAGTTCAGGGAGTCGGAGCTCTCGGGTGAACACCCTGTGGAAAGCGTCATACGCGAAATCCAGGGGATGCGAAACAACCTTCATCCCGCGAAGGCGCTGAGAAAGTCTTTCGATCCTGCATCATTTGACGCAGCGCAATATGAGCGGCTTCGGAAGATCTACCGTGCCGTAATAAACAACCTCCTCCACTACCTCTAGTCGCCCTGCACAAACACAATCAGAGTTCGCGCATCAGCAGGTGCCAGGCTTCCTGGTATTGGCCGTATTTGGATTTCTCGAGATGCGGGGAGAGGATGATGCCCGTTGGCTGTTGGTGGCGAGGATGGGGACGATGTACCAGGTGTCCGTGGGGATCACATAAGCGGCGAAGAAGTCGAGCTGGTCGGGGCGGTAGACGGAACAACAGGAAGAGATGGTGCAGACGTAGGAGTTGCGGCGCTTGCAAATGGTGCATTTGACTTGCACACGGCGGAAGAGTCCGTGATGGTCGGTGGCGACATCGTAGGGTGCGGTTTCTCCCCCAGGGCTTGGCGACGCGGAATCCGCGCTCGGTGGCGCGTTGCATGAAACGGAGTTCGGCCCACTCTCCGCGAAGCTTGGCGAGTGGAATGTCTTGGCCACTGTTTGGCATGGTGATCCCTGGGGTGAAACGTGTTGGTGGTGAATTTTGTTGGTTTGTGGGTTGAGCGAAAATGCGGCGCCTGAAGGCGCGATTAATTTTTTAGGAACTTGGCGGCGCGGCTGAAGCCGCGCCCTTTCAAAGCGACTTTCTAGGCGCAGGGCTTGGGGACGCGGATTCCGCGCGACGTTGCGAATTCGGCCAAATAAAAAACACGGCCTAGAGGGGCCGCGTTTCAGTTATTCGAGTACTTAGCTAGTATATCATAAAGCAATGGTGGCTTGGGACATTTTTGCAGATTTATATTTACCGTCAGGTCATGGGATGGCGGGAATCGTGTAGTTTCTGCCTGTTGACGAGAAAATTCCTGAAAGGGGAATTGAGTTGGGAAGGCATCGAGCTTCGCTCGAATGGACAGCCGAGGGCGGCTGTCCCCACGTGAGCACGAACAGCAGGTTCCTCGCGATAAGGCCGCTCGGAATGACAAACCTAGGCGAATTTACGGGAGTTCCAGGGTTACGAATTTCGCGGGCTTGGAGCCAGTGTTCGTCAGGGTGTGGGAGTAGCCGCCGGGGATCCACTTGCTTTCGCCGGTCTTCATGGAAATGGTGGCTGGGGGTTTGCCGACGACTTCGCTGCGCAGTTCGTAGTCGGTTAGGGCTACGGCTAGATGCGGGCCGGCGTGATGGTGCAGAGGGATGACGCCGCCAGGCTGGAGTTCGAATTCGGTGACGCGGATGCCGTCTTTGACGAAGAGAACTTGTTTGGTGCCGTTCTGCAGGATGTCGAGGCCGCGGTCTTCATCCCACTTGACGTTCGCTTGAGCAGCGGAGTTGCGGAGGGATTCGTCCTCGAGGATTTCGATGGTGACGTTGCGGAAGGGGTGGTCGGTGGGGTTGAGGGCGATGTGGGCGAAGGTGGCGGGGGAGAAACGGGTTTCGCCGTCCTGCAGTTTGACGGTTACGGGAGGCTTGTCTTTGACGGCGTTGACGACTTCGCTCGCGCCCAGGGTGACGTAGATGTAGTCGTGGCGGTGCCAGTGCATCAGAGTTTCGGAGTGAGGGTCGACTTCGACGTTGAAGACGCGCACGGATTTGTTTTCGAAGGTCAGGTGATGATGAGGTTCGGCGGTGATTTCTACTTCGGGAGCTGTGGCTTGCGCGGCCAGCAGGGTTACGAGGAGGCAGAAAAGGGCGCAGCGTTTCATGCGGCGAATTGTAGCACCGCGATGAGCAGAACTCTGAAGATTGCCGGAGCCAGGGGTGGTGCTACTTGACAAGGAAGCGAGCCAAACGCGCGATTATTGCGTCGCCAAGAACGCGACCCTTCGGCGGGCTCAAGATAGGCTGCAACGCGCGGATCGCCCCAGATTCCTCACTAAGCCATCTCATAAATAGTACGGAGCAGCAGGTCGAGGTCCCTCGGGGGCTGAAGCCCGAATCGATTTGTACGCTTTACGCGGCGCTAAAGCGCCGCTCTTCCACGGTAGTGCGGGCTGATAGTGGTAGTGCGGACTGATGGTGGTAGTGCGGGCTGACGGCACGACTGAAGGTGGTGCCCTTCCCGAACCCACTTATGCGATGGCTTCTAAGCAAAGAACGCTTGTTCGGAATGACAGTCACTATCGGACGCCGGGATTGATATGCTGAGAGAGTACCCAATGGGTTGAAGATGGAAGTGGGCAAATTGCTGGTTTTGTTTGGGATTGTGCTGGTTGTGGCTGGCCTCGTTTTGATGGGGCTGGGGCGCTTGCATTTTCCTCTGGGACGGCTGCCGGGGGATTTTTTGTATCGCGGGAAGAACACGACGGTATATTTTCCCCTCGCGACATCGGTGGTGGTGAGTGTCGTGCTTTCGATTTTGCTGTATCTGGTGAGCCGGTGGCGGCGGTAGGCGCGCTGGGCGGCGTCGTGATTTTTAGACTGTCTGATAGTGGTGCAGTTTGGCGGCGGTTGAGCGGGAGATCCTTCGCTTCGCCTGAAAAACGGCTACGCTCAGGATGACACTTTCAGTCCGGCGTCCCCAAGAGTAAACCTGCCAGCTCTGGGGGGAACGTGATCCCCGTTGCCACGTACTAGTGTGTCTTGCGGGCATCTTCCGGCGGTCCTACGATTCACTTACTTATTTTTTGGTTGAAGGTGTTCGTCTACCCTCGATTTTGCAACCAAGTTCCCGCGCCGCCTCGCCAACAAAGTGAGAGTACCCTCAAGGAGGTTTCGTTGTGGCACTCCCCCAGCTGTTGTTTCCCTATTCTTCATTATTCCGGCGGCTCCCAGTTCTTCGATATAACTCAATCGCCTGCTTCGTGCTTTTTCTTGTGGCGTGTTCTAGCAGCGCAATTTCGCAGCAGGTGCTTACCTACCACAATAACAATGCGCGGACGGGGACCAATTTCTCGGAGAGCATCCTTACTCCGAGTAACGTGAACTCCGGTTCATTTGGAAAGCTGTTCACGTTGGAGGCGGATGGGCTGGTGGATGCCCAACCTCTTTATATGTCGGCTGTAGCCATCCCGGGCAACGGCACGCATAACCTTCTTATTGTGGCGACGGAACATGGCACGGTTTACGCCTTCGATGCCGACACGGGAGCGAAGATCTGGCGCATCCGCACTTTGAAATCGGGGGAGACCACGTCTGACGATCGGGGTTGCGACCAGGTGACGCCGGAGATCGGGATCACCTCGACTCCGGTGATCAGCCGGCCCGCAGGATCGAATGGCGTGATTTATGTGGTCGCGATGTCGAAGGATTCCTCCGGCAATTATCACCAGCGGCTGCATGCGCTTAATGCGACGAACGGTGGGGAACTCTATAACGGACCGGTCGAAATCGAGGCCAAATATCCCGGCACCGGCGACAACAGCTCCGGCGGCTTCGTTGTATTCGATCCGGCGCAGTACAAGGAGCGTTCGGGGCTGCTGCTGCTGGAGGGCGAAGTTTATTTGACGTGGGGGTCGCATTGTGACGATCGCCCGTATACGGGCTGGGTCATGGGCTATAACGCGACCACGCTCAAGCAGGAGACGGTGCTGAATGTCACGCCGAACGGAAATGAAGGAGCGATCTGGGGGTCGGGCGCGGGACTGATGGCGGACACGTTGGGCAACATCTTCTTTCTCGATGCCAACGGCATCTTTGGCAGCAGCCTAAATGCCAGCGGCTTTCCTGACAGCGGCGACTACGGGAACGCTTTCATCCGGCTGACCACCAAGGGAGGGCTCGCCGTGGCCGACTATTTCGAGATGTACGACGGGCAGAATGAGAGTAATAACGATGTGGATCTCGGCTCAGGCGGAGCGATTCTGCTGAGTCCCATGAAAGATGCCTCGGGCAACACTTGGAATCTTGCAGCGGGCGCGGGCAAGGATTCCAACATCTACCTGGTGAATCGTGACTCGATGGGAAAGTTCAATTCGAGCAAGAACAGAAATTATCAGACACTGTCTGGAGTGCTGCCGGGTGGAGTCTGGTCGATGCCAGCTTACTTCAATAACCGGCTGTACTACGGACCGGTGGGCGGACCTATTCTCGCCTTTGAATTCAAGAACGCCAAGCTGTTGGGCACGCCGGTTGCAAAGACCACTACCAGCTTCGAATACCCTGGGGCGAATCCGAGCATCTCCTGCGACAACGGGAAGGATGGCATTGTTTGGGCCGCGGAGAATGTTAGTCCTGCCATCCTGCATGCATACAATGCGTTCAATCTGCAGGAGCTGTACAACACCAACCAGGCTGCCGGCGGGCGCGATGAGTTCGGCAGCGGCAATAAATTTATTACTCCGATGGTGGCGAATGGGAAGGTTTATGTGGGGACGACCAGCGGAGTGGGGGTGTTTGGATTGCTGGCGGGAAAGTAAGGTCGAGGGCGTTGGCACTAAGTTCCAGCTTTGTTTGTGAACAATACTGGGATAAGATGGCGATCGAAAAGCCCCACTTCTCGCAAAGGACGCGAGAAATGGGGCACCCGGCTATTCCGGCGAGTTGATCCCAGCGGCTAAAGCCGGCGATGGGAAGATGCGATCATCGCAGCGCTGAAGCGCTGCGCCACCCAAAAGCGCCACCCAAAAGCGCTACCCAAAAGGCGCCACCCAAAAATTAGACAACATTGAGTCTCTTCCGCACCGGGGGAAATTCTGTCCAAGTACGGATCCGGTTGTGCCGGGCTGCTAGACTTCTCCTGTTCCGATGTCCCTGACGGATCAACTCGGGTTCAGGTTTCAGCCGCCGGAGCGGCGGGTGTGGACGGTGCGCGCTCTGGTGGCGGCAGTGCGGACACACGTGGAGCGGGAGTATTCCGACGCGTGGGTGGAGGGCGAGATCTCGAATTTTCGCGCTCCGGATTCCGGTCATCTTTATTTCACGTTGAAAGATGGGAATGCGCAGATTCGGGTGGTGGTGTTCAGTTCGAAGGTGCGATTGTTGCGGTTTCGTCCCGCGGATGGAATGCAAGTGGTGGTGCGGGGGAGGGTGACGATTTATGAAGATCGCGGCGAGTTGCAGATTGCGGCGGAGTATCTCGAGCCGAAAGGCGCGGGAGGTTTGCAGGTTGCGTTCGAGCAACTCAAGGCGAAGCTGGAGGCGGAGGGATTGTTTGCGGCCGAGCGGAAGAAGGCGATTCCGACACTGCCGGCGCGCATTGGGATTGTGACCTCGCCGCAGGCGGCGGCGCTGCGCGACATTTTAAATATTCTGCAGAGACGGCATCGCTCGGTGAATACGGTGATTTATCCAGCGCAGGTGCAGGGGGAGTCGGCGGCGGCTGAGGTTGCGAACGGGGTGCGGTACTTCAACCAGACCAGCAGCGTGGAAGTAATTATTATCGGGCGCGGTGGAGGGTCGGCGGAGGATCTGGCGGCGTTCAATGATGAAGGGTTGGCGCGGGCCGTGGCGGCGTCGAGGATTCCGGTGATTTCGGCGGTGGGGCACGAGACCGATTTCACCATTGTGGATTTTGTGGCGGACCTGCGGGCGCCTACGCCATCGGCGGCGGCGGAGCTGGTGATCCGATCGCGAGTGGAAGTGGAGAGTCAGGCGGAGGCGGTGCGGGAACGGCTGGTGCGGGCGATGGAGCGAAGGCTGCTGGAGGCGCGGCATGCGCTGATGGAACGGGCGCAGCAGGGGGCGTTCGCGAGGATGATGGATTTGATCCGGCAGCGACAGCAGAAAGTGGACGATTGTACTTTCCGGCTGGAGCGCGGCGAGCGACAGGCGCTCGAACAGATGCGACGGCGGCTGGAAATGGCATCGGCGGCGGTGCGTCATTACGATTTGCGGCGTGTGTTGGCGGGAATTCGGGCAGAACTTGAGGCGGGGACGGCCGCGCTGGCGTCCGTGATGCGGAATCAACTGCTGCTGCATAAGCTTCGGCTGGAGCGCATGGGCCGGGCGCTCGAGACACTTTCGCCGCTCGCGATTCTGCAGCGCGGGTATGCGCTGGTGCTGGACCGGTCGGGAAGGTTGGTGAAGGATGCGGAGCAGGTGAAGGCCGGGGAGGAGATTTCGGCGCGGGTGGCGCGAGGAGAGATTCGGGCGGTGGTGAAAAAAGCAACTGCAGAGGGTGACGCCGCAAGGCGCATTCACAAGGAACGATAACCGAGCTTCGGAGTGAGCCGCCTCGTTAACTTTATGAATCGCGCCGCCGACGGGCGAATGCACTTGCAAGTGTCAATGAGTGCTAAGGCGATTTTATGTCAACTGTGCGCCACGTTTTTACCGGTTTCCACATTGCTGACCACTCAAACACGATCAGCTCTTGGCCAGCACTGGGACTTTCTTTGGTAACACTAAGACCAGCGCTGCTGACAGTATTAGAGGGACTGCGGCAAAGGATAGCCCCGCGGTGAGCTTTCCAAATCGCTGGGCAAAGAAACCGACCGTAGTCGGTCCGGCAAGGCCACCCAGGTTTCCCACAGAATTGATTAGGGCAATACCCGCAGCTGCGGAGTATCCCGTCAGAAACTCGTTGGGTAACGCCCAAAAAGGCGCAAGGTAACTGTAAACACCCGCCGCTAACAAGCACAGCAACGCCATGGAAACGACCGGAGAAGGAGCACTGCCCAGCGTAAAGAAAGCAATCGCAGCAACCAGTGCGGGCAGCGCAACATGGTAATGCCGCTCCAGCCTTCGATCGGAGCTGCGGGAGACAAAAATCATCGCTGCCAACCCCGTCACACTCGGCATAATTAACAGCAGCCCAATCACGCTATTCGAGTACGCCGTGGAAAGTGATTTCACGAGCTGTGGTGCCCAGGAACTGAATGTGTGAAGGCCGACCATCATTCCAAAATAAACAAGGGCTAGATGCCACACGCGACCGCTTGCCAAAGCCTGAATAACCGAATATTGACGGTGTTCCAATTTCTGTTGTTCTTCACGATTTAATTCCGCCCTAATCCATTTCTTCTCGTCTGGGGTCAGGAACTTCACATCTTCGGGCCGGCTGGGTAGCAAAAAATACGTGAGCGCACCCAGGACTATGGCAGGTGCCCCCTCCAAAATCAAAAGCCACCTCCAACTGCTGAAACCGAGCCAATGTATGTGGTCCAAAATCAAGCCAGAAATCGGAGCCCCCACAATCGTCGTAGCGGGAGTAGCCATAATAAAAAGGGCGAAGGCCCGTGCCTGTTCCCTTCGCGGGAACCAATATGTGAGATACAAGACAATTCCCGGGAAATACCCTGCTTCAGCTAGGCCGAGAAGAAACCGCACAATGTACAGCTGGTGAGCGCTGTGCACGACGCCGCTGAATGTCGCCACTATGCCCCAGCTAATCAAGATGCGTGCAATCCAGACACGAGCTCCGACCTTATGAAGCAGCAGATTGCTGGGGATTTCAAAAATGAAGTAGCCGAAATAGAAGATTCCAAACAGCAATCCGAACTGCTGGCTTGTAATGGCCAATTCTTTGTTCATGGTAAGCGCGGCAAAGCCGATGTTGTTCCGATCGATGAGGGCAACCACGAAGAGCAGCAGGACAAAGGGAAGAATGCGAAGGCGAAGTTTCTGGATCGTCTTCGTTCCGATCGCGGTCAATGCTATTGCAGAGCCACTATTCATCAGTTTTGCATGCAAAGCTAGACAACTGGGAAGTCTCAACCGAAAGGGATTGCGAAGACTCTATGCTTTGACGGTTAATCGGTCAAGCGCATGGACTGGAAGTGGCTTCAACTGTTGAAATCAAGGCGTTGTGATAGAAGTGCAGAGTCCCTAATCGAATTAACGCGCGAAGCTGGGATTTGAGCCGAGGCGCGCCCATTTTCAGGCGGCGAGGTCATCATCCTCGATTTCTCGAACGACATCTTCGGCCCGGCTGACGGGATTGCTCTTCGCTATCGCCCATCTCGCCGTTTGCTCGATTTCCTTTCTGTATCGCGAGGGTATCCGCTCCCAAGGAACATCGCTCGCCTAAGGATTAGCCTCCTGCCACTTGGCGAGGGCCGCTTTGAGGTATTGTTGCCCAAGGGATGTCTCAGCCATTGGTAATCACCTCTGCATATACGATAAGCTGAATTGCCAGACCCTTGTGGTGATTGCGATCACACTCCTAAGTGCTGGACACGCCTGAGGGTTCAGCGTAGGCTTAACAAGAGTGAGCAGTTCCTCTCCTCTTTCAGGTCCTCTGAACTAAGGCAGTTCATCTGAAGTACATCCCTCTTAGTGGGCAGCACTCAGAGGTGTCTCTATGTTCGATTCCAAGGCTCAAAAACAATCGAAGGCAAACATTGCTGTCACACCGAAAAACTCGCCTGCCAAACTGGCGATGATGCCAGACATTGTCCCGCAACAGGACAGGATAAGGGAGCGCGCCTATGAACTGTATGAAAGCCGTGGTCGCGAACCCGGCCAAGACGAACAGGACTGGCTCCGCGCCGAGCGGGAGATCCTTACACCGTAGCGGGAAACGAAATCATATCCAACATTCACCGCCACCCATGAATCTACGGGAGGGCTGGAGGGATAGCCATGGATTGCTTACTCTGCAAGGATCTGCAACAAGCTTTTGAATCTCGGCGTAGCCAGTACATCGAGGCTCGATCGGCTGCGTATTATCGGGTCAGCACAGAACTTGCAGCCTATAAACATGTCGATATGGAACGCGCAAAGAGCGACTTGGAAGATCACCGATCCGTATGCGTGGAGGGAGCTAAGGTGAGACAATCTAAACCGATGGCTTCTCCGCTCGTTCAGCTGTGAAGGGACATCCGCGCGCCGGCACTTCTTCTCTTCTTCTCGTTAGACTGCTGGTTCTCGTTAGACTGCTGGCAGCAACACGCCACACTCCAGGCAAAATGGCTTTGAGCACGCCGTGATCGCCCCGCACGACCGGCACATCCTTTGTGATCCGTAACCCGCGATCTCAGGATGTCCTTCGATGGAGCCCACCAATGGAGTCCCCTTCCTTAGCCGACGAGTGATGACGGACTGTACGATCCGATGGAATAGGGTGGGTTCCATGGCGGCCTCACTTTTCTGTCGGTTGCACAGGAGACCGTCGTCGTGAGGTGGGAACGGCGAATGCGACGGAGAGATGAACAATGGACTCCTTAACTGTAGGCGCTACTGTCGCCGAAAGCAAATCGAGCGAATCGGCAAGTTCTATCGGATTCCCCGGTCGGTGAGTGCAATCGGGATGTTACGTCAGTTGACGAATGAGTTGCCGACGATACGGGCTCGGATGGGGTTGCCGCCGACAAGCTCTTCTCCATTTTTAATGAAGAGCGATTTTATGTGTCCAGTACGCTTCCTCGCTTGCTTTCCAGACGTTTCACGACTTTCTCGGCATTCTCCGGCATGACTCCCACTTCTTCCAGGGCTGCGCGAAAGTGCCGGAGGAACAGGTCGAAGTGCGCTCCGTTCAAACCCTGATCTCTGGACCGGGCATGAGCGTCACGAATATCTTTCCCTGTATACACTCGTCCGCCGAGGAGCATGGAAATCAACATAGCCTGCCGGGACCGGACGTGCGCCACGTCAACTCCTTCAAAGAAATGGCGCAAGCTATCATCCTGCAAGATTTTGTCGTAAAAGAGTTTTGTAGCAGCCTCGATAGTGCTACGTCCCCCGATCAGGTCATATAAGTCTTCAATCATCGTGTCCTCAGCAATAACGAGTGTAATTGATTCCATGACAATGTCGGCTCCCAAGCCCGAGTAGAGTTGGTGGTGCTGATCCAACCAATAAGCTCGGGAGAAAGGAGCCGAACATGCTGATTATAGGAGTAGATTTCCATCCCGAGTTT
>Ga0310038_10002558_pt1 | contig 13308 bp, 9 predicted proteins | sample Sb_taG_6_FD_200461 | JGI IMG/M metagenome (GOLD analysis project Ga0310038, IMG submission 200461) | Peat soil microbial communities from Weissenstadt, Germany - Sb_50d_4_PS metaG (v2) (version 2) | ecosystem: Environmental > Terrestrial > Soil > Wetlands > Peat | place: Germany: Weissenstadt... | reverse complement strand
TCCGCTGCTTGCACTAACTCATCCCGCGTGGTGCCGTGGTTGGGATAGTTCGCAGTACCGGCGCTGATCGTTACCGGCCGGGAAACTCCGGGGAACTGCCAGGTTTCCACCATTCTCCGCAGTTTCTCCGCCACCATCAGGGAATGTTGCAGGCTGGTCTGGGAGAGCAGGATTGCAAACTCCTCGCCTCCGTACCGGCACACAACGTCAATCTTCCGCAGTTGCTGATGGAAAAGGGAAGACGCCTGGCGAAGCACTTCGTCACCCAGCAGGTGTCCGAACTCGTCATTCAGGCGCTTGAATTGGTCGATATCGATCATGATCACGCCCAGCCCCGCATTGAAACGACGGGCACGTTCAATTTCGTCCGCAATCCGCAGTTCAAAGAACCTGCGATTGAAGATGCCGGTCAAGCCATCGAGGTAGGCCAGTTGTTTGACGCGCTCCACGTAATGCGCATTCTGGATGGCCGTGGCACAGATATCGGCCACGGATTCGAGCGGCTGCGTATCGTTGGTGTTGAATGTATCGGTGCGGGAGCTGTCGAGCACCAGCACACCCAGGGTTTGCCCAAACGAAACCAGGGGAATGCACATGCGGGAGCCGCGCTCGGCATATAGGCCCGTCTCCGGCGCATCCTCTGCATCGTTCTCGATCAGAGTCCTACCCGCCAACAAAGCGCGCCCCCACGGCCCTGCGGATGCGAGCAGGCGCCCGCCTTCATGAACGCGGGGGGTGAGAGTGCCATGGCTGGCGCGCAGCACCAACTCTTCCTCCTCTTTCAAAAGCACCGACACCTGCGAGACCTGGAAGGCTTTCTGAATCAAAAGGCAGACTTTGGAAAGCAGCTCCTTCAGATCCAGCACAGCGGTCGTCTGTTGCGCGATCGCATTGATGGCCTCCAGTTGCGACGCCCGGCGCCGCTCCAGCGAGTAGAGTCGCGCATTCTGCAAGGCCATCGAGGCCTGAGTGGAAAACAGGGTGAGCAAATCTACAGTCTCTGAGTCGAAGTGATTCAGGTTCTCGCTTTGACAGTCCAGCACGCCCACAACCTGGTCTCGTACCATGAGCGGGACTGCAAGTTCTGACCGCGTGGTGCGGGCCGACATCATATAGCGCGCGTCCTTGCTGACGTCCGGCGCATAAATGGGGCGCTTCAGTTGGGCGGCGGCGCCGGTGATGCCATTTCCCACCGGTATTCGCGTGGTGTCGTGCCCCTCATCCCAACCTATCTGACGGCGGACGTACAGCTGGCCTGTCTCCTTGTCCAGCAATAAGATAGCGACATTTTGCAGATGGAAGTAGTCCCGCGCGATCAGCAGAATCTGCTGCAGCACCTCGTCCAGGTCAAAGGTGGACAGCACCGCCTGGCTGGCGTCGTAGAGGATGGCGATCTTCTGCATGGTCCTGGCCGGATTTTATCGGGAAGTCCGTAGATTACCGAGGTTCCGAAAGTAACCAAGCCAGGCAACCACGACTCGCATCGGCGGAGACGTCTCCATCTGGGCGGTGTTTGCGGCCGGGCAGGTGGGGACACCTGCCCCCACGCGAGATGGAATCAATCCTGTCGGGACCTGTCGCGTCGCCCCGCCACCGTTTTGACGATTCCGAACGCCACCAGGCAGAACCAGAAATCAACGATCATGCCGAGATCGAACTTGAATGGCGCATGGTGCGCTCGCACCGGCAGGTACTTTTCCAGCAGAAAGTAAGCAGCATTCCCCCCAAGCACAGCGACGAGGGCATGCACAAAGTTAGTTGCTGATTTCGACACGAGGAAACCTGCCCTGATATTCCTTCTGATACCACCTGCAATGGCTAAATGCTAAATGCTAAATGCTATTGCCAACTGCTGTTTTGTTACCATCCCTTCAGATGCTGGAACTGGCCACCTCAGTCCAATATGTGAAGGGCATCGGCCCGCGCCTCGCCGAGGTGCTGGCGGGCAAGGGCATCCACACGGTGGATGACCTTCTTCATTATCTGCCTTTTCGTTATGAAGACCGCCTGAACCCGCGCGGCATTCCGGAATTGCGTGCCGGAGAGATGGCCACGGTGATCGCCGAGGTGCGCACTTCGGGGTTGTTCCGTACGCGACGCATGCCGATCTTTCAGATGACTGCCGGGCAAGGCCAGGCGCGGCTGAAATGCATATGGTTCAATGCGGCGTATCTCCGTGATCGGTTCAAGCCAGGCCAGATTGTTGCTCTCTACGGCAAGGTGGAGGAAGACTATCGGGGCGGGGAACTGCAGCTTGTCCAGCCACAGTTCGAGGTTCTAGGTGAGTTTGCTGAAGACGGCTCGCAGGATGCTTCTGACAAGAAACTCGCGGCTTCTCTGGAGATCGGCCGCATCGTCCCCATTTACGAATCGGCGGGGCAGGGGCGCCTGACTTCCCGCTGGTTCCGGCGCATCATTCACGCTGCACTGGAGAACCTGAGTCCTGAGATGCCGGAGCCCATCCCCGCCGCTGTGCGCCGGCACCTGAGCTTAATTTCTCCTCGAGAAGCGCTTCGGCAAGTGCATTGGCCCGAGGCTGGCGAGAGCCTCGAGGACTTGCTGTCCAGTCGTACACCGGCCCACATACGGCTCATCTTCGAAGAGCTGTTTTTCATTGAGCTCGGTCTCGAACTCAAGCGCCGGCAACAAAGGGCGCAGACCGGCATCGCCTTTCAACTCGATGACCGGGTGCGTTCGGCAATCAAGAAGATTCTTCCCTTTCATCCGACCGCCGCGCAGAAACGGGCGCTCAAAGAAATCGCTTCCGACATGGCCAAGCCGTTCCCGATGCGGCGCCTCCTGCAGGGCGATGTCGGCTCGGGCAAGACCATCGTGGCCTTCGAAGCCGCCATCGTAGCCATGGAAAACGGATTTCAGGTGGGATTGATGGCGCCGACCGAAATCCTCGCGCAGCAGCATTACTTTTCCGCCCGCCGCGTGCTGGAGAGCGTCGGCTATCGCGTGGTCTTGCTCACCGGTTCGCTCGAAGATGACCGCAAGCGCGAGATACGGCGCCACATCGCACAGGGCAACGCGCAACTGGTCATCGGGACTCACGCTCTGATCGAGCAAAAAGTCGAGTTCGCCCGCCTCGGCCTGGTGATCGTGGATGAGCAGCACCGCTTCGGCGTTCTGCAGCGCCTCAAGCTGATGAAGAAATCCGGAGATGTCGGGGCGGGAGAACCAGATGTTCTGGTGATGACAGCGACTCCTATTCCACGGACCCTCGCTCTTACGATCTATGGAGACCTGGACATCAGTGTCATCGACGAAATGCCGCCCGGGCGCACTCCGATCGTCACCCGCTGCGTGTCCGATGACCGCTCCTCCGAAGTCTGGGATTTCCTGCGCAAGCAGGTCGCGGCCGGACACCAGGCTTACGTGGTGTATCCGGTAATCGAAGAGAACGAAGAGCGCGAACTCAAAGCTGCGATCAACATGTACAAAGAACTCAGCCAGCGTATCTTTCCAGAGTTGCGCGTCGGCCTGCTACACGGACGCATGGATCCGGATCTGAAGGATCAGGTTATGCGCCTGTTTCACAAGGGCGAACTCGACGTTCTCGTCTCCACCACGGTGATCGAGGTGGGGGTGGACGTTGCCAATGCCACCGTCATGGTGATTGAGCACGCCGAACGCTTTGGCTTGGCGCAGCTTCACCAGCTTCGCGGCCGCATTGGACGCGGCGCTGCGCGGTCCTACTGCATTCTGATGACCGGCGGCAAAGTTTCGGAAGATGGCGAGCGCCGGCTGGATGCGATGGTGCGCACTCATGACGGCTTCGAAATTGCCGAACTCGATCTCGAACTGCGCGGACCGGGCGAGTTTTTCGGCACCCGGCAGGCCGGCATACCCAGCTTTCAGGTCGCCAATCTAATTCGCGATCGCCAGTTGCTGGAAGCTGCCAGGATGGAAGCCGCCGCAGTTCTGGCAGGTCCGAACGCGGAGATTTCTCAGCAGGAAATTGACCACGCCCTCCGTCACATGCGCAACCACTGGCAGAAGAGCTACGGTCTGGTTGAAGTCGGCTAGGCTTGGGTTGCCGCGGCTGCCGCATCTTTTCGCGCTCTCTGCGAAAAGGTTGGAGGCGACGCTTTGGTCTTCCAGGCCACTGGGTGGGATAATCATCGGCGGTGAAGACCGAATCCAAGACCGGCCTGTATCGCAAGCTGCCCTCAGTGGATAAACTCGCTCACCGTCCTATTTTTGCTGCGCTGGTTTCGCTGGAAGGCCAGGTTGCAGTGACCGACGCTGCCCGCATCGTGCTGGCATCCGTGCGCGAGCAAATTGCGGAGGGAAGACTCGACGAGGACGGGGTCGATCTGGCGCTGACCGGACTCGACGAAGCTGTGAAACGCCAAGTTCAGCATGCGCTCCGGTATTCGATGAGGACGATAATCAATGCGACCGGTGTCGTCCTGCATACGAATCTGGGGCGCGCACCGCTGGCCGCGTCTGCGTTACAGCACATCCAGAAAACTGCCCGCCAGTATTCGAATCTCGAATTTGAGGTCGAGGCGGGCAAGCGTGGCAAACGCGACGTTCACGTCGACCGCCTGTTTCGCAAACTGCTCTCCGAGCAGGCAGATATAGGAGCGAGCGTCCCCGCCCGTGCAAGAGAAATTTCCACTATCGTCGTCAACAATAACGCCGCCGCCGTGCTGCTCGCTCTCAACACGCTTGCGGAAGGCGGTGAGGTAATTGTCTCTCGCGGCGAACTGGTCGAAATCGGCGGCTCATTCCGCATTCCCGATGTGATGGCGAAGTCGAACGCCATCTTGCGTGAGGTGGGCACAACCAATCGCACCCGCGCCAAGGACTACGAGCAGGCGATCACCGAGAAGACGCGGTTGCTGCTGCGCGTGCACCGCTCGAATTTTGAGATGGCCGGATTCACCGAGCAGCCGAGCCTCGATGAACTAGTGAATCTGGCCCGCAAGCATAAGCTCCCTCTGATGGAAGACCTGGGCAGCGGCGCATTGTTCGACCTGCGATCGGTTGGCGTGAGCGGCGAACCCGGCGTCCAAGCCAGTCTGCACGCCGGCGTGGACGTGGTGACCTATAGCGGAGACAAATTGCTGGGCGGCCCACAAGCCGGAATGCTCAGCGGGCGCAGCGACCTGATCGCCCGCATGCGTTCAAATTCTTTGTTCCGGGCACTGCGCGTGGACAAGCTAACCCTTGCCGCGCTCGAAGCCACGCTGATGGCCTATGTGAAAGGCGATCACGACGCCATTCCCGCTCTGCGCATGATGCGCCTGTCAAGAGAAGAAATTGCCAGGCGCGCGGAGGCAGTGGCTGCGAGAGTTCAGTCGTCTGGGCTGTCGATTGAGCTCATTGACGGCGATTCTGTCATCGGCGGCGGGGCTGTTCCTTCTGCAATTCTGCCGACCCGTCTGCTGGTGGTGACTTGCCAAGGTCTCAGTGCTGACGAAATCTCTGCGCGGCTGCGCGCGTCGGACCTTCCAGTGATCGCCCGGGTAGAGGAAGGCCGTGTTCTGCTTGATTTACGAACCGTATTTCCTGAGCAGGATGAAGCTGTGGTGGCAGCACTGGCACAACTTGCTAATTTCAGATTGAAGATTTCAGATTGAAGATTTCAAATCTCAGGCGGCAAGTTCTCGGATCATCGTCTAAAGATTCTGCAATCTAAAATCCGCAATCTGAAATCTGCAATCCTTGGCGACTCTCTACACCATCGGCCATTCCACCCGCACCCTGGACGAATTTCTGACCGTCCTGCACACACATGAGATTCGAACTCTGGTGGACATTCGCTCCTTGCCTGCGTCTCGTCGCCTGCCTCACTTCAATCGCGAATGGCTGGAAAAAACTCTGCCGCAGGCCGGAATCGCCTACGTCTGGATGAAAGCACTTGGCGGCCGCCGCAAGAAGATTCGCGACGACTCTCCCAATGTCGCCTTGCGCAACGACAGCTTTCGTAATTATGCGGACTACATGCTCACCCCTGATTTCGAACGGGGTGCTGCCGAGCTGATCAAACTTGCCGAGCACTCACGGACCGCCCACATGTGCGCTGAAAGGGTCTATTTCCACTGTCACCGCATGCTGGTTTCAGACTGGCTCGTTGCCCACGGCCACGAAGTGCTGCACATCGACGGCACCGGATCGCCGAGGCGCCACGAACTCATGGCAGAAGCCCGAGTCGTTGACGGTCAGTTGATCTATCGCGGCGACCGGCTGCTCTAGGCGCGGCACCCACGACCTGGTTTCGATTCACACTGCGAGCGCCGCTTTGTGCTACCTTGAGCATGATCGTTGACCTATGATCGTTGGCACCGGAATTGACATCGCCGAAGTGCCCCGTATCGCCGCGTCCATCGAGCGCTTTGGCGACCGCTTCCTGCGCAGAATTTTCACCGCCGAGGAAATGCGCTACTGTGATTCAAAGGCCAACCGCGTCGAGCGCTATGCCGCGCGCTTTGCTGCCAAGGAAGCTGCCATGAAGGCGATTGGCACCGGCTGGAATCACGGGGTCGCCTGGCGGGACATCGAGGTCGTCCGCGCACCGGGAGGGCGGCCTACTCTTACTCTTCATGGCAAGGCAGCGGAATTCGCCGCAAAATTGGGGACAAAACACATTGCCGTCTCGCTTTCTCACACCGCGGAACAAGCCATCGCCCATGTGATCCTCGAAGCTTAGGCTTCCCCTTCTGTTAGACTGGCGCATTCCCGAGCAAACTGCGAATGTCCGCCGCAACTGAAACTCCTTTGGCCATCTCGACGCCGGCATCAGAGCCGATCTGTGAGCGTCTTCTTCTCGCAGGCGTGGCACTCAGCAGTTTCGCCGCGCTCCTGCTGGAGTTGGCCCTGACCCGGTTGTTCTCGGTGGTGCTGTTCTATCACTTTGCATTCCTGGCCATTTCGCTGGCGCTGCTGGGATTGGGATCAGGCGGCGTCTTTGCGTACCTCGGAAAGAAGTGGCTGGCGCGATTTCGCACCCGGAGTTTGCTGGCCTGGCTCTGTTGCATCAACGCTTTGACCATACCTATCGTCCTCGTCACTGTCCTGCGCGTCCCTGTTTCCCTCGAAGTTTCGCGGGCGAACCTGCTCCGGCTTACGGCTATCTACCTGGCGTCGGCGCTGCCGTTCCTTGTCACCGGAATGGAGTTCTCGATTGTGTTCGCGCGCGAATCGAGACACATCACTCGACTTTACGGCGCGGACTTGGTTGGCGGCGCGTTGGCTTGCCTGGGGATTGTCCCCTTGCTCAACTGGCTGGGTGGACCCAACACCATACTGCTTGCCGGCGTCATCGCGGCCGTAGCCGGCCACATATGGGCCATGAGCAAAGGTGTCCGCAGGCTCGCCGCCTGTGTGGCCATGATATTGGGATCGCTGGTGGTTGGGAACTACTCGGAGCGAGCAATCGATATCGTTTATGCCAAGGGCCGGCTTCGTGATCCTCGCTGGGTCGAGTTCGCTCGTTGGAATGCCATTTCTCGCGTGGAAGTGGACCGCCAGGGTGACGCGAAAGCCGTAGTCATCGATGCGGATGCCTCCACTTACATCATGAACGCCGATCTCAGCCAGTGGAAGGGAACGGATTGGGAAACGAACCTGATGTCCGCGCCGCCGGCGTTGGCCAATGTCCTGCGGCCGCGGGGCGCATACGCGATTATCGGGCCCGGCGGAGGTGTGGATATGCTGCGCGCACTGGCCAATGGCAGCCCCAGCATCACCGGAATCGAAATTAATCCCATCATCGCCAATACCATCATGCGCGACCGCTACGCCGATTATTCCTATCACCTTTACCAGCAGCCGGAAGTGACCATCCATGTCACCGACGGCCGGTCATTCATTCGCAGCACCCGGCAGAGCTTCGACGTGGTGCAAATGACCCTGGTCGACACCTGGGCATCGACCGCCGCTGGCGCTTTTGCCCTGAGCGAGAACAGTCTGTACACGGTCGAGGCCTTTCGTTCCTACTTCGAGCACCTCAATTCGGATGGAATGATCGCCATCACGCGTTGGGAGTTCCGCCAGCCGCGGGAAGCGCTGCGCGTGGTTTCGGTCGCCATGGAGGCCCTGCATCAACTCGGTGTGCCATCTCCTCCGCGCAATTTCGTCGTGGTTTCGCAGGGACAACTGGACGAAGACGGCATTCCGGTAGTGGTGCTCGCGAAGAAAAGTGCCTTCACGCCCGTGGAGGAGCAGGCGATTAAGAAACACCTTGCTGCGTACCCGGCGTTGACCGCTCTTTATCTGCCTTCGCACCCAGAACCGAATCCGTTTTCAGAGCTGATCTGGCGCAACAATCCGTATCAATTCGCCCAGCTCTATCCCTACAATGTGGCGCCGGTAACCGACAACGCGCCCTTCTTCTTTTTCACCTTGAAGCTCGGGCAGTTGCTGCATCCCCACGGCGAGACCCACGGGATCGACTGGAAGGTAAACCTCGGCGTCGTAGTCCTGTTCGCGTTGCTGCTGATTTCTCTTGCCGCAGTCCTCGCCTTCCTCGTGATTCCCTTGGCGGTGCGCGGCGTCCACAGTCGTCAACACGCGGTCTCACTGCTCTACTTCGTTGCCATCGGCCTGGGATACATCCTGGTGGAAATCGTCTTCATTCAGCGCTTCGTCCTTTTTCTCGGCCATCCCACCTACGCTTTGACCGTGGTTGTTTTCCTGCTCCTGCTTTCCAGCGGCGCCGGCAGCCTCGCGTCGCGCACGTGGCTTCGTCAGACGCAACGGGCATGGCTGCCGCTATTGGTCATTGCCTGCGGCCTGGTGTTGTACGTTTTCATTCTCCCCGGAGTCCTCAACTCCCTGATCGGAACCCCCTTCTTGGTAAAGCTGCTGGTGAGCGCCGGAGTTCTTGTCCCGCTGGGATTCGTGATGGGAATGCCGTTTCCCACTGGCCTGCGTGCACTGGCTAGCACTCCAGTGCCTGAATTCCCCGCAACCCGAGCCAACGATGCGACCGAGAGCGCGGTGGAGTGGGCCTGGGCGATGAATGCCGGTGCCAGTGTGTTGGGCTCCGTCCTGGCCATGTTCATCGCCATCAAGTTCGGATTGAATGCCACGCTGGCCTGCGGCGCAGTGGCCTATATGGCGGCGATTCTGCTGTCACCTAGCCTGCAACCACGTCAGTCCTGAAAGTGGTTTGAGCCTCTGCTATGATGCTGGCATCGCTGCCAGTCTGACCATGGGAAGAATGTTAGTCATGACGTTCTTAGGGAGAGCCATTGCCTAGCCAGAAGCAGTTGAAGTGGTCTGAATTGAAGGTTGGGATCACTGTAATCGTGGCCAGCATCACGCTGGGCATACTCATTCTGCTCATGACCGGCACTGGCGGCATCCTCACCTCCAAAATCCTCATCCGGTCTTATTTCGACAATGCCGGCGGCCTGCGCGAAGGCGCTCCGGTGCGCCTGCAGGGCGTGGATATCGGCAATGTGTCGAAAATCCGCGTCGTCGCCGATCCCTCCCGAAAGCTGACTCCGGTCGAAGTCACCATGAAAGTCAACACGCGATACCACAGCAATCTGCGCCAAGATTCGTTGACGACTTTGCAGACGGCGGGCGTTCTGGGCGAGGTTTACATCGATATCGACAGCGCCCAGGCCCGGGGGGCGGAAATCCGCGAAGGCGATGTGCTGCCTACACGCGAGAGTCCGCAGATTGAAGACGTGGTCCGCGCCAGCCAGAGCACGCTGCAGAACCTCGACGCGCTGGAGAAGCGTGTGGACCGCATCCTCGCTTTTGTGGAGAGCGGCCAGGGCTCATTCGGCAAGGCGATCTATGATCCCGCGTTGTATAACCGCTTAAATGCCACCGTTGCCCAGTTCCAAAGCTTGGTCGGCGACGTGGCCAATGGCAAGGGCAGCCTTGGCAAACTGGTAGTGGATGATGAGCTCTACCGCAACGCCAACAACACCATCACCAAGCTGAACAACATCATTGACGACCTGAACGCCGGCAAGGGCACCGCTGGCAAGTTCTTGAAGGATGCCACACTCTATAACAATGCCAATGATACGATCGCCAACGTTAAGAAAATGACCGACGACGTAAACGCCGGCAAAGGCGCAATCGGCGTTCTAGCCAAGGACCAGGTTTTCGCCGCCAAGCTGCAGAACACCATGACCAAGCTTTCCGACCTGACCGATCGCCTGAACTCCGGCCAAGGCACGATCGGAAAGCTGCTGCAGGACGAGTCGGTTTACAACAATACCGATAAGCTGTTGGAGGAAACGCGAGATCTCATCAAAGCCATCCGCCAGAACCCAAAGAAGTATCTGACCATCCACCTGAAGCTGTTCTAAACGCGCCTATGTTCGCCGCCTGACCCTTTGCTGCGGTCAATTACGAATTCGCACCAGCCCAAGCCTGACTTCGTACAACGTCTTCAGTAATCTTCATCAGTAGGCCGCCCGAGGTCATACTTCTGCTGCTTCGATTCCGTTCATTTCTGCAGTAAACCGTAGGAGGTTTTTCCATGAAAGCTCGCGCTAACTTTCGCCCGATCGCCGTCACATCTGTTCTTGGGCTGATCATCGCCCTGGCGGCGATTGCCTCTGCGACCAACCTGGTTGGCACTGACAATGTCAATGGCAAACTTCTCTACCTGACGACTCCCAAGACCAACTTCACCATGTTCGCCACCGGGACCCAGCCGACCGGCATCGTCGTCGGGCCGGACCAGGAGATCATCTACGCCCTCAGCGCCACCGGCCAGATTCACATGTTCAACCCCTACAACAATACCGACACGCTCATGGTGAGCGGCCTGACAACGCCTCTCGATATCGTCATGGACCCCGGCTGCAAATCGTTCCTGATTAGCGATCCCGGTGCGAACAAGATTTATCGCTTCACCTTCGCCGGCAATGTGCTCACCACGTTCTATAGCGGTGACACGATTCGCGGCATTGTTTACGACACCGGTGGCAACCTCTTTGCGAACGACGTCACTTTGAACGCCGTGGTGCAGTTCACCAGCATGGGAGTGGTCACCAACCAGACGCCGAGTTCCTCACCGTTAACTGCGCCGGAAGGTCTCACCTACGATAACAAGACCAGAGATTTATACGCGACCTCCAGCACGGGCCAGGTGCTCTATCAGATCACCGACAGCCTCCTCACGGTGACCACGATTCCGTTTGCCCACGGCCCAGAGCTGGAAGGCATCACCAGTGATGGCCAAGGCAACTTGTACGTCGTGGGAGGAAACGGCACCAGCAACGTTCTCTACGAATATACGGTCAGTACCGGCACTCTGAAGACATTCAATTCTGCTGGCGGCCTGGACCGCATCGCGCTCGTCCCCTTCGGTCCGTGCATCTCGTCGGGCGGCACCATCCCCGGCTGCGGAGAATAGCGCGACTGAGTACCTCAGAGCGGGCGCGGCTGGAGGCATCTGCAGTATCCACGTAGGGGCGGACGCCATCGTCCGCCCTCGTGGCTGTCATGTTGAGCGAAGGCCAAACGCTCGCTGGCGAGCGGTCGGTCGCAGTCGAAACATCCCTACCTTCGGTTCGATTTCCCGGGAGCAGGTTTGTCTAGAGCTGGAGCAGCGTTTTCAGCGCTGCGGAATCAAAGGTTGGTTTGCATATGGCGCTTTAGCGTCTGAGGTCCTTACGCTCTTGCTGCCGCGTCGGCGTGCTCGTGAGCATGATAGCTCGAACGCACCAGCGGACCCGATTCCACATGACGAAAGCCGAAGGCCAGAGCTGCGTCTTTCAGATAGTCAAATTCCGCTGGGGTGTAAAACCGCGCGATCGGTAAATGGTCCCGCGAAGGACGCAGGTATTGTCCCACCGTAAGAATGGCTACGCCGCGCGAGCCAAGATCGCGAAATACGTCCACCAGTTCTGAAATCGTCTCCCCAAGGCCGACCATCACGCCAGATTTTGTCACGATCTCTGGGGAAAGCTTCCCAGCATTTTCCAGCAGGCGCAGGCTGCGTTCATAGCGGGCGCCGGAGCGAACGGCCCGATACAGTCTGGGTACGGTTTCGGTATTGTGATTCAGAACATCGGGCTTGGCCTCGAGCACGATGTGCAAGGCTTCATCCAAGCCCTGGAAATCAGGAATCAGAACCTCGACGCGGCATTCTGGAGACAAGTGTCGAATCTGGCGAATCGTTTCGGCGAAGATGCGAGCGCCTCCGAGGTTGTCGTCGTCGCGATTGACGCTGGTCACGACCGCATGTTTCAACTCGAGTTGTGCCACCGCCTCGGCGACACGCCGCGGTTCTTCCTGGTCAATCGGCCCGGGCTTGCCCTTGGGTACGGCGCAAAAACCGCAGCGCCGGGTACAAATGTCGCCCAGCAACATGAAAGTCGCAGTGCGATGGTTCCAGCACTCGCCGATGTTCGGACACTGCGCCGACTCGCAAACCGTGTGCAAGCCCAATCCGCGGGCCAGTTTCTTGAGATTGTGGAAGTTTTCTCCGACCGGAGCTTTGGCCCGAAGCCAGTCCGGTTTGGGCTGCCGCACGGGAGGCATGCAGTCAATCTGCACCAGTTGGGAGCCACTAGCCATCGCTTGTTTGATTCTACATGAGGAGGAATCTTCTTGATTGTCATCCTGAGCGAGCCTCCTTTGCGTAGCGAAGGATCTGGGCGAGCCGCGCGACTGTCGCGTTTAGCGACAGAACAACCGCGCGCTTGGCTCGCTTCCGTACTGGACTGTACCGGTCCAGACTGTCGCAGCCTGGGCCTGCGATTGTAAGATTGTCGCGGAACACAAATCGTGCACGAAACGATTCTTGAAATCAGCGGCCAGTTGCGCCGACAGAAAATCTCTCCGGCAGAACTGACGAAGGACTGCCTGTCGAAAATAGAGCGGCTGAATCCTCGACTCCACGCTTTCATCACCGTGACCGCCGATTCGGCCTTGGCCCAGGCCCGCACCGCGGAAGCCGAAATTCAGCGCGGAGACTGGCGTGGATCGCTGCACGGCATCCCCTTGGGGCTGAAAGACCTCATTGACACAGCCGGCGTTCGCACCACGGCCGCCAGCGCACTGTTCAAAGACCGGATTCCGGCGGAAGACGCCGAAGTTGTGCGGCGGCTAAAGAACGCTGGAGCGGTGCTTCTGGGAAAACAGAATCTGCACGAGTTCGCGTATGGCGGGAGTTCGATCGTCAGCTATTACGGCGAAGTGCGAAATCCCTGGGGCACTGCGTATAACACCGGCGGGTCCTCGGGTGGATCGGCGGCTGCTGTGGCTGCAGGTCTGTGCTATGGGGCAATTGGCACCGACACTGCTGGCTCCGTCCGCGAGCCAGCCGCGCTGTGCGGAGCGGTCGGGCTAAAGCCCACCTACGGACGGGTGAGC
>Ga0310038_10002553_pt1 | contig 13323 bp, 10 predicted proteins | sample Sb_taG_6_FD_200461 | JGI IMG/M metagenome (GOLD analysis project Ga0310038, IMG submission 200461) | Peat soil microbial communities from Weissenstadt, Germany - Sb_50d_4_PS metaG (v2) (version 2) | ecosystem: Environmental > Terrestrial > Soil > Wetlands > Peat | place: Germany: Weissenstadt... | reverse complement strand
GTCTCCCCGGCATCGATCCTCAGGTCAACGTTGCCGACCGCCTGGACTACCGAACTGGTCAGCTTGATATGGGTCGACAGGTTCTCGATTTCAAGGACGGGGGCCATCTGGCCGTTACCTCTCGTTCGTGATGGCTGGTCAGGGGCGGGCGGCTAACGGCGTCTCAACCGGACGTCCAGGGAGTCGCGAAGCGCGTCGCCGATGAAGTTCAGTGACATCACGGTTAGTACGATGCAGGTCAGGACCGGCCAGATCAGCCACCAGTAGCCGTCCGTCAGGTACCCGGTACCGTCAGAGAGCATGTCGCCCCAGTCGATGTTGGGGTAGTGAAGCCCGAAGCCGAGGAAACCCACGTAGGAGACGATCAGGATCGCGTCGGCGACCTGGAACGTCACGTTGACGATCATCACGCCAAACGCGTTCGGGAGCAGGTGCCTGCCGATTAGCCGCCAGCTGCCGGACCCCGCCGTCCGGGCAGCTAGGACGAAGTCCCGTTCCTTGATGGTCAGCACCTCGCCGCGGATCAGCCGGGCCGGAACCTGCCAGGAAAACCCGCCGATGACCAGCGACAGCGAGAGCACCGACGCGCCGTACCTGACGGCCAGAATGAGCACCACGAACAGGAACGGTATGGACAGGAACACGTCGGTGATGCGCATCAGCACGGTGTCCGCGATCCCGCCGGCGAGCCCGGCGACCGCGCCGACCAGCGCGCCGATCGTGATGGCCACGAAGGCGGCGAAGAAGCCGATCTCGAGCGAGGCCTGGCCGCCCTTCATGAGCTGGCCGAGGATGTCGATGCCGTTGACGTCGGTGCCGACCGGGTGCCCGGCACCGGGCGGGTCGTGGGCGTCGATGAGGTTAGCCTGCAGGGTGTTCCCGTGGTAGAAGAGCGGCCCGAGGAAACAGACGACCACGAAGAACAGCAGGATGGCCACGCCGACCACGGCCAGCCGGTTGCTCATGAACTCGCGCAGCGCGAGCCGCCACCCGCTCTGGACCGCGCCGACCTCGCCGCCCTCAGGGGCCCGGGTCACGTCGAGCGGCGGGAGCGACGCCTGTCCGGTTGCCACCATTGCCTCCTTGCTGCCGGCCGGTCAGGCCAGCCGGATCCGCGGGTCCGCGACGGTCAGCGCGATATCCGCGATGAAATTGCCCAGGACCACGAACACCGCGCCGATGAGCGTGTAGGCCAGCAGCACCGGATAGTCCTCCTTGCCCAGGCTGTCGTAGAACAGCAGGCCCAGGCCCTGGTAGTTGAACAGGTACTCGGTAATCAGGTTCCCGGCCAGCAGGAAGGGGAGGGACAACCCGATCAGCGTGATCATCGGCAGCGAGGCATTCCGCACCAGGTGCCGCATCAGCACCAGGCGCTCGGGCAGGCCCTTGGCCCGGGCCACCTTGATGTAGTCCTGGGCCAGTACGTCCATCGACGAGGACCGCATATACCGGGAGTACAGGGCCACGGTGATCAGGGTCAGGGTCAAGACGGGCAGGAGCATGGAGTGCCAGTCGCCGATCACGGTCCAGATCGAGGTGGACTGGCTGGCCTCGAAGTTGAACAGTGGGAACGAGATCGCGAAGACCTGGATGAGGATGAGCCCGAGGGCGAACACCGGCATCGAGTACAGGATGAACGCGGCGCTGGTGAGCACGTTGTCGCCGAGGGAGTTCCGCTTCGCGGCCTGGAAGATGCCCAGCGGCAAGGCGATGATGATGGCCAGCAGCAGGCTGATGCCGGATAGATAGATGCTGCGGGCCAACCGCTCCGCGAACAGGGACCCGACGGTCTGGTTGTTGGCGTAGGAGTAGCCGAGGTTGCCGTGCAGCAGGCCGTTCATGTAGCTCAGGTACTGCTCGATCACCGGGCGGGAGAACCCGTTTTCCTGGTTCCAGGCGGCGATCTGCGCGTTGTTGGCCCGGAGGCCGAGGACAGCCCTGGCCGGCGACGGGTAGATCGCGTGCAGCAGCAGGTAGACGAAGATGGAGATACCGATCAGGACGATGATGGACGTCCCGAGCCGGCGCAGGAGGTAAGCGGTCACCGGTGGGGACCCTCCCTTCCAGGCTGGTGGCCTGCCTCCCGGTTTACCACCGGGAGGCAGGCCAGTCCAGCGAGTGTTATCGCGTGACGGGTCAGCTCTTGGTCAGGTACCAGAACTGCGGCGTGTTGTCGTACTGGGTCAGGTTCTCGAACGCCTCCGGTGTGGTCGCCGAGATGTTCGTCTTCCAGGCCCAGGTGTAGTCGAGCACCGGCTGCCACAGCACCGGCAGGTTCGTCGTGAAGAACGACGCCTCGGAGGTGACCGCAGCCGGGTCGCTGCCGGTGACCGAGGCGTTGATCAGCGAGTCCGCCTGCGGGTCGCTGTAGGCGCCGATCTGCCCGGACCCGCCGGTGTTATAGACGCCGAACTGGGTCGGATAGGTGGAGTTGGTCTCTCCGCCGAAGTCCTCCATGGCCCACTTGTTGTAGTTCGCCGTCGAGGCGGCGTCGTTGTAGTTCTGGATCATGAAGTTGAAGTTGCTACCCGACAGGGCGATCTCGATGCCGGCCGCCTTGGCGTTGGAGGCCAGGTCCTCGACCTGCTGCGGGATCGGCGGGGTGGTGTTGTAGATCAGGTTGAACGCCAGCTTCGTGCCGGCCGGGATGCCGGCCCCGCACTCGCCGGAGCCCGAGCCGGGCTTGGCGCACGTGTCGGTGCCGTTCGCCACGACGTTCCAGCCGTTCGCCTTGAGCTGGTTCATCGCGTCGGTGACGCTGAACGGGTAGGGGTTGGTCGCGGCGCTGGAGGGCAGGAACGGGCTGTCCGGGTACTTCGGGATCGGCCCGTACGCCTCGTCGCCATAGCCGTTGAAGTAGGCCTTGATCTGGCCTGCCTGATCCTCCAGGTGCTGCATGACCTGCCGGAAGTACAGCTGGTTGGCGACAGCGTCGAAGTTGCCGGTCTTGTCCTTGAAGTTGTAGGCCACGAAGTAGTTGCCGAAGTCCGGCAGGCCGTAGTAGTTGTAGCCGAGCCCCTTCAGCTGCGGGATCTGCGGCGTGTCTTCCTGCGGGATATAGCCGACGTCGACCGACCCGGTCTTGACGGCGTTCCACTCCGCCGCGTTCGAGGTGAACGGCACGCCCGTGTAGTTGGACATGGGGGACGCGTGCGGTCCGCTGTAGCTGGTGTTCGGCACCATGGTGAACGCACCGGTCGTGTCGTTGAACGAGCTCAGCTTGTACGGGCCGTAAACGGTCTGCCACAGCGGGTTGGTGGCGTAGGTGGACACCGACTTGGACGCGGCAGTCAGGAACGCGAAGATCTTCGCCGCGTTGGCCGCGTTCGTGAAGTCGATGGTCGGCCCGCTCGCCGAGTCCTTCGACCATTCGGCCGACGGCATGACCGGGACGCCCCCGAGGATGTCCTCCTCCATCCAGGTCGGGTTGACCGCCTTGGACATGTTGACCACGAGCGTGGTGGCGTTCGGCGTGGACATGCTGCTGATGATGTCGGGGAAGTAGCCGGGCACGTAGTACGCCCAGTTCGCCGGGGACGCCTTGACTCCGGCCTTGATCATGTCGAAGGTGAACAGCAGGTCCTTCGAGCTGACCGTCTGGCCGTTGGACCACTTCCACGGCTTGACGGTGATCGTCATCGTCTTGTCGCCGTTCGACCAGGTCGGTGCGTTCGCGACGCTCAGCGTGGGGTCGACCGTGGGAGTGGAACCTCTCGGCGCGTAGTACATCGGCGGCCACATCTGCCACTCGAAGTTGAAGACGTTGTAGACCGAGTTGGTCGCGGAGGTCGGCATCGGCAGGATCCAGTTCGGCACCGCGCCTGGCACCATCGCGTAGGTGATCGTGCCCGCGGTCCCGCTGGGCGTGCCGGCGGCCGGGATCGAGCCGACAGAGCCGGGCTGCGTCACCGCCCCGGGAGTGGTCGTGGTGCTGCTGGTGCTACTGCTGCTACTGCTGCTGCAGGCGGCGAGGGCGGTAATGCTCGCCACCGCGAGGGCAAGCCCGCCGATGCGCTTCGTCCCGAATCTGGTCATCGCTCCTCCCTCCTTGCGCTGTTCGCGCCACTGGTCCGTCCTGGGGTCATCAGCTTGTCGCCCTTCTCTCTCGCAGTTCGCCGGTGATCCGCTCCGCACCGTTGCGGGGTCACTGGGTCGCAATCCCCCCGAAACCGGTACGGCCCGTCTCCCCGGCACGTCCGCGCCGTCCCGTGAGCACCCATAGTTGCCCATGACGAGTCGGCCGGTCAGTTACCGGTGTTATGAGTTAGCGGAAGCGTAGGATCCATATTGCATCGATCTCCAGGCAAAAAAGTCACAACTTGCCATCAATCCCTGGGGAACAGCCTCCCGCCGCCTTCGGTAGCATCCGGACATTTCCGGATCTAGTCAACCATGTTAACTTTAGCCCCACCCGACGCAAGGGACCTCGGCCGCGTGAAGCCTTGCCGTGGAAGCGCTGTCTCACCGCAGAATCTCCGGACGCAGCCGCTGCCTCCGCCAAGAACGTCAGCGAAAGCGCTCACCCGCGCTGCCCCTGGGGCGGCCGGTGATGGCCTTCCGCCGGCGACTACTAAGCGTAACTGCTTTCAGCTATGAGTAGACGGATGGCTGCACTGCGTATTCAGCGGAAGATCACGGTGCGGCGGCCGTGCAGCAGGACACGGTGCTCGGCGTGCCAGCGCACGGCGCGGGCCAGCGCGACCCGCTCGGCGTCGCGGCCGATGGCCGCGAGATCCTCCGGGCTGCTGGTGTGGTCGACCCGGGCCACTTCCTGCTCAATGATCGGTCCCTCGTCCAGGTCGGCGGTGACGTAGTGCGCGGTCGCGCCGATCAGCTTCACGCCGTGCGCGTGCGCCTGGCGGTAGGGCCGCGCGCCCTTGAAGCTCGGCAGGAAAGAATGGTGAATGTTGATGATCCGGCCCGGCAGCTTGGCGCACAGCTCAGGGGACAGGATGCGCATGTAGCGGGCCAGTACCACAAAGTCGATGCTCAGCTCGCTGACCAGGTCCAGCAGCCGGCCCTCGGCCCGCTGCGCCGACATCGGGTCGCGCGGGTCAGCGGGCACGTGCTCGAAGGCGACGCCGTGCGCCGCCGCGAGCGAGGCCAGGTCGGGATGGTTGCCGACCACCAGCGGCACGTCGATCCGCAGCGACTCGGCCGCCCGCCGGTAGAGCAGGTCGTTCAGGCAGTGACCCGCCTTGGACACCATGATCAGCACCCGCGGCTGGACGGCGGTGTCGTGCAGTTCCCACTCCATGGCGAACTCGGCGGCCACCGGGACGAACCCGGAGTACAGGTCCCGGTGGGTCGTGGGAGTCGGCCGCAGGCTCTCGACGTGCACCCGCATGAAGAACTGGCTCGACCCCTCAACGGTCCGGTCGCCGAACTGCTGGCTGTCCAGCACGTTGCAGCCGGCGTGGTGCAGGTAAGCGGCGACCGCGTGCACGATGCCGACGCGGTCCGGGCAGGACAGCGTGAGGACGTACTCGTTGCTGGCCCGGCCGCCTGCGGCGGCGCTGCTGGCCTGGCCGCCTGCCGCGGCGCTGCTGGCCTGGCCGCCTGCCGCGGCGCTGCTGGCCTGGCCGCCTGCGGCGGAGGGCATCAGGCGCCTACCGCGTGCACGCCACCGTCGACGTGGACGATCTCGCCGGTCGTCGCGGGGAACCAGTCGGACAGCAGGGCCACGCACGCACGCGCGACCGGTTCGGGGTCGGTGATGTCCCAGCCGAGCGGAGCTCGATCGCCCCACACGCCCTCGAACCGGTCGAAGCCCGGGATCGATTTGGCGGCCATGGTCCGCAGCGGCCCGGCCGCGACCAGGTTGACCCGCACTCCCTTCGGGCCGAGGTCACGGGCGAGGTACCGCGCGCACGACTCGAGGCCGGCCTTGGCCACGCCCATCCAGTCGTAGCCCGGCCAGGCCACGCTCGCGTCGAAGTCCAGGCCCACGACCGAACCGCCGCCGCCCATCAGCGGCAGTGCGGCCATCGCGACCGCCTTCAGCGAGTACGCGGAGACCTGCAGCGCGGTGGCCACGTCGGCCCAGCGGGTGCGCAGGAAGTTCCCGCCGAGCGCTTCTTCCGGATTGGCGTACGCGATCGCGTGGAGCACACCATCCAGGCCGTCCACGTGCGCGGCGGCCCGCTCGGCGAGCGAGTCGAGGTGGTCCTCGCTGGTCACGTCGAGCTCGAGGACCGGGGGCGGGGAAGGCAGCCGCTTGGCGATCCGCTCTACCAGGCTCAGCCTGCCGAACCCAGTAAGCACCACGGTCGCACCCTCCTGCTGGGCCACCCGGGCCACGTGGAACGCGATCGAGGCATCCGTGATGACCCCGGTAACCAGGACCCGCTTGCCCGCCAGGATTCCCGTCACAGCCTTACTCCCATGGTGTTCGGCACACGTCCCACCCTGCCCGCACGATCCCGTTAACTGAATGACCGGCGGTACGAACGTTTCGCGCGATGGCTTGTGCGCACCCGACAAATACGCCTCAGTGCCCCATACCGAGCCCGCCGTCGACCGGGATGACGGCGCCGGTGATGTAGGCCGCGTCCGGCCCGGCCAGGAACGCCACCGCCGCGGCGACCTCGTCCGCGGACGCGAACCTGGCCAGCGGGACGGCGGCCAGGATGGCTGCCGCCCTGTCCTGCGACAGGCCGGCCGTCATGTCGCTGTCCACGAAGCCCGGCGCGATCACATTGGAGGTGATGCCGCGGGAGCCGAGCTCACGGGCCAGGGACCGGGCCATGCCGACCAGCCCGGCCTTCGACGCCGCGTAGTTGGCCTGCCCGGCCGAGCCGTACAGGCCGACGACGGAGGAGATGAAGATGAGCCGCCCGCGCCGCATTTTCATCATGCCCCGCACCGCTCGCTTGGCCACCCGGTACGCCCCGGCCAGGTTCGTGTCGAGCACCTGGCCGAAGTCGTCTTCGCTCATGAGCGCGAGCAGCTGGTCCCGGGTCACGCCGGCGTTCGCGACCAGCACCTCGACCGGGCCCTGGGCCTTCTCCACTTCCCCGAACGCCGCGTCGACCGACGCCGCGTCGCGCACGTCGCAGCGGACCACCCCGAGCTCGTCGACCGGGTCGCCGGAGCGCGAGGTGACCGTGACGCTGTCGCCGCCGGCCGCGAGCCGCCGGGCGATGGCCAGCCCGATACCCCGGTTCCCGCCCGTCACCAGCACCGAACGCCCCATGCTCACCTCTCTCCTCGGCCCACTGAGGGTACCGCAGGGGTGGGCGATCCCCGGGCTGGTTTCACCTCGTGGCAGCAAGACGGGGGCGCGGCGTGAGGACGGTGGAGCGCAGGCGGGGGCATTGGAGGGCCTGGCGGGAGCGCTGGAGGCCTGGCGGAGCGCTGGGACGCGGGCGATAGGGCCGGTGAGATAGGTTTTGGTCTCGTGACTGCCGGAAATGGACAGAGCCGAGAATCAGCAGAGCCGGGGATCGACCCCGAGTTCACCGCCCTGCCGCTGCGCGATCTGGCGGACGCGGCGCTCACCCAGGCCAGGGCCCTCGGGGCCCAGCATGCCGACTTCCGGGCCGAGCGGCTGCGGGGCCAGCGGATCGGGTTGTCCGACGGGGCCCTGCAGACCCTGTTCGACGCCGACGACACCGGTCTGGCCGTCCGCGTCATCATGGACGGCACCTGGGGCTTCGCGTCGGTCGTCGACCTGACCACGGACGCCGCCGCGCAGGCGGCGCGGCAGGCCGTCGAGGTCGCCAAGGTGGCGGCGGCCATGAACACCGAACCCATCGAGCTGGCCCCCGAGCCTGGCTACGGCGACGTGACCTGGGTCTCGGCGTATCAGACCGACCCGTTCACGGTCAGCGTCGCGGACAAGGTGGCCCTGCTGACCGAGTGGAGCGCGGCCCTGCTCCGGCACGACGCGGTCAGCCACGTGGACGCCTCGCTGCAGCAGGTCAGGGAGTGCAAGTTCTACGCTGATGGCGCGACCGCCGCGACCCAGCAACGGGTCCGCCTGTCCCCGGTGCTCACCGCGGTCGCGGTCGCCGACGACGGCAGGTTCGACACCATGCGTACGCTCGCTCCGCCGGCCGCACGCGGGTATGAGTATCTCACCGGCACCGGCTGGGATTTCGAGGCCGAGCTGGCCGAACTGCCCGATCTGCTCGCGGCCAAGCTGATCGCCCCCACGGTTCAGGCCGGGCACTACGACCTGGTGATCGACCCGTCCAACCTGTGGCTCACCATTCACGAGTCGATCGGCCACGCCACCGAACTCGACCGGGCGCTCGGCTACGAAGCCGCTTACGCCGGGACCTCGTTCGCGACGCCGGACAAGCTCGGCCGCCTCAAATACGGATCAGGGGTCATGCACGTCACCGGCGACCGCACCGCCGAGCACGGCCTGGCCAGCATCGGCTACGACGACGAGGGCGTGGCCAGCCAGTCCTGGGACCTGATCAGCGCCGGCGTCCTGACCGGCTACCAGCTTGACCGGCGGATGGCGCAACGCTGCGGCTTCGGGCGCTCCAACGGCTGCGCCTTCTCCGACGGCCCGAACCATATCCCGCTGCAGCGGATGGCGAACGTGTCCTTGCAGCCCGCCCCGGCGGGCGGCCCGTCGACCGACGATCTCATCTCCGGCGTGGAGGACGGCATCTACATCCTCGGCGACAAGAGCTGGTCCATCGACATGCAGCGCTACAACTTCCAGTTCACCGGCCAGCGGTTCTTCAAGATCCAGAGCGGCAGGCTGGCCGGGCAGCTGCGGGACGTCGCGTATCAGGCCACCACCACCGATTTCTGGGGTTCCATGGAGGCCGTCGGCGGGCCGCAGACCTACCTGCTCGGCGGGGCGTTCAACTGCGGAAAGGGCCAGCCCGGCCAGATCGCCCCGGTCAGCCACGGCTGCCCGGCCGCACTGCTGCGCGGGATACGGATCCTCAACACGGTCGAGGAGGCCCAGTGAACGCGGTCAGCAGGTGCTCGCCGCAGGAAGCCGTCGAGCGGGCCCTGGCCGCCAGCCGGTCCGACGACTGCGTGGTGATCGCCGAGGAGACCTCCGGCGCCAACCTGCGCTGGGCGGGTAACACGCTTACCACCAACGGCGTGTCCAGCTCGCGCCAGCTCACCGTCATCGCCATCGACCGGCGCGCCGAGGGGGCTTCGGCCGGCATCGTCTCCCGGGCCGGCGTCCGCCCGGAGCAGATCGAGGAGGTGGTCCGTGAAGCGGAGCACGCGGCGGGCGAGGCGGCACCCGCCGAGGATGCAGAACCGTTGCCCGGAGCGGGGACGGACGGTTCGTTCGGCATAAAAAATGGAGAAGGACACTGGGGCTCCCCGCCCGGCCGGACCGAGATCGGCGTGCTGCGCGACTTCGCGGCCGCGCTCGGTGAGACGCTGCGCGAGGCCGCTGCCGCGGACCGGAAGCTGTACGGGTTCGCCGAGCACAACCTGGTCAGCACGTTCCTGGGTAGCTCGGGCGGGCTGCGGCTGCGGCACGACCAGCCGGCCGGGCGGGTCGAGCTGAACGCGAAATCCGGCGACATGACGCGTTCGGCCTGGACCGGGGCGGCCACCCGCGACTTCACCGATGTGGACATCGCCGGCCTAGACGCCGGGCTCAGCGAGCGCCTCGACTGGGCCAAGCGCTCGATCTCGCTGCCCCCCGGGCGGTATGAGACGCTGCTGCCGCCGACCGCCGTATCCGATCTGATGATCTACCTGTACTGGTCGGCCGGGGCCAGGGACGCGGCGGACGGGCGGACGGTGTTCAGCAAACCCGGCGGCGGGACCCGGGTCGGCGAGCAGCTGACGACGCAGCCCGTCACGCTGTCCAGCGATCCGCTGGCGGCTGGGCTGCGGTGCGCGCCGTTCGTCATCGCGCACGCCTCCGGGCCCGACTCCTCGGTCTTCGACAACGGGCTGCCGCTGCGCTCGACCGCGTGGATCGCCGATGGCGCGCTGGCCGCCTTGCACTCCTCCCGGCACTCCGCCAACCTGGCCGGGCTGCCGGTCACCCCCGCCATCGACAACCTGGTCCTCGCTGTGCGCACTCCCGGCGCTGCGCCCACTTCCGGCGCCGGAGTGCCGACGATGGAGGAGATGATCGCGTCCACCGGCCGCGCGCTGCTGCTGACCTGCCTGTGGTATATCCGCGAGGTCGATCCGCAGGTATTGCTGCTCACCGGCCTCACCCGGGACGGCGTCTACCTGGTGGAGGACGGCGAGGTGGTGGGAGCGGTGAACAACTTCAGGTTCAACGAGTCGCCGGTGGGCATGCTCGGGCGACTGCTGGAGGTCGGCGTCACCGTGCCGACGCTGCCACGCGAATGGGGCGACTACTTCAACCGCGCCGCGATGCCGGCGGTGCGGGTCGAGGGCTTCAACATGTCCTCGGTGAGCCAGGCCAGCTGAGCGGCCGCGCGGCGGCTTGTCCGACGCGCGCGCTCCGGAAAGCACTGAGCGGCCGCGCGGCGGCTTGTCCGACGCGCGCGCTCCGGAAAGCACCGAGGGGTCGCGAACGCTGGGCGGCGGGGCATACCGTGGAGGGGTGAGGTTGGGCTTCGGGGTTCACGCTGGCGGCGGGCGCTCGCGGGTGCACGTCGTGACGCAGGCACAGCGCTCGCGGTCCGACGACATCAGCTTCCGGCAGCGCAGGTACCTGCTGATGATGGGCATCCGGGCCGTCTGCTTCGTCATCGCCGTGGTTATGTTCGTCAATCACCTGGGCTGGCTCGTCGTGATCCCGGCCGTCGGCGCCATCTTCATTCCGTATTTCGCCGTGGTACTCGCCAACGGCGGCCGGGAGCCGGACAACACCCGCGGCTTCATGGAGTACCAGCCCAAGCTGCCCGCCACCCGCAACCCGGCCGGCCCGTCGTCAGAAAACGGCCATCGGCCCGCGCGGCCGGGCGGCAGCGACAACTGATTCCGCTGCTCAGCCTCCGTCCGAGATCCGGTTGTAATTGGGTCTTGACACACTAGGGGGTGTTTCCGTGTAGCATTCATATCGGTGCTCTGGTCCCCCGTCGGGGCACCGCTGCCGGCGTTCCGGGCCCCCGTCGGAACGCCGATGATCGCGACGCCGGGTGGTTTGCCCCCGTAGCCACCCGGCGTCGCCCTATGCTCGGCCCCTTTTCAAGGGGCCTTCGCCTATGGCTCGCAGTGTTATTCCGGGGGGCGACCCCCCGGACCCCCCGCGTGGCCCCCTCTTGCAGGTGGGTTCTGTCTCAGGCCTGCTTCTGTGGGGGGTCTGGTCTCCTGGTTCTCTGCTGGTTCTCTGCGGGTTCTCTCTTTGGGTCTCTGTGCACGTGCATTTTGAGCTTGGGGTGTCTGGGCTGGTCTGGCTATGTCGCAGTTAGATCGCATGGGTGGGTTGGTTGGCCAAGTTGGGGCGCGGGGGTCGCCGTGGGACTCTTCGGGGGCATGACCAGCGACGCCGGGCTGGGATGGGCGAAGCTCTGGGGTTCTTCTGAATGCATAATGTATGCAGCGGCAGGCGGCGGCAATGACTGCGGGCTTTGAGCGGGGTTTCTCAGGGATTGTTGAGGCGCTTTCGTTATTGGCGAAGGCAAATCCAGGGAAATGATCAGCGGGCGCTTACTAATGAGGCGCGGTAATGCCACATTGTGGGCGGCGGCGTTATTCGGTCTTGCGGAACTCGGCTATGGCTATGGCGAGCATCGCGGCTCCCATGACGGCGACCATGGCCAGGGATAGTCCCAGCGGGACAACCCAGCCGAACCAGGTGATGCCGGGACTCAGTGCGTGCACGGCCAGCGGGCTGACCGTCAGGTGGCCGAAGACCGCGTGCCGCATCGGGACGACGATGTAAGTCAGGGGATCGATGCGGGTCAGCACGGTCAGCCAGGCGGGCAGGCCGTTCAGCGGGTAGAGCGCGCCGGACAGGAAAAACAATGGCAACACGAACAACTGGGTGAGCGCCATGAACGCCTGTATCTGCTTTATCCGGGCCGCCATCATGACCCCGAACGCAGTCAGCGTGAATGACAGCAGCAGCAGCTCCCCGACCAGCGTCAGCAGAAGCACCGGATCGTAGGGCACGTGCGCGACGCCCGCCAGCGCCAGGAAGATGAGGCCCTGGAAGGTGGCCACGGTCGCGCCGCCCAGGCACTTGCCGACCACGATGGCCCACCGCCGTACCGGCGCGACCAGCATCTCGCGGAGGAACCCGAACTCCCGGTCCCACACGATCGACGCGGCCGAGAAGATCGCGGTGAACAGGACCGACATGGCCAGTACGCCCGGGTAGATGAACGTCCTGAAATCCACCCCGGCGGGCAGGCCGCGGGAGGCGAGCCGGGACAGACCGGTGCCGAGCACGAACAGGAACAGGACCGGCTGCACCAGGGAAGTGATCGCCCGCAGCCGGTCACTGCGGAACCTGATCAGCTCGCGGCGCCAGACGATGCTGACCGCCCGCAGGTCGTGCCGGACGCTGCGCTCGGGCACCGCGACCCTGATCGCCTCGGTGAGCGCCAGTTCGCCGGCCTCGGGGAGCGCGATGCCTTTCGTCGCCACTGTGCTACCGCCCTGCCTATCTCCGGCCGAACCGGGTCGCGATCCGGCGGTTGCGGTCGCCGATTGAGGCCTCGGCGTCACGGATCGTCTTACCCGTGTACGACATGAACACGTCGTCGAGGGAAGGGCGGGATACGCTCACCGACTTGATGGCCATCGGCAGGCGGGCGAACAACTGGGGCACGAAGTGCTCGCCGGATTCCACCGAGAACGTCACCAGGTTCTCGTGCACGCCCGCCTCGATCCCGAACGCCTCGTCCAGCGCGCGGATCGCCGCCTGGTCATCGGCCGTGCTGATCTGCACCCGGTCCTTGCCGATCGAGGCCTTCAGCGCCTCCGGCGTGTCGATCGCCACGATCTGGCCGTGGTCGATGATGGCGATCCGGTCGCAGTTCTCCGCCTCGTCCATGTAGTGCGTGGTAAGGAAGATCGTGATGTCCTCGCGCTGCTTCAGCTCGTTGATGTACTCCCAGATGGATACGCGCGTCTGCGGGTCGAGGCCCACCGTGGGCTCGTCGAGGAACAGCACCCGCGGCGCGTGCAGCAGGCCGCGGGCGATCTCCAGCCGCCGCTGCATCCCGCCGGAGTAGGTGGCCACCACGCTGCTCCGCCGGTCCCACAGCCCGACCATCTCGAGCACCTGGCGCATCCGGGGCGCGAACGCCGCCTTGGGCACCCCGTACAGGTCGGCGTGGAACCGCAGGTTCTGTTCCCCGGTCAGGTAGCTGTCCAGGGTGGTGTCCTGGAACACCAGGCCGATGTTGCGGCGCACGGTGTCCCGTTCCCGCCTCACGTCGTGGCCCGCGACCCTGG
>Ga0310038_10002543_pt1 | contig 13349 bp, 10 predicted proteins | sample Sb_taG_6_FD_200461 | JGI IMG/M metagenome (GOLD analysis project Ga0310038, IMG submission 200461) | Peat soil microbial communities from Weissenstadt, Germany - Sb_50d_4_PS metaG (v2) (version 2) | ecosystem: Environmental > Terrestrial > Soil > Wetlands > Peat | place: Germany: Weissenstadt... | reverse complement strand
TGGCCCTCGCCGGCTGTTTCCTCTTCACGAGTGTCGGCTTCTTCACCCATCGGGCTACTGCCGCGAAGCCTTTTGCGAGCGACGAGCAGAACTTGGCGGCTCTGGGCGCGCCTGACACCGAGGTCAACGACCGGGCGCCGGCGCCTGGCGCCGGAAACGACCAAGGCAAAGAGGTTGCGACATTTCGCGGCCGCGTGCTCGACCCCGAGGGCAACCCTTTTGGGGGGGCTAAGCTGCACCTGGTTGCGCTCGATTCGACCAACGTCAAAACACTTCACGTACAGACGACCGGCGGCGTGGACGGTAGGTTCCGCATCTCGGTTCCAGCGGCAGAGTCCCGGTTCTACGCCGATGATAATTTCAGCAAAACCTGCATCGTAGCCACGGCCGAGGGATACGGCCCGGCCGTGACCATCCCTGGGGCATTCACGTGGGCCGGCGATCTGGTCCTGCGCTTGGCCAGGGATGACGTGCCAATTAATGGCCGCGTCGTTGACCTACAAGGGAGGCCTCTCGCCGGCATCAAGGTTTGCGTGGATCGCCTGAGCATTCCGCGTGCCGGCGATCTGACGCCCTGGCTGGAAGCGCTCGAGGCCAACAAGCAGGACGGCTACCCCATCGAGTTCCGATTTCTGGATAGTGTGTCCCTACCGCCGGCGATGGCAGTTTTCCCCACCCTGGTTACAGATAGAGAAGGCAGGTTTCAGCTCAAGGGCGGCGGCCGGGAGCGCCTTGTCGGGCTCACCTTCCAAGGGCCAACGATCGTGTTCAGCATAGCCAGCGGGGTGAGTGTTATGACCCGGCCGGGAAAGCCGATGCACGCCAGCATGTTCGCCTATAATCCCGAGGGTGGGAAGCTTACCTACTACGGGGCGACCTTCGAGCATCCGGCCGCGCCGAGCCGGCCAATTGTCGGCGTCGTTCGCGACAAGAACACGGGCAAGCCGCTGGCTGGTGTCCCGATCCAGAGCGACAAGTTTGCCGGAATTAATATCAGCGGCGACAGCAGCGTCCGCACGGTCACTGACAAGGATGGCCGGTATCGGCTCGTTGGCATGCCCAAAGGCGAGGGCAACCTCATCAAGGCGGCACCAGCAGCCGGCCAGCCCTACCTCCAGGACAAGCAGGAGGTAGCCAACAGCCCAGGTCTTGACCCGGTCGAGGTTGATTTCGCTTTGAAGCGCGGCGTGCTGGTCAAGGGCCGCGTCCTCGACAAGGCCACGGGCAAGCCGGTGTTTGCCAACGTGAGCTATGTCGCATTTGCCGACAACCCGCGTTACAAGGCGGTGCCCGGTTTCACAGCCGAGCCTTTCCTGCAGACCAAGGAAGACGGCACTTTCGAACTCGTGGCTTTTCCCGGGCGCGGCCTGCTCATGGCCCGCGGTTGGAACGATCATTACCGGATGGCGGTCGGAGCGGACCAGATCAAGGACTGGCGTCAGGACCACATGTTCCTCCTCACTGCTCCGTACCTGGTTGATCCCACGACGGTCCACACCCTGGTGGAGATCAATCCCCCGAAAGATGCCGAGCCGCTGCCCTACAACATCCGCCTTGATCCCGGCCGCATGCCAGGCGGCACTGTGGTCGGACCGGACGGCAAGCCGCTGATTGGGACAAAAGCGCTCGGACTGACGGCCTACGGACAGTCGCGGATATGGACGAGGGCTCCCTTGAAGAGCGCCGAGTTCACGGTCTACGGGCTCGACGGTGCCGACCAACGTGAGGTGGTGTTCTTCCATGAGAAGAAGCGCTTGGCCGGCATGCTTCAGGTGCGGGGCAATGCCAAGGGTCCGCTCACCGTCAAGCTAGAGCCCTGGGGCACGGTCAGTGGCCGGCTCGTCACTGCAGAAGGCAAACCACGGGCCGGCGTGCTGCTTCAGGTAGCGGGCCGGCTTCTTCCGAATGCGGAATTCGAGACAGATAGGGACGGACGCTTCCGCGTTGAGGGGCTGGTGCGAGGCGCCAAGTACACCTTGACCGTCGTCGAAAAAGGTAAGCCCGCAGCCCAGGTATTTACAGGCCTGACGCTGAAGGCAGCCGAGGAGAAAGACCTAGGCGACGTGCAGGCTAAACGGAACGAATCACAAACTCCCGGAGGCTAGTTTCGTCAAGGTAGAACGGGATTAGTTCCGTTCTGGCTCGGAAGAAAAACTAAACCCGCCTTCCGTCCCTCGGGGCATAACTTCAAAGAGCACCGGGAGAAACAGAACCATGGGAACGACCGCCAGGTCGCCGGAAACCGAAGGCCACTGGGCACCCTACGAGCCGGATGACAAGGCTCCGTGGAACCTGCGCCGCGTCGTCCATCTCCACCGCCGTGCTGGCTTCGCGGCGACCTGGGGCGAGATCCAGCGCGACCTGAAGGACGGACCCAAGGCTAGCCTCGACCGCGTGCTGGCCGGCAAGTCGGCCGTGGAAGGCGTGCCCAAGGAGTTCCAGAAAATTGCAAACTTGCTAGGCGAGTCGGCCGACCCCTCGGGCGATCCGGGACGCCTGAAGGCCTGGTGGGTGTACCGCATGATCTACGGACCCGACCCGCTGGGCGAACGGCTGACGCTGCTGTGGCACAACCACTTCGCCACGAGCAATGTCAAGGTCGAAGATCTCGGCGCGATGCGCCGGCAGAATGAGCTATTCCGCAAGTATGCCCGCGCACCGTTCGCGGACATGCTGAACGCCGCTTTCCGCGACCCGGCGCTATTGATCTGGCTCGACGCGCCTGCCAATCGCAAAGGCCACCCGAACGAAAACCTTGGCCGGGAACTGATGGAACTTTTCACGCTCGGCGTCGGACACTACACCGAAGAAGACGTGAAAGAGGCGGCTCGCGCCTTGACCGGCTGGACAGTCGTGGAGGACAAATTCGAGGAGGCGCCGGCCCGTCACGACGCCGGCCTGAAGACCATTCTTGGCCGGAGAGGGCCCTGGAAGGCCTCCGACCTGGTCCGCATGCTCCTGGAACACCCGGCTACGGCTGATCGGTTGACGATGCGCATTTGCGAATTGTTCATGGGCGAAGGCGCGGTCAGACCGGAAGAAGTGGCCGCCCTTGCCGCGGGCCTGCGCGAGCATCAGCTTGATGTGAACTGGGCTGTCGAGAAGGTCCTGCGCTCGCAAGCGTTTTTTGCCGAGGGCAATCTTGGCAGCCGCGTGCAGGGGCCGATCGAGTACGTCGTCGGCGCCGCCCGGGCTTTGGAGTTGTTCGATCCGCCGTCGAGCACGCTCGTTCTCGCAGAGTGGACAACCCGGCTAGGGCAAGATCTGTTCTATCCGCCGAACGTCGGCGGCTGGACACAGGGGCGAGCGTGGCTCACGACGCGAGCGCTAATCGGCCGGGCCAATTATGCCGCCGCGCTGATCGAAGGGAAACAAGTGGGGCGCGACCTGGCGCTCGACCCGGTTGCTTTGGCGCAGCGGCATAAACAGGCGGCCAATCGTGACAGCGTCCTAAATTTCTACTTGAGCCTCTTGCTCGGCACCGAACTGAGCTCGGCCTGGCGCGAGCGTTTGGCCGGTACCCTAGACTCCAAGACGTGGCCAGATTCCGTGGCGCTCCGTCGAGCCCTGGCCCTGATTCTGGCGACGCCCGAAGCGCAACTCGCCTGACCAAGACGTCTCGTTCCCACGCTCCGCGAAAGAACGAGGAAACCTGGAGAATACCCATGCTTTCCCGCCGCGAATTCCTGAGACACTCATCCCTGTTGGCCCTGGCGCCGACGATACCTGGCTTCCTCGCGCACACGGCGCGGGCAGCCGCGCCGCAACGCGACGCCCGAGTCCTGGTTGTCATCGAGCTCGGTGGTGGCAATGACGGCATCAACACCGTCGTACCTTACCGCGACGAGGGCTATGCCAAGCACCGCAAGGCGCTCCGATTGCCCGCCGAACGCATCCTGAAAATCAACGACCACGTCGGCTTGAACCCAAGCATGGGCGACGCTCACAAACTCCTGGAGAGCGGCCGGCTGGCCATCGTGCAAGGAGTCAGCTATCCGAACCCCAGCCGATCGCACTTTGATAGTATGGCGATCTGGCATTCTGCTCGACTCGACGCGGAGGAGCGAAACAGCCTGGGTTGGCTTGGCCGCGGACTGGATGGGGGACCCAAATTGCCCAAAGGCGCGCCGGCTGCGATGCTCATTGGTTGCGGCCAGCCCCCGGTTGCATTGCGCGGCCGACGGTCTGTCGCGTCCGCCATGGAGCGGATCGAGGAGTTCGCGATTACCGCAGGTGCGGATCCACGCTCCGCGCTTCCCAAAACGGAGTTCCCAGATGACCTGAGGGCCTTCGTGCAGCGCAGCATGCTCGATGCCTACACCACGGCAGATCGTCTGGTCGAAATCGCAGGTGCCAAAGCCGTGGATGGCCGGTATCCCGCGGGCGATCTGGCAAGCCGGCTGCGACTAATCGCTCGCCTGCTGAAAGCTGGTTTCGGTTCGCGGGTCTTCTACACGCAACAAAGCGGCTACGACACCCACAGCGGGCAACTTTCCACGCATGCCGGCTTGCTGTTCGAACTATCGTCGGCCTTGCGCGCGTTTCTGGACGACCTGGCAGCGGCGGGCCTGGCGGATCGTGTGGCGGTTCTCTGCTTCAGCGAGTTCGGCCGCCGTGTTGCTGAGAACGGATCGCAGGGTACGGACCATGGCACTGCTGGTCCGGTTTTACTGGCAGGAACCGGCGTGAAGCCCGGGCTCGTTGGGACAACGCCCAGTCTGCTCGATCTGGAAGCCGGCGATCTTAAAGTGGGTTTGGACTTCCGGCGCGTCTATGCCACCGTATTGGAGGACTGGCTGGGTCTGCCGTCGCAAGCCGCTCTGGCAGGCGCCTTCGAGCGGCTGCCGCTCTTCCGCGGCGCCTGAGGCGCTCGTATTTCTTACCGAGGAAGCCTCATTCGCTCGCAGCCACGGGAACCCCTGGCTGCGCGCGCCGCGTGTTTGCACGGTGCAGCGCATTGATCGAGAGCCACAAGCCCGGGCCGATGAAGTGAGCTCGTGTTTTACCCCCAATTCAAGCTCCATGCTCCTCTAGGCTCTTGCATCGGCAATAGTTGCAAGCCACCGAGTGCGACACCTGCCCCATGAAGGCGGCGTGGTAGTCGGCCAGTAGGTCCTTGAGCGGCCTGTGCTTCAGAGATTTCAGACACGACTGCAGCACCCGACAGTGCACAAGTCACTTGTCGAGTTTGTCGAGCAGTTCCTGGGCGTCGGCTGCCGCCCTTGTAGCAGGATATGTGCGCAGGATCTCACGGCAGCGTTCCTTTGCCTTCTCGGTCTTGCCCCCGTTGGCAAGCATCTCGGCGAATGTGAATTTGGTGCCAGCCGTCTGCTCGGTCTTTTCTTTGTCTCCCACTATCTTCTTTTCGGCAGACTCGGCATTTGCATCCCGCGCCTCGGCTGACTTCTTCCGCGTAAGCTGGGCATCCGATACTTTCTTATCCGCCTTGGTAGCGTTCTGGTTGCTTGCGATCTCGGGGCTCGTTCCACGCAGCAGCGCGGTTACAGCTCGTTCCAGCAGCGCAGGTTTGTCTGCTATCTCGCCACGATCGTCTTTGACGCGAATAATGCCCTTGGCATCGATGATATAGATCGTTGGCCAGCCATGGACTTGCCATTTACTTGCGACAGGCCCCTTCGTCCCGCCGCCATCCCACCAGGAACGCCAGGTAATCTTTTCCTTCTCCAGCACCTTCTTGAGAGCTTCCCGGTTGCCGTCGCTGTTGACGCCGAGGAGTACGACAGGCTTGCCCTGAAACTTCTTCACGAACGACCGTTCGTGCGGATACATTGACCGGCAGGGCGGTCACCAATTTCCCCAGAAGTCCAAAACGACGACCTTACCGCGATAATCGCTCAGCTTGAATGGAGTTCCGTCGATGTCTTCGCCTGCGATTTCCGGAGCGAGTTTGCCGACCACCAGCCCGACTTTTTCCTTACCGTTCTCATCAGCCTTCGATGCTGACACTCCGATCAGAGCAGCGAGGACGACAAACACGGCAGAACGCATGGCGACCCCCCTGCTTGCGCATAATTGTCCTTTGGACTGAGGCTTACCGGATGAACACATTCCGTGATCATAACCCCGACTCCCAGGACGAGTTTATCATGGCGAAAGCTGAATGCTAAATGTTTTCCGGCCGTGGGACATCAGTGGAGACATGAAGGGCCCGTCCTCTCGATCAATCCGCTCCTGGAAGCTAATAGTTCGTGGCAGATAATTGCCGGGCGGCAATGACGATCATCACAATCGCAAACAGGAGCGAAGTCACCAAGGAAAGTTCCGGATAGAACGCGCCCAGTTCCTGCACTTTTTGGAGTTCGGAAAAGGAACGGAAAGAATCGCCTGCATCGAGAAAACGGTGGAGCATCATACCCATGTCCACGGGCTTGGGCACAATCCAGTAACCCGCTTCAGCCAACCCACGAAGAAGCGGGTGCAGCGGGGGCAGGGTGGATTCCAGGGCCAGCAGGCAATGCCTGCCGTAATTAATTCCCCAGCAAAGAAGCCAGAACGCGACCGAGCCGACGACGCAGGTCAAAGTGCTGCGTGTGCATACCGCCAGGAAGACCGAAAAGCTATAAACGGCGGCGAAATGCAAGAGCAGTAACGGAATGCCCCACAGATAGCTACTGACCCAGAAACCTGTGCTCAGGCCAAGAGCGAGCCAGGTGCCGGCGATGAAGACTGTGACCTGAATGCCGGCGAAGGCCACAACGCCCAGATACTTGCCCATGAGCAAGACCCAGCGCGGAATTGGCTTGGACAGAAGGACCGTGGCATTAGCAGGCTGAAGAAACTCCGGCACGAACCCGGCCGTCCACACCAGGGCCAGCAGCGTGCCGCCGCCGCCGGCGACCCACTCCGCCAGCAACAAGAGCACGAAATGAACTTGCGCCTCACCGTCGCGGAACAACGGCATGCGCCAGGCGCCAAAGGCCAGGGACATGTGACCGTGGGGCTTGGCCACCTCGAGATCGTCGACCGGCCGCAGCGGCCCCCCTCCCTCGATGCTCACGCTCAGGCAAAAGAAGATCACCACGGCGCTGACTGCCAGCATGACCCAAAACAGGTAGTTCGCCATGGATTGGCGAAACGTGTCGCGGATCAGCCAACGCCACGCATAAATGACTTCCGGTGCAGTCATGCACGGGGCCTCGGTCCCTCACTTGTTCTTTCCTCGGCCGCCGAGGGGAGAGGCGACGAGAAGTAAAGTCGATCCAAAGCCTGTTCGATCGGACAGGGAGCCCCCGTCCTGGGATCTCGAGCCAGATCGGCCACGGTCCCGGAGTAGACCAGATGTCCGCCCACGAGCACGCCCACGCGGTCGCAAACCTGTTCCAGTTCACCCACGACGTGCGAGACCAATAGGACCGTGAACCCCCGCCGCCGGCGCTCGGCAATGACCTCTCGGATCAGCCGTCGTCCCGCAAGGTCCAGCCCTTCGCTCGGCTCATCGAGCACAAGGAGCTCGGGATCGTTCAACAACGCCTGGGCAATGGCCAGTCGTTGGATCATGCCCTTGCTGAAACACGAAATCGGCTCGTGACCGCGGTCGGCGAGTCCCACCATGTCCAGAAGCACGGCGGCACGGCTGCGCACGACCGACTCCGTCAAGAGCGTCAGGGCCCCGTAATACTGCAGCAGCGCCGGGGCACTGAGATAGCGTGGAAAGGCGGGGTGCTCATGCACGTAGCCGACGCGGGCCAGGGTTTGCCGCTCGGCCAGCGGTCGCTGAAAGCGCAGACCCCGCCCCGTGGTTGGGCGGCACAGCGACAGGAGTATCTTGACCAGGGTGGTTTTCCCAGCCCGATTCGGCCCGACCAAGGCAAAAACTTCCGCTGGATTGATGCGGAGCGAAATGTGTTCCACAGCCAATCTTCGGCCCCGTCCGAAGAAGCCAGTCGGGTAAGACATGCCGACATCTTCGAATTCCGCCACTGTCAACCCTGACATGAAACCGGTCTCCCCTTCGAAATGTCATGCGCTGCGCGCGCCCATCTACGACAACGTGCCCGAAGCCGCGGGGCGCGGGGCAGCCGGTTCCTACGCATTCCTGGTTCGCTATTTGACCATGATAATGGAAATAATCCCGCCGTCCATGATCGTGGTGAAAGCCGTTTGCAGTTTGGCCTGCCTCTGCGCCAGGGTGCCAATGCAGATCTTGTAATAGTACGGACTGGACGTGTCGGTCACGGAGGATGGAAACCCTGTGCCACCGATGGCGGAAAGGTCTTGCAGCAACGTCATGGCCGTGGTGCCTTCCGAGCCCGAGGCGTCTGGCTCGAAAAGGGCCCCGAACGCGATGCACTGGATGGTCACCGGCTTCGAGGGCGTGGCAAAACCGGGTCCATTAGTATTGTCCGTGGTCAGGGCGCAGATTTTGGTGGCCACGTTGACAGCGTCTTGAGACGCGTCGGCGGTACTTGTCGAGGCGTTATTGCCCCCGATGTTATAGTACGAATTGTTTGTGGGGTTGCTGCCGCCGGTACCGCTGCAGTAAAAGGGGACGGTGCTTGCTTGGTTAGCCATGCCGTCCGTTTCCAGAATGATCAGCCGTTGCGCGCCATTGCGGCCCAGCCCTCCTTGCCCCGAACTCGACAAGGCGTTGCTGCTGCTGAATTGATTGTATGCCAGCATGAGGCCGTAGCTCGTGGCGGTGTTGGCGTCGTAGTCCCCGTGGGCATGTGGCGTATTGAGGCCGTTGGAGTCCCACGGCGTCACGTCGCTCGTGCTGCCGTTGGGCGGAAACCATAGCGAGTTGATCAAGCTCGGGTAATTGTTGCTTAGATTGCTTACCGGATTCGTGAACTGTCCCTGTTCGGCCGGCTCGCCGTTGTAATGCGGCCGGCTGAACATGAGCATCGATACCAGGTCGTTGGGGTGGTTATTCTGGATGTCGGTCAAGGCGCCCTGGATGCCCAGCTTGGCGGGAAGCATCGAGACATCGGTGGTCACGCCGGGGAAAATCCCGGTGTCCGACATGAACTGGATCATCGTCATGGGACCGAACCAGAAGCGGTGCCGCGGGCGTTTGGGATTATCTGAGGGGTTCATGAAGGTGAACGTTTGCAAAGTTGCGGTTGCCTTCGTGGTATAGCCCCCGCCCGTGAGGGTAATAGTGGGTATCGACGTATAGCCAGAGCCAAGACTGGTAACGGTGATGCCGGTGACACTCCCGCCGGCTATGGTGGCGGTGCCTGTGGCGGTGACGGGTGAGCTTCCGGTTGGTGCGCTGAAAGTAACGGTCGGCGCCGAACTATATCCGGCGCCGGGGTTGGTGATGGTCACCAGGCCGTTGAGGTAAACCGTGGAATCGGGGCCGGAGACGCTGATGCCCGAGCCGGCCGACGACGCGCCGGCAGTGAAATCGCCGCCGTAGCTACAGGCGGGTGTGGCGGGAGTCCAGAGGTTACCCGATGGGTCGTGCCACACGCCAATCACAAAATCGATATATTCTTTCCAGAAGCGCACGCTTGGATCGGTAATTGTGTTGTTGAGGGTGGACCAGGTGTAAGAGTTGACTGGTACGTCGGTCGGGATGTAGCTGTAAAAAATCTGGTTGGAGGACCGGAGCACGGTTGGGAACGGCCTGCCATCGCCGGGCGTTTTTTGGACGCAATTCGCGCTAATCCAGGCCAGGATCGCCTTGTAATTGATCTGGTAGTTGCCGGTCGGGGCGTTTGGATTAAATGTGCCGCCAGCGAAGAGAATGTTGTCACTCGGATATGCCGAGGGTGAACTGCTGGAGCTGGTGCTCGTGGCGGTGGTGTTGCTGGCGAGGGAATTGTACCAGGGAGTGCCGTTGGAACTCAAAAAACAAAGTTGGCGCCAATCGTTGCTAACGCCAGTCGTGCTATTGACGCTCGGATCTGGAGGCCAGGTGAAAAAGGTCATGCCCCAGTAATTGGGGCCGACGGTGTAGCCGTTCGGGTTGGGTGCCCATAATTTGCTGCCGTTATACGGGGCGGCACTGGTTCCAGAGCCATAATTCGTGGGAATAAGGTCAGCGACCGACAGAACGGTCGTGCCCCCTGCGCGACCGCTTTTCGCGTTGGCGATGGTTTGACCGTACGTGTAGCTAGCTCCGGTGGGATCGGTCATGGAGGTCTGAGCCTGATCGCCACTAGGCTGTGTGGACGAGAGCGTGACGGCCGGCACGTTGATGACGGCCGGCCAGGTGGTGGCGGGGGCAAATGCTTGCACCGCGCTGGAGCCGCGCGCGTTCTGGTAATAGTCATTGACCATGGCGCCGCAGCCGCCCACGGATTGAGTAATGTTGCAGTACCCAACCAAGTCACTGGTGCTCGTGCACTGCAGCTTGCACAGAGGCGAAAAAGTGGTGTTGTAAGAGCCCCACTGCGGAATGACCGGGTCCGTGTTGTTCGACGTGTTTTCAAAGCTTCCCTGATAGGATTCGCAGTTCCACAGGTCGCTTTCGTTATTCATCGAGCCGGAATAGTCGAGAACGATGGTCGTATCGCGTGGCCGATGGGCGGCTATGGCGGTTGCTGTGACATTGTACGACGTTATGCCGAAAATCCTTGCGAAGAAGGTAGCATTCCCCTGCGAAATCGTGGCCTGGGACAGATTATAGTTATCCGGCGCAACTGGTGGATATTGCGGAGAGAATGTTTGCGAACTCGGGTCATAATGGTAGGCACCGTGCGTCATGGTAACGTTTTCCGCCGGTATGGATGTGCCCAGCACACTGTTGGCACCCGCGACGGTCTGGCCATTCGCAGTGGCTTGAGTCGTGTTGGGGTTGGAGCCGCCGGTCAACGTGCGCGCTCCCGCGAACGCGGCCGCATCGGCAGCGTTCTGTGCCTGGGTCCTGGCCACCATCACCATGCCCAGGTCGATCGCCAGGGCTATGAAGCCTAACAGTGCCACTAAGGAGACGGCCACATAGGGCAAAATCGCCCCGCGGCGAGCCCTCGTTCTGACATGTATTCGCATCATTTTCTTCTCGTCTCTATTAGTTTTCACTCGACATCACAGCGGTGCCCTGAAGATTTACGGTCGTTGGCAGGAATCCGAATGTCGGAAAAAGGGCAGTAAACTTGGTATTGACCTGGACCATAATACTCGACCCGAAAGGCGCGTCGTACCAGTTGCTGTCGGGCGACGTTGGCGCGCCCGTCGCTGGGTTTACTTGCATAACCACCACGTCGGACGCACTAAAGGCGTGGCCAGATGAATCCGTAAAGTTCTGGTTTGCCAGGTACTGAACAACGGTGTTTTGAATCATGGCCGTGTTTTGCGTGCTTGTATTCACCACGGCCTGTCTGGCCCCTTCCCGCGCGGCATTATTCACCAGTTGGCTCAACATGAAATAACGAGCAAAATCGTAGATGGCCAAAGTTAGCGTCAAGGCGATCAACAGCACAAATGCCGTTTCGACCAAGGTCGCCCCTCGACGATCAGAAGAAGAAAGTTTTCTGAATTTCATGCTAATTCCTTGACGGTGGCTTGCGTTGGTCCGAGTACGTCCCGATAGCTCAACTTCCTGATGGCGGCGTGATGCTGGTTGGGTAAGCCTGATTCTGATTAGAGAACCATACTGCCTGAGCGCTTATTACCTGGTTCGCAGCGCCAGTAAAAAGCCCAAGCTGAACATTGCTGCACGGCAACGTGACCGTGACTTGCAATTGATCCAACACGTTGGCCATGCTGGGATTGAATTGAGGTCCCGAGCTGCCTTGCGTCAGGTCGGCAACCGCCACCGTGAGCCCACTCTGATTGGTGATGCCCGCGTTGGTCAGATAATTTGCTACGGTCGTTTGCACATCGGCGTAAGTATTGACTCCCGTCGAAGCCTTGCGGGCGCCTTCGCGTGCCGCATTAGAGACGATCTGATTGACTTGCACCATCCGGCCCACTTCCAGGAGGCCGACAAGGAGACCGACAATGAAGGGCGCAATCAACGCCAATTCAACCGCGGCCGTTGCGCCCCTCGGTTGAAATCTGCGGTTCGACGAATGAAGGCATATTTTCATGAGGGCTCTCGTTCAAGTAGAAATAGTTCATCATCGCAAGCGTAGTTCACGTCGACAGCGTTCCGGGTCAGAATCTCCCGTGGCATCGCCAATTTCTCTCTCGACCGGGCAAACATCACGCGAGTCCGCGCTGGTAGTGACCATCGTTAATGGTACGTGCTGGCTCATTTTTCTAGTCGAAGGCTACTGACCTTCCCTTAGCGGTGGGCCGCTACTTTAGGCCGGGACAGCCCAGGGGAATGTTGCCCTGTTCGCTGACAGGCCCGATATCGATGTTGGAGTTGACGGCCCAGGTCTGGAAGACCGCAGGGTCCTCTCTTCTTCGCTGGCCTGGGTCGCCTAGCGGTTGAGGAAATTCAGCAAGCTGCTGTTCACAGACCCAATTGATGTCCCGTTTGGAACGAAACTCAGCGTCAGGTGCCCGGGATCGAGCCACTTGGGGAAGTAAGCGGAGGGTGTGAGCCGATCTTCGAGTTGCTTTGCGGGAAGCCAGCGCCTAAGCTTTACGCGGGGATGCATAATTCACTCTTCTCTCAAAAGAAGTTGCGCGCGGACCACTCGAGCACACGCTGCACGAGATTCTGGGAGTCCGCTCATCCCTTCGGTAGCCTGGCGGCCCGCGCTATCATCTGATGATGCGGGCCCATAGCTTTGCGTCCTCGCCTTACGACGAGTTTGCCTTTTTCGAGAATGAAGAGATCACCTTGTCGCCGCCAGTAAATCGTCGCGGATTCAACAGGCGGTGTGCATCATCCCACCGTATAAACCGTGGAGTGCAGACTCACGCTCGTCAAGCCTCGGGCTACTCCTTTTTTGCCGAGTTTAACGAATTCCTGATCGTGATGGCGAATTGGTTGAGGTGGCAAGAGATTTTTTCGTCGCAGGCCATTCCAAGCTTAGTTTCTGGCTAGACTCCGCAACCGCGCCGGCGGATGAAAAAGTGCGGACGGCGTGAAGGCTGGCCCTTGAGGTGAGGCCTTTTGAACAGGAGCCAACGGAGAGAACAGAGGAGTGACTCTCTGTTCCCTCTGTTGCCTCCTGTTCTCCATTTCGCGTCAAAGGGGACGCATCTCTTTTACGCAACGGTGGTGCGGGGCCAGCCGTACTGTTCGGCCCGCTGGGTGCAGCCGGTGGCGTAGTGCTTACGAGTGCAGTCCAGCCTCCGGTCCCCTGGTCACCCACGGAAATGACCAGATGGACGCGGAAGGGCGATCAACAATTAGCGCCGATTTCCGCAGGGGGGAAATGATTAACATTTTAGCGAGCGGCGTGCTGGATTTTTCCGTGTTTCCTCGGGGGAAGTGTTAATCGTTTTTGGTAGTTAGGGGTTGCATGGGCGGCTCTCCAATC
>Ga0310038_10002539_pt1 | contig 13367 bp, 8 predicted proteins | sample Sb_taG_6_FD_200461 | JGI IMG/M metagenome (GOLD analysis project Ga0310038, IMG submission 200461) | Peat soil microbial communities from Weissenstadt, Germany - Sb_50d_4_PS metaG (v2) (version 2) | ecosystem: Environmental > Terrestrial > Soil > Wetlands > Peat | place: Germany: Weissenstadt... | reverse complement strand
CACCTCGGTGTCGAGGCCGGTACCGCCTGTTCCGATGGAGGTGCCCAGCGTCCCCTCGATCGTCGTTGACGGGAACATATCCGCAACCGGGTTCGCGAGGCCCAGCCGCTGCGGCCAGCCCTTGCCGGTGGCCACGCTTTGATACGCGCCGTGTTCGCGCGCGAACGAAACGCGGAATTCACCCACTAAGCGAGGGCTGATGGTCCAGACGTCGGTAATCTCCGACTGGTACTCTTTGATATCCCACCCGTCGTTATCAATCAGAGGGTCCGCTGCGGGATATCCGAGATGCGCGGGCACGATCTCGAGATTGCCGGTCAGGCGCTGGGACGAAGAAATGTTGTAGTCGATCTTGGTGTTGATCCATTTGCCCGGCTCCGTGACGCGGTCTACCCAGTAGAAATTGTTGTAAAGCCCCGGCTGGTTAGGCGCTGGGAAGTTCGACGCGATGGCGGCCGATACCTTGTCGAACCTGGCCTGGGGAATGGTGTTGTTCTGGAAAGGTTGATTCACGTAGTTGCCATTCTGGAAGGTCAGGGTAGCAGGATCGTAGACGGTCTGAAGATTTGGATCGGTGAACTTGCCCGCGAGCATATCAGCCGTAGGGAAAGTCGCGAACGAAGGGTAGTCCGCGATGTTGGTGTTTTGCTGGTAGTTGAAGTGAAAGAACAGCTTGTCGTGCTTGATCGGTCCGCCGATCGCCCCGCCGAACTTGTTCCAGCGCAGAGGCGTTTGGGGGCCTATCGTGAACCAGTTGCGGGCATCAAAGATGTTGTTCTCGACGTACTCGAAGGCGTCGCCGTGAAAATGGTTGGTACCGCTCTTGGTCACCACGTTAAAAACCGAAGTCCCGTTTCCGTACTCGGCCCCGAAATTGGCGGTGAGCATCTTGATTTCCTGAATGTCATCCAAGGCGGGCTGCATCCAGTCGGGATTCACATCCATAACCAGAAAAGCCCGTCCGCCGTCCACCTGCCAGTTCGAGTTCAAGCCTCCCATGCCGTTGACGCCCACGTTCGATCCGTTAGCGCCTCCGTAATTCATCGAGGATCCGCCCTGGTTCACGCCGGGTATCACCGCCAGGAGGTTGTACCAGCTCGCGCCGACATTGGGGAGTTCGGTCACCGGCGCCGCCGTAAGCGTAGTACTTTGTTCCGCATTCTCGGTTTGAACCAGTGCGACCGCTTCCGTGACAGTGACGGACTGGGTGGTGGCTCCAACCTCTAACTGGGCGTTCAGTGTGATCGTCTCGAGCCGCATATCGACGTTGCTTCGAATGAATTCTTTAAATCCCTCTTTGGAGAAGGTGACGGAATACGGTCCCACCGGCACCGAGGGCGCGTCGTATAAGCCCGTCGCATCGGTTGTCGTCCGCTGAACCACGCCCGTCGCCAGGTTCCTGATGGAGATTGCGACACCAGGAATCACTCCTCCAGAGGAATCCGTCACGGTCCCACGGATCTCGCCGCTTTGGCGGCTCTGGCCGGCCGCCAAGCCAACTGAAAGCACAATCAACACTAGTGTTATCCCTGCAATCCGCAAGCCTCCAACGGAAGGCGCTGGAATGTTCATCGTTTTTCACCTCTCATCTGTACCGACCGGGGACCCGACGCAAAGAAGTCTCGATGTACGAGACAGAGTCAATGTCGCGCTGTAGTGCTTCTGACTGAACCCTACACGCGAACGGAAAAGACTTCAACCGACAGGTCGAACCTGTCGCCCCTATGTTAGACCTTACGCTGTGCCTGTCAAGCGTACTAAAGCAAAATGCTCAAGCTCCTTGAATTGGCGAGGGTCCTGGACAGCCCGAGGGAACAGTCCGGGACAGCAATCGGATTCTTGCAGAACGGCGGGGCCAGAATGACCCGGGGGCTGAAGGCGGGCCTTGTCGAACATCACGTCATTCCCACGCAAACGGAACTCCGCCGGTCTATCCGCTCCGACCGTGCGCCTGGACTATTTCTTCCACGACGCCTTTCGCCATGCAGCCAAAAGTCCTCAATCGGGCTCCCTGCCCGTACATCGAGCTGAGGAGCTTTCGGCCTTCGGCATCGACGAAGGTGACTTCGCAGAGGTCCACGATTACCGGCTTCTCCCGTGAGTCATCTTTCACCGCGCGCCAGCTTCGTTCCAGTTCAGCCACCCAGGGGCCGGCCAGTCTTCCTTCCAGGTTCAGCGTGGCCGCATTCGTCGAGTTGTGGATGGTGATTTTCAGCATTCTTCATCTCACGTGGCGCTACCTGTCATTCTGAGCGAAGCGAAGAATCTCCGCAGTCCGCAGCCTTACCAACTACAGAGATTCTTCGCTTCGCGCAGAATGACACATGACCTATAGGTCACGCCTGGCGCCCAATCTAGCGCCTCCCCGCGTCGTCCGAGCGCATTGCCGGGACTTGCGATGGCCCCTTGGACACAAACGACGGCAGACTCGAAGCATTCCAGCCCCCGCCCAGCGCCTTAATCAGGAGCACGCTGGAATTCATGCGCCGCGTCAGGATATTAACCGCCGTGACCTCATCAGTTAAGGCGATACTTTGCGCGGTTATAACCTCGAAATACGTCACCAGCCCTCCCTTGTAGCGGTTTAAGGAAAGCGCCGTGGACCGCTGGGCAGACTCGACGGCTTGCTGCTGTTTCGCGCTTTCTTCCTCCAGGATGCGCAACGCCACCAGGTTATCCTCAACCTCCTGAAAGGCAGTCAGGACGCTCTGTCGATACGTTGCCACGTTCGCCTCGTAGGCGGCCCGGGCTTGATCGGTGGTCGCGTGGCGAAGCCCGGCATCATAGAGTGTTTCGAGCAAGGTCGGCCCCAAGGCAAAAAAGCGGCTGGGCCACTCCACCCAGTTGCCGATTGTCGATCCTTCCGTTCCGCCCGCCGCGCTTAGCGTCAGGGTAGGGTAATAGGCCGCCTTGGCGAAGCCGATCTGGGCGTTGGCGGCGGCTGTGCGACGTTCCGCGGCGGCGATGTCAGGCCTCCGCTCGAGCAACTCCGAGGGTACGCCCACCGGAATCTTGGGCGGCGAAAGATCGAGCGGCGAGGCCGGAATTGAAAATGTTGAGGCAGGCTGGCCCACCAACGCCGCCAGCGCGTGCTCGAATTGTGCGCGCGTTACCCCCACGTCGATGTCCTGGGCCTGGGTGGTTTCAAGCTGGGTTTCTGCCTGCGCCACCTCCGCCCGCGCCGCGAGTCCCCCGATGTACCGGTTCTGTGTCAGGTCCAACGCTTTCTGATAGGCGATAACCGTCGAGTCCAACAGCCGCTTTTGCGCATCCAATCCCCGCAGGGAAAAGTAATCAGAAGCCAACTCCGCGTGAATGCTCAACCGCGCGGTTTCAAGGTCGGCCGCGCTGGCTTGGGCGTTCTCCCTCGCGGCCTCCACAGCGCGATGGATGCGGCCCCAGGCGTCCAATTCGTAGGAAAGGTTGAAAGGCAGCGCCAGATCGCCCACCGTTTGCCCGGCGTTCGCGGCGGGCTGCGGAGCATTCTTGGAAGTCTGCTCCACAATCGTGGACGGCCCGGCGCTGACCGTCGGAAACAGCCCGGCGCGATTAATACTGATCAAATCACGCGCCTGGCGATACTGCGCTTCCGCAACCTTCAGATTCTGGTTTGAAACCTCGATGCGCTCTTCAAGTGCGTTTAGCTGCGGATCGTCAAAAATCTCCCACCACTTGCCGCGCAGCGATTGCTCCTGGGGCTGGGAGAGCTTCCACTCGCCCTGCGCGCCGCCAGCGCTGGTTGCAAGCTCCTTATATGCGGCCGGCGTTTCCACCGGGGGCCGGGCGTATTTCGGCCCGACCGTGCAGGCAGTGGAGAAAAGCAGAGCCAGGAAAATAGGCACGAGAAGGGTGGCACTGTCATTCTGAGCGAAGCGAAGAATCTCCGCAGTCCTCCGTAGGACTTCAGACGAAAGGCAACTGCAGAGATCCTTCGCTTCGGTCAGGATGACAAGACCCCTCGATTCGCGCCCTTTGCCTAGCATTTCCACCACTCTCTCCCAATCCGTTCCCAAATCACCAATCACAAATCGCAAATTCCCTTGTTACTCCGCTCCCCAGTGGTTTTCGCCCGGCCCGGCCACGCGCACCTCTTCACCATCGACCAGCGAATCGGGCGGATTGGTGATGACCGCTTCGTTTGCCGGGAGCCCCGACACGACTTCGACCTCGGTCCCAAAATCCCGTCCCAAGGTGATCGGGAGCATTGCCGCCCGCCCTTCCCGGACCACGGCGACGTGCAAGCCCTCTGAACGGAAGATCAGGCTCGTAACCGGCACGATGAGGGTCGAGGTTGCCGCGGGTAAAGTCAAATGGACCACCGCGTAGGCCCCGGGCAGAATCTCGCCGGTAGGGTTGGCAACGTCCACTTCCGTCAATAACGTCCGCGAGGACTGCTCGATGGCCTCGGCGTTCCGTACAATCCTGCCGGGGAAGCGCCTGCCGGGATACTGCGGCATGGTGAGATAAGCCTGCACACCGGGTCTTGCCGAAGGCGAATCAACCTGCGGCACATTGACGTAAACGCGCAGGGGATTGACGGCCGCAACGCGAAACAACTCTCGGGTTGAGCCGCCGTTGCCGCCGCTTCCGCCTCCCGGAGCGATCAACTGGCCGATATCGGTCTCGCGGGCCGTGAGGACACCGTCGAAAGGCGCATACACTTTCTCGAACGATTGCAATTGCTCGAGCCGTTTGACATTGTCCGCGGCGGAATCCACCATGGCCTTCTTGGCGTGCTCGTCTCCCACCATGTTGTCCACGTCCTGTTTGGAGACGGAATCGCTTTTCAGCAAGAACTCGTAGCGCGCCGCAGTCGTCTGCGCCAGTTCGTAGTTAGCCTTGGCCGTCGCAACCTCCGCGCGCGCCTGCTGGAGTTGCTGGTCGAGCTCCGGCGTGTCGATTTCCGCCAGGAGCTGCCCGTTCTTCACCCGCCCGCCAATGTCCACATACCACTTCTTCAAATAACCCGTCGTCCGGGCATAGATTGGAGCTTCAATAAACGCCTGCACATTGCCCGGCAAGATGATCTCTTGTTGCGGGGCGCCGCGCTTGGGCCGCGCCACAGAAACTGAGGGCACGGCTAGCTCGCGCGTTTCGGCCTTCACTTCCGCCGCGGCTCGGACTCGAATGTAAATCCCCCGATAGGCAACAATGCCCGCAACAATGACGACAAGAACCAGCCAAACGACGGTTTTGGCGACGCCTGATTTGGGTCCTCGACCCGGCGGCGGCCCCTCGCCGCGGCTTTCGTCGCGCTCGATGCTCTCCTCAACTTCCATTCCGTCCTCCAAGAATCGTGAGATCGGGTGATCGGTTGAACAAGCCCCCGCCGCGGGCCGGTAACCTCAAAGCTCCTCCCGCAGTCACTCCATCTCCCAATCAGACTGCGGCCATATCAACCAAATCGCAAATCACAAATTACCTTGTTCTCCCGATCTCCCGTGCACAGCGCTGAACACGGTGGGAACAAAGAACAGCGTCGCCACGGTGGCAAGCAACAGGCCGCCGATCACCGCCCGGCCCAGCGGGGCGTTCTGCTCAGCGCCCTCGCCCATACCCAGAGCCATGGGCACCATGCCGATGATCATGGCGAGCGCCGTCATGATCACCGGCCGGAAGCGCGTAAAGCCGGCCTCGAGCGCGGCCGTCGAGGCATCAAGACCTTCGGCCAGTTTTTCCTTGGCAAAACTGACCACCAGGATGCTGTTGGACGTGGCGACACCCACGCACATGATGGCGCCGATCATGGCCGGCACGCTGAAGGTGGTGCGAGTCGCGAACAGGAACCAAAGGATCCCCGCGAGCCCCGTCGGCAATGCGGAAATAATGATCAGCGGGTCCGCCCACGATTGGAAGTTCACCACGATGAGCAGATAAACCAGCACAATCGAAAAGGCCAGCCCGGCCAGCAGTCCCGAGAAGGACGAGCGCATGGTATCAATCTGCCCGCGCACAATGGTCCGCGAGCCGCGCGGCAAATCCTTCTGGCTCTCACCCACCATGCGGTCGAGGTCGCCAGCCACACCCCCCAAGTCCCTCCCCTGCACGGAACCGTAAATGTTGATTACAGGTTGAACGTTATAGTGCGAGACCGCGGCCAGCGATGTGCCGCGGCTGATAGTGGCCAGATTACCCAGGATCTGGGGGGGAGCACCACTGGAACTCGAGATGGGGATATTTTGGAGATCCTGGAGCGAGTCCACCCGGTATTGCGGCGTCTGAGTGGTGATGCTGTAGCTCACGCCGGTGCGCGGGTCCAACCAAAACGTCGGAGCAGTCTGGAAGCTCCCACTTAACGAAACCAGAAGGTCGCTGGCGACGTTGCTGGTGGTAAGGCCTACCTGCGCCGTCCGGGTACGGTCAATGTCAACCTGAAGCCGAGGCAGGTTGAAAGGTTCCTGAATGCGCAAGTCGACCGCGCCGGGAATGTTCTTGAGTTTACGCATCAGCCCCTCGGCGAATCGCCGATTGGCGGTCAGGTTTTGGCCCACCACCTGAACATTGATGGGCGCCGGGAGGCCGAAATTCAGAATCTGGCTGACCATGTCAGAGGGTAGGACGTAAAACGTTACGCCAGGGTATTCCTGAGTCAATTTGAGCCGCAGCCTGCGGACGTACTCCGCCGTGGGGTGATGGTCTTCAGCCAGCGCGACCATAATGTCAGCATCGCCGGTGCCAATGGGAGCCGAGGTGCTGTAGGCAAGATTCACGCTGCTATACGGCAACCCGATGTTATCGATAATGCTGGCGACTTCCTGAGGAGGAATTTGTTCCCGAATAGAACTCTCCACTTGATCACAAAGCCGCGCCGTCTCCTCGATCCGTGTGCCGGTAGGAGCCCGCAGGTGCAAGGTAAATTGGCCACTGTCAACCTTGGGGAAAAAGTCCTGGCCTATCCAGGGAACCAGCAGGAAGGAAGCGGCGGCGGCGCTTAAGACTCCCACCGCCAGCCAGGCGCGATGGTGCAGGCAGATCCCCAGCCAACGTTTGTAATTTCCGCGCCAGCGCTCGAAGGTGTGCTCAAACCTGATTTGCACGCGTGCCAAAAAGTGGCGCTGGGCCTGCGCCGCCAGACTCGCCGCATCCGCATCATGCTCGTGGCCGCGGAGCAAATACCGCGCCATGGTGGGCACCAGCGTTCGGGACAAAAGGTAAGACGCCAGCATGGCGAAACTTACCGCCTCCGCCAGGGGGATAAAAAGGTGCCGGGCGACCCCGGTCAGGAAGAACATGGGCACGAAAACAATGCAGATGGCGAGGGTCGAGACAAAAGCCGGGACAGCAATCTGCGACGCGCCATCCAAAATCGCCACCAGGATTTCTTTATTCATGGCGATATTGCGGTTGATGTTTTCGACTTCCACCGTGGCATCGTCCACCAAAATCCCCACCGCTAATGCAAATCCACCTAACGTCATGATGTTGATGGTTTCCCCGAGCGCACTGAGCACCACCAGGGAGGTTAGGATGGAAAGCGGGATGGAGACGGCGATAATGATGGTGCTTCGCCAACTCCCTAAGAACAGCAGAATCATCGCCGCGGTGAGGAGAGCAGCGATGAGCGCTTCCCTAACTACGCCTTTAATGGCGGCCCTCACAAAAATGGACTGGTCATTTAAGTAGTGGATTTGCAATTGCGGCGGCAAACGCTTCTGAATGAGCGGCAGCTCCGCTTTGATTCGGGAGATGATATCCAGGGTCGAGCTATTCCCGGTTTTCATCGCCGTCATCAATGCCGCCCGTTGGCCGTTGACGCGCACGATGTTGGTCTGGGGCGGGAAACCATCGCGTACAGAGGCGACGTCGCGAACATAAATGACCGTGTTGCCGGAGGTTCTTACCGGCAAATTGTTGAGTTCTGCCGTAGTTAGCGGGCTGCCGTTCGTCTCCACGTCATATTCGTACTGCCCGATCTTGGAAGTTCCGGAGGGAAGGATCAGATTCTGCGTACTGATGGCGTTCACAACGTCGACGGGAGAAAGCCCGTTGGCCTGCAACGCCGCCGTGTTCAAATCCACTTGCACTTGGCGTTGCTTTCCCCCGTAGGGCCACGGTATGGCAGCGCCTTGCACGTCGGCCAGTTGGACGCGGATGAAGTTCGCCCCCAAGTCAAACAACCGCTGCTCAGAGAGCCCTTCCCCGGAAAGCCCCAATTGCAGAATAGGCACCGTGGAGGCGCTGTACTGCATAATAAACGGAGGGGTGCTGCCGGGCGGGAATTGCCGAAGCTGCGTCTGCGACATTGCTGTCACCTGGCTCATCGCCATGGCAATGTTGGCGCCCGGCTGGAAGAAAATCTTGATCATGGCGGTGCCATTCAGCGATTCGGACTCGATGTGCTCGATGTCATTTACCGTCAAAGTGAGGGAACGTTGGTTGATAACCGCGATCCGGTTCGCCATCTGGTCGGCAGAGAGGCCCGTGTAGCTCCACAGGACGGTTACAACCGGGATGTTGATGTTGGGGAAAATGTCTTTGGGGGTGCGAATGATCGACAGGTCGCCCAGAATCAGGATGACTATAGCCATCACTGTGAAAGTGTACGGTCGCCGTAAGGCTAGTCTAACAATCCACATGATTTCCAGCCGAGGTCCTGTAGGGTAACCCTTGTGGTCACTACTACAACGGTGTATCTACGCAGATGCGATGCCAAACCTGTTGGGGCTGGCCATGAGCTTGTAACAAGAATTAAATCTATGGGTTACGTGCGAATTCGAAGAAGACAATCTGCAGCTAGGGCGACTGTCAAAGGCGATTTGACGTCAGTTTTGACAGGCACGGGACAATCGGGTGATCGGGAGATCGGGTGAACAATGTGCCAGTCCCCAGCCGACCGGCCAAGCGCAAATCGCAAGTCACAAATCGCAAATGACCGTTCTTCCGATGGTATGATTGCCGTATAAGGAGGGTCGAATGAAAAAGCTGAGTAAAGATCTGCTGCGCGTTGTCGAGGCGGCCGAACCACGGTTGCGCGCAATCAGTGAGCTGGAAAGTGCCAAGCCCATATTGGCGGGCGGCTGGTCGCGAAAACAAGTTGTCGGACACTTGGTTGATTCGGCGTCAAACAACCACCAGCGATTCGTCCGTGCGGCGCTTCAGACTTCTTTGGATTTTCCTGCTTACGATCAGGCTGGAAACGCGCGTGTTCAGGCTTTTCAAGAAGCCGGCTGGTCTCTTCTTGTCTCCCTCTGGGCCGATTACAACCGCTACCTTGCTCACGTAATAGCCCACCTGCCGCCCTCCAAGCTGGACACCGTTTGCCACATCGGGTCGGGGAGCCCGGTCACGCTGGAGTTCTTAGCCACGGACTACTTGTCACATCTGGTGCATCATCTTGCCCAAATCGGCGTCGCAGAACATTTGTGATTTGCGATTTGTGATTTGCTAGTGGTGATCTGGTTGACTGGGAGAATCGAGGATCGGCGGTGGACGGAAGAACACGGAAAGCGGTAGATAGCCCGCGAATGAGGAGGTTTGTGGCAAGCTGGATTCACTATTAGTCAAATCCCAAATCGCAAATCACAAATCACAAATCGCAAATAGGTCATTCTCCCGATCTCCCGATTCCCAACCGCTTCATCCGGTAGAGCAGCGTGGTCCGCTTCAGTCCCAGGCGTTCCGCCGCGCCTCCAGGCCCGCCCAAAACGCCGTTTGCCGCGTTCAGGGCCTGGATGATCTGCTCGCGGTCAGTCACCACAAGGGTACGCACACGCGGGGAAGAACCTCGATCCGCCAGCCGTTCCAATTCGCCCAACGGGGCTTGAAGAGTGGTTGTCTTGGAGAGGATCACGGCGCGTTCGATGAAATTCTGCAGCTCACGGATATTGCCGGGCCACTGATATTGCTGAAGGGCATGCATCACCTCGGCGGGAATGGTCTCAATCCGCTTGTTGATCCGGCGTGCATACTTCTCCGCGAAGTAGCGTGCCAGGACGGGAATATCCTCACGGCGCTCGCGCAATGGAGGGATGGTGATGGGGAAAACATTCAGGCGGTAATAGAGGTCGCTGCGGAATTCATGCTGGTCCACCATCTCGAGCAGGTTCCGGCTGGTCGCGGCCACCACCCGCACATTGACGCGCAAAGTTCGCGAACTGCCCAGGCGCTCGAATTCATGTTCCTGGAGAACCCGCAGCAATTTGGGCTGTAATTCGAGCGGGATATCGCCCACCTCGTCAAGAAACAGCGTGCCCTGGTGCGCGAGCTCAAAACGGCCGACCTTTTGCGCGATCGCCCCGGTGAAGGCGCCTTTCTCATGTCCGAAAAGCTCACTCTCCAGCAGGCCCAGAGGAATCGCCGCGCAATTCACCTTGACAAAGGTGCGGTCGCGCCTGGGGCTCAAGCTGTGGATGGCGCGCGCGATCAGCTCTTTTCCCGTGCCCGTCTCACCCAAGGTTAGAACGGTCGAGTCCGTGGGCGCCACGATCCTCGCCTGGCCCAGAACATCCTTCAGCGCCCGGCTGTCGCCGATGATGTCTTCGAAATCGCGATCGGTGCGAATCTCTTCGTTCAGGTAAACACGCTCCTCGGCCAGTTTCTCCCGGACCTCGTTGACTTCCCTGTAGTTCAAAGCATTCTCGACGCCAATCGCCACCTGGTTCGCCACTTGGCGGAAAAATTCCAAGTCTTCCGCGGAGAAAGCGGCGGCCTGTATTTTGCCCACGTTCAGTGTGCCAAGGGCCCGGTTGTGGCTGATCAGCGGCAGGAAGCAGCCCGACTTCAACCCGGCGGCGATCAGGGGATTGCTCTGGGGAGCGAATCGTGAGAAATCCTTGCCGTCGAGCAGCATCGCCTTGCCGGATTCGACGACCTCGCCGGAAATCGTTCCCTCCATTGGAATAACGATCTCCTCGTCGTGATCGGAGTCCGGGAGCGAAAAGTGGCGGGCATAGACCCGCAGCCGGCGCTCCTCTCCCGGCTCTCTCAAGGTCACGCTGGTATAATCGCACTGCATCACGCGCCGGACGTTGGTGGAGATGGCGCGAAGTAACTCGCGCAGGTCGAGAATGGAAACAATGTTGTTGTTGAGGTCCAGCAGCAGCCGCAGCCGGTCCCGCTCGCGCTCCAGTTGGTGCAGAAGCTCGGCCGGTTCCAGCACCAACCCCGCCAGGGATGCGCTATGCTCCGCCATGCTCATGAGCTTACCCGGACAACCTGTCTCTTGACAAGCGGAAGATAGTAGGCTATGATCTTAGGTTGAGATCAGGGACCTGGCCATGACAGCGGTCACTTTTGTCCCTTTCCGGCGCGGTAACTCGGTCTTCCGGCCCCCTCCGCCTACACGACTGCGGCAGCTTCGCGGCCGCACACCAAAACTCACGGAACAAAGCGAGAATGTCTATGAAAACAAAGAGTCGAGCAGTCGAGAAGTCAAGGAGTTGAGGAGTTGGGAAGCCAAACCAAGATGCTTGAGGTCGGACGCCGACGGTTTGTCACTTTTCGACTCTCAACTCTGGACTTCTCGACTCGAATTCGACGGAACAAAGCGAGAATGTTATTGAAAACAAAGGATCGTCATGAAAAACTGGGGTCTTCCCCGGCATTTCGAACTTGGCGAAAGAACGCACTTTGCACACGTGCGAATCTCAGTCAAGAACGACCACAGCGAGAGAAGCTGCGAAAAAATCAACCACCTGTCATCCTGAGCGAAGCGAAGGATCCCCGCAGTTTCTTATGCTTCAGCGGCTTACGAACAACTTCAGAGATCCTTCGCTGCGCTCAGGATGACACATCCCGAATTTCTTCACACGTTCAGATTCCTGGGTCCGCTCCCTTGAAAGTCTGTCATTCTGAGCGAAGCGAAGTCTTGGAGATCTTAAAGCTGATGGCTGAAAGCTGACAGCCAACGAATGGCGGTGATTATGAAACACGGAGAAAGGGCCAAGGTGGGAGTCTTCGGGATCGGCCTGGCGGCCTACTGGCCCCAGTTCCATGGACTCAAAGAGCGCCTCGAAGGGTACCAGCGGAAAGTGGAGGCGCGCCTGGGCGAATGGGCGACGGTGGTCAGCGCGGGGCTTGTGGACAATGCGCCGAAGGCGGAGGAAGCCGCTCAGGCCTTCCTCTGCGAGCGTGTGGACCTGGTCTTCTGCTACGTAGGGACCTACGCGACGTCCTCCCAGGTTCTGCCCGTGGTCCAGAAGTCGAAAACTCCCGTGGTGGTGTTGAATCTCCAGCCGCGCGCCGCCTTGGATTATGCCCACACCGACACCGGCGAGTGGCTGGCCAACTGTTCCGCCTGTTGCGTGCCGGAGATTTCCAGCGCCTTCGCGCGGTCCGCCATCCCGTTCCGGCAGGTGACCGGCATGCTCGAGCCCGAACCGGATGTGCGCGAGCCGAGCGAACTGGCTTGGGCGGAAATCCGGGAATGGTGCGAAGCCGCCAAGGTGATTCACAATCTCCGCAAAGCTCGCATCGGATTCCTCGGGCACCCCTACCCCGGCATGCTGGACATGTACAGCGATTTCACCCAGCACCAGGCCCAACTGGGAACGCACATCGAGGTACTCGAGATGTGCGACTTGGATGAGCGGGTGCGCGCCGCAACTCCAGTGGAGTTGGCGCAGAAGGCCGAGGAGACGCGCGCCATCTTTGACATCAGCGAGGACAGCCCTTCCGATCCCCTGGCCAAGAAGCCGGCGCCGGAGGAGATGGACTGGGCCTGCCGCGTGGCGGTGGGTCTCGATCACCTGGTGGAGGACTTCAGCCTTGACGGACTGGCGTATTATTACCGCGGCGTGCCTGGGAACCCTTATGAGCGGCTCGGGGCGGGCCTGATTCTCGGCTGCTCCTTGCTGACGGCCCGCGGAATTCCCTGCTCGGGAGAAGCCGACTTGAAGAACTGCCAGGCCATGAAGATTATGGATCTCCTGGGCGCCGGCGGCAGCTACACGGAGCTCTATGCCATGGATTTTCGCGAGCGTTTTATTCTGATGGGGCACGATGGTCCGTTCCACCTGGGCATTGCGGACGGCCGTCCCATCTTGCGAGGGCTGGGCCTATACCACGGCAAGGCAGGCCACGGCGTCAGCGTCGAAGCCAGCGTGCGCAAAGGCCCCATCACCATCCTGGGCCTTACACAAACCCGCGACGGGCGTCTTAAATTCCTGGCCGCGCAGGGCGAGTCGCTGGCCGGCGAGCGCCTGAAGATCGGGAACACCAATAGCCGTCTGCGATTCGGACTTGACCCGGCGCCTTTCATCAACGCCTGGTGCGCCGAGGGGCCAACCCACCATTGCGCTTTGGGAATCGGCCATGTCGTGGGAAAGATCGAAAAAGTGGCGTGGATGACCGGGCTCGAGCTGAAAGTCTTGTAGGGGTACGGCTTGCCCTACCCGGTTCGAAGAAGGAGAAAGAATCTACGCGCCGGC
>Ga0310038_10002536_pt1 | contig 13370 bp, 9 predicted proteins | sample Sb_taG_6_FD_200461 | JGI IMG/M metagenome (GOLD analysis project Ga0310038, IMG submission 200461) | Peat soil microbial communities from Weissenstadt, Germany - Sb_50d_4_PS metaG (v2) (version 2) | ecosystem: Environmental > Terrestrial > Soil > Wetlands > Peat | place: Germany: Weissenstadt... | reverse complement strand
GAGGTTTCTGGCCAATCCGCACTTCGAGTCGCATGGCTCCGCAACCGTACGGACCGGAGCTCTGAAGGTGTCACAGCCGGTAACCCGGCCGGGATGGCCGGACGGTGTTCGCTCCTGGTTCGCTCCTTGCGCAGAGGTCAACCAAGTCTTTTTCCTTACGAACGCCGGAAAACCGCGGTCGGGAGCGTAGCAGTCATGCCGACAGACCGATTTAGATCTCGGAGCGAGCCTGGCACCGGCTCGGCGATCTCCCGCACCCGAGCCGGACTCTTCCTCCTGGCCGGCACACTCTCGGCAGCCTCTGTCCTGGCGGATACTCCCGGCACTGGGCCTGAGGACAAGCAAGCGAGCTCCGAGAAGGTTGCGGCAGACAGCTCGCAGGGCACCGTGAGGGCTGGATCGTCAATCGCCAATCGAACGGCACCCGGCGGAGCGACCTCGTCATCGGCAGTCGCCGCGCAGCGGGTTGCGCTCACGACGGGTCTGACGAGTACGCACTCGACGCTCAAGCCGGATCTCTCAGCCCTATCCAAGCCTGCTACCCCGTCGGCCACGATTGGGGAAGAGCCACCTGCCGCGCGAGCTCTCCGGCTGATCACTGCCTGCCAGTCACGGTTTGAAAGTGTGACCGACTACACATGCACTTTCTACAAGCGTGAGCGGATCAACGGCCGGCTGACGCCTCTTTACGTGATGGCGATGAAGGCCCGGACCAAGCCCAGAAGCATCTATTTCAAGTTCGCGGACCCCTACAAGGGTCGTGAGGCGATCTTCGTCGAAGGACAGAACGGCGGCAAGATACTCGCGCACGACGTGGGATTCACCAAGTTGCTTGCCGGCACTCTCGAGCTCGAGCCCAGTTCGTCTCGGGCGATGGAAGACAACCGCCACCCGATCACCGACGCGGGCATAGGCGCGCTCATCGACACGGTCGCTCGCCGCTGGGCGGCCGAACTCAACTCGGACGAGTCCGTGATCGTTTTCGATTCCGACATGACGATCGGACCGCGACACTGCCAGCTCATCGAATCGATTCACACCCGCCGCCAGCCGGACTTCCAGTTCTACAAGGTGCGGCTATTCATCGACTCGGAACTGAACTTGCCGATCCGCTTCGAAGGCTACGAGTGGCCCAGGGAACCAGGTGCTCCCGCCGACCTGGCCGAGGAATACTCCTACGTCGACCTCAAACTCGACGTCGGCCTCGGCGACATCGATTTCGATGCCTGCAATCGCCAGTATTCCTTCGGTCGTTTCTGATCGCTCGATAGAGCTATCGATCATTCCCGTTCGGCTCATTCGTTGGGCCCACCTCGCTCTCTCCCGCACATTCGTTGTTATTGCCATAATTTTCACGTTTCGCCTGCGCGGTGCCGATACATGGGGAACGAAGGAGACGGAGTGCCCGACCGGTCATTTCCGACCGACGTCCTTGAACCTGGTTCATCGTCGTCGCCGGGATAGGTCAGTCGATCTCGCGAGATGGCGGTAGAAGCGACCTTGGCAGGCTGATGACCCTTCGCTAGAATCCGCCTCGTTTGCTGATTCGCGGTGGGGCCGATCGCTTGCCTGAGTCCGACGCACCTCTATCCAGTCGTCTCCATTCCCAAGCACTTCCGCTCATCGCCGATGATGGTGACCAATGGTTGCGGTCGGAGCGCTCCAGGGCGAGAGTGCAGCCGGTCGTCCCTGATCGTTTCATGGAAGGAGGCTGGATGAGCACGGTTCCTACCCCACTGGCCCAGACCCGAGTGCATGTTCGCTGGATGATTCGCCGCGACATGCCCGAGGTCCTGGCCATCGAGCATGCGAGTTTCGAGTATCCCTGGTGCGAGGAGGAGTTCCTCCGGGTCCTCCGTCAGCGGAACTGCATCGGCATGGTTGCCGAGCTCGGTGAGCGAATCGTCGGGTTCATGATCTACGAGCTGCACCGCAACAAGATCCACGTCCTCAACTTCGCCACCCACCCGGAGCTGCGACGCCACGGCGTGGGCCGCCAGATGGTCGGCAAGCTGACCGGAAAACTCTCCTCCCAGAGGAGGAACCGTATCGCCCTCTTCGTGCGCGAGACCAACCTGCCGGCCCAGTTCTTCTTCCGGGTTGTCGGCTTCCGCGCGGCCGAGGTCGTCCGCGAGCATTACTTGGATTCGGGCGAGGATGCCTACAGCATGTACTATCATCTCGACGAATCGGTCCTCGAGGTGCCTGCCACGATGAATCGCATCGCCAAACAGCTTGGTTCCTGAGACCGCGACGAACCGGACCCGGCCAATCATCCGAACCAAAGGGACCATCGCGGCCCGCTTGTGTAGCGCGGCGCGATGGTCTCCGCAATTCGGGGCTGGCCGGCTTCCCTACGCTGGCCGACTTCAATGGTCCTGCACGCTGGACTTCGGAATAATGAATCAGGGTGGTCGAAGGAATCCGGCGGCCACGCGACCGCACCCTTGGTGCATCACCCCGTCCCACGCCGAGGACGAGCAGAGCGTTCTCGCCAATGAACGACAGCCTACCCACGAATGAGCCGGTCACCAGTTCTCATCCTGGCCAGGTCCGGACGGGAGTGCCGGCCGAGCCACCAGCGAACTGCCCCCCAACCCCGTCTGTTACGCAGCCAGCTAGAGAAGAGTTCGCTTGCCGACTTGCCATGCTCGATCGGGTGGCCCTTCTGATCGGCTGGGGGCTCCCGCTGCTTGGCCTCATGGGTGGAACACGCATGTTGCTGGAATCGACTGATCATGCAGCATCGGTTCCGGGCGGCTGGCTCGCGGGTCTGCTCGGGGCGATCTGCATACTTGGAACCTCTGTACTGGCTGGCCTGGGAGTGAGCTCGGTACTCCGCGTACTGGTCCAATGGTTATCGCTTCATCGCCAACCGCCCCAAGCCGAGAGCCAGTCGATCCTGGGATCGTTGGCCGAGCGAATCGACCAGTTGAGTGAGCGGCTGGCCGAGCCGCGCAGCCCATCCGCGCCGCTGCCTCCGGCTGCGACGGCAACCTCCACAGACTGGCTCAGAGAGCAGTCGCTGGCCGAGATCCGGCGGACAATCCGGGCTGGGAAATGGGACGAAGCAGCGGCGCTGCTGGACGGGTTTTCGCCCGCTGACCTCGACGATCCGCGGCTGTCGTCGCTGCGACAGGAGATTCAATCAGCTCGCGAGGCCGCCCGGTCCCAGCATCTGGCCCAGCTCAATGCGGCGCGGCAGGTCAGCGATCCCGACCGGGTGCTCGAGCTCCACCAGACTCTGATTCCCCTGCTCGACGCCGAAACCCGCGTCTCACTCGAGGCCGACCTCTCCCAATGGTTCCTGCGGTTGATTCACAACCGTTTGCGGACCGGCAAGATCCAGACCGACCTCGCCGTTCTGGCCGGCCGGATCGCTGACGCTTTCAGCCACACCGTGGCAGGAGCCAGCCTGCGCGCTTCGCTGCCCACCCTCCGCCGCAGCGCCGGGCTTTGCTCCCGTTGCGGCCAGCCCTACAACGGCCTTGCCAACCCGTGCCCGGCCTGCCTGGCCCAGGCACAACCCCCGGCAAGGCCGCCAGGGCCGCCCGCCACTTGATCCGTTATCGGGGGGCGTGAAAGGTGTCGGGAACACATTTCGGGCACATTGATGCAAAAATGAACCCTTTGGTCGGCGATCCGACTGTCGTCAGAGAACATCGATGAGCCAACGCGACCTCATCCAAGAGGAATTGGCTTCAGGAGTCGTGCAGCCGCTAGGGTTTCAAAATGTTGCATGAGTTGGCATGCAAGGGCGGGAGAACGGACGAGAACCCCCACTTCGATGTTTCTGAGTTGAGCGGCTTCCGTGAAATTCGCAGAAGAAATGAAAGCCTGCATTTCATCTATCACGATGCACTTCGCGTGCAGGCTGGCTCGGCGGTGAGGGTCGAGATCGACCGATCGGGGATCGTAGTAAAGCTCGGGGAATCGCCTGCCAGGCCAGTCTTTCTCCTTGAATCGAGCGGCAGAACGCCTCACCACCTCGGCCTCGCTACTCCCATCGCCATCGGGTCTCCGCACGTCGAGGAACATCCTGACATTCAGGTCAGGAATCTGCTCCATCCGGTCAGCCAACGCTCGGAAAACCATGTGTCCCTGGTAGACCGCGTAGCCGGCGAGCATCACAGATTTGTTGGCGGTATGAAATAACTCGCGGACTACGACGCCTGTATCGCGATTTGCGATTCCGCCCGTCTCAGGCCCCGTCCAAACAAGGTCGAACAGGTCTCTTGCAGAGCCATGTTCGGCTCGGTCGTGGATAATCAGGTCCGCGAGATCCGCTATCTGCGTCGGTGAATAGCCGTTGTCCGCCCGTTCTTGAAGTTCGGAAGCAATAGAATCAGCGAGGTCTTGTGAGATGAATCGGCGGAGCGCGAATGCGGTCAATGGAAGTCGGAGTCTTCCAGATCGAAGAGCTGCCGATAGCTGCTTGAGATCATCGGTGGTCAAGTGGCAGAGGGTCGAACTCATGAGAGCTGACTCGCGAAGAACTCCGCTCCGAGTTGGTCAACGGTAGACACGACCAAGGATCGATCAAGGAAGTCATTATGCTGCTCGCAGCACGTCTCGGGAATGAGCAGGCAACCGTGACATGCAGCACCGTGGAGGAACCGAGTCTCGTGGGCATTGTCCGGGATATGTTGAGCGCAAACCGGGTCGTTCGAGCAGAGTCGTGCAAGGTCGATGGCCGCTTTCAGGTGACGTGCGATTTGGCGACCGGCTTCCACTAGTCCCCCCATCGTACCCTCCGAGTCCGGCGATCCTGTGTAGAGGAGGATTCCGTAGCCGCCGCCACCCGGATAAATCCGTTCTCGGATAGAGCTGGACGGATAACCGCACTCAAGTGAAACTGCTGAGATCAGTAGATGCGAGAGTGAGTGCAAGAAGATATAAGGCAATTGTGGGAATAGCCGTTTCGACTGCTTGTGATCCGCCTTCCAGCAATCGAAGCCCGCATTAAGCTTTCGGCCTCGGCTCTGGACCTCGTTACGTGCCAACCACTTTTCGATTGCTTCACTGCGGATCTGGATGAAGACGCCCTCTCCACGGTTCTCGATTGCGGGTAGCCAGCTAAGCTCTCGCGCCAGGGGGGCCTGGACGACCCCCATTTCAAGTTCCCCTTGGACGTCAGGAGACGACGACTCGAATCGAGTGAAACCGACTTGGGCGGTGACCTCACGTAGCCGGTGGACGAGGACTACCCGCTCGACGATGTCCATCCAGGGCCATTTCTTGGAATCCTTCCACTGAGCGGTGGGCAAAGTGCGTGCAAAGAAACTGCCATCCGGCTTGTCGGATCCTATCTCTTCCCGGCTCGCGATGAGGGTTTCGAGTTCTGCTTGCTTGACCGACTTCTGCTCCCCGAGAGTGAAGCCATCCCCTCGGCGGCGTTTGATCTCCTCGTAGACCTCTTCATCGGTCAGGCCTTCCAAGGCCGCAGCAACCGGTGGCCTTCGCTTCCGGTCCTTCTCAAGTTCGTCGAGGTCCTGGATGTACTGGAGATGGTGCTCCCAAACCTGGTCCACGGCCTGTGAGACGGCCTCATCCCGGTCGGGTAGAGAGATGACGTTAATCTTCTGGGGGAAGTAGGCGTTGCTAGCCGATCGGACCAGCAACCGATTGGGAGCCCCGCACGATTCTTTGGTGTACGGGCCGAGCCATGGTCGCGATCCGTTGCAGTTTCCGAGCGGAGGATTCTCCCCCATCCGAGTCGCCTCGAAGAAGGGTCGTTCGACCTTGCACTCGCAGCGGATCACGATCTCCGCCAGGTCACCACTGGTTCCCCGTTCGTCCATCCAAAGAGCACGGTGTGCCAGTTTACAGTCTGACTGACCTTGATGGACGAAGGCGTACCAGTCGATGTCGTCGATGTGCCCCTTCCTGCAAGCCTGGACAAAGCGGACCGGCACGACTGGCTGAGACACTCGATCCTCATCGATGAATCGCCGCTTCGTGAGCGCCGATCGGTGGACCATGCGGCGGGCACGGGCCGTACGCCCCTTCTCGTACTCATAGGAGATGACGGTCTGTGTGATGAACCATTCCGGAAATTGCCAAGCTACGATTTTTGGTTTCCGTTTGGAGGCTGGGTCATCGTCGTCCGGGGGTGGTGCATGGAGCGCGAGGTCCGGAACCTTGATTCCCTGCTTCTCAAAGTAGTCCTTGAGGTTGTCCACGAGCCGGGGCTCCAGGATCTGCTCGCCTTTGTCCCAATATTCAAGCCCGGCAATGATGACGGACGACTTCGGCAGGTCGACCATCGAGCCGGGACCGAAAGTCGTGACCACCTGGCTCTGGCGAATTTGCCCATGTGGCTTAACAGCTTTCTTGGACCTGGGAGTCGTCATGAGGACTCCTCCGGAAGCTCGACATCGTCGTCGGGGCGATCGAGAGTGCGCATTTGGACGTTGACGCTGGGCTCGACATCTCGCATCGACCGATTCGCTCGGAACTTCCAGTGAACGCGTGGAAGACTTGCCAAGTCAGGGTCAAGAATCTCGCGAAGGAGCGGTTGGGCCGCACCGACTTCGGAGCGATTGTATTGCAGGGCGATCGCCTTTTGTTGGTAGTCGTGGGCGATCTGCTCCCAGGAATCGAGAAGGTCGTCCGCTCGCTGACGTACCCGAACCCGTAGAGCCTCCTTCGATTCAGGATCGTCCTGAACGTGAGCGGCGGCTTGGGATGCGCGCTCGGCCAGTGCATTTGCCACCCATTGGAGCGATTGCCTTCGCGTGAGAATCTCGCTCGCCCCCTTTGGCGGTGTCATACCCTCGCCCTTTTGTCGAGCCAGAGCAACGAGAGTGCCAGCCAAGCCCCGGTCGAGGGCGCGGGGTGAGAAAGGTGTCACGCTGGTCGCCTCCACCGATCGGTAGAACGCTTGGTGGAAGACCTCGAAGCGTTCGTAGTGGGAACGGTCGCGTGGACGGTGGACGTTGAGCAGGGTGACGACCAAGCCCGGCCGCTTCGGGTCGCGGCCGACGCGGCTGGTCGCCTGGATGTACTCAGCGCACGTCTTGGGCTGGCCGAGGACAACCATCAGTCCCAATCGAATGATGTCGAGTCCCATGGAGATCATGTTCGTGGCGATGGCGACGTCGACGTGCTCGTTCTCATGGAACCGGATCGCCAGCCGTCGCTTGGCGTCCGCGACCTTGTTCGTTGATTCCCGAGATGTCAGTTCGACGACTTCGAAGTCGATCGTCCGATTGGCGAAAGGCCCTTCGGATTGGTTGACACGTTTTCGGCGGCTGTACTCGGTCAAGCGAATCGTCACCTCATCCTCGACGATGCGGCGACTGCCTCCCAGTTCTCGCAAGCTGTTGAAGTAGCCCAGAAGGCTCATGTAAGGGTCGGCCGCGTTCTCGGGGTTCTTCTTCCCCCCATCGGCCTCGTATGCCTTCTGAGCAGCCCCCAGAAGTCCGAGGTATGTACGCAACATGACGACCTTCAGGCTTCGTCCCTGAGCGGCGATACCGAGGTAGAGCCTGGGATTGGTTTCCTCTCGCGTGTGGGTCTCGGCGAAGAAGGAAGAGCGCCGATTCGGGCCGGGTGGAGGAAAGACGTCAACGACTCGGCGATTGAACAGGGACAGGATCTGCTTCTCGGCCCTCCTGACGGTCGCAGTCGAGGCGATGATCTTGGGGCCGACCGCCTTGCCACCGACCTCTCGGGTACACAGCGCATCGAGAGCCGATTCGTATAATCCGACCATCGTCCCCATCGGCCCGGAGATCAGGTGGAGCTCGTCCTGGATGATGAGGTCCGGCGGTGGCAGCGGAGCTGCGAGTGGCCGCCCGATTCCGGTATCACAGGGGCCGTAGAAGCCGTTCTGATCGTGACGTTCGACACGACCGAAGAACGCCCCCACCTGTCCGGTCCAGGGCATGGCCGCGAACTTGTCGACAGTGGCGATCATGAAACAAGGCAATCGTCGATAGATTGGCTCATCGACGGCCTGGATCGGAAGCGGACGATTGCGGGTGAAATCGCAGTCTCGGTTGGCACACACAACCCGCAGCTCGTCCGGCTCATCGCTATTGAGCCTGCTGTTCCTCCAGAGCGAAAACGACGTCTTCTTGAATTTAGTCCCGCACCAGGGGCAATTCTCGAGAGGAATGGGCGATGGTCTTCGATCGTCGTTCTGAAACGAGATTGTTTTTAGCCACGCAGATTGAGGATCGTTGTCCCCCTTGCATCCCATCCTGTTGGGAGTGGCCGCTCGGCCGACCCATAGACCGATCTCGAAAGGCCAAGGGCCCAACTTCTCCGGGTCGTTGTACCGTTCGAGTTCCATCGCGCAGATGAGGGTCGCGGCACGGCCGAGCTGGTCGAGAGTCAGCAGTCGAAGCGTGTACCTCATGAGAACGCTGAGCCCGGCGGACTGGATGCCGGGGTTCTTCAGCCTCCGGTACACGAGCGTGAAGGCGGCCAAACCGAGGTAGGCTTCGGTCTTTCCACCGCCAGTCGGGAAGAAGAGGAGATCAACGACCTCCCGGTCTTGGTCGAGTGGATTGACGATGCCTGGTAGGTTCATCAGCAGGAAGGCGAGCTGGAACGGACGCCAGCGAGGTGACTCAACCTCCGCGGGTTTCTTGTTCTGAATGACCGCGAATCGCTGGCGGGCCGCGCGAGCCATGACCTTGTTGGCGATTCGGAACGCGTCGAGAACCTGAGGATCAGCGAGGAGCTTGATGCCATCCTCGATCCGTGTCGCCGCATGCTCGGCCCGATGGAGCAACTCGTCCGAGACTTCTCGCCGCGAGGCCTGGTCTGCCGGGACGAGAGACTTCTGGCTCTCGATCCAGTTGCGATACTGTTTCACGAAAGGTAGGAGTTGGTCGCGGGCTTAATCCGCGTTGCTCAAGACCGCCAATTGCTCGATCTCGAGGGTGACGCCGTGAATGTCGGAGGGGGCGACAAACTCCACTCCGGCGTCGGGAACCCAACACGTTTGGACGGTGTGGCACCCCCCATCAGGGCTGACTATCGCGTGCGTGGCAAGGTTGTGGCCGACGGCGTACTCGTAGACGTCACGATACTGGAGGTCGCCCATGCGCTCGTCCCACGCGCCCTCATCGCGACCGCAGACGTTCGGACGTGCGACGAGCGGTTGCGCGGACTCGACCTCAAGTTGGGCCTGGAAGGCGAAGCATGTGTCTCGGAGTTCATCGGACGCGGGACGGCGATGGTTCACGAGGAAAATCGAAACCGATCGGGTGCCTGGGGGCACCATGCCTTGTGCAATTCCGACAGCCTGGACCGGCCTGACGAGTACCGACAGCGCCAGAGCGAACCGGGAGTCACCGCTGTTCGGCACAGGGATCACTTTGGATGTAATAGATGCTGCCTTGACGTTGACGAGCACGACTTCCTCACGAGGTGTGCGCTTCCAGGTCACAGGGCCTCGGACGGGTTGCAGGATCAGTCCAGGGGGTTGGACAGCTTGCTCGACCGCAGTGACTTTCGTGGCGTCAGCGACGGATTCGTGGCTGTAGTCTCCCCAGCGAACAAGGACCTTGAACTGCTTCGTTTCCGGGGAGATGAGCAGGCTCAGCCCCATGGATGAAGGGAGCAGAGCCCGACGGGCGGCCGGTTTCTCCGGCTCCCGGGCGTCGTCGGTTCCCCCAGCTTCATCGGCCGCCCCATCCATTTCATCGTCGGCGGTCTCGTCGCCACGCTGGGACTCGCTCGCCTCGAGCGGGACCAGGAATCCGGTGAGGTACCAACGTGACGGCGCTTGACTGAGGATCTCCGCTTCGAGGTCCGAGCCGTTCTCGGGGCCTACCAGGTCCAGTCGCAAGGCTTCGACAAGTTCGCTTCGGACATCGACGGGCTTCATCGCCACGTTCCTCCGAGCCAAAGGTCTTGAGCCAGATGTTCATCACTCAGTGAGATCGTCGAGAGAGAAGGGACGCGGTTCTCCCTTGCGAACTTCCACACACACGACGCGAGCCACGTAAGACCGTTTGGGTGGGACGGACCGATAGCCGACCTCGCCCTGGAAGGTCTCCAGATCGTCCGATAAGCGAATCGATTCGGCGGACCGACGATGCCTCCACAGGTTGCCTAGCTGCCTCTGGATCTCGAGGCCCTCGGGTCCCTCGGCCGGGGAAAGATCGCGCCATGGGTCATGGCTGGGCCACGAAAACGGCGACATTCCCGAGTCGGTTTGAATCACACTCATTGGATCAACTCCCGTGCTCGATCGGTGATGCACGCCTCGAACAGTAGGTTTTTGCGGATGTGCAAATCTTCAAAAAGTTTCCGCATGGGATGTCGAATCGATAGTGGCTAGACTCACTCATTATCGCAACTCTAGCCGATTTCGATGAAACTCACCACGCGTTTCCTCGGTTTGATCGCAACCTCGATCAGGTCCATGCGGGTGATGTAGCCCATGAGCGCCTCGCTATCCAGATTCCGGGACAATCGCCACCATTCATTGGGGCAAAGTCGATCATTTCTCATCGGACAGCCGAGGCATGATCCAACCGCTTGAATCGGGCATTCGTCTGGGACAACCGGCTTCCGTCAATCGATCCCTTTTCGTAGAATCAACTTACGCGAAGCTAATCCGTTGGCGGCGCGTCCAGGACTTCCTGGACCCCTGACAATTCCTCTACCGGGGAGCGGCGAAGCATATCTGACGGGAGGATGAACAAAAACACCTCGAAGAGTGAGGGACGGGTCCATGCCAGCCCGATCGAGTTCGCCCGAAGTTGAGCGAATCGCCAGCGATGTAGAGACGGGAAGGCAACAGCTACTGGTGATCCTGTTCATCCCGAGTCATGATCGAGACGAGAAGGAGCTGAAGACGCGGGACCTTTGGGCGGATGCCGCCCTCAATCTCTTCGCAGACCTGTTCGGAGGAGCGACTGCCTTTGACACGTATGCGGGGATCTATCGGGACAAATCGCGGGGTAAGGATTTGAAGGATAAGCCCATACTCGTGGAAGCTTACACCGAAATCGAGAGAGTGAGAAATCTTGACGTCCTAAATAATCTCGTTTCCTTCATGAAAAGGATGGGCAAAGAGGCAAAGCAAGCGGCGGTCGCTGTCGTCATCAACAACGTTTTCCACGGGATCACCAACTTTTGACCTCGGGCACTCGACCCGGAGGCGACAATGGAAGATCTGAATCAGTTCGCGATCAGCAAGATCCTGGGCAGTAAGATCAAGCGGGTCGAGTCCCTAGGCTTCGGCGGCTTCTCTGAGCTGTCCACCACGGAGGTGATTCAGAAAGCTTTGCGCGGAGAACGGCGAACCGTCCAGTCGCCGGAGTTCGACTACGAACAGGACGCCGTCGTGGTTCAGGCTTTCGAGGATGTCCGTGACGGGGCACCGACCGATGAGTTGCTGTGGAACAAGGAGCTTGCCCAGTCCCTTGCCGGGAGGTGTCGGGAACTCGGCTTGGATGCACCGAACTCCTACCTCATTCGTAGGCTCATCAACGTGCGGAAGAACTCCCCTCGGTATCGCAAGCATGGCATCGTGATCAGCTCAACCACCAAAAAGGTGGTTCACCCCAGCATCGTGGGCGAATTCGCTCATGTCATCGAGTTCGCGTTGGTGAAGCTCCGCTATCGCTACGGTTCCTCCATAGATGATATTTTGATGGATGAGTCTCTCGGTGACAGCTTCGAGGAGTTGGCTCATCAAATCGCCCCCTCCGCCTCCAGCCGGGATTTGCGGCTTGGGGCCCTGTACATTCGCAAGAATCGGGCGTTTGAGAAGGACGATCGAGAGAAGCTAAACACCCTCGATATCGCGATGTTGGAGGGAGCATGGAAAGGAGCCGTGAGCCTGTCGAAAGTGAGATCCGACGATGTACCGGCATCTCCCGGTCTGATCGAACTTAAGGAGGACGACCGTTACCTCTACATCTCGCACAATAAGAATATCCAATCGGCGGTGTGTCAGTTGGGTACCGGGGACGCCTTCCGGTTAATGGCGAGCAGTTTCTGGAAGCCAAAACTGGAGACGATCACCCTTTGTTTCGCGGCGGGTCGAAAAGTGGCCGGTGTTTCCATCGAGACGTGGGAGCGCAAGCTGATCCACGATCTGAATCCGGTCTTCAATTGGCCGATGCCACAAAACGCCGCATGAACGAATGTCGCTCAGAAATTGCACCAGAGCACTTCGGTCATGCGTCGCTTCGTTTCTCCGCCGGCCGCGTTATTCGGCAATTCAAACGTATGTCTAGTCCACTTCCCGAGCGCGGATTCATAGAGAGCTGAGGGATAACCCGAGAGCATGACCTTGCCCTTGCATTCGAGCAGGGTCGCGAGGAGTTTTCGATGTTCTTCCTCGCTCATTTCATGCGAATAAGCGTTTGTTGCCGTTCTCGTTTCGTGGAGGTAGGGTGGGTCGCAGTAAAAAAGGGTCCCGGGTGTGTCTTCACGTTTGATCAGCTCGAGCGCGGGCATCCTCTCGATCAAGACTCGGCACAGCCGGAGATGAACCTCAGGCAGACCTTCAATCGCTGACAACCACTCGGACACATTGCCGTTCATTCGTCGACGCGTCCGGTTCCGCGTGACCGATGTGAAGCCATTCATCAAGCCGGATCGGCTTTGCCGGCAATCAACGAAGAACGCGACAGCATCGGAAACCGAATCATTCCCATAGGAGTGGCTGTGAGCCTCCTCCCATTCCTGCCTCGCCATGGGTATGGACTCCACCCTGCGACGGAATGTCCCGAAGGTGTCTGGATCTTGGAGAACGCGCCAGAAGTTGATCAAACGCCCGTTGATGTCGTTGACGACTTCGGAAACGCCCTTGTGGGGAAAGAGCCACAAGGCGGGATCCTCAGGGTTGCGGGCCAAGAGCACCGCTCCTCCACCAAAAAACGGTTCGACGTAATGCAAATGAGGCGGCATCAAGCTCACGATTCTCGAAGCCAAATAGTATTTGCCACCGTGCCATTTCAAGGGTAAGTTCATCCCGGTCCTCCCTGTTATTGTTGTCAGTTCGTGCCTTATTACGGTGAATCACCCGGGTCGCGACTAGCCTGGATCCCCATGCAGAAAAAAAAGCCTAACAATTCCCCTGACTTTCTGCCTTATTTCGGCTATAATTGCGTATCCATCGTAGTTTTGTTGGTTTATCAATACACCGTATTCCACGCTGTTAGAAGTCCTATCCATCTTCACTGATCCTTTCGTTTATCCCCATTTTCCCTTGTTTTTTCGCGATTCGCCATTTCGGCCTTTACAAGACTACCCCAAAATGACATTGGGGGAGCATGTTTACCAGTAAAGCAAAAAAACTAACGGACCTTTCCAAGGTCTTCCTCGAACCCACCAACGCCACCCACCGCCAGTACGAGGCCCTCCGCGCCTTCTTCGTTGAGGGTACCCCCAGT
>Ga0310038_10002517_pt1 | contig 13409 bp, 16 predicted proteins | sample Sb_taG_6_FD_200461 | JGI IMG/M metagenome (GOLD analysis project Ga0310038, IMG submission 200461) | Peat soil microbial communities from Weissenstadt, Germany - Sb_50d_4_PS metaG (v2) (version 2) | ecosystem: Environmental > Terrestrial > Soil > Wetlands > Peat | place: Germany: Weissenstadt... | reverse complement strand
TGCGCGGTGACGATCGCGTCACGGGCGGTGTAACAGCCGGCGGTGTTCGGGAGCACCTCGACGCCGGCCCGGTCGAGCACGTCGAGGATCGAGCCCGCGTGATTCGGACCCCGCCCACCCCCGAGGCGGCGTAGCGCCACCGTGCACAGCTCGGCGCCGGACGCGTCGAGCGCCGCGGCCAGGACCTCGTGGTTGGTGAAGCCGCCGGTGCCGAGAATCAGGCGCGAGCGAAGCTCCCGGCCGGCGATCGTGAAGGGCCTCACCCCGCTCATCCGCCCTGCACCGCCACGACCACTTCGACCTTGGCGCCATCGCGCAACTCGACGTTCGGCCACTGCGCACGCGGCACGACCTCCCCCTCGACCGCGACCGCGACTCCGCGTCCCTCGGGCGCGCCCGGGAACGACTCGATCACGTTCGCCACGGTGGTGCCGGCCGGCAGCTCACGGCGATCACCGTTGATCGTCACCGACAGGCTCATGAGCCGACCCCCGCCGGCGCCGCCACGCCGGCAAACCGCGTCGGCGAGAACTCCTCAGGGACCGCTTCACCGGCGAGCGCCCCGACCACGAGCTCCGCCGTGATCGGCGTGAGCAGGATCCCGTGGCGGTGGTGACCGACCGCCCAGTGCAACCCGGGGATCGAGCCCGGGCCGATCGCCGGCGCGTTGTCGGGAGTGGTCGGCCGCAGCCCCGCCGACAGCTCGTCGATCACCAGCTCGGTGACCGATGGCAGCAGCTCGAAGGCGTTGCGCAGGAGCTCGAACGCGCCGCCCGCGGTCACGGTCGTGTCGAAGCCACGCTCCTCCATCGTCGCCCCGAGCACGTAGCGACCGTCGCCGCGCGGCACCAGGTAGCCGCCGGTCATGCGGAGCACTCGCGTAAGCAGTCCCGGGCCGGCGGGATCGTGCAGGCGGAGGATCTGGCCCTTGACCGGGTGGATCGGGACGCGCGCCTGCGCCGGCAGGCCGCGCACGGCCTCCGTCCACGCGCCGGCGGCGACGACCACGTGCTCGGCGTAGACCTGCTCGCCGCCGGCCAGGCGCACGCCGGTGACGCGTCCGCCCGACACTCCGATCTCCTCGACGGCCGCGCCGCAGCGTAGGGTGCCGCCGGCCGCGGTCACCGCCCGAGCGAGGGCCGCGGTCAGCTTGCGCGGGTCGATCGCGTGGTCGTCGGGAACCTCGAGCGCGAGACGCAGCGCCGGCGCCAGCGCCGGCTCAAGCCGGCGCGCCTCGCTCGAGCGGAGCCTGTGGACGGCGAGCCCGAGCGACTCCCTCAGCTCGAGCTCGCGCCCGAGCGCCTCCGCCTCGTCGCCGTCTCGCGCGGCGAGCAGCGTCCCGCAGCGCAGGTAGCCGGGATCCATGCCGGAGGCGTCGCTCAGATCGTCGACGAACTCCGGATACGCGTCGACGCTCGCGAGCCCGAGCCGCATCAGCGGCAGCTCGGTCGCAATCGTCTCGGAGATCGGCGCGAGCATGCCGGCAGCGACCGCTGACGTGCCTGCCCCGGGTGCGTCGGCGCGCTCGAGCACCGTGACGCGCAGGCCGCGCTGCGCGGCGCGCCACGCGACGGCAAGGCCCACGGCACCGGCGCCTACAACGACGACATCGGATGAGCTTGAGCGATTCGGCAACGTGTGCGGCTCCCTGCGCCGGCATTATCCGGTTCAGGTTCAGACGGTCGGCGGGCCCACGCCCGCCCTCTCAGCCCAGTGGTAGGGCTCCCGTTTGGTCAATCCTAGCGCGGGGGTGTGGCGCGGCTAGCTCGCCACCGTGCGCGCGCTGCGGGCCCGTCCGAGCCCCCAGCTCACGATCCGCTCCGGGTGGATCCGGATCAGCGCCGTCGGCAGCGCGATCGCCTCCCCTCGTCCGCGGACCTCGACCCCCCGCGGGCGCCATGGGTCGACGCTCTCCAGATCGTCGATCACGATCGCGGCGCGCCCGCTGCGGGCGACGTCGCGGAACTTCTTGGACCGCTCGAGATCGATCCCGGAGATGTCGATCGTTTCGCGCGCCGCGTTGTAGATCCATCCGACCGGCACCACGTGGGGCGTGCCGTCCGCTCCGACCGTCGCGAGACGGCCCAGTTGCCGCCCTCCTGTCAGGTACTTCAGCTCGGCTTCGTTGAACACACTCATCTCTCGGCATGATGAGCGTGCGTGCCTTCGCAGCCAATCGACAATTGGTCCTAAGACCGGGCGCCGGGGACGACGCCCCGTGCGCACCAGGCGCGGGCCTCCAGCGTGAACGGCCCGTCGGGGAGAACCACCCGGCACGCCTCGCGCACGACCGACTGCCGGTCGTCCGACAGCGAGCGCAGATACTGCCCCGCCGGCCCGACCGCGAACGTGAACGGCTTCCAGAAGTCGTCGAAGCCCGCGTAGTTCGCTTGGGCGGTGATCGCCGAATCGATCACATCCCTCAGGCCGGCGTGTCTGAACCTCTGCCCGATGTCGCCGGCGGCGGTGCCGGCCATCGGCCGCTCGCCCTGGGCGTCTGGATCGACCTCTCGGACCGCGGCCCAGAAGATCCGCAGCATCGTCATCCCACCCCCCGCGATGTCCCACATGCAGGCAGCGACTACGCCGCCCGGCCGCGTCACGCGCCTCATCTCCCGCACGCCCTGCTCGGGGTCGCGCATGAAGCCGATCACGAGCGAGGACAGCGTCGCGTCGAACTCTCCGTCAGCCCACGGCAGCTCCTCGGCGACGCCCTCGCGGACGTCGGCACCCGGGTTGCGGTCGCGACAGGCGGTCGCGAACTGCGGTGCCGGGTCGATCGCCGCGACATTCTCGGCGCCCACCCGCGCCACCAGCTCGCTCGTCAGGCCGCCTGGCCCACAGCCGACGTCGACGACCCGCATCCCGGAGCTGACGCCGGCCGTGTCGGCGAGTGCGACCGCGAGCGTCGGCGCGTACCGCCCCATGAAGCGATCGTAGTGCTCAGCCGGCGCCGCGAACTGCATCGCGCTAATGACGGGTCTCGGCTCCCACCCGCGCGCCTGGGGCGAGGCCGACCTGGTGCAGGAAACCGAGGTCGTCACGCGTGGCCCAATGTTCTGCGATAAGCCCATCGTCGATGCGGAACCAATGTGACTGGCTCTGGGCGAACGGCTTGCCGGTCGCAGGCAATTCCCGCATCGGGCCGGTGTGCACGCCGTGCATGAGCGTTCGAACGGCCACCAGATCTCGCTCGGCGATGAGCTCCACGACCTCGTAGCGAAGCTCCGAGAACGCCCGGTTCAACATCTCGATCGCGGCCCCGAAGCCTTCCGGCCCCCGGAGGTCCGCGGCCGGGCCGACCGCCTCCCAATTCCGGAAATCGGCGTGCACGAGCTCGGTCAGATCCTCGGATCCGGGCTGCTCGATGGCGCGGAAACTGCGCCTGACCAGTTCTCGGCTGTCGACTGCTTGTGCTGTGGTGGTCATCTACGGATGCCCCCCTCTGTGGTGGTTGGTCGCGCCCGGCGATCGCGTGTACCCCAACAGCGGGCAATGGGGGAAGGACCTCATCTCTCCTGCCACACTTCGAATTCGTGACAGATCGCCACGAACGCCTGAGCTCGGCGCACCTGTATCTGGTTTGCGACGACCGGCCGGACGAGTTCCTCGCCGGCGCCCTCGCCGGGGGCGTGGACCTCGTCCAGCTGCGGATGAAGGACGCCTCCGACGAGGAGATCGTGGCCGCGGGGCGCCGGTTCGCCGCCGCCGCGGCCGACCACGGCGCGCTGTTCATCCTCAACGACCGACCCGACCTGGTCGCCGCCACCGGCGCCGACGGCGTCCACGTCGGCCAGGACGACGCCTCGGTCGCCGACGCGCGAGCGACCGTCGGACCCGAGCGCATCGTCGGGCTGTCGACCCACAGTCCCTCGCAGGTCGATGCCGCCTCCGGCGTGGGGGTCGACTACATCGGCGTCGGTCCCGTCCACGAGACGCCGACGAAGCCGGGACGGCCGGCGGTCGGGCTCGAACTGGTCCGCTACGCCGCGGCGCACACGACGGTCCCGTTCTTCGCGATCGGCGGCATTTCGCCGGCGAACGTGCGCGCGGTGCGCGAGGCGGGAGCCTCGCGGATCGCGGTCGTCCGGGCGCTGACCGGGGCGCGCGACGTGCAGCACGCCGCCCGGGGCTTACGCGCGGCGATCACCGGCGAGGTGCAAGTTGGCGCAGCGCAGTAGCCGCAAGCGCGGACGGCGCCGGCAACCCGCGACCGCGCCCGTCGCGACCGCGCCGAGGCCGCGGCAGGACGAGCCGGCGAACGCGCCCGCGCCGGCCGCCGCGCCACCGGGCCGGTCCGAGGCGCGTAACGCAGCCGTCAGGGCCACGCTGACGCCGCTCGAGCCCGGCGAGCGGCCCTGGTCGCTCAAGATCGCGGTCCTGATCGCCGCGCTGATCGGCGCCGGCGACCTGATGACGGTGCTCGTCGCCGGCGAGTTCAAGGTCGGCGGCGCGCGCGCCGGCGCCGGCGGAGTGATCCTGTTCTCCGTGCTGATGCTGGTGTGCGCGGTCGGGATGTGGCAGAAGCGCTACTGGGCCGTGCTCGGCTTCCAGGCGATCCTGGCCTTCGTGATCCTGTTCTTCTCGCTGCTGGGGCTGCGCGCGGCCAACCTGCTGGCGGTCGCGGCCTCGGTCCTCGTCGTCGGTGGCGGCGGCTGGCTGTTCTACAAGCTCGTCCGGGTCCTCAGCCGGATCCAGATGCCGAAATACCCGGGCCGTTAGCTGATTGATTCCACTAGCTGGAGCGGGTGGCGAGGGTTCGGGCGGGGCGGGGAGATCCATCACGGCGGCCGACGTCATCGCGCCGGCGGGCGCGACCGCGGCGGGGTCATAACCCCGCACTCGAGGGAGCGCGGCCGTCGAGATCGCGCAAACGACTCGTATAGGTGCCCGAATCCGCATTCGGCGCCAGCGGACTGCCGAGTGCGCCCTTATCACCCTCCCAACCATACGGCCGGTGCCGCACCCGCTCGCGCCACCGCCATTCGCCACCGCCTCGCGCGCCCAGCGCCACCGCCGCTCTCTGGCGCCCTTCTATAGTCTCCGGCCGCGATGCCAGAGTCCTCTTATGACTGCGTTGTGATCGGCTCCGGACCCGGCGGCTACGTCGCCGCGATCCGGGCTGCTCAGCTTGGCATGAAGACCGCGGTGATCGAGAGGGACGAGGTCGGCGGGCGGTGCCTGAATTACGCCTGCATCCCCGCCAAGGCCGTGCTGCGCGTCGCCGACGTCCTGTCGGAGATCCGCGAGGCCGACGAGTTCGGGATCAAGGTCTCGGAGCCCGAGGTCGACTTCGCCGGGGTCAGCGCGCGCCGCCAGAAGGTGATCAAGACCCTGACCGGTGGCGTCGCGGGCCTGTTCAAGAAGAACGGGATCGAGTTGATCGAGGGCGAGGGCGCCCTTGCCGGCGCCGGCGCGGTCACCGTCGGAGGCAGCCGGATCACCGCCAAGACGATCATCCTCGCCACCGGATCGGTGAAGAAGCCGATTCCGGGAACGCAATTCGGAGGGCGGATCATCGGCACCGAGGAGGCGTGGGCGTTGGAAGAGCTGCCGAAGACGCTCGCGGTGGTGGGCGCCGGCGCATCCGGCGCCGAGATCGCCTCGGCCTATGCCCGACTGGGGACGGAAACCCTTCTCTACGAGGCGCTCGACCGGGTGCTCCCCACCGAGGACGCCGATATCTCCAAGGTCGTCGAGCGTGGCCTGAAGCGCCAGGGCATTCAGGTCCACACGGGCACGTTCGTCGAGAACATCGAGACCACGGAATCGACGTGCAAGTTCACCCACGCCGGCGAGCCACGCGAGGTCGAGTGGCTCGTGATCGCCGCCGGCCGCGCGCCCGACATCCAAGCTCTCGGCCTCGACAAGGCCGGCGTGAAGCTCGACGACGCCGGGCTGATCGAGGTCGACGGGGCGATGCGCACGAGCGCGCAGGGCGTCTACGCGATCGGCGACCTCGTCCACGGGCCGGCGCTCGCCCACAAGGCTTCCGACGAGGGCGTGATCGCGGTCGAGGACGCGGCTGGGCTCGAGACTCACCCGATCGAGTACGTCGACATCCCCCGCGCGACGTTCTGCACCCCGAACGTCGGCAGCTTCGGGCTCACCGAGGCCCAAGCCCGCGACCAGGGCTACGACGTCGTCGTGGGCAAGATCCAATACGGCGCGGTCGGGGCGGGCACCGTCTACGGAGACCGCACCGGCATGGTCAAAGTGGTCGGTGAGAAGAAGTACGGCGAGCTGCTCGGCGGGCATATCGTCGGCACCAAGGCCACCGAGCTGATCCAGGAACTCGTCAACGTGCGTGCCCTCGAGGGCGGCTATCCGGAGGTCGCCCGGATCATCCACGGCCATCCGACGCTGTCGGAAGCGGTCATGGAAGCCGGCCGCGCTGCCGACGGGTGGCTGATCCACGGATAGTGGACCCCCAGCCAGTCTTCTACTACGACCTCGGCAGCCCGCAGTGCTACATAGTCGGCGAGACGATCATGTCGACATTGCCGGTGGTGCCGGAATGGGAGCCGGTTCTCGCCTCGCAGATAACCGGCTCCGAGCAACAAGCAGATCCTGACCGCGAAGAGGTCGAGCGGCTGGCGGCGGCGCTCGGCCTGCAGGCGCTCCGCTGGCCGAGAAACTGGCCCCCCGACACGACGACCGCGATGCTCGCGGCCACCTACGCCAAGAAGGTCGGCCGCGGCGTCGCGTTCTCGCTGGCGGCGTTCCGCCAGGAATTCGCCGGTGGTCGCGACATCGGCGACGAGAACACGGTCCTGATCGCGGGCGCCGCGTGCGAGATGCACCCGGTGGCGCTCACGAAGGGCATCGAGCTGCGATCGACCGCACAGGCACTCCAAATCGCCGGCGAGCGAGCCGTCAATGCCGGTGTTCGGTCCCTGCCGGCGATCCAGATGGGCGACCGCACATACGAAGGTCCCGAGGCGTTGGCTCTGGCGGGCGCGCGATGAGAGCCAACCGCCTCTACCACCTGATCGTCTCGCGCGAGGGTCGCGAGCCGGCGTTCCTGTCCGACCCCAACCGCACCGACCGGATCGAGGTAGTGTCGGTCGACGACGGCGAGGTGATCCTGTACTGGGACGTCGATCCCAAGCAGGCCTCGCGGCTGGTCAAGCTCCTGCGCGCCGACCTCGCGAGCCTCGACGCCGAGGAGTTCTTCGACAAGTGGCTCGACGCGGACGCTGAGGACGACTGAAACGCGATGTCCCCGCGCGAAGCCGCTGAGTTAGCGCGCCAGCTCCGGTCGGCGATCGGCGACGAGCGCGTGCTGGCCGCGGTCGCGAGCATTCCGCGAGAGCGGTTCGTGCCCGCCGACCTGCAGGACCGCGCGTACGCGAACATCGCGCTTCCGATCGGCAGCGGCCAGACGATCTCCCAACCGTTCGTCGTCGCGCGGATGCTCGAGGCGCTCCGGCTCGAGCCGACCGACCGCGTGCTCGACGTCGGGACCGGCTCCGGCTATCACGCCGCGCTCCTGTCGTTGCTCGCCGACCGCGTCTGGACGATCGAGCGCCACCGCACGCTGAGCGCCGACGCCGAGCAGGCGATCCGCCACCTCGGTATCGACAACGTCACGTTCGTGGTGGGCGACGGGTGGGACGGCCTGCCGAGCGAAGCCCCGTTCGACGCGATCAACGTGGCGGCGGCGACCGGCGACGCGGAGCCGTATGCGCTCGAGCGCCAACTTGCCGACGGGGGCCGCCTGGTCGCCCCGGTCGGATCGGCCAGCCAGCATCTGATGCTGACCCGCCGAAGCGGCGACCGGCTAATCCGCCGGCAGCTCGAGGCGGTCCAGTTCGTCCCACTCGTCCACGGCACCACCGAGTAGACGACCGCGCATCACCTCGATCGCCACCGGGCTCGAGTCGACGAGCACGAACCGCCGGCCGAGCGTCCGGCACACCGCGCCGAGCGTCCCGGACCCCGCGAACGGATCGAGGCACCACCCGCCCGGTCGCGACGACGCCGCCACGATCCGCCGCAGCACGCCCTCGGGTTTCTGGGTCGGGTAGCCGGTCTTCTCGCGGCCGTTGGTCGGGACGATCGTGTGAAACCAGACGTCGGTCGGCCGCTTTCCGCGCGCTGCCTTCTCGGCGCTCACCAGACCGGGCGCCATGTACGGCTCGCGCTCGACCGCGTCCGCGTCGAACCAATGCGCCCCCGGCGTCCTCACGTACACGAGGATCGTGTCGTGCTTGGCCGGCCAGCGGCGCCGAGGCTTGGCGCCGTAGTCGTAGCTCCAGATCAGCTCGTTGAGGAACGCGTCGCGGCCGAACACCTCGTCGAGCAGCAGCTTGCAGTAGTGCGCCTCGCGGTAGTCGATGTGGAAGTAGAGCGTCCCGTGTGGAGCGAGCAGCGCCCGGGCTCGCCTGAGCCGGGGCTCCAAGAAACCCATGTAATCCCCGAACGCGTCGTCGTACCCCAGCGTCCGCAGCAGCGTCGAGCGGTAACGCCGGCCCCCGAACCCGACCCGGTCTCCATTAACATCCGCGACGACCGCCAGAGAATGCCGGGCCTGGGCGCGGCCGGTGTTAAACGGCGGGTCCATGTAGATCAGATCGAACGTGCCGTCTGGCAGCTTCGCGAGCGCGGTCGCGTTCTCGCCGGCCACCACGATGTCCTCGTCGAGCACGATCGGGTCCGCGGCGGTCTGAAATCGCACGTCGGGGACGGTATCGACGGGAACGGCCGATCCCCCCAGATGGGCGCTCTTACGTCCACCTGACGTGACAAAACGCTACGATCGCTGTTCGGTGTTAACCAAGCACTACCACGCGCTGCGCAATTCTCCGCTCGGCGTGAGATTGGCCAACTCCCCGATTGGCCGCCGGATCACCCAGTCGCCGCTCAGCGCGCGGGTCACGCGTTACACGCTGGGCTCGATGGTGGCGGCCGGGACAAGCGCGATCGTATTCGCGATGCTGTACGTGATGGGCGCCGGCACGACCGCGTGCTCGGTGGTCGCGTTCGTCGCCGGCGCGATCCCCAACTGGATCCTCAACCGCCGGTGGGCGTGGAGGGTCGAGGGTCGCGTCGCGTTCGGGCGCGAGATCGTCGCCTACGTGCTGGTGTCGGCCGCGACGCTGTTCATCACGGCCGAGGCGACCGGCTGGACCCAGAGTCACGTGCAGAACATCCCCGCGCACCACGGGATCCGGGTCCTGCTCGTGACCGCGTCCTACCTCGCGGTGTTCGCGATCCTGTTCGCCGCGCGGTTCGCGGTCTACGAGGTCTGGATCTTCTCGGGCCGCAGCCGCGTCCGCGCCGCCGTGCGGTCGCGCATCCAGGTGCGCAGCGCCGCCCGCGCGAACCGCGCGCCGTAGCCGAAGTTCCCGCCCTTCTTGGTGGCGGTCGCGTGCACGCCGCGGTCGCGCATCGTGGTCGGCACCTCGGCGAGCCGGTAACCGTGCAGCGCCGCGCTGATCATCAGCTCGGACGCCTGGTACTGGGGCTGCTCGAGCACCACGTCCGCGGTCACCTCGGAGCGCATCGCGCGGATCCCGCACGCCGGGTCGGTGATCCGGTGTCGGACCAGCACGCTGATCAGGGCGCCGAACACGAGCACGCCCAGGTGACGCACGCGGTCGGTCGTCATCTCGGCGCCGAGTCGCCGGGAGCCCGAGACGAAGTCGGCCTTGTTCGCGAGGATCGGCTCGACCACGCGGCCCAGCTCTTCGGGCTCGTACTGGCCGTCGGCGTCGATCGTCGCGACCACCTTCGCGCCGCGGGCCCGGGCCAGCCAGTAGCCGAGCTTGAGCGCCGCGCCCTGGCCGCGGTTGACGGGCACGTCGCATACCAGTGCGCCGGCGCCCGCCGCCTTGGAGGCCGTCGCATCGCGCGCGCCGTCGACGACCACGATCACCTCGAGCTTCATCCCCGCGGCCTCGCGCGGGATCTCCTCGATCACGCCGGCGACCGTCGGCTCCTCGTTGTAGGCCGGGATCACGATCGCCAGCGGCGCGCCCAGCCCGGGCAGATGTGTCGCGAGGAACGCCATCGCGGGGCCGCGCTCCTCCGGCGCCAGGCGCTCGAGCTCGGTGTCGACCGAGAAGGTTTCCCGCTCTGCGTCCCCGGAACGCACGGCGTCGGACCCGGGAACGGTGGTCACCGGCCGCCTCCGACGCTCACCGGTGCCGCCGGAGCGCCCGCGGCGATTGCCTCGACGTCCGCCACCGACCACTCCTTCCACACGCCGCGCAAGCCCGACTCGAAGTCGAACTGCGGCGACCAGCCGGCAGCGCGAGCGCGGCTCGGATCGACGATCACCGCCGGCATCTCACCCGGCCGCGCCGGGCCGTGCTCGACGGCCAGCTCGGCTCCGGTCACCTGGCGGACCGCCTCGACAACCTCGAGCACCGACAGCGAGGTCCCGGACCCGATGACGATCGGGCCCTTCCACTCCTCGTGGTCGAGCCCGAGCCGGACGGCGGCGATCACGTCGCTCACATGGACATAGTCGCGCACCTGGCGGCCGTCACCGTAGATCTCGAATGTCCGCTCGAGCCGGATCGCGCGCATCAGCCTGGCCACGATGCTGTCCTTGGCCTGCATCCCGGGCCCGTACACGTTCGTCAGCCTCAGGCAAGCGCACCGCAGCCCGTACGACGCGGTGTAGGCGGACATCAGCATCTCGGCGGCTGCCTTGGTGGCTCCGTACGGCGTCAGCGGCTTGAGCGTCGCGGCCTCGGTGATCGCGGGCGCCTCCATCGGCCCGGCGACGGCGTTGGTCGACGCGAACACCAGCGACCGCGCACCCGCAGCCCGCGCCGCCTCGAGCAGCGCATGCGTGCCCGCGACGTTGGTGGTGAACGTCAGATCGGGCTGCTCGAGCGAGCGCAACACCGATGTCACGGCCGCGAGATGAACGACCGAGTCGATCCCACCGGCAAACGCGGACTCGAGCGCGTCGAGATCGGCGATGTCCCCGACGACGGTGTCGACGTCCGGATCCGGGTGCGGCTTCAGGTCGACGACGCGGACGTGCGCGCCGGCGCGCGAGAGCTCGGCCACGGCATGGCGTCCGATGAAGCCCGACCCGCCGGTGACCAGAATCCGGCGTCCGCTCAGGACCTCGCCCGACCCGCCCTCGGTGGTGGTCACGTCTGGGCCAGCGCGCTGGAGGTCTGGGGCAGCTCGCTGGTGGTGGCGCGCCAGCTCACCGTCGGCATGATCGCGGCGAGGTCGACGCGGTCCTTGTGGCGCTCGACGACCTCGAACAGGTGGTCGATCAGCGCCATCGACAGCAGCGTCGGCTTCAGCCCAAGGTCCACGAGCGCCGTGTGCTTGGCGTTGTAGTAGTGATCCTCGGCCTCGACTCGCGGATTTGCGACCTGCTCGATCGTGGCCTCACCCGGGAACTCCTCGGCGATCGTCTCGGCGATCTGACGAACCGAGAGGTGCTCGGTGAACTGGTTGAAGACGCGGAACTCGCCTCGGTCCGCCGGGTTCTCCGAGGCGAGGCGAATACATTCGACTGTGTCGACGATGTTGATCAGGCCGCGGGTCTGCGAGCCGTTGCCGTACACGGTCAGCGGATGCCCGAGCACCGCCTGGATCACCATCCGGTTCAGCACGGTGCCGAACACGCCGTCGTAGTCGAAACGGGTCGCGAGCCGCGGATCGAGCTTGGTCTGCTCGGTGTCCGCGCCGTACACGACGCCCTGGTTCAGATCGGTGGCGCGGAGCCCCCAGATGCGACACCCGAACTCGATGTTGTGGCTGTCGTGCACCTTCGAGAGGTGGTAGAAGGAGCCCGGCCGCTTCGGGTACAGCACGCGGTCCTTGCGGCCGTTGTGCTCGACCTCGAGCCAGCCCTCCTCGATGTCGATGTTGGGCGTCCCGTACTCGCCCATCGTCCCGAGCTTGACCAGGTGGATATCGCGATCGATGTCGGCGATCGCGTACATCACGTTCAGGTTGCCGACGATGTTGTTGGTCTGCGTGTAGACGCAGTGGGCCTGGTCGATCATCGAGTACGGCGCGGCGCGCTGCTCGCCGAAGTGGACGATCGTGTCGGGCCTGAAGTCGCCGACCATCTCGTGGACGAACGTGGCGTCACACAGATCCCCGACGTAGCTCTTGATCGTCTTGCCGCCCACCTCGGCCCAGGCCGCGACGCGCTCCTCGAGCGTGCAGATCGGGACCAGGCTCTCGACGCCCATCTCCTCGTCGTAGTCGCGACGCGCGAAGTTATCGTTGACTGCGACGTCGTGGCCGAGGGCGGACAGGTGAAGGGCGGTCGGCCACCCGAGGTATCCGTCACCGCCAAGAACCAAGATTCGCATGTAGCAGCTCCAATGCCTGGCGTTCGACTGGGGGGATTTTGCGCGCTCTTGTCCCTGCTAGACGGCGCGGCAATAGGCCAAGTTCCAGGCACGACATGGCCCGCGAGCGCAGGAGGATAGCCGACGAGCCCTACGCGAGACGTAAGAGGCCGTCGCGGCTCCTCGCCGCTCGAGACCAGAGATTAGAGGACGCTAATTGAATTTAAGCCCCGCCCACCCTCGCTTCGCGGCATCCTTGGGCCAGGTACCCCGTCCGGGCACTGTTGACTGCCTGGATGCGTACCCTGTCCGGATGGGGCCTCCCGGCCCCACGGACGCCGAGCGCGGGGAATTCGGCTCATGCACATTTCGACACTCCATCGCCACCGCGCCGGATTCCGCAGCGAGGTCCCGCCATTGCTACCGTCCGCGCCGCCCCCGTGTCCGAGCAGACCCTAGACGCCCCAACGATCGAAGTCCCTGATCGGCCGACGCGCGAGCCGGGGCGCCAGCATGGCGTCGACTGGCGCGAGTTCGTGTATCGCTGGCGGTGGGTGCTGACCGCGGCGGGGCTGCTGCTTCTGTCGCTCGCGATCGTCCTGTACGCCCGCACCCGCCCTGGCTACGACCCCTATGGGTGGCTCGTGTGGGGGAAGCTGACGATCCACCTCAAGCTCGACACCAACGGCGCGCCGTCGTGGAAGCCGCTCCCCTACCTGTTCACGGTCCCGTACGCGGTCTTCGGCCGCTACGCGCTGTGGCTGTGGATGGTGACCTCGGTCGCGATCTCGCTGAGCGGCATGATCTTCGCGTGGCGGATCGCCTTCCGCCTGACCTACTCCCGCCCGGAGCGCCGCTACGCCTCGTACGTGGCCGGGCTGTTCGCGGCGGCGTTCCTGCTGGCGATGCAGGACCCGGTCGGCAACTACAGCTACGTGCACTACATCCTCAGCGCCGAGTCCGACACGATGATCGTGTCGCTCTGCCTGCTGGCCATCGACCTGCACTTGGGAGGCCACCACAAGGCCGCGTTCTGGATCTGGTGGCTGGGCGCGCTCGGACGCCCCGAGGTGTGGCCGTTCTACGGGCTGGCCGGTGTGTGGCTGTGGTGGAAGGTCCCGTCCTACC
>Ga0310038_10002512_pt1 | contig 13430 bp, 10 predicted proteins | sample Sb_taG_6_FD_200461 | JGI IMG/M metagenome (GOLD analysis project Ga0310038, IMG submission 200461) | Peat soil microbial communities from Weissenstadt, Germany - Sb_50d_4_PS metaG (v2) (version 2) | ecosystem: Environmental > Terrestrial > Soil > Wetlands > Peat | place: Germany: Weissenstadt... | reverse complement strand
CGTTTCGAAGACCTGACTCCCGGCATCTACTTCCTCACCTGCGGACGACCGGTCGCGGCGACCAAGGGACAGGCGAAAGCCGAAGTCAAGGCCGACCGGACCGCCGAGGTCACGATTTCCCTGTTTCGCTGAGTCCGCAACCGGTCAGTCCAGCGGTCGATCGTCGGGGTTGCTGGCTCAGTTGGTCGCCGGGACGATCTCATCTCCGGGAGTACTGATTGTCCGGGAAACCCGGGCGAGCCTGTCCTCGAACACGCTTCGCTGCTCTTCGAGACTGGCACGAAGACGTGCGATCTCGGTCTCGAGTCGGGCAACTCGTTCCGGATCGAGCTGATCCTCGATCAATCGATTCGCTTCATCGGCCTTGGCATGGAGGTTGGCGATCTGCATTTCCAGCCGCGCTTCGTTTTCGAAATCGCGCTTGTCTCTCAGACGGTTCTGCTGGTTCAATCCATTGACGACCACCAGGATGATGGGTGCCTGAATCGCCGCGAGCGTCGAGAGCATCAGGATCAGCAGGGTGTACGGAAAGGGATCGAACGGGGGAATGTAGATCGGCCACGAGATTCCCCGGCCCAGAATCATCCACAAGGCCAGGATGCCACCGAAGACAACGAAGAAGAGCCAGGAGCCAACCAGTCTGGAGACCCAGCGCGCCAGCTTCATTGGTCCTGACTCGGTCTGGTTCAATCGTTCATCGATGTCCGTGGTCGACTGGAGGCGAAGTGCCTCGAATGCCGTCCGCAGTCGTTCGGAGAGTAACTTGAGCAATTCGCGGCCGATTTGCGGGTAGCGCGCAAGCAATTCCTCGAAATGGCGGCGGTCGAGGTTCAGGAGTTGGGTTTCTTCCGCGACCATCGCGGTGAACGGACTGGGCGATTCTTCCAGCAGCGCGATCTCGCCGAACTGTTCGCCATCCCGGCACTCACGAAGCAGCACTCGCTCTCCCCGGTCATTCTCGGTGTATAGCAGGACGCGACCTTTACGGATCACGTGCATCGTCCGCACAGGCTGGCCTGTGCGGACGATGGTCGCACCGATCGCGTACTTGCGGGGGGTGAACCGCTCCGCCAGGTATGCGAGCTGCTCGTCGTCAAGGATGGATCTGAACGCCGTGTCGGCAAGCTCGGAGGTGTTCACGGGCATGGCTTGGGCCCCACCGGTCTCTCGTCTAGCTGGGCGGGTGGAGCACGTTTCCAACAGTGCATCCCTCACCCTCTCCGATACTCATCTGGTCCGGTCTTCCTATTCACCGGCGACGGCGAACAGGGCAAACTGAAGTGCGACCTGGCGATCCTTCCAGTTGACGATCAGCCAGCGCGCTCCCTGGCGCAGTTCATTCGGGTTGCTGATGATGGAGAGATTGAGTCGCATGGCCAGCGACTGGTCGTTGTGGACGTCTTTCCATGCATCGTTACCACGGGAGACCTCGAAATAGACCCAGTCACGACTGACGGGGAGAGCCCTGGGGAGACGTTGCAGGGGAGCCAGGTTGAGCCCCTCGGCGCCCTTGGTGAACAAAGATTCGACCTGACGCCGGCTTCCGAGTTTCCAGTCGAGCTTGCCGGAAAGAAGCTCATGGCATTCCTGGTCCGTGAGTTCTCCCTTGTGCACGCCCACGTACCACTGCCAGTTGGATTCGAACCATTTCGTGTCGAGTACGACCTGCATTCCCAGACCCATGCCGACGAAATAGCGTTGTTCGAACTCATACGTGCGAAGCGCGTTCAACCGGGTATTGATCAGATCCATCAGCTTGTGAAAAACCGTTCCCAGGTCGTCGTGGTCGTAGGGGGGAATCGCGGGGAGGGTCCGGTCGGTGAAAATGGCGATCCGGCCGACGATCGTCGCCATCTCGACGTAGGCGACGAAGGGGTGGACGCCACGGGCGCTCGCGAGAACATTAAGCCCCGCGTGTGATTCGAAGAGTCGATCGAGCATGAGCAGCCGGGCCAGGTCGCCAGGCTCGCGACTATCGAAGGTGACGCCGCGGTTGGCGATCTGACCGCCCATGTCCTTGATCTTGGTGGCGATGATATCGGCCGTGGCGCGGATGATGTCGTCGCCCAGGCCCGGCCAGGCATCGGTGGAGAGCGCGGGAGGGATGTACTCGCGATCAATCCGGGCTCTCCCGCTCTGGGAGCTGGTCCGCTCGACCCGGGCCAGTGGAAGGACCTCGTAGCCCTCACGCTCGTCGTCCTCCGTGAGCAGGTACCAGTGCAGCTTCTTGAACTGGATCGGCTGGACACTGCCTCCCCGGCTCTCATCTTGAAGATTCAATGTGACCTGATGATAGCGCGGAATCGTGCCCACGTCGACCTGGTCACCGGTCTTTTCAGGTTGCTTGGCTCCGACGTTGGGAACACCGAGTTGCATCCGCGGCAGCGCGAGGTAGACGAGGACAGAGGCCCGTCTCCGAAAGGCTGGTTCCAGGTCAATCTCATCGAGTTGCTTCTGGCCGATATCGAGATCAATGACCGTGCCGTCGCCCATCCTGGCCCTCAGGCCCTGAACCGCGAACCGGTTTTCGGACAGCCTGCCGGCGTCGATCTCGATGGAGCGGATGCCATAACCATAGGGTTGATCGAACTCGAGCGAGGTATGAAGCAACTCGGCAAGATGACGATCGGCCGCCTGAAAGTGGTGGGGACGAAGAAAGAGCCCCTCGTACCAGTGCACGGGCAGGTATTGCATGACTCGACCTCACCTCTCGGAGAAACCGCGAACGCCCCGGCATCCGCTCTGGCGGCCGGCCCGGCCGCCCTCAGTTGATGTTGACGATGCCCCCGCTGAGTGCCAGAGTGCCGCTGCCGCTGACCTGGGTGCTGGGCGCCTCCACTTGGACCTGGGCGGTTCCCTGGACCGAGACCTGCGGACCCTTGATCGTGACTCCCTGTTGATTCACCTCGACACTGCTGGCGGCGACCTTGAGGGTAATCGTCTGCCCGGCCTCGATGGTCCCACTCCCGGCCGTGATGTCGATCGAGAGATTGCCCTGAGAGATGGTCAGCGAATCGTTGCCCTGGTTGATGGTCACGGTACGATTTCCCTGCTCGATCGACACGGTCTCGTTGCCGGTCTTGACGGTCAGGGATCGGTCCTTGTAGATCGTGATCGTCTGGCTGCCATCGTCTGCCTTGCTGCTGCCGACGGTAAGCGTGTCGTTGTTCTCGACGACCCGGTTGCAGTCCTTTTGGGCATGGATATAGATCTCCTCCGAACCCTTGAGATCCTCGAGGCGGATCTCGTTGGAATCGGAAGCCCCACCTTGCTGGGACGAACGGCTCTTGATGTAACTGCGGGTCTTGTTGTCCGGAAGGGTATAGGCGGGCATCTGGCCGGCGTTGGCCACCGTTCCCGTGATCAGGGGCTGGTCGGGATCTCCCTCAAGGAAAGTGACAACGACCTCCTGACCGACCCGGGGAATGAACAGCGTGCCCCAGCCCGATCCGGTCCAGGACTGTGCGCAACGGATCCAGCACGAGCTGGTATCGTCACCCGTGCCCAGCCGGTCCCAGTGGAAAAGCACCTTGATCCGGCCGTACTTGTCGGGCCAGATCTCTTCCCCCGAGGGCCCGACGACAAGAGCGGTCTGGGCTCCATGGATTCGCGGCCGCGGCGTTTGAAGCGGCGGGCGAAAGACCGTCGCCGCCGGGATCGCCTCGAACCGGTTGCGGTAGCCATCGTGTCGCGAGGCGGTGTGCTCGATGCTCGTGATCGCGTACGACTGACCAACCTCGGCCGCGTCCGGGTGTCGCTTGACGGTGAATTTGCCGCCGGTCGTGAATGAGCGGCAGGTCCCGGTGGCCCGGACCACATCGTAGGCCGATTCGTCGGCCTCGATGCGACTCCGGGACCGCGTACCTCCCAGCTCGGTGGTCAGATAGCCGCCAGGATAGTCGAAGATCTCGTAAGGCTTGACGGCGCTGAGGGGGACGCTCGAGGGGGTCTGCGAGAGCAGATTGTTCGTCGGCTTGGTGAAGTCATAGTCAGTCAGGGTAAACTTTCCCGACCGCAGCTCGAAGGCCCGCTGCCAGGTAATGATCCGGTCGCTGGGCTGTTCACGACCGGCGATCGGGATATGCACGACCTGATTCTCGGTGCAGTCGACGTAGCCCCCAGCGTCGTCGATCAGCACCAGCATGTGCTTGCCGTTCTCGTGGCTGAAGAAGTACGAGATTCCCTCATCCTCCAGGAGCCGGGAAATGAACTGGAAATCGGTCTCGCGATACTGAACGCAGTACTCGCGCGTGGCGTAAGATCCGCTCAGGTTAAGCTGGAAATCAGAGAATCCCATCTCGTTGAAGATCGCCTGCACGATCTGGACGGAGGTCTGGTTCTGGAAGATCCGGCAGTCCGCGGTGCGGGTGAGCAGCCAGAACCAGGGGACAAGCTGTAGCACGTAGCTCCTCGCACCGTCGAGTAGACCGCCGACCACCAATCGGCTGACGATCCCGTGAAACGGGCGATAGGAGGCATCCAGGCCGCTGGAGATACCCAGTGTCACGCCCAGACCGACAAGGTCGCTGGCCGCGACCGCGGTGTTGCTCGAGATCAGCTCGAGCTGGAACTGGAACAGCCTCGACATCCCCTCGGTCCCCGAGAACTGGACGAGGCTGAAGGTTCCCGAGCCGTCGATCGGAGTCGTGACAGTGAACTCGTCGCTCAGGTCAGACACGGAGAGCCTTCGGATCGATGAGAGAAGGGATCGCCGCGGCGGCACGTCCTCTGGGAGTATCGCCGCGGCGTTTCGACGACCTTGAGAAACGGAGGGCAGCACAGCCCGGTGATCACGTGCCTCCCGAGGTCACGACGGTATCGAGGTTGAAGCCGACGGTGCTTGGTGTCGCAACCTTGGTGGTCGGATCCTTGTAGTTGTAGGTCCAGGTCAGAGACGTTGAGTTCAGGTTGAACGATTCGGTGGCCACCGAGCCCTCGTCGCCTGCGCCGCTGGTCGAGAAGTTCGTGATTCGAACGGCCGTCCCCTTGACCGTATAGTAGACGAAGACGGTATTATCAGCCTCGACAGTGGTCATGTCGATCTGGATGTTGTCCAGCGCGTCACCCTTGAGCAGGGACTGGAGGATGTAGACTGACGACTTGTCGATGACCTTGGAGATCGCCAGCTCGCCGACCTCGGCCTCTCCGCGATGACGCGACTCTTCGGCCCCTCCGCCCGAGACCACCGGCCGCGCCGCACTGAAGGACCAACTGTTGATGGGAATCCATTTGACATGAGTCGACTCTGTCGAACTGCCCTCGATCGTTGGGGCAGCAGCCGTTCCGCCAAGCATCAAGTACGCACCCATTTTTCACCTCTCTTGGTCATCATCAATCCGCCCAAAGGCCCGGTTCGGACCGACCGGTCGGGTCCTGGGCGTGGTCAATTCAAAGGTCCTCCAATGACCTCGTCGGAGAAAACAGCATCGCCGTTTTCAGTCTCGAAGGGCCCGCTCCGGAGCCAGACATTCCAGCCCAGGAGCGGACAACGTTCCTGGTGACCTCCCAGCTCGACCTGTAACGAGCAGTCCCTGGGGAGAACAAGCTGAACGTCGAACTCGAGCTCCGGGCCGGCGTAGACCCGCACAAGCTGCTGAAGCACCCTGAGTTCGTCACCCAACGCCACCGGCAGGAAGCGGTAAAACTGTGCCGGATTCTGGAGGGGGCCGATCCTGATACGGAACCGGCTCTCGACGTCCCAGACCCCCTCCCCGAGTACCGCACTTCCTCCCAGCCTGTTATTGGGGGTTCCCGTCCGCCTGGGCCCGCCGAGGTGCGACCGGTCCGCGGGCTCCAGGATCAGCCACTGACCCTGGAACTGGAGCACCTGGATCGGCAAGCCGAAGTGCTCCGCCAGGATCCTCTCCAGCCCGATTGACGAACGAGGCAAGTGGGAGAACAGTCCCGCGAAGTCGAGCATCACAGGTTCGAGGTGTCCGTGCCGACCGCGCTGCCCTTGGGTTCCCAGGCCGACGAGAGCCAGCAGGCTGCGGCTGAACGCGTCGTCGTGCGCGCGACCGCGGTTTTTCCCAAAACCGATCCGGAACTGGAGCTTCCGCCAGCTCTGGAAGAAGAGCGAGACGGCCCCGTGATTGAATCGACTCGACAGCAATTTCGGGCTGCCCTGGCGCACAAGGACCTGGTCCCCGCGATGGCGATGGATCCGTTCGTAGGCGATCGGAAAGCGATACTTGACCCAGGCCCGATAGAAGAGGGAGATTGCGCGATGATTGAAGATGTCGAGAAAATCGCGGAAAACACGGTCCCTCGCGCGGAGGCGCCGCCTGAGCAGCCGGTGGAAGTAGGAGGGGAGGACTCCCTTGGGACCGGTCAGACCGAAGAATCCCACGATCATCTGGTGCGGAGCGGCCTGGTCGTGAGGATCACCGGCCACCTTCGTCGCTGTCTTCGCCACCTGGGATCGGGAGGGGTCGAGAGACTTGGGATTCCTGGTCGGATCCGCGGCCGATTGGATGGCCAGCACCTCGTCGGCCGGAAACCGTGCGGATGCCGTGGCGCGGAACCGGACGGCCTCTTGCCCGGGGGGAACATCCCCGCCCACGGACGCGTCGGTGTCGCGAAACCGCGCAGCGGCACGTCTGGACTCACGGCCATGGGCTGCGATCCATTCGAGCAGCCGGGTCCCCTGATAGAACCCGAATCGCCACGGCTCCTGGAGCAACCACTCGCTCACAGGAGGATCTTCTCTCCCGCTCTGCACGCCCATCGCTTCAAAACCCGATCCCGATTTCCTGTGGAAACCACCGCCACCATCCGCGTGAACGAATTGATCGTCACGTACAGTCCGAAGAATCGTTCCAGGACGCTCGCCAGCAGGAAGACACTGTTGCCGGCGAACCGGTCCTCGTTGAACCTGACAGTCACCTCGAGTCCGCGCACAAACCCCGTCTCGCCCGAACTTTCGTCAACCCGGCCGACCACCCGCCGGCAGTCGACCGCCGTGATTCCGTCGATCATCGCTTGGGTGTCTTCCGAGTCTGCAAAGTCATAAAGCTGGAGGATCGACCGCAGCGCCTCGGCTCCCTCCCGGCTTTCACTGATCGACAGGTGGTTGAGCGTCAGGTGCGAGATCAGCGGCCAGAGCACGCCATGCCCCAGGGCCGGGCGGAGCGTCGGCGTGGGTGGTGTCAGGCAGACGATCGATTTGACCGGGATGGCCTGCTCGGGCTGAAGCCGTGGCTGGTTCCCGCCAAAGGGAAGCTGAACAGGGAGATCCCGGTTCAGACACGTTGTCTCCACGTGCAGCGTTGTCCGGGCCGGTTCAGCCGGTTGAAAATCCAGATCGACAAGCGTGAGGAAGACGTCCGTGCCGGAATCCGGATGGCCGTTGTGCGAGGGGGCCGGACGGCGGGTTGCGTGCCAGTACGTCTGGGTCGCGCGCTCACCGAGGGGGCGTGCCGAGTAGAATGGCCGGTATTCGGTGGCGACTCCGTCGGGCGATGTCGCGGTGACCCGGTCGATCGAATAAACTTCATGAGAGAGTGGCCGTCTTGCGTCGGCTACGATGCGGACCTCCGCGGCAGTGTGCGTCAGTCGGATCGGTTCGGCCCGTTTACGATGCAGATTGACGATCGGAGTGCATCCCAGGCGAAATGTGTCCGCGGTCACGTACGAGGGCTCGAGCCGGGGAGGGAGCTTGCCGAGAAACAGAAACAGATCCAGCGTCGATCCCGCCTCGGGAGGGATCTTGCCTCGCAGTCCGGTCACGTCACAGAACAGGAACTTTGATGGAAAGGCGAAGAACTCGCTGAGCAGCCTGTAGCCGGGGAAAGACCGCGCCGGGTAAGGGAGCATTCCCTCATCCAGCCCGAATCCGACCTGGCTCAGGCATTCTGGCCCGAGTGATGCGGCTCGACGGGAGCCGGACGAGGTCGCGACGACAACCTCGACCACGTTGAGGAACAGAGCCTCGTACAGTTCGAATACATACTGATGCTTGCCAAGCAGGAAGAGCCTGATCGTATCAAGTCCCAGCTCAGCAATCTTCAGCTTGGGATCGTCCGTGTCGACGTCGAGGCATTCGAGCCCGATATGGAGCACCCAGGACGCCTCCGAGGAACGTTCCCCGGCCGGTGCCGGAAAGGGTCGAGAATGGAGGCCCGCCTGCCGGATGCGGAGCGGCCAGAGTGTGGTCGGATAGCAGGTACGAAATCGGCACGGTTCGCCGTCGAGGATCTCCAGTTCCGGATCAGTCTCGACCACGAATCCCCGCGGAATGGTGTAGCCGACGGTTTGTTTCCCCTGTGCAGGATCGGGCAGGAACTGGACAATCGCCATCGAGGGGATCGGCGCCAGATAATGCGGGTAGAGAACGCCCAGCATTGCTTCGGCGATTTCCGGAAAGTCGTCGTCGAGCTTCTGGCGAATCCGGGCGTTCATGAGAGCACACGATTCCATCAGCCGGCCCACCAGGGGATCGTCCATGCGGTCAGGGCCCAGACGGATCCGCCCAGCGATCTTCGGGTACTGCTTGGCGAACTCTGTTCCGAGCTGGCGGATGAAGGCGAGTTCTCGCTGATAGTAATCAAGCAGCGCGTCGCTCATGGCAGATCCTCCCGCAACTCGAAGCGCCCCGTAGAGGAATCCAGGGCAGCCTGGAGCGAGACGGGCGATCCGGTGCCGGCGAGCGCCGCATCGATCCTTAGCCGCAACCGCTCCGACGGACCCGGGTCCGCTTCCAGCACGACACGAACATCCACAAGCCGGGGCTCGAACCGCTGGATCGCGGACTCGACTTCCTTCCGCAGGCTTTCGCGATGACCGGGCGAAATCGGCCCTGAGCCGCGAACCGCTGCCAGGCCGTAATCGAGAACAGAGCGGCTGAGTTCACCGGGAGCCTCAGAGAACGACACGACCGAGCGCCTCGTATTGAGCAGGACTTCCAGGTCGCGGCGGATGGCTTCGAGTCGGAGCCGGGCAAGATCTCGCCGTACCAGTTCGGCTCGCAGGCGGGCCATTGAGCTGCCGTTCTTTTGCTGGCGATCCGGGCTCATCCGCAATTCTTGATCCTGCGGCAATGGCTCGTCGATCAGGCGATCGAGCAACGGCAGGGGTAATGAGGGTGTTTTCGCGGCTCGGTTCATTGCGCTTGGACTCTTCTCGATTCCATGGAAACCGGGGCTCGATCTTCGACGTGCTCGCAGCGTTTCCTCTTGACTCCCAGGGGTTAGCCGACGGTCTGCAAGCTCAGTTGGTCAGCCAGTTCGGTGGTCACCCGCAGAGTGGCAGTCATGGTCTCTTCCTGAAGTCGAGGCCGTAAGTGTAGGACGCAGACAAAACTCCCAGGTTTGTCGGGGCGTTCCCGAACCGTGACGAGGGCCTCTCGGAGGGGATAACGCGGGACGTGATCGGCCCCGGAATCCTCGTTGGCGGAAACATAGCGTGTCAGCCAGCGCTGAAGAATCAGCTCCAGCTCCCGGGGCTCGAGAAAGGTGCCGATCCTGTCCCGCGCGATAACCTTGAGATAGTGGGCGAACCGGCAGACGTTGAGAATCACGGGAATCTGAGCCGATAGTCGGGCGTTTGCAGTCGCGATCGCGCGATCGTAGACGGCGGGACGCTGGAGTGTCTCGACACCGTAGAATGCCGAGAAAGTCGTCCCCGGACAGTGGCAGAGGGGCAGAAAGCCCAGGTCACGCAATTCCCGGTCGAGCTCTTCGTCGATATTGAGATCGGTCGAGCCCCGGGGGGCGATCCGCCTTGGGTCGCAACGAAAAGCCGGAGTCGGCAAACCGGTGACGAGCCCACCTCCTTCATGGTCGCGTTCGGCGCCCCGGATGTCCTCGAGCCAGCCGTGACGCTTGAAGGCCCGAAGCAAGACTCCAGCATAGGCATACACGGCCGGCCCCCAGAGGTACTGGCCCGTTCCGGGTCCGGAGACTTCCTCACGATAAGGAAACTCGCAGTGGCCTGTTGCCTCGAAGTCATACGGTTCACGGCGGAGGACTCGGGGCACGGTCAGCACCAGGAAGCGTGCATCTTCAGACTCGCGAAGCCGTCGCCATTCGAGATAGTCGAGATGCTCGAAATCTCGCTCCAATTCCATCGGCCGTTCCAGCTCCCCAAACTCGTCAAGCCCGAACAGCGAAGGATGGGCGCCGACGATGAATGGTGCGAAGGCCGCCGCCGCGATTTGGGATATCGATGTCAGCACCTCGAGGTCATTGGTCGGATGCTCGCGGTGGGGTCGAAGATGGACCTCGTAGTCGCCGAGGAGAACACTGAACGGCTCGCCTCCGGGCATGTCAAACTCGTCACTGTAGACCTTGCGAAAGAGAACGCTCTGGTCGAACTCGATGGCCCGCTCAAGATCACGAGCCAGCTCGGCCCAGGTTGCCGAGAAAACCCTGACCTTCACATTCGCCCCGGCCTCCGCGTCGCCGATCAGGTCCCGGAGTCCGCGCCAGGATGCCTCGAGCTGCTGGAAGGTCGGGTGGTGCAGCACCGCGTCGAGCTGCTGACCCAGGTGATCGTCGATCCGGGCGATGTCGCGCTCGAGCATACAGAGCAACTCGGTGCCACTTGCGGGAACATGGCCGCGCCGCCACTGGTCAATCCACGTCGCAAGTGCGCTGACGTGGTCGGGTTCTTCAAGGAACTGGAGCAACTCTGGGCCGCGAACGCCGGATCCATCCAGCGTCCCGAGCAGGCGGTCGAAGGGCAGCAGCGCCTGGGAAGCCATGGTCCGTGAACCTGCAGGCGGCGCGGGATCGACCTTGCTGAGTTCCGGGTTGGTGTTCATCGTCGATGCGGTTCTCGGCTTTCGGATTCGGGGTGATCAAGGACCACTGAGGATCGCGAGACTTCGGTGAGAGCGACCCTCCGGGTTGATCATGGGTTGTGACTTGCCCGCAGACCGGATCGGGAAGCGAAACGGCGCGGAGCGCGGCCGACGGCCGCAGCGAGGGACGATCCCAGGTGTGAACGGATCGCCGTTCAGGAGTACGACGAGATCGTCGCCTCCTGAACGGCAACGAACGACCGGGCTTGCTCAACCCTTGGGAATCCTCGCCACCATCCGCAAGGACGTGGTCAGCTCCTCGAGCTGCAGCCAGGGCCGAAGCCAGAAGATTGCATTGTAGGAACCTGGCCGGCCGGGGACCTCGACAACCTGGACCCTGGCGTCGGACAGTGGATACCTGGCCTTCAGGGCCTGTCCACCCCCAGGGTTTGCGTTGACGTAGTTGAGGATCCACCGCTGCAACTGGAGCTCGACGTCGATGGCCTCGGCGAATGAGCCGATCTTGTCGCGGGCGATCACCTTGATGTAGTGGGCAAACCGTGACGCGGCCATGATATAGGTCAACCGAGCCGAAATGACGGCGTTGGAAGTCGCCTCGGGACGGTCGTACTTCTTGGGCTTTTGTACCGTCTGAGAGCCGAAGAACACGGCGTAGTCGGTGTTCTTGTAATGGCAAAGAGCCAGGAAGCCCAGCTTGTCGAGTTCGGCCTCGCGACGGTCGGTGATCCCGATCTCGGTGGGGCACTTCAGGTCCGGGTCGCCATCGTCGCTGATGAATATGTGCGCAGGAAGTCCCTCGACTTTTCCACCCCCCTCGGCACCGCGAGTCGCCGTGCACCATCCATACTGGGAGAAGGCGTCGGTGAGCCGGGTTCCCAGGACATAGGCGGCGTTCATCCAGGTGTACTGATCGTTCGGTACGGGCCGCGATCGCCTCTGGGTGTCGAGCGCGACCTCCTCGAAGCCGAACTCCTCGATTGGCCGCGTGGCGGTCCCGTAAGGCAGCCGGGCGAGAACCCGCGGCAGCGTCAAGAGCAGGAACCGTGAATCCTCGGTCTCACGGAGCGATCGCCACTTCACGTACTCGATCGAGTCGAAGATCTTCTCGAGATCACGCGGTCGTGCCAGCTCGACCCAACTGTCAAACCCGAGAAGCTGCGGAGACACGGCCGAGAGGAACGGGCAGAAGGCCGCCGCGGCGATGTTCGAGATACTGGAGAGCATCTCCAGGTCATCGGGGTGATTGCGGAATTCGTAGTCGCCGATGAGCGCGCCGTAGGGCTCGCCGCCCGGTGAGCCGTATTCTGCCTCGTAGACCTTCTTGAAGAGGCTGCTCTGGTCGAACTCGACGGCTTTCTCCAGGTCCTTTCTGACTTCGTCCTTGGTTACCGACATCACCTTGATCTTGAGCTTGGAACTGGTCTCGGAGTTCATGACCAGGTGATGGAGTCCGCGATAGCTTCCCTCCAGTTGCTGAAAGTCCGGGTGGTGCAGAACGGCGGCAAGCTGCTTGGAGATCATCGCATCGAGCTTGTCGATGGCATTCTGGATCGTCCGGCTCAGGTTCACTTCCCAGTCGACGTTCTTCTTCTCGACCTGGTCCGTCAGGTTCTTCAGCAATGCGAGGGTGGTTCCCTTGTCCGTTTGCTTTGTCGCCGCGTAGCACTGCTCGAGCAGGTTCGCCTCGGCGACTGCGGTACCACCGGATTCGACGGTCTGGGTGCCAATGCTCATGACTTCTTCTCCTCCGGCAATGCCGCTGTCTGGCTCTCGGTGCTTGTCGTCGACGCACTATGTTCGATATCGGCTGCGAGTTCTTTCCGCATGTTCTCGTTCTGCACGATCTGCTCCAGGAGGTTCTCCAGGTCCGAAGAGCGGTCGGCCTTCGTGAGCAGTTCCTGAAGCTTGTTCCGGATGTCAAGGAGGGTTGCGATGTCACCGATCTTCCTGGCGACCTGCCCGGGCTCGAAGTCTTCCATCGACTCGAAGTTGAGCTCAAGCGGAAGCTCGCTGCCGTCTCCCTTGAGCAGGTTTGGAGCCTTGAAGCTCAGCGCCGGCCGCATGCGCTCCAGGACCTCGTTGAAGTTGTCCCGATCAATCTGAACGAACTTGCGATCCTTCAAGGGAGGCAGGGGGGTCGTCGGTTTTCCGGAGAAATCACCGATCACTCCGACCACGAATGGGAGCTCCTTCTGGATCACAGCCCCTTCGGTCTCCACATCATAGGTGATGTGGACACGGGGCTTGCGCACTCGACTGAGCTTGGCGTGGATGCTTTGACTTATCATGTTGCAGTCTCGTAAAGGGCCACAGGAGAAAGGAAACCAACTGGGACAGGGAAAAGCGGCGAACGATTGGTGATCGACCTCCATTTGTGGACGGATGGCCGGAACGGGCCTCAGCTAGCGCCCGAGTGCGCGGGGATGCCGACCATCCGGAAGTAATGCTGCCTGGCGTTGCTGTCGGGAATCAGTTCGGCAAGCAATTCGGGCAACGACATCCTTCCCCACCTGACCGTTTGTTCGAGAGTGTACGGAATCGGCGAATGAGGCTCGGTCTGGCGGAAGAACTCGGCGATCGTCTCGAGCATCAGAAGCGCATGGTCCCGCGAGGGGATTCCCTGCGCAAGGCCACCCAGCGGCGGGCACGCCAGCTCCGAATCGTCGAG
>Ga0310038_10002493_pt1 | contig 13504 bp, 11 predicted proteins | sample Sb_taG_6_FD_200461 | JGI IMG/M metagenome (GOLD analysis project Ga0310038, IMG submission 200461) | Peat soil microbial communities from Weissenstadt, Germany - Sb_50d_4_PS metaG (v2) (version 2) | ecosystem: Environmental > Terrestrial > Soil > Wetlands > Peat | place: Germany: Weissenstadt... | reverse complement strand
GTGACCCTCGTGCTCGGTGCCCAGGCCGTCAGCATCGTGTTGGCGGCGCTGTGGACCGAACGGGCCCGCGGCTGGCACCTCACCGCGTACGTGGGCGGGGTCATGGGGGTCATCGGGGTGGTCGCCTACAGCACGGGCTGGGGACCGATCCTCTCCCTCGGGTTCATCTTCGGCGCCGCCTACGTGCTGCAGCTCTCGGGCTCCGAAGCCGCTCGGCCCGCCATGATCTGGACGGTGCTGTACATGACCGTGGGCGAGCTGGCCATCTCCCTCCGGATCGCTCCGAGCCTCATCCCCAGGCCCCTCGTGCACGGCCTGGCCGGGCTGGGACTGTTGGGTGTGTTGCTCACCATCACACTGCTGGGGCGCTCCGCGGCGGCACGGGAGAAGGTCGAGGGTGACCTCCTGCATTCCGAGAGACGCTTCAGGGCCATTGTGCGCGACTCTTCGGACATCATCGCCGTCATCGACCCCAACGGGACGCTGCGGTATGTGAGCCCCGCCTTCGAGCGCATCCTCGAGATCCCCCTGGAACAGTTGGGCACTCCCAAGGCCGTGGATCTTCTCCACCCCGACGACCTCTCCCGGATGAAGGCACAGGCAATGGGAATGGGCAGCGACGAGCTGAACGGGTGGCGGACCGAGATGCGCCTCCGACACGCCGATGGGTCGTGGGTCTGGTTCGAGGCCGTCGTGACGAACCGCCTCGCGGACCCCAACGTTCGGGGGACGGTGGCGAGACTCCGCGACATCAGCGCACGCAAGCAGGCCGAGGAGGCACTCCGTCAAGCGCACGAACGCTTCCGGTCAGCTTTCGACAACGCTCCCATCGGGATGGCCATGACCGACCTGGAGGGCAACATCCTGGGTGCCAATCCCGCCATGGCACGGATCGTCGGACACAGCACGGACGACCTCAACGGTAGGAGTGTGCACGATCTCACGCACCCCGACGACCGTGAGGCGAGCACCGCCGAGATGCGACGACTGGTCGTCAACGCCTCGGACGGGTACCGCATCGAGAAGCGCTACACCCACACCGACGGCCACGACGTCTGGGTCTCGGTCAGCGTGTCCTGTGTTCGTGACGACGAGGGTAAGTCCAGCTACCTGATCGGCCAGGTCGAGGACGTCACCGAGCGCCGTGCCCTGCGGGAGCGGCTGGCGTACGCCGCGATCCACGACCCGCTCACGACCCTGCCCAACCGCGTCCTGTTCATGGACCGCCTCGAAACGTCCCTGAGCCGGGCCGCCCGCCAGGGCCGGCAGGTGGCCGTCATCTTTCTCGACCTCGACAGGTTCAAGCTCGTCAACGACGGCATGGGGCACGCGGCAGGAGATCGGCTGCTCGAGACAGTGGCCCAACGGCTGCAGCGGATCATGCGTCCCAGCGACACCGTGGCCCGCTTCGGTGGGGACGAATTCGTGGTGATGTGCGACGAGATCACCGATGCATCGGTGGCCGTCGAGATCGCAGAACGCCTGATGGAGGCGCTGAGCCCGGCGATCTCCCTGGCCGAAGGGGAGACCTTCGTGACGGCGAGCCTGGGGTTGGCTCTTTCCGGTGGTGATCGGGACACCGCCGCCAGCCTGCTACGCGATGCCGACACGGCGATGTACATGGCCAAGGAGCGCGGGCGCGCCAGGATCGAGGTGTTCGAGCCGAAGAGCCACGCCATGGTGCTGGACAGGATGCGCATACGCAACGAGCTGCACGGAGCGGTCGAACGGGGTGAGTTCCGCGTGTACTACCAGCCGATCGTGGAGCTGAGCACCGGGCGCGTGACGTGTGTGGAATCGCTCCTGCGGTGGCAGCACCCTGAGCGTGGACTGCTCCATCCCGGTGAGTTCCTGACGATGGCCGAGGAGAGCGGTTTGATCACGCCCATCGGCGCCTGGGTGCTCGAGGAGTCCTGTCGCCAGGCCGTCGCCTGGACCGAAGAGCGCCGCCGCGACGGTCTGGGTGGTGATCCCATCAGCGTGAGCGTCAACCTGTCGCCCCGACAGCTCATAGAGCCCAACCTGGTCGAAGAGGTGGCGGCGATCGTGGCTCGGACGGGGATCCCGCCCGAGACCGTCTGGCTCGAGATCACCGAGGGAGCCCTCGCCGCAGACACGGAGTCGACGCTCGACGTCCTGCGCCGTCTCCGCGCCCTCGGGGTGCGCCTCGCCATCGACGACTTCGGGACCGGTTACGCGTCGCTCGGGCACTTGAAGAGTTTCCCCGTCGAGGTGTTGAAGATCGACCGTAGCTTCATGGCGGGACTCGGGCGCGGGGCGGAGGACGCCACCATCGTCTCGTCGGTCATCGCCCTCGCTGCATCCCTGGGCCTCGACTGTGTCGCCGAAGGAATCGAGCAGCCCTACCAGCTCGAAGAGCTGCGCTCCCTGGGCTGTGCCTTCGTCCAGGGCTTCCTCCTCGGCGTCCCGCTACCCGCCCTCGTCCTCGGCGAGCAGCTCGGCGACGACCTCAGCCCGTGGACGGTCGACGGCTCGGGACTGTTCGAAGTCGCCTACACCTAGACGTTCACGACGCCCGGGCCGGTCGTCCGAGCCCGGGCCCACTTCTACGTCTCTCCTTCTCCGGCGAGACGGGGCCGTCTCCCGGGGGATGGCCGGAGCGATCCGGGCCGCAGGGCGACCTCCTGGATCGCGATCCTGCATACGGTGGAGGCCACGAAGTAGATGTTCACCCCCGCCGGGAAGCGCAGGTAGACCGCGGCGTAGACCAACGGCAGGTACCGCAGCACCTGCGCCTGCGCCTGGGGGGTGCCGGACCCCTGCGGCGTCCTGCTGTTGACCCGCCTGGTCTGGACATACTGCAATCCGATGGCGATCAGGACCAATGCCGCATAGGGCAGGTACGCGACCCACGAGCCGTGCGCGCCGAGCAGGCTGGAGGCGAGGTTGATCCCCACGGCGTGCATCTGGCCCGGATGAGCGCGGAGGCTCTTGGCGAGCCGCACCGAATGGCTGATGTACAGCGGAGCTGCGACCCGGCCACGGTCGACTGTGTGCGTCAGGCCACGGATGACGCCGTAGAGCACGATCAACACCGGAATCTGGAGCAGCAACGGCAAGAAGCCACTCAACGGGTTCACGCCGTGTTCCCGGTAGAGCGCTACGGTGGCTTGGTTGAGACGGACCCGATCGCCCTTGTACTTCTGCTGGAGCTTCTTGAGCTCCGGCTGCAGGCGCTGCATGGCCAGCGCTGAGCGCGTGACTTTGATCGTGAGTGGCGCCGAGGCGGCCATGACCACGATCGTCAAGAGCGTTATCGCCACCGCGTAGTTGGGGAACAGCGCGTAGAACCCCGCCAACATCCAGGCCATGGCCTGGTAGAGGGGCTGAAAGATTCGTCCGAGGGTGCTCCCGAGCACGGGAAACGCCCCGACAAAGATGTGAACTGAGAACACAGCATTCTCCTTCGCGAGCCTGACGTGGTTGACAGATGGGCAGCGGCCCTGTGGGGCGCTGCCGTGTCAACGTCGAGGCTGCGAAAGGAGAACCAGTTGAGGGACCGAGCTCGAGCCCCAGGTGGGTATCCATCCGTCGGCCTGCACGTGGCCGATCGAAGAGAAGACGAGCCCGGAGCGGAGCTCGGGAGACGACCGCCATGTCGAGACGAACGAAATGCCGAGCTCGGCGACGAACGCCAGCGCCGTCACCGCCAACGCCAGGTCCGGCTGGATCAGGGTTGCACCCGCTCCCCATCTCCACAGCGTCGAGAACAGCACCCGAGCCAGCACCGTCTTCATCCTACAACCGACGTTCGGAGCCGCACCGTCCCTCGGCGGGTCTCGGCCGGTCTCGGCGGGTCTCGGCCGGTCTCGGCCGGTCTCGGCCGGTCTCGGCGGGTCTCACGCCCCGACGCCCGGCGGGGGAATGGCAGGGGTGTCGTACAGTGGCCGGGTCGGACAACATTCGGTCGGTCACCCGGCCATCGGCTTCAACGGGAGGGCACCCTCGCCATGAGCACGTTCCCGTACCACGACCGCTTCGAGGTCAACCGCCGCCTGCCCGAAGAGGGCCGGAGCCGGGAGGAGATCCTGGGCGAGCTGCAGGAGATGGCCAAGGAGGAGGACGCCTTCTGGGAGACGGGGAAGTGCTCGGGGACCATGTACTGCGGCGACCACGACCACTACCGCTTCCTCACCGACGCGTTCGGCCTCTTCGCCCACGTCAACTCGCTCCAGCGCGACATGTGCCCGAGCTCCACGAAATTCGAAGCCGAGATCATCGCCATGACCCTCGAACTCATGCACGCCGAGGCGATCGAGGGCACCACTCCGGCCGGCCTGGTGACCACGGGGGGAACCGGCAGCATCGCCCACGCCATGCTGGCCTACCGCGAGCACGCCCGCCAGGAGCGTGGGGTCACCCGCCCGAACGTCGTGAAGCCCGAAACCGCCCACCCGGCCTTCGACAAGGCATGCCATCTCTTCGGCATCGAGCTGCGACGCGCACCGGTCGACCCCGAGACCACGCTCGTCGACGTCGACTGGGTCGACGGCCACGTCGACGACGAGACGGTGGCCATCATCGGCTCGGCGTGCAACTACGGCTACGGGACGGTCGACCCCATCGCGGCGCTCTCGGACGTGGCCCTCGGTCACGGCGTCGGGCTGCACGTCGACGGATGCCTCGGTGGGTTCATTCTGCCCTTCGGGCAGGAGCTCGGATACGACATCCCACTCTTCGACTACCGCGTGCCGGGGGTCACCTCCATTTCGGCCGACACCCACAAATACGGCTATGCGTTGAAGGGCACCTCCGTGCTGACCTTTCGCGACCAGGCACTTCGCAACTCCCAGTACTTCTTCGTCACCGACTGGAGCGGGGGGAAGTACTGCTCCCCCGGCATGGAGGGATCGCGCTCCGGTGGACTGCTCGCCGCCACGTGGGCGTCGATGGTGCACTTCGGACACGAGGGGTACCGGAACCATGCCCGGCGGATCTTCGAGACGGCGCAGGCCATGCAGGAGGCGGTGCGTTCGCATCCCGAGCTGCGCATCCTCGGCCGGCCGACCTTTCTGTTCAGCTTCACTTCCGACGCGTTCGACGTGTACCACGTCAACGATTTCATGCGCCTGCGGGGGTGGCGCTTCAACGGCCAGCAGTACCCGAACGCGCTCCACATGGCAGTCACCCGCCCCCAGACCCAGGCCGGCGTCACCGAGGCCTTCGCCGCCGACCTTGCCGACGCCGTCCTCTACGCGCATGAGCACGAGGGCGAGACGCCCCGGTCGGGAGCGATCTACGGCGGGGTGGCAGGCGGCATGACCGGTGACGCAGACACCTTCATCAAGGCCGTCATGGCCGAGATGATGGACGGCTACCAGCAGATCCCCCCGGAGGAGTGACCGGCCCACGCACCGAGCGGTTCGCCCTCGCCGTGGATCTGGGGACGGGCGGTCCGAAGATCGGCCTCGTGTCGCTCACCGGCTCGATCTCGTGGAGCGATCATGTCGCGCTCGGCACCCGGCTCCTGCCCGGGGGGGGTGTCGTCCAGGACGCCGCGCAGTGGTGGGAGGTCGTTGCCGACGCCACGCGACGGGCGATGTCGAGCGGTGTGGTGCGACCCGAGCAGGTCGTCGCCGTGTCGTGCACCGGACAGTGGGCGAGCACCGTGCCCGTCGCCGAGGACGGCCTTCCCGTCGGTGACTGCGTCATGTGGATGGACGGCCGGGGTGCTCCCCACACCCGTCGCGCCGTGGGAGGTCCCGTGGCGGGCTACGCCCCGCTGGCTCTGTGGCGTTGGGTGCGGCACACCGGCGGCGCCCCTTCGACGTCGGGGGTGGACCCGATCGGCCACATGCTGCACCTCGAGCACGACCAGCCCGACGTGGCCGAGCGGGCGCGGTGGTACATGGAGCCCGTCGACTACCTGTCCATGCGGTTCACGGGAGTGGCGGCCGCCTCGCACGCCTCGATGACCGCGGCGTGGCTGACCGACAACCGGCGGCCCGACCTCCTGCGCTACGACGGCGCCCTCGTACGACGCGCCGGGGTTCCCGCCGAAAAGCTCCCTCCCCTGGTGCCCACCGGCTCGGTCGTCGGTGAGGTCCGCGCCGAGATCGCCGACCAGCTGGGCCTGGCGCCCGGGGTCGCCGTCGTCACCGGGACTCCCGACCTCCATTCCGCCGCCATGGGCTCGGGGGCGGTCCTCGACTACCAGACTCATCTGGCCATCAGCACGACGTCGTGGATCAGTTGTCCGGTCCCGATGAAGAAAACCGACGTCGTCCATCAGATCGCGTCGGTTCCCGGGCTGAGGCCGGGACGGTACCTGGTGGCCGACAACCACGACACGGGTGGGTTGTGTCTGCAGTGGCTGAGGGACAACGTGATCGCGCCCCCCGACGGCCTGCTCGAAACTTCGGCCGACGCCTTCGCACCCAGCTTCGACGCGCTCACCGCACTCGCCGGTTCGGTGCCGGCGGGAAGCGGCGACGTGCTGTTCACCCCTTGGCTGGCCGGCGAGCGATCCCCGGTCGACGACCGCCACGCCCGGGGCGGCTTCCACAACGTGTCGCTCGCCACCACGCGGGCCCATCTGGTGCGGGCGGTCCTCGAGGGCGTGGCATACAACAGCCGGTGGCTGCACGACGCCGTGGAGCGCTTCGTGAAGCGACGTCTCGACCCCGTGCGCGTCATCGGGGGCGGTGCCATGTCGGATCTGTGGTGCCAGATCCATGCCGACATCTTGGGTCGCACCATCGAGCGTGTCGCCGAGCCGTTGCACGCCAACCTGCGCGGCGCGGCGATGTTCGCGGCTGTCGCCCTGGGAGAGGTCGACCTCGAGGAGATCGCCGGGCTCGTCCCCGTCGACAGGCACTTCGAGCCCGATGCGTCCCGGACTGCCACCTACGACCGGCTGTACGCCGAGTTCCCCAAGCTGTACCGCTCGCAGAAGCCGATGTTCGCCCGCCTCAACCGAGCCGGGAGAACGACGCCGCCATCGCGACCATACTGAGCCGATGAGACGCCGGGCCCGTATTCCCGGGCGATCGGGGGTGCAGCCCGGGCTGATCGTGCTCGTTAGCGCGGTGGTGCTCGTCGACACCGTGTTCTTCACCGCACTCACTCCCCTTCTCCCGCACTACGTCCACAACCTCGGTCTTTCCAAAGCCCAGGCCGGCGTGCTGGTGGCGTCCTACCCCATCGGCACGCTCCTGGGCGCCGCCCCCGGCGGGGTGCTCGCCAGTCGGCTCGGCGTCCGCCCGGCCGTGTTGATCGGACTGGGGGCGATGAGCGTGTCGAGCTTCGTCTTCGGTTACGCGCACTCCATTGCGCTGCTCGACTCGGCCCGATTCGTCCAGGGCGTGGCGGGCGCGTGCACATGGGCTGGGGGGCTCGCGTGGCTCGCCGCCGCCGCGACCACGGAGCGCCGTGGTACGGCGCTGGGAACGGCATTCGCTGCAGCTGTGGGGGGAGCTCTGCTCGGCCCTGTCATCGGGGCGGTCGCCAGCCACGTGGGCACCGGCCGGGCTTTCGCGGCCGCCACCGTGGCCGGAGGGACGATGATGGTGGCCACCCTTCTCGTCCCCAAGCCGCCGGCTGGCACCCGCCAGACCCTCCGCAGCGCGCTTCCGGCCATCGCCGAACCGGCTATCGCGGTGGGGATGTGGCTGACCTTCCTGGCGGGACTCGCTCTCGGCGTCATCGACGTGCTGGCACCTCTGCGACTCAACCGTCTCGGTGCCGGGGCGGTTGTCATCGCGGCCGCATTCCTGGGCTCGGCCGCGGTCGAGGTCGTGCTCTCCCCGCTGGTGGGCCGCCTTTCGGACCGGCGAGGGCGCATGGTCCCGGTGCGCCTGTCGCTCGTCGCCGCCATCGCGGTCAGTGTGCTCGCTCCCCTTCTGCAGCCCGCACCGGTGCTCGTGGTCCTCCTCGTGATCGGCCTGCCGGCGTTCGGGACGCTGTTCGTTCCGGCCGCGGCGATGATCGGGGACGGGGCCGATCGTCGCCAGCTCCATCACGGTCTGGCCTACGGGTTGGGGAACCTGGCCTGGGCTTCGGGCCAGGGGATCGCGGCGGCGGCCAGTGGCGCCCTCGCCCAGGCCACCGCCGACGCCGTGCCGTACCTGCTGCTGGCGACGACGATGGCTGGCACAGTGCTCGTCTTGCGGCGGAGAGGCGACCATGGCATAGAGGGAGGTACCGAAGCCAGAGGGGCTCATGGCGGGGAACCGGGGCATGCAGAAGGTCGATAGAGGTGTGGAGAAGGTCGTCGGGGACGCCAGGCAGGTCGCCCACAGGCAGGTCGCCCACAGGCAGGAGGGGAACGGTGGAATTTCAGCCCGGTGAGCCGATCCTCCACCTCTCGCTGCCCGTGCGCGACCTCGAGGAGAGTCGGAGGTTCTACGTCGATCTCCTCGGTTGCGAGCCGGGACGGGTCCGGGACGGGTTTCTCGACGTGTTCTTCTTCGGCTGCCAGGTGACGCTGCACGAACGGCCTGCCGAGCTCCTGGCGCCCGAGCAGCGGGGCGTCCGCCACTTCGGCGTGACACTGGCCGAGGACCTGTGGCGGGACCTGGTCGACCGACTCCGGGCCGGTGGCACGCCGTTTCTCCGCGAGCCCGCCACCGACTACGTCGGTACCCCCCGTGAACAGCTCAAGGCCATGGTGGCGGACCCGAGCGGCAACGCCATCGAGCTCAAGACCTACAAAGACCCCGGGAGCGCCCTGGAGGACTGATCGGAATGGGTCGCACCCCTGAGGTGTTGACGTGAATGAATGCGGTGAGGGAGCACACATGGCCGATGTCAACGATTTCAATGCGCCGATCATCGAGGAGTTCCGTGCCAACGGCGGAAAGCTCGGGGGGAACTTCGAGGGCGCGCCGATCCTCCTGCTGCACCACCGGGGCGCCAAGACCGGCAAGGAGCGCGTGAACCCGGTGATGTACCGGCCGGTCGGTGACTCGATGGCCGTCTTCGGTACCAAGGCGGGGGCTCCGACCAATCCCGACTGGTACCACAACCTGGTGGCCCACCCCGACACGGTGGTCGAGGTGGGCACAGACACCGTCCCGGTGGTGGCGCGCATCGCCGACGACGCGGAGCGGGCAACCATCTGGGAGGCGCAGAAGCGCGAGTACCCGGGCTTCGCCGACTACGAGAAGATGACGTCGCGCCAGATCCCCGTCGTCATTCTCGAACGCGCCGCATGACCTGAGCGCTCGTCGGTGCTCGACGGCCCCGAACAATGGAGGCGTCGGGCGGCGGCGGCAGAGAGCCGAAAAACCCGAAATTCACCTTGGCACGTCGTAGGCTGACGTCGATGCCGGAGGCGCTCTGGATCGGGGGGTCGAGGTCCGTCAAGGATGTGGGCTCCCACGCACTGTGGGAGCTTCGGACCGCACGGTCAGGGGCCGGTGTCGGGGCCATGGACCTCGACGGCGCGCCACTGTGGGAGCCGTTGCCCAACGGACACGCCGATGTCCGGATGGAAGGCCTCGACGGCGCGCCACTGTGGGAGCCCTTGACCAACGGGTGGGTCGGGATGCGAACGCCGGACCGCTACCACGCGCCACTCTGGGAGCCCCGGACCAACGGATGGGCTGACGTCCGAGGGGAAAGCCGCTCCGGCGCGCCGCTCTGGGAGCGCGGCATCGATGTGCCGCCCAGGGGGTCGGCGCCGCACCTCCGGGGCGTGAGCCTCTCTCTCGTCGCTGAGGACGGAGCGACCGACGAGTCCGACCAGGCACCCGGGGGCGGACTGTCGCTGGCGTCGGTGGGACGCCTGGCCGTGCGCACCTATCTGGGTGCCCGGCGGGCGGCCGGGGACCCCCGGTTGACCGGCGTGTTGCGGGCGGCACCCAGCGTGGCGTACTTCATCGCCAGGAGCAGGGCCCGGAGCGCGGAGGCCGCCCGCGACGACACCGTGGTGCCGGTCCGGACCACACCTGTCCTGGCTCTGCAGGCCTATCTCGACGAAGTCCTCATCGCCGTCCTTCGGCACCCCGAGCTGCTGCCCAAGGAGAGTGACTGCACGTCCGCGGCGGCCGACCTCGTACGACTGCGGGCCCTGTTCGCACGCGAGGGTTGGCTGGAGCAACCGGCGGGGTACCACCGCGACCCGCCGCCGCCTTATGACTTGGAGACGTGGGAAGAGCACCGCGGCGCGATGGGCTATGAGCGTGTCGCCTTCTCGAGCGGGTGGGAGCCCAACCCGTTGGAACCTGGTTGGGCCCGCTGGATGGCGCACGAGGCCAACCAGACCGTGCACGCCTGGGTGTCGCGTGTTCCGGGCCGCCATCACCGGTCGTGGCTGGTGTGCGCGCATGGCCTCGGGATGGGCAACAACCCGGCCATGGACCTCCGGGCGTTCCGTGCCTCGCAGCTCGGTCGCCGGGGCATCAACGTCGTGGTCCCCGTCCTCCCCCTGCACGGCCCGCGCGCCTCGGGTCGTGGCCGGGGCGAGGACCTCATGACCATCGACATGGTCGACAGCATGCACGGCGTGGCCCAGGCCGCCTGGGACGTGCGCCGGGTCATCCGCTGGCTGCGCGAGGAACAAGGTGCCGAGCAGGTGGGTGTGATCGGGTATTCACTCGGCGGCCTCGTGGCCTCGATCGTCGCCGCCCTCGAGGACGACCTGGCATGCGTGATCGCCGGGATACCCGTGGTCGACCTGCCCCATCTCGTCCGGCGCCACAGCCCGCCCGACATCGCACGCCTGGCCGGAACCAGCGGCGTGCTGGGGCCCGCTGCCGACGAGGTCCACCGGGTGGTTTCCCCGTTGGCGATGGAGTGCAGGGTCCCACTCGAGCGCCGCTTCATCTTCGCCGGCCTCGCCGACCGGATGTCGACCTTCGGCCACGCCCGGCGACTCTGGCTGCACTGGGACCGACCGGCATTCGAGAGCTACCCCGGCGGACATGTCGGCTTCTTCTGGTCTGCCGCCGTCAAACGCTTCGTCGACGACGCGCTTCGGCGCTCCTACACCAGCGCCGAAGCGGCGTGAGCAGGGCGGCACGACCCGCCCAGAGACCACCATCCCCGTGATGCTCGACCGGCGCCCCCGGCCCTCGGCGCCCTGAGGTCTCCTGAGATCTGGGATCCGATGTCGTCCGAGAGGTCATCGGGCCCGACGTCGCCCTGAGAGTCCGGCGGCTTCTTGGAGTCTCAGGAGCTCGAGGAGACCGCCCAATCGCACGAGAGGTACATTCGTGGCCTCCTGGTCGTCGGGCCCTCCGTGCGATCACAGAAAGGGAGGCTCTCATGGGGAAGGGCGCGCCATCGGACACGATCCGTCTCGGCGTTCTCGGTGCGGGGAACATCGCCGACCTGAATGTGGCGGGGTATCTGGAGCATCCGCATTGCGACGTGTTGGCGGTGTGCGACGTCGACGAGCCGATCGCCCGTGAGGCCGCCGAGCGCTGGGCGGTGCCCCGCGTCTACACGGACATGGACGCCCTTCTCGCCGACGGTGACATCGACGCCGTGGAGATCCTGACCCCGACGCACCTGCACTACGCCCATGTGCGCGCCGCGCTCGAGGCAGGCAAGCACGTCTCGGTGCAGAAGCCCATCACCAATTCCGTGGACGAGGCGCTCGAGCTCGGGAAGGTCGCCGCGGATGCCGGGCTCACGCTTCGGGTGAGCGAGTGCTTCGTGCACTACCCGCCCCTCGAGATGGCCAAGAAGCTGATCGCCGACGGGGCCATCGGCCGGCCTATCGGGGTGCGCATCCGTACGGTCGTGGGTCAGACCGACTCGAAGTTCCAGGCCGCCCTCCGTCCCGAGGGCTACGGCTGGCGCCTCGACAAGCGCAGCCCGGGAGGCCACCTCTTCGACGACATGGTGCACAAGTACGCCATGGCGCTGTGGCTCGTCGACCAGGACATCACCTCGGTCCAGGCCGTGGTGCGCCGCCGCGACATCTTCTTCGAGCCCTGTGCGGTGATCTTCGAGTACGAGGATCCGGAGCTGCTCGGGACCATGGAGGTGCAGTACGCGCGCGACATGTGGATGCGCTCTGGCTACTTCGGAGCCGACGAGTTCTTCGAGGTGCAGGGGGAGCACGGGTTCCTGTGGGTGACACGGGCCACCGGGGAGATGCTCGACCTCGCTCCTGTGGTGCTCTACCAGGGCAAGGACAACGAGCGCGTCTTCACGGAGTTCGCCGAGATCGACGCCGACTGGGCATCGGGGTTCCGCCGGTCCTCCGCCCACTTCGTCGAGGCCCTGCGGTCGGGCACCCCGGCGGCGATGTCCGCGGCGGAGGCGGCCAAGGTCCTGCAGCTGTGCTTCGCCGTCTACCAGGCCTCGGACACCCGCCGGCCCGTCGATCCCCGCACCATCTCGGGGTCGGTGACTCCGGCCGGCTGGGCCGAGTGGTGAGCGGCGGCAGGTCCTGGACCTAGGCCGTCGGCGCCGGGGTCGTCGGCTCCAGGCGCACGATGGGGAGCTCGCGTCGCACCGTGCGCGCATACCCTCGCCATTGCCGGTTGTAGGAGACGGCCCTCGCCAGCATCGCGGCGCGCTCCTCCCCGGCGAGGACCCGGGCACGGACGGGTACCGTGCGGCCCGCGACGTGCACGAGGGCCTCGGGCTTCGTACTCAGGTTCAGCCACCACGCCGGGGGTTGCTCTCCCCCGTAGTTGGAGGCGATCACCACGTAGTGCTCGCCGTCGGGCATGTAGAGCAGCACCACGTTGCGCGGCCGGCCCGAGTGACGGCCCTGCGTCTCGAGCACCAGGAACCGCAGCCGCGGGCCCGACCACGACGGGCGGCCCCGGGTCCGGACCAGCAGACGGGTGTGGCGCCGCGCGAACGCCCGGAAACACCTCACCTGCAGCGAGTCCGACGGCACGATTCCCACGCTAGTGGGCACCGGTACGACCCTTCCGCTCACGTCGGGGCCGGCTCGGGGCCGGCTCCCGTCCGGTTCCAGGCCGCGACGGGTCAGCGATCGTGGGGTGTGCTCGGGGTCATCGACACAGCGCCAGCATCATGCGCATGCCGTTCTCGATGCCCCGGGCGAGCACGTCGAGGTCCTCGGTCGTGTCCCAGTCGCCCGTGATCCCGAACGTCACCTGCCCGTCATAGGAGAAGATGGCCAGGCCGATGCGGACCTGTCCGGCGAGCGGCACATACGGATAGGCGGTGATCATGCGCCGGCCCAAGACGTAGAGGGGCAGCTGCGGCCCGGGAACGTTGGTCGTGACCGTGTTGACGTTGCGCTGGGCGACGCGGGTGGCCAGCCTCATCCCGAGCGCCAGCAGCATCGGGGGGGCGAACCCCGACAACGATGTCAGCGCTTCGCCCGCCACCGCCTCCTTGGACTCCTTGAGCCCTGCCATCTGCACCGAGATGGCGCGCAGTCGCTCCGCGGGGTCGTCGATGCCCACGGGGAGCATGGCGAACATCGCCGAGACCTTGTTCTCGAAGGTGCCGTCGCCCAACGCCATGGCCCCGGGCCCACGGGGCCTCACCGACACCGGCACCAGGGTACGCACGACCCGGTCGACGGATTCTCCCCGGGATCGGAGCA
>Ga0310038_10002490_pt1 | contig 13510 bp, 10 predicted proteins | sample Sb_taG_6_FD_200461 | JGI IMG/M metagenome (GOLD analysis project Ga0310038, IMG submission 200461) | Peat soil microbial communities from Weissenstadt, Germany - Sb_50d_4_PS metaG (v2) (version 2) | ecosystem: Environmental > Terrestrial > Soil > Wetlands > Peat | place: Germany: Weissenstadt... | reverse complement strand
ATATTGCAGGGCCTCGGATTTGAATCGACTCTTTCGTCCCATGGTCTCATCCTCCTGTCTTGGGCGGCTCGAACGTATATCGTTTCGGGTTGGCCTCGAAGAGCTGTTTTCGTTCTACCGCTTCGTCGATCTCTCGCGAGGGAACTCGTCGCTCCTTTGTGAGGCCGTGCGAGACGACTGCGGCTCTGTTCCCGTGGAAGAAGTAGAGGATTCGGTAGTTGATGCCTTGCAAGCCAATCCGAAGCTCGTAGATTCCATCACGGAGCAAATCCGCTTCGGGGCGTCTCAGCTCGTGCCCCAGTTGCTCAAGTCGTTTCAATCGAGCAAGGCACTTGATCTGAGCCTTGCCCGGTATCTCGTCGAGCCAATCCAGTATGGGAACGCTCCCGTCTTCATCCTGAAAGAAAACGACCCTCGTGTGCGGCATCCTTACCTGAGCTGAGATCTCCCTTCGCGTCCTTGACGAGGGTGGTGGCCCACCTCATTTATCGCAAATTTGCGACAAACAGTCAAGCTCTCACAATGCTATGAACATCCGATAATTGATGCTTATCGGATGTTAGGGGACTCTACCAGGCGAAAATACACATGAAAAGTTGAAACTAACACTAGACTCCTGCGCATCAAATCGTGTAGAAGGAAGGAGCCTTCTATGAACATGCACCCCGTTCCACGACACTCTCACAGCCAGCTCACGAACCCCGAGGTACTCGAGGCGTTCGAGTTCGCCGCTCTGGCGGACGCTCCGAATACCCAGCGCGCCTATACTTCGGACTGGAAGCACTTTATCGAGTGGTGCAAGACCAGGCAGCGCTGCCCGCTGCCGGTACGCCCCGACGATCTCGCGCTCTATCTTCGGTATTGTGCGGAGAAGCTTGGGCTCAAAATTTCGACAGTGCAGCGCCGCGTGTCGGCTATCTCCGAGGCTCATGCTCGCAATGGCCATCAGTCGCCAGCCGGCGAATGGGTTGTGCGAAACACCATGAGGCGGCTTCGACGCGATCTCGGTGCCCCGGCCCGCGGGAAGAACCCGGTGTTGGTTGACGACCTCAAGGCGATGCTCGCTCACTGCCCCCAGACGCTTGCCGGGCGCCGTGACAAGGCTATCTTGCTCGTCGGCTTTTGCGGTGCGTTCCGCCGGAGCGACCTCGTTAACCTCGATATCGAAGACCTCGCCAAAGCCGATGAAGGCCTCGTGCTCATGGTCAGAAAAGGAAAGACCGATCAGAAGCGTGAAGGCCGCAAAATCGGGATTCCGTACGGCAAAGATCCTCTGACCTGCCCTGTTCGGGCGCTTTGCGAATGGATTGCCGAGGCTCAGATCACGTCCGGGCCCCTCTTTCGCGCCGTCACGAAGTTCGGCCGGCCGCGGCCCACGCGCCTCTGTGATCGCATGGTCGCCGAGATCGTCAAAAAGTACTGCAAGCAAATTGGGAAACGAGTTCCGCTCTTCTCAGGCCACTCGCTTCGGGCTGGCTTTGCCACCTCCGCGGCGATTGCCGGGGCTTCCGAAAGGTCTATTCAGAAGCAGACGGGCCATGCGAGTGTCAATGTGCTTCGAAGGTACATCCGCGAGGCGGAGATGTTTCGAGACAACGCGCTTTCTAAGCTGGATTTGTAGGGGAGACTCCTCGGTGGTAAGGCGATGTGTCCGTTTACCGAACAAATGTGTTAGGCTTCGATCATGGAAAAGAAACTGACGTGGCAAGAGATTGAGAAGCAATACGATAGAGAGTGGGTTCAGCTTGTCGATTATGATTGGCCGGAGGACGAGCCTCTTCCGCGCTCGGGGGTCGTTGTGGTTCATGCCAAAGCGCGGCGTGACTTCGATGCGATGATTGCTCGCACACCGCAGGAGAACTCGGCTCTCGTTTACGTTGGGGAAAGACAGATCCCGCCTGGCGTAGTCCTTAGTGCCAATCTTCATCAGTGGGACATTACGCCAGCATGAAGAGTTACAGAATTCGGAGCGCTTTTGGGTTGCCGATGGTAAGCGCGGTGATTGTCGGCCCGCGTGGCGCTGCGCGAGTCGAGCTGGTTTTTGACTCCGGCGCAGCGACTACCCAACTCCATATCGGTACGCTTGTGGGCGTTGGCTTCTCATTTACTGGCCGAACCCCCGATGCCGTTGTGCGAGGAATCACCGGTGGGCCAGAACGGGGATTCGCTGTTTCGGCGAATCGTCTCCACTTGCTGGGTAAACATTACGATCAGTACAAGCTTTTTGCGTTCGATCTATCCACGTGGGCTGAGGAAGGAATCGACGGGCTATTGGGTTGGGATCTGATTCAAAGGCTCCATTTCGAGGTCGATGGCCCTCATCAATCGCTAATAGTTTTTGACGGTCTCGACGCGCTTTCTTAGCGACCGAAATTGTCCATCTACTACGGGAAGCCCAAACACCAGTCCGTCCGCCGCAGGCGGGTTTCTCGTCGGCGAATTGCGGATCTTTTGTGGAGGCGGCGGTAACGGCCAGCATCCCTCTCGACCTTGTGCAGCGGCGGCTCAGGTTTAGTGACGGCGAGCAGAGTGCTCCCTTCCCGTCGGCGTTGGTGGTGTGGGGTGCCGAGCCCGAAACAATTCCGGCTCTGGATCGAGCCTTGCCCGACGCATGGCGGACGAGGTGAAGGGGAAAAGTAATGGGGCCGCTCGGAGAGGAGCCCACGCGAAGCCGCGTGATGAGCGACGCCGGCCGCGGCTGTTTTTTCCCGGGGAAGAATTTCCGATGGGACTCCGCCAGCGCCACAGCAACAAGCCCAGCCTCCTCAAGAGGTTCGATGACCAGAAGCTCGGGAAGTGAGGCCGGTCTCAAGATCCCTGAGCGGACCGGTCAGTTTTGTTAGGTCTAAAGTGGTCCGTGGGAATCCAGGCTAGTGCCCCCGCTGGCGTTGGACCATGTGCCGTTCGCGCTGATGGTCAACGCTTCGCCTGCAATCAGGTCCACCCCGGTATCCACCCACGGTTGCTGGGCACTCACAGATACCGCAGTGACGGGTTACTCAGGGGGGGTATGCCACGTACGCGGTCGTCTGCGCGGGCAGGTTGTAGGCGCCCTTGCCGCCGTTCAGGTAGAGGTCGTTCAGTAGGAAGATCACCTCCGTTCCCGGCGCATTGGGATTCTGGACCACGCTCAGGGCGTCTTTCCCAGTGCCCGTCCAGTAGATCCTGCCGTCCGGGGCCAGCTTCGGACCGCCGAAGCCCCCGGTCAGATTGAGCTGCGTCTCGGCACCGGTCGTCAGGTCGAGTTGGTAGGGGGTTCCGCTATAGCCGTAGGACCCTCGGGCGTAGTAGAGCTTGGTGCCGTCGGGCGAGAAGGCGCTGGAAAAGCCAACGTCCGTGCCCTTCACCCGGAGTTGGACATCGGAGAGTTTGCCGCTGGCCCGGTCGATCTTCGCAATCGCGATCCCGTAGTACCCGTTGCCCAGCGCCAGCGTGTTGTAGTCCGGGCTGTAGACGATCGACGGCTTGTACAACGGGCCGCCTATGCCCGTCGGCGAGGAGACCGGTTTTGCGACCACCCCGGACGGCCCGTCGACCAGGTAGGCGTCGACGGTCGCCCCGGTGTTGTAGACCAGCAACCAGATGGCCTGGCCGTTGGCGTGCGGCACGATCCCCTGCGCCTCGCCGGTGTTGGTGGCCAGCGGCCGGTTCTTCACCGTAACCTGGCCGTTGGGCAGGTTGGGCTGGGCCGACAGGTCGGCGATGGAGTACCAGACAGCGTTGGCCGAGTTGGTGAAGATGTAGAACAGGGCAGCCGTACCGCCGGGGGCTGGGGTGATCTGCACCGGATTGCTGATATCAGCGCCATTCAGGTCGGTCCCGTTGTACAGGGCCTTGTGGGTCTGGCCGTTGAAGACCTTCTTGCCGTCGGAGTACAGCAGGAGCTTGCCGGTCGCCGGGTCGGTGAAGTCGGCCGTCCCCCACGTGTAGGTGCTCTGGCCGACGCTGCGTCTCACACAGGCACAGCGGTCGGGACTCGTAAAATCCAAGCGATAGTGGTACCCATCGCCCGAGCCGCTGTACCAGACTTGCTCGAGCGGTGTGAGGGGCGGTGATATGGATGCCGTCCCGGTCGTCTGGCCCCGGGTGACGATCGGAATCGCGACGAGGCTGAGGATCGTTGCAACGCATGTCGCCAAGGAAACCGAAGTCCGCTCTGTGTTCCTCATGGGAATCTCCTCTCGGTCTAGGCGTTTGTGGAGCGCCCCACGGCCGACGAAGGGCGCAAGGATGACATCGGAACGCTCGTGCGGCCGTCACGTGAAGACCTCCTCGAACCCAACGGTGGACCCCAACTTCCAGTGGCACAACTTGTCGGCGCCGTCGGAGCATGCGACCGGCACCGTGTCTTCGAGACTCACTTCGGGATTCCTGGGCTGTGGCACCGAGGTTGAGCGGGCCTGCCGGAAGTGATGGGCATCGCTGAATGCCGCCAAGTAGCCGAGTCCGGCTCCCAGCGCGAGAACCACGATCGCCTGGAGTTGTCGCTCTTCATGGCATGGTGCTCTCCCTGTGATGGAAACGCCAAGCGCAGGACGGATCCTGCCCAACCTAGAGACGAGTACTCGGGGTCATCACGCATCGGAAGCCGACGTGTGACATCCCCGTGTCCAGGCTACAACCATGCCGGGCGGAGGGGCGGTATCGCGAACAGTAGCTGTCGTTGCACAGGAACGAACCCCCGCGCTGCACACGCATGGGCACGAAGGGGCAAACGGGATCGCTGCTTCTCTCCGGCCCGGCCGGGTTATTGACCACGCCGCGGCCGGCGCGCTGGCGGTAGAGGTCGCGCTGAGACCCATCCCTCACTTGACCAACTCGACGTCTCCAGGTTTCCAGGTCTTGTCGAACCACTCTTGCAGCGGGCCGTACAGGCGCAGCATCACGTTGTAGCTCTTCCCAGGAATGGTCTGGATCCAGTTGCCCTCGTGACCTTGCGGTGCCTCTGGCCCGAACCATATGGTGTAGGATCCGTCACGAGTGGCATTCGGCTCGACCTTAGGGTTGTTGCTATCCAGGCCGGCCAGCTGCTGATCGGTCTCCAGCATGGAACGGTGCTGTCCGGAATAGACCATGAACGACCAGAAATTGTTCACGGGGATCGGGCCTGGCAGCGTGACCTTGTAGGTCTTTCCACCGTCGAGATAGTCTCCCTTGGCATCCCGCGCGGTGAAGGCATAGATCGAACCAGTGCCGGGGCTCGGCGCCGCCATGGAGGGCGTGATGCCCGTCGCGTAGTAGTGGAAGAGGATGCGGTCATCAAGAACGCGTTCGCCTTTGTTCATGAACTCGTAGCTCATGCCTGCATAGATGGGAGTCCACTTGCGATCCGGGTAGCAATACACGCTTTGCTTGCGCGGCACGAAGGTGATGGCCCGAGCCGTGGCGTTACCGATGGCGACGGCCTCAGTGAGGATTTTCTTCATCCGCTCATCCGGTTTGAAAAGCTGGCCTTTCTTGATGCCGATGGCCGCGAACTGCCCGACCAATTCGGGATCGAAAGCGTCGGCCGGCTCATACTGGATCACGGCGTTCAGCTCTTCAAAGAAATTGAAGTCGTTGGAATGGACAGTGTTGAACTGCCTGCCTGAAAGATTCACGAATTTTTGCTCGGGAGGCTCTGCAGCCTGCGCAAGAGGGTATATCCGGAACTTGCTTTTAACTGCTTGCGCCGTTTGTTCAAGAGTGGTGTCTTTTTTGACGAAAGCGCGGAAGAAAAACAGGTTGCGGTACGTGGGCGTCTTCGCGACGTAATAGGCTTCTTTGGGAATCGCACCTTCGTAATCTCGGTGCACGAAGAGATACTTGCCGCCTTGTCCTTGATCCGGGCCGGTGTTGCCTATGTCAGTCACAAAGCGGAAAAAGGCATCATCGAGGGGACCAAGCACGCCCTCCGGGACTTCGACGACGACAGGACCATCCTTGACGTTCACTTCCGCCACGCAGTACATCGTCGTCGAATTTGCTGTCAGAAGTAGCGAGCGCGCATCCACCAGGTTTTCGAAGATCCCGACATGCCCTGGTTTGAGTCCGGCAGCCTTGAAGCTTTCCAGTACGGCGTAAACGGAAGCGGCGGGGATGCCGTTAAGGAAGGCTTCCATCCCACGGGAGAGGTCGAGGAAGTTGTAGACCTTCTCGACGGTGGCTTCGCTGGGCATGCCGTCGGAGAATTTGAGGTCGCCCAGGAGTTCGGTGTGCACCGTGTCCGGAGTGAGGATGGACTCCGGCGGATTCGCAGCGTACGTGGGCGGTTTGCTCAGCGGTTTGCTCGTCTGAGCGAACACCTCGCTGGTCGTCATGGCAAGGATGAGAAAGACGAACGTGATCTGTTGTCGTGTCATGTTGTGTTCTCCTGGCTGAAGATCAACTGTGTAAGAGCCGTGGGTTCAGCGACGTAAGGTAGTCAACCGCTGGTGCCTGTTCCCCCTCATGCCACTTCGTCGTCCGCGACGATCATGCACCTTGCATGTCGCCAAGGAAACCGAAGTCCGCTCTGTGTTCCTCATGGGAATCTCCTCTCGGTCTAGGCGTTTGTGGAGCGCCCCTCGGCCGACGAAGGGCGCGAGGATGACGTCGGAATGCTCGTGCGGCCGTCACGTGAATCCGCCCGCGCTGGATCGGTGGTCCTGACCCGAGAAGCCGGGAAGAACAAAGGGGGACATAGCGCGCTTTATTGGCTCGGAGCCCATGGAGCCGGTGAAGAAACCTGTATGTCCCCCTTTTCTTCCATCTCGTGACGCTCCAGCTTCACGGGAACCGAATAACTGACATCTCGGCCCTGCCGAGTTGCGGAAAGCTCGAAAGTCTGGGCCTTTCCGGCAACAACCTAACGCGGCATAGCCGCGTTAGGATTCGCGGGCACAGGTGGGCCATGCCCCTCACGCGCCATGAAAACTTCCATGGCGCGCGCCTCGTGCTTGATCACCTTCAGTCTGCGGCGAACGCTCCCGCGAGCAGCACCGGGGTGAGCCTTCGCCTTCGGGGCCTCCTCCCTGGAGTAATACCGACGACCACTGGATCTGGAGTAATGACGACCCTGTAGATCCTTCCGTTCTTGTTGTCGAATTCGAACGTGCCCTTGTCCTTGTATAGCTCGCTGATGGCATCAGCGCTGTCGTACCCGACGCAGAGGCCGTCGCCGCACAGCGTGAACTTACCAATCTGCGTCCACATCTCATCCAATTTGATGACCTGGCTGACGCCCGGGCCGTTCACGGAGAGCGTGGTGTTGCCTATCGACGAGCCGGTTGTCTCGTCCGTTCCCGTCTTCGTGAACTCCACGAGGAAGGTGTACTTCGCGTCGGGTTCGATGTTGGAGTTGGGGTCGGGGTTTGGGTTGGGTAAGAGTACGCCTGATTTAAGCGGGTATTGCTTGTTGGGGAGGCCGAGGAAGTTGTACACATAGTACAGCTTCATCAGGTTATTGTCCTCCTTGTCGCGCATGATGAACAGCGAGTGACCGCCGAAGCGCGAGCCGTGCGCAAAGATGACGCCGCCCTCGCACCCCTTCAGGATCAGGACCTCGGCCCTGATCCTGTACGAACAGCCACGTAAGTTGACCGCGACGCTCTCCGGCACGGGTGCGGCGCCGGGATAATAGGTATACTCATCGCGGGGCCCTTCCTCGGTGGGCCGTTCAACGTTGGCTTGCTCGAAGGCGTTGCGATCATCCAGCGGCAGAACCATATTCTTCTCCGCCTCTTCGAACCAGGCAGCGATGAGCTGCTGGAGCTTCTTCTGGCGCTCGGGATTGAGGTCCTTAAGCCTCATCAGGTTGTTGGACTCGGAGCGGTCTTCGTCCACGTGGTACAGCTCCCACTCGTCTTGATCGAAGTTGCCCTTGCCGCTCAGCGGAGAATGGAGGCAAGCGGCCTTCCAGCCATTCTCCCAGATACCACGGGTTCCGAGCATGGCGTAATACTGGCGCACCTTCTTTGTCGGAGCGTTGGGTTCCGCATCCCAGGTGTAGCACATCGAGACGCCCGAGAGCGGGTACTGCTTCACGCCCTTGTAAACCTCGGGCATCTCCAGACCGCAGGCCTCCAGGATGGTCGGGACGATGTCCACGCAATGGTGATACTGATGGCGGACCTCACCCACCTTCTTGATGCGCTTGGGCCACGACATGACCAGCGGGTCACAGGTGCCGCCGGCATACTCCGAGTAGCGCTTGAACATCTTGAACGGCGTCGACATAGCCGCGGCCCACCCGGTCGGATAGTGCTCATACGTGTCCGGGCCCCCGAGCTGATCGAAGCCCCCGATGTCCCTGACCGTTTGCTGGTTCTCCGCTGGGGTGTCTGGGTATCCGTTGAAGAACTTGTTCTCGTTCACCGAGCCGTTGGGGCTGCCTTCTCCCGACGCACCGTTGTCAGCGGCGTAGATGATCAGGGTGTTCTCGAGCTGGCCGGTCTCTTTGAGGTAGTCATAGATCTGGCCTACCTGCTCGTCGGTGTACGTCGAGAACGCGGCGTAGACCTCCATCAGTTTCGAGAACAGCTTCTGCTCGCCGTGCCCCTCGAGGACATTCTGTGGGTCGTCGACGAGGGGCGTGTCTTCGATCTCATTCCATAGGCGGACGCAGTCACCCGGGTTCGCCACACCGTCCGGCAGGGGGTTGAGTGGGGTGAGCTGGGTCCCTTTAGGCAGGATGCCCTTGTTGATCATCTCCGGCAGCACATCCGTGCGGTAGGCCTCGTAGCCCGTGTCGAACAAGCCGTTGTACTCGTATTTTTCGATGGTTCCTTCTGGGTTTAGGATTTGGTGCGGGGCGTGGTTGGCGCCTGGGCAGAACCACATGTACCACGGCTTCGAAGGGTTGCTGGCCTGCTGGTCCTTGATCATTTTAATCGCCTGGTAGGCCAGGTCCTTGGAGAGGTGATAGGGCTCCTCCGGCGTATCCGGCGGCTCCACGGGATGGTTGTCTGCGATCAGATCGGGATAGAACTGGTTGGTCTCTCCACCGATGAAGCCGTAGAAGCGGTCGAAGCCCTTCGCCAGCGGCCATTGCTTCTTGGTGGAGCCGAGGGCGACGTCCGTCTCGGGGACGTTGTGGTTCTTGCCCACCCAGAAGGTGCTCCAGCCGGCGTCCTGGAGGATCTGCGCGACCGTGGCGCATTCATCCGGCATGCGGGCGTGCTGGCCTGGGAATCCGTTCGCCCCCTCCGTGATGCTGGCGTTGCCGTTGAGGTGGTGGTTGCGGCCGGTCAGGAGCATGCCGCGGGTCGGCGAGCAGAGAGCCGCCGTGTGCCATTGCGAGTACATCAGCCCATTTTTAGCGATCTCCTCCAGGCACGGCATTTTGATTTTGCCACCGAAGGGCGACCAGGACGCCAGGCCTGTGTCGTCGAAGAGCACGAACAGGATGTTCGGCGCGCCCTCGGGTGCTTTGGGAGGGAGGTACGGCTCCCAGTCAGGCGTCGAGTCACGGACATCGAGCCTGATGATTCCGTTGAATCTTTTGGTCGAAGAGCACGAACAGGTCGTCATCTTTTCTCTCCTACTTCTGTCTTACTTGGTCAGTTGCATGATCTCGTCCGCGAAGCGGCCCTGGCGGAGCAGGCCCGCCATGGTCTTCATCGTCGGAGCGAGGTGAGTAAAGCCCGCGTAGGGCGGAACGCCGCAGGCGGTTCCGCCATCTTGGTGGGCCGCATAATGGCGGATCGCCCTGCGGGCATCCGCCGCTTTGGGAGCGAGGTACGGCTCCCAGTCAGCAGGCGTCGAGTCACGGACATCGAGCCTGATGATTCCGTTGAATCTTTTAAGTCGTCATCTTTTCTCTCCTACTTCTGTCTTGGTCAGTTGCATGATCTCGTCCGCGAAGCGGCCCTGGCGGAGCAGGCCCGCCATGGTCTTCATCGTCGGAGCGATGTGAGTAAAGAAGGCCTTGTAGCCGGCGCACAGGTAGTTGAGCCCGTCCTCGCCGTCGGGTGTCTTGATGAAACGGTTGCGCGGGCACTCACCGTAGCAGGCGAATAGAACCGGGCATTCCTTGCAGAACTTCGGCAACGTGTCGTACTTGCTCTGGCCGAAGCGGAGCTGCTTCTCGGACGCGACCAGCGTCTGCAACGGCGTGTCCTTGATGTTGCCGAGCAGGTGATCTGGCTCGACGTAGTGATCGCAGGAGTACACATCGCCGTTGTGCTCCATCGTCAGGGCCCTGCCACACGTGGGCGAGACGATGCAGGCGTTGTGCTGCCCCAGCCAGCTGCCGAGCGCCACGTCGAAGGTGATGACATACACGTTGCCGACATCGCGCTGCACCCATTCGTCGTAGATGCCGATGAGGAACTTGCCGAACTGCTCCGCCGTCACCGTGCGCTCGGTGACCAGGTTGCCCTCCTGCTTGTACAGCGGCCGGTCCGTACCCTTCAAGCCGCCCCAGCCCTGGTTGGCGAAGGCTATCGTCTGCTCGGTAGCGCGCTCGACGATGGGGATCAGCTGGATGTACTGCGCCTGCAGCTCGTCGCGAAAGAAGCGGTACACGGCGAGCGGGTGGTCGGCGTTGGCGGCGTGAATCGTGCAGAGGATGTTGATGTCGACGTTGTGCGCGCGCAGGCAGTTCCAGCCGCGGATCACGTCGTCGAAGCTGCCTTTGCCCTTCTTGTTGATGCGGTACGCGTCGTGCAGCTCGCGCGGCCCGTCGACGCTCAGGCCGACCAGGTAGTTGTGCTGCTTGAAGAAAGCGGCCCACTCGTCGTCGATGAGCGTGCCGTTGGTCTGCATCGTGTGCAGGATGCTCCTATGGTGAGGCTTGCGGTGCTGGTTGGCCAGCGCGACCGAACGCTTGTAGAAGTCCAGTCCGCGCAGCATTGGCTCGCCGCCCTGCCAGGCGACATCGACCTGCGGACCGGGCGACGACGCCATCAGCTGAGCGATGTAGGTCTCCAACGTCGCGTCGCTCATCAGCGGACTCTCGCGCTCGCCATACAGGTTCTCCTTGGAGAGGAAGAAGCAGTATTTACAGCCCAGATTGCATGCCGCGCCCGCGGGCTTGGCGAGGAGGTGGTAGTTGGTGATACGCGACTGCATACGAGTTGCCTGTCTGTGCTGGGGAGGCGGTTAGGCTCCTGGCGTCATTGCATTTCGAGCTGAAAGAAGATAGGATTGGAGTTTTGCAAAGTGACCCGGCACGGCGGTCGTCGACGTCGGTCAACCGCACCGACCGTGTCGTCATCCCGCGGACCTGCTGAGCGGCTTTCCGCCCCCGGCGGGGGCGTCGTCTGGATGCGCTTGTTGGGCCTCGGTAGCAAGGCGAACTGGGGCACGAAGACGTTGCGCCAGTCACCTATCCCAGCGTCCTTGAGCTCTGAATGAGTGTGATGGTGAATTGCGAGTAGGGGTCGATGCTGTCTTTCTCAGCCTCGATCGGATTCGTGTCGCCGCGAGCGATCCGACTGAGGTACAGGCCGGTGTCGGCCTGTAGGGCGACTTTGCTGTTGTCAAGAACCGTCACGGTGAATTGCGAGTAGGGGTCGATGCTGTTTTTCTCAGCCTCGATCGGATTCGTGTCGCCGCGATTAATCCGACTGAGGTACAGGCCGGTGTCGGCCTGTAGGGCGATAACATCGCCAGTCTGCAGACCCTTGTCTCTCCACATCGCGCTACCTCCTCCAATGGTGATGAAACTGAGCTGCAATGCGACATTTTCGGTGGCTTTATAGAGTTTTCTCTATGTTCTGTGTTGCTAATGTGTGAAATCAGGTGATTCCAAGGTCACTTACGGAATCCCTGGGGCCCTGTAGATCGTTCTTCCTTCTTTGATCGTGTCGACGACCTTGATGTCCTTGATGGCCATCCGCTCGACCTTGAGCGGGTTCTTGTTGAGGATCACCAGGTCGGCGAGCTTGCCGGGCTCCAGCGAGCCTTTCGAATCCTGCTCGCCGTACTGGTAGGCGACATTGATGGTCATGGCCTTGAGCCCTTCCAGCGGAGTGACGCGCTGGTCCGGCCCGATCTTGGCGTCTTTGCGGGAGATGCGGTTCACCGCAGACCACAACATGAACATCTGATCGAGCGGCGCGACGACGAAGTCCGTGTGGTTGGTCGGGCGCAACCCCTTGTCGATCGCGTCCCGCATCGGGCTGATGTACATCGCCTGCTCCCGGCCCCGGTTGGCGATGTGCGCCTCGGCGAAGTAGTAGGTGTGCAGCGTGTAGAAGGACGGCGTGATCTTGTACTTCACGTACTTGTCGAGCTGGTCCTTGCGGGTGAACTGGGCGTGGATCAGCGTGACGCGCCGATCCCTCGCCAGGTCGCTCGCCGCCGCGTACACGTGGGCTTGGAGGAAAGCGTCGATCGCGGCATCCCCGTTGGCGTGCAGGAAGAGCGGCACGCCGAGGTGGTAGACCTTCTTGACCGCCTGGTTGACGGTTTCCTGGGGCGCCATCAGTTCGCCCCGCCATTCCAGCTCGCCGTTGGGGCCGCCGGTCAGGTAGGGCGTGCTGAAGTACGCGGTCTTGCCCTGGGGCGAGCCGTCGATCGTGATCTTCACGCCGCCGATCTTCAGGTGATCGTTGTACTTGCCCCACTCGCTGACGGGGTGAGCGTCAAGCACCTTGTCCAGGTCGGTGATGAAGGGAAGGGCGATGATGTCGATGATGTTGGTGCCGGCCTTCGTCACGCGCTCCATGATCTCGAGATCTCCGGCGTGCGTGGCCCCCTCTTGGGCGGTCGTGATGCCCGCCTGGGCGTAGAGCATCTGTCCGGCGAGCGACCACTCTCTCTCCTGAGCGCTGGTCGGCTTGGGTAGGGACTTGAAGACCGGCTCGTAGGCGGTCTCCATGATCAGGCCGATCGGCTCGTTGGTGTCCGGGTCGCGGACGATGACGCCCCCGGGCGGGGTCGGCGTGGCGGCCGTGATGTTCCACTTCTTCAGCGCGGCCGAGTTCATGACCGCGCCGTGCATCGACACGTGCCCGACGAGCACCGGATTGTCGGGGAACTCCTTGTCGAGATCCCAGCGGGTCAGCAGGGTGCCGCCCTGCATAGCGGTGTCGTCGTAGCCGTAGGCCTGGATCACCACGTCATGCGGGATATGATTGTTTTCCCGGAACTTGACGAGCTCGGCGACGATACTGGCGGGATCCTCCCCCGGCCCGGCGGGCGGGGGGTAGACATTGACCTGGTTCGCCACCGTCAACGAGTTGATGTAGTGGGAATGCGCGTCGAGGAAGCCTGGCAGCAATGCCCTCCCGGCCAGATCGAAGACCTCCGTCGCTTTACCCTTGTGAGCCGTCTCGATCTCGGCGCGGGATCCGACGGCGAGGATCTTGCCGTCTTTCACCGCCAACGCTTCCGCGGTCGGCTGCGCGTCGTTGATGGTGACGATGTCACCGCCGGTGTAGATCGCGTCAGCCACGTCTGTGGCTGACTTGGCCGTGCGCGCGGTCATCAACGCCAGCCCCATCAGGGCCGCGAGGACCAGTGAAGTGCGGCTCTTCATGCGGGAAGCTCCATTCAGTGGTAGTCAAGCGGCCAACGACCCAGCTCACCGGCCCGCCCCCGGTGA
>Ga0310038_10002487_pt1 | contig 13525 bp, 9 predicted proteins | sample Sb_taG_6_FD_200461 | JGI IMG/M metagenome (GOLD analysis project Ga0310038, IMG submission 200461) | Peat soil microbial communities from Weissenstadt, Germany - Sb_50d_4_PS metaG (v2) (version 2) | ecosystem: Environmental > Terrestrial > Soil > Wetlands > Peat | place: Germany: Weissenstadt... | reverse complement strand
TGCCGTCGTATTCGATGGTGAGCTTGTAGCGCGGCATATCAGTGCAGGACGGTGGCGGGCGCGACAGGCGTCCCGTGTAAAAACTCGTCCGCGCCCATCGGCTGCTTGCCGGCGCGCTGCAATTCAACGAGCCGCACGGCGCCGGACCCGCAGGCGACGGTCAGCCTGTCGTCGAACACGCGCCCCGGCGGCCCGCTGCCTTCGCCTTTGGTCGTACGCAATATCTTGACCCTGCCGGCGCCAGGGAATTCGCACCAGGCGCCAGGAAACGGCGACAGCCCGCGGCAATGATTGTGGACTTCGTGCCACGGCTTGGTCCAATCGATGCGCGTCTCGCTCTTGTCGATCTTGTTGGCGTAAGTCACGCCGCTTGCCGCTTGCGGCGACAATTGCAGCTGGCTTTTTTCCAGCGCGGCGAGCGCGCGCAGCATCAGGTCGGCGCCGCGCCGGGCCAGTTCGTCGTGCAATTCGCCGGTGGTCGCGTCGGCGCCGATCGGCACGCGCTCGGCCATGGCGATGGCACCGGTGTCGAGGCCTTCGTCCATCTTCATCACCATCACGCCGGTTTCCTGGTCGCCGGCCATGATGGCGCGGTGGATCGGCGCGGCGCCGCGCCAGCGCGGCAACAGCGAGGCATGGAGATTGAAACAGCCGCGAGGAAAAATTTCGAGGATCGATTTCGGCAGGATCAGTCCATAGGCGACGACGACGGCGGCATCGGCACGGTGCGCGCGCATCGCTTCCGCGGCGTCGGTCTCCTTGAGCGTTTTCGGCGTGAAGACCGGCAGGCCGAAGCATTCGGCTTGGCGTGCGACCGGGCTCGGCTTCGGCGCTAGTCCGCGGCCGGCAGGTTGCGGCGCCCGCGTATAGACCGCCGCGATCTCGTGGCCGCCGCCGACAATCTCGACAAGCGTCGGCACGGCGAAATCCGGCGTGCCCATGAACACCAGGCGGAGCGCCAATCACGCCTCCACCTTCTTTGCCGCCTTGGTGAATTTCTTGATGATGAGGCTGCGTTTGAGCCTGGAGAGATAGTCGATGAACAGCACGCCGTTGATATGGTCGATCTCGTGCTGCAGGCAAGTCGCCAGCAATCCCTTCACCTCGGTCTCGTGCGCCTTGCCGTCAAGATCGAGATATTTGACTTTGACCTTGGCGGGCCGTTCGACCTCCTCGTAATAATCCGGGATCGACAGGCAGCCTTCCTCGTATTTGGACTTTTCCTCCGACGTCCAGGTCACCTCGGGATTGATGAAGACCAGAGGCTTGTGATCGTCCTCCTTCTTCGACAAGTCGAGAATGACCACGCGCTTGGGCACGGCGATCTGGATCGCCGCAAGCCCGATGCCCGGCGCCTTGTACATGGTGTCGAACATGTCATCGACCAGCTTGCGGATGCCGTCGTCGATGCGCTTGACCGGCTCGGAAACGAGCCGCAGCCGCTTGTCCGGGAGTTTGATAATGTCGCGCACAGCCATGGTGCGCGATGTAAGCGGTGCATAAAGCGGGGTCAATCGGCGATGTTTTGCAAGCCTTGCCGTTGATCCTTCGGCTACGACCGGCTATCACCGTTCGCTCTTCGTTCACGCCGCCTGCGAATCGCATAGAGTCACCCGATGACCGAGATGCTGCCGCTCTTCGCGATTGTGGCCGTGATCGTGGCTTTGGCCGCGGTCGCGGCGCTCGTTGTCGTGCTCTGGCGCGGCCGTAATCCGGCCGAGCCGCAGGCCGCCGTCATGGCCGAGCTGGCGCAGGCGCAGAGCGCCACCGGGCAACGCCTCGAAACCATGATCAGGATGCTCGGCGACCGGCAATCGCAGTTGCAGCACGCCGTCAACGAGCGGCTCGATTCGGTGTCGCACCGGCTCGGCGATTCGCTGCAAAAGACCACGGCGCACACCACCGAGCATCTGCAAAAGCTGCACGAGCGCCTCGCCGTCATCGACACCGCGCAGAAGAACATCACCAATCTCGCCACCCAGGTCACGTCGCTGCAAAGCGTTCTGGCCAACAAGCAGTCGCGCGGCGCCTTCGGGCAGTGGCGGATGGAATCGATCATTCAGGATTGCTTGCCCAAAGGTGCCTACGCCTTCCAGCACACACTTTCGAACCGCATGCGCCCCGACTGTTGTGTTTTCATGCCTGACAAGCGGGTGCTGGTCATAGATGCCAAGTTTCCCCTGGAAAGCGTGACCGCCTATCGCGATGCCAAATCCGATGACGAGCGCAAAGCCGCAGCCCAGCGGATGCGTACCGACGTCGGCAAGCATGTCGTCGACATCGCAGAAAAGTATTTGATTCCGGGGGAAACACAGGAATACGCACTGATGTTCGTGCCGTCGGAGGCGGTCTACGCCGAAGTTTATGACGGCTTCGATGATCTGGTGCAGAAGGCCTATCGTGCGCGAGTCGTCCTAATGTCGCCGTCGCTGCTCATGCTTGCGATCGCATTGGTGCAGCAAAGCCAGAAGGACATCCGGATGCGCGAAGCGGCCGACGAAATTCGCGACGAAATTGGACGCCTCATGAAGGACGTTGGCTTGCTGGGAGACCGCATTCGCAAGCTGCAGACCCATTTCAATCAGTCAACCGAAGATATCCGGCAATCCATCATCTCGATCGAAAAAATCGAGGGACGCGGTGAGCGTATTCAACAGGTTGAATTCGGCGCTGATTTGTCGGCGGACGCAAATGTCATCCCGGCGCCGATGACGCGCAAGCTCGAAGCGGGCGAGTAGCGGCGCATGGCCGCGACGCCAGATGCCAGTGGTACTGTCGCAAAATCCCGGTCGTTGACCGACGCGCTCGCCGTCTATCTCAAACGGCGGGTTCTCATCATCCTGTTCCTCGGCTTCTCGTCGGGCCTGCCGCTGGCTTTATCTGGCACGACCTTGCTGGTCTGGATGCGGGAGTCGGGCGTCAATCTCGGCACCATCGGCCTGTTCGCGCTGGTCGGCACGCCCTATACGATCAAATTTCTGTGGGCGCCGCTGATCGATGCGCTCGACGTGCCGTTGCTGTCGCGGTTCTTCGGTCGCCGCCGCGGCTGGCTCTTGCTGTCGCAATTCTTGCTCATCGCCGCGATTGTCTTTCTCGGGTTCTGCGATCCGGCGCTGTCGCCGTATGTGGTCGCTTTCGGCGCACTTCTGGTCGCCACCGCTTCGGCAACCCAGGACATTATTGTCGATGCGTTCCGCGTGGAGAGCCTCGACGAGAGCGAGCAGGCCGCCGGCATGGCCTCCTATGTCGCCGCCTACCGCATCGGCATGCTGGTCTCGACCGCCGGCGCGCTGTTCATCGTGAGCGGATTCCAGAGCTATGGCCTCGACCATCACGCCGCGTGGCGGGCGGGCTACGTGGTGATGGCGGCGTTCGTGCTGATCGGCATCGTCACGACCTTGTGCGCGGCGGAGCCGGAAAAGTCGGCGGCGGCCAATGCCGTCCATGCGCGCGAGACGTCGCTCGAGCGCGTCGTCGATGCCGCGGTCGGCGCCTTTTCCGAATTTTTGTCGCGCGACCTGGCTTTCCTGGCGCTCATCTTTGTCGTGTTGTTCAAGTTCACCGACGCGCTGTCGGGGGCGATGACGGCGCCGTTCGTGATCGATCTCGGCTTTTCGCGCAACGAATATGCCGCCATCATCAAGGGCGTCGGCCTTGCCGCGACCTTGATCGGCGGCTTCGCCGGCGGTTTCGTGGCGCGGGCCTATTCGCTGCCGAAGAGTCTGTGGATCGGCGGCGTGCTGCAGGCGCTCGCCAATCTCGCTTTCTCCTGGCAGGCCGTGGTCGGACTGAACGCGGCGTGGCTGACCTTCGCCATCGTCGCCGAAAATTTCACCAGCGCCATCGGTACGGTGATCTTCGTCGCTTACCTCTCGGCACTGTGCCGCAATCCGCTGCACACCGCGACCCAATACGCGCTGCTCACCGCGCTGGCGGCGTTTGGGCGCACCTACCTTTCCTCGAGCGCCGGCTTCATCGCCGCAGCGACCGGCTGGGTGTGGTTTTTCGCCATCTGCGCCCTGGCCAGCCTGCCGGCGCTCGCCTTGCTGGCCTGGCTCCAACACCGCGGCCATTTCGACGGGCTAGAGCCCGCCGCGCGGTGACGCCCCAGTTGCCCCCGACGCGCCGGGAGCATCCGGCTGCTCGCACAAACCCTCGCAGCAATGGGCGATGGCTTGGCCGCCGCAATCAGGGCAGGGGATGAAATCTGCCGCTTGGTCCCGGGCCGCCGCGGGGCCGGGATCTGGCTTGGCCGGGCGGCGGATGAAGCCGGGGCGTTCGGTCCAGCGGCAGGTCTCGCAAAGCATGGCGCTTGCCCCCAAGGTTGCTTGCCGCCAAGGCTGCTTGCCTCAATGTCGGCGGTCATTCATCGCCGTGTCATCGCCAGATCGTCCGATTCTCGTACCTTTCGCAACCTCCCCGCCGCCGCCCGCAAAAAAGTCTTTTTGTAAGGATCGGATCGCTATAATCGCCGTTGTCTTTGAGCTTTGCGTCCCTCGAACCGAGTGCCCGCAGTCCCCAGCATGGATATGATTCTCGTCAAGCTCTTTGCGACGGCGCTGGCGCTCAGCGAGGTCATGACCCAGCCGCAGGCGGTGAAGACGCAGTTCGATCCGGCGGCGGACCAGGACGCGGTGGTTCATATCCTGCGCGACGGCTGCGCCCATATGCGGCAAGCCTTCGACATCGAGTCGATCAATGTCGACGACCTGATCTCGACCGCGCTCGACGATCCGGCGGCGGTCGGCGGCAACATCAAGGCGTTCCACGGGCTGAATTTCGCGGACCTCAATACCGCCTACAAACAATTCTGCAAGAACGAGACCGTCGCCAATCCGGTGGTCGACATCGGCCAGGTGATCACGTTCTACAACAACGCCGCCGCCGACCTGCCCGACCCGGCGCGGCTGAAGGGCAAGCAATTGCCCGGCATGAGCGCGGTGCTCGACGGCAAGGGCGATCACTATGCCGACGTGTTCCAGCCCGGCAACCGCCGCGTCTGGGTGCCGCTCGCCGACGTTCCCGATTTCGTGCAGAAGGCGTTCATCGCCGCCGAGGACCGGCGCTTCTATCAGCATCACGGCATCGACGAGCACGGCATCATCCGCGCCTTCATCGGCAATCTTGCGGAATCCGGCCGCCCGCAAGGCGGCTCGACCATCACCCAACAGGTGGTGAAGAACCTGCTGGTCGGCGACGACGTCACTTACGAGCGAAAAATCCGCGAGATGATCGTGGCGTCGCGGCTGGAAAACACGCTGAGCAAGAACGACATTCTCGAGCTCTATATCAATTCCGTTTATCTCGGCCGCGGCTCCTGGGGCATCGAGATGGCGGCGAGGAGCTACTTCGGCAAATCTGCGAAGGACCTCACGCTACCTGAAGGCGCCATGCTCGCCGGCCTGCTCAAGGGGCCGAGCTTTTACAATCCCGACCGCCATCCCGATCGTGCCAAGGAGCGCCTCTCCTATGTGCTCGGCCGCATGCAGGAGGACGGCGTCATCGGCGCCGAGCAGAAGAATGCGGCGACGGCGGCACTGCCAAAGCGCGTCGCATACGCATTTCCGCATCGCGATTCCGGTTTCAACTTCGTCGACTATCTCGGCCGCGAGGCCAAGACCGACGGCGTCGACAGCCTGACCGCGCAAACCTACAGGGTGCGCTCCACCATCAATGCGCAATTGCAGCGCGATACCGAAGCGGCGCTGCAGGAAGGCTTGGCGGAATACGAGATGGCCAGCGGCCGGGTGCAGTTCCGCGGGCCGGAGGCGAACATCGCCGATACCATCAAGAAAATCGGCCCCGGTGCGTCGGGCATGCCGGCGTGGCAGCAGGCGCTGCAAGCCTTGCGCCTGCCGCTCTACGACGTGCACTGGACGCCGGCGGTGATCGTGCAAAAGGGCGACGGCAAGAGGGACGACGGCAACATCCGCGTCGGTCTGCCCGACGGCCGCATCATGTCCCTGACCGGCCTGTCCTATGTCAGCCGGCGCGGGCTTGGCCTCTATGACGTGGTCTATGTCAACGTGGTCGAGAGCCGGCGCGGCGAGGTTCGCGCGCCCGCGGTCGACGCCCGAGGCAATCCCGTCAGGCCGAAACCGCAACCGGTTTCGAGCGGCCAGGCGCAATTGCGGGCACGGCCGACGGTGCAGGGCGCAGCCTTGGTGCTGGAGAACAAGACCGGCCGCATCCTCGCCATGGCCGGCAGCTTTTCCTATCCGCTGAGCCAGCTCAATCGCACCTGGCAGACTCAGCGCCAGCCCGGTTCGGCGATCAAGCCGATCACCTATCTCACCGCGCTGCAGAAGGGACTGCAACCGAACACGCTGGTGCCGAACGATCCGCTTACGCTGCCGCCGATCGGCAGCGCGACCTACGGCAGCATCATCCGCGACTACAACGCCACCGAACGGCCGGAAGATTACTGGTCGCCGCGCAATGCCGATTATGCCTCGGGCGGCGTCTTCACCATGCGGCGCGGCCTGGAAAATTCGATCAACGTGGTGACCGCGCATCTGCTCGACGGCGGCATCGACGCCGATCCGGTGGCGAGCCTCGACGAAGTCTGCGCCACCGCCAAGGCCGCTAAAATCTACACCGATTGCGTGCGCTATTATCCGTTCGTGCTCGGCGCGCAGCCGGTGCACATGATCGATCTCGCCGCCTTCTATGCCGCGGTCGCCAACGAAGGCGCGCGGCCGCAGCCCCATGCCATCGACGAGATCGATGCCAACGGTAAAGTGATCTACGAATATCCGAAAGTGCCGCTGTTCTCGCCGATCAGCGCCGCCGACGGCGTCAGCTTCTATCAGCTCAAGACCATGCTGCAGGGCGTGGTGGCGCGCGGTACCGCGCGCGCCATCGGCGGCCTGTCGCCCTATGTCGCCGGCAAGACCGGCACCACCGAGGACGCGGTCGACGGCTGGTTCATCGGCTTCACCAACGATGTGACCGTGGCGGTCTGGGTCGGCTACGACAACGGCGACGGCAAGCGCCGCTCGCTCGGCTCCAACGCCACCGGGGCGCGGGTGGCGCTGCCGATATTCAAGCCCATTATCGAAGCCATATGGGCCGAGCATATCGCGCCCAAGGCGCCGCTCGCCGGCCCGTCGCGCGAGGTGCAGCGGCTCCTCGTCGACGAGCCGATCGACTACACGTCGGGCACGCCCTTGAACGCTCCCGCGAACAACGCCAACAACAATTCCGGCCTCGGTGGCCTGTTTGGCGCCTTCGCCGGCAACGCCCAGCCGCCGGCGCCGCCGCCGGGCGGCGGATTCATCGAGCATTTCCGGCGCGATGCCGACGGCAAGCCCGAAGACACGCAATATCAGATCGTCTCGCGCGAGGACGCCTACGCCGTGCGCTCCGATCCGAACGCCGATCAAGGTTCGTATTATGGCGGTCCGGGCGGCTATGGCAGCGACGGCCGTTGGACTAGCGGGCGAACTTATTATCCCAATCAGGGCTGGAGCCCGGCGCCGCCACCGCCGCCGCCACCGCAGCCTGTGGCGCGCGGACTGTTCCAGCCTTGGAACGGCGGCGGGCAACAACCGGCGCCGCAACGAGGCCCGGATTCTTTCTGGGGTGGACGCTACAACTGACCCCAGCCAAAATCGATTCGCGAGACGATTTTCAATGATAACGCGGCACGCGATCGTGCTTCTCGGCTTGCTTGGTTTTGCCCCGGCGGCCGCAGCGCAGGATTTCCGTATCGAAGATAGCGGCGCGGCGCGGCTTGCGGACGTGGCGCAGCTCAAGCCCGGCATTATCGCCTTTAGCGACCAGTGGGGCGGCGATGCCGTCGATGCCGGCGGCGTGCTGATCCGTTTCGAGGACTGGGCCAACAAGCACCCGGTGCAGAAAAAATTCCTGGCGCTGTTTCCCGCCTATGTCGAGCCGACCATCGCCAAGCCGGCGAACGGCGGTGGGCCGATGGTCGAGAAGCTCTACATGTACGTGGCGCAAGCCCGCTTCGTGCTCGACCGCGCGCCGGATACCATCGATCTGTCGCATTACGTTACGCTGCCGATCCTCGAGCGCATCGATCCGGCGATCAAGCACAAGCTGATCACCGCGGCCGACGTGGTGCCGTTCAACGACGATCCCGGCGCCGGCAACGACAATCCGGACCGCAAATGGTGCACCGGCCGTGCCACGTCGATCTGCATCCAGTCGAGCTACAAGCTCGAAGGCAAGATCCCGATCGGCGTGCTTTTGGTCAACAAGCTGCGCGACAGCGTCAAGAAGGTCGCCGATACCATCGATTTCCAGAGCGAGCTCTCCGCGCAAGCTGCCGCCGACGTCGATCAGGCCGCATTGCAGGAATTGACGGCGCTCGATACGCCGGTCTCCGGCGTGCTCGAGCAGGACATTTTCTACGTCAACCAGATCATGAAGTTCGGCAAGCTTTTGGCGGTGTTCCAAAGCCATCCGAGCGACGCGCGCAAGACGGTGGTCACCGCGTTCATGTCGCTTGCGATCAAGGCCCGCGTGCTCGACGAAAAGCGCGATTACGAAAACGTCCCGGTGCTGCGCAACCTGGTGCCGGCGCAGGTGCTGATGGGACAATCGTCGTTCAATTCCGGCAATTCGATCAGCGCGGGATTGCCGAAATACGCGCGCAATGAGATTTCGACGATTGCGGGGATTTTGCAGAAGGATGCCGCGGCAAAATAGATATTCGTTTGCTCCGATTTGTTTCCCGGATGCGGTGCAGCACGAAGTGGTGCACCGCTGATCCGGGATCGTCGCAGACTCAGAGTGCGTAACGATCCCGTGTCTGCAGCACATCACTGCGTGCTGCGCTGCGCCCGGAAAACAGAGCTCATGTTCCCGTCGCCCCCGGCAACGGCACGAACAGCATTTCGACCGGAATCGCTTCCGGAATAAAATGCTGCTCGACCATGTATTGCAGCAGCGCCTGCAATGTCGGCCGGTTCGGCTCGATGCCGTAGGGGAACGGGTCACCGCCGAACACTTCGTCGATCTCCTCGATCTCGTCCTGCAACCACGGCAGCATGGCGGCGAGCGAGCCGGCGTAGCGCAGCCGCGCCCGCGCGATGCGCTTTGCTTCGACGAAGGCTGCGTAGAGGCTCGAGGCGATCCAGGGATTTTTTTCGTAGACCGCGCGCCGGATTGCGACGAGATGCATGATCGGAAAAATCTTCTCGCGCTGATAAAGCTCGCGCTCCAGGGCGTGATGGTTGGGCAATAGCCGCACCACGTCGGGATCGCTGCCGAAGGCCGGCGGCTTGCGCGAGCCGAGATAGGCGTCGATCTCGCCGCGTGCCAAAAGCTCGCTGAGCGGCCGGCCGGTGCGGTTCTGCTCGATGGCGACTGGGCGAAGAAGCGGCAGCGCGTGCGGATTGCCGTGACTGCCGCCGCTTTCGACCGCGCCCTGCACCCAATGGATGGTGCCCAAGTCGACGCCGAACTGATACTGCAGGTGGCCGCGCAGCCAGATCGAGGCGGTCTGGGTGTAGAGCGGCAGGCCGACCCTGCGGCCTTCGAGGTCCTTCGGCGTGCGGATGCCTGAGCGCCGGTTGACGAAGATATAGCCGTGGCGGAACACCCGCGACGGAAACACCGGGATGGCGACGAACGGGCTGTTGCCGCGGCCGGCATGGGCGATGAACTCCGACGCCGATAGCTCCGACGCGTCGAATTCCTCGCCGCCGATCATGCGGTCGAAGATCTGCCGGCCCGACGGGAACACGATCACATTGAGGTCGATGCCTTCGACCTGCACCTCGCCCGAGCGCAGCGCCTCGATGCGATCGTATTTGCAGCTGGCATAGGTGAGCTTGAGCGGGGCCATTTCCGTCATTCCCGGGCGCGCGCAGCGCGAACCGGGAATCCATAACCACGATCCTGGCAGTTGAATAGCGCCGCGCGCGTTCTGCAAGCTCTGTGTGTATGGATTCCGGGTTCGCGCTGCGCGCGCCCCGGAATGACGGCTCATTTATTGTGTGCCATTGTCCGCCCCCCATGCACGAGACCGATTTTTCCCACGAGCACGTCGAGACCGCGGCCGAGCGTGCCGCGCTCGTGCGCACGATCTGGGACCAGGACAATGTTTCGTTCAAGACCGTCGGCATCGATATCGGCAGCTCGACCTCGCACCTGTTGTTCGCCAAGGTCGCCTTGCAGCGGCAGTCGCAAGGGCTATCCAGCCGCTTCGTCGTGGTCGGCCGCGAGATCGTGTGGCGCTCGCCGATCCTGCTGACGCCGTTTTTGCCCGACGGCACCATCGATGCCGAAAAACTCGGTGAATTCATCCGGCGCTGCTATGGCGACGCCGGGTTCACCCAAGACGCGATCGATTCCGGCGCGGTCATCCTCACCGGCGAGGCGATCAAGCGCACCAATGCCCGCGCCATCGACGAATTGTTCGCCGCGGAGGCCGGCAAGTTCGTCTGCGCCACCGCCGGCCACAAGCTCGAAAGCAGGCTTGCCGCGCACGGATCGGGCGCGGTGGCGCTGGCGAAAGCGCGCGACACCTGTCTCCTGCATGTCGACGTCGGCGGCGGCACCACCAAGCTGGCGCTGATCGACCGCGGCACCATTATCGGCCTTTGCGCGTTCGCGGTCGGCGGCCGCCTGATTGCGCAGGATACGCAGGGCGCCTGGACCCGGATCGATCAATCGGCGCAGCTCGTCGCCGCCGATCTCGGTCTGAAAATTTCGCCGCAGATGCTCGCCGACGAAACCGTCCGCAGTCGCATCGCGCAGCGCCTCGCCGTGGTCGCGGCCGGCGTGATCGGCGGCGCGGTGCTCGACAGCCTCGCCCAATCGCTCCTCCTCACCGAGCCGCTGCCGCGCACCGTCACGCCCACGGCGCTGACGTTCTCCGGCGGCGTCGCCGAATATATTTTTGGCCACGAGCACCAGGAGTACGGCGATATCGCAAAGCCGCTCGCCGCTGCGCTGGCGAGCGAGCTGAGCCGGCGCACCGGCCTGCCGCTGATCGATCCCGGCCAGCGCATCCGCGCCACCGTCATCGGCGCCTCGCAGTTCACCGTTCAGGTCAGCGGCAAGACCATCTACCTGCCGGATCCTTACGTGCTGCCGGTGCACAACGTGCCGGTAGTGCGTGTCGCGCTTGCCGCGGCCGGCGATATCGATCCGGGCCGGTTCGCCGCCGCCATCCGCTCAGGCCTCGAGGAAATCGAGCTCGACCGCAACGGGCGCTTGGCGATTTCGTTCCCCTGGCACGGCGATCCGGAGCATTCGCGCCTGAAGGCCGCGGGGGAGGGCGTCGTCAGCGCGCTCAAGCCGCTCCAGGACCGGATCAAGCTCCTGCTCCTGATGATCGATGGCGACGTCGGCAAGACCTTCGGCCGGCTGATGCACCGCGAGCTCAACTGGCCAGGGAAAATCGTCTCCATCGACGGCGTGGAGTTGCAGGAGCTCGATTATGTCGATGTCGGCGCCCTGATCGCCCCGCCGGGCGTCGTGCCGGTGGTGATCAAGTCGCTGCTCTTCGCATAGCTCCCCGGCAGCGGGCGGTGTAATCTCCGCCGAAAGCCCGCCTGGAGGAACACATGAACATCCGCGAAGTGCCGCAGCAGCAGGCGCGCTACGGCGTCGACCCGTATCTCGACTGGCTCAAGGGCGAGGGTATTCCGGTCGTCGAGGATTACGGCGTCTACCTGTTCGGGGTCGAAACCGCGCCGTGGCCGCGCTACAGCGTCAACGGCGCGGCCGTGCACCTCAAGGGCCGCGGCGATTTTGCCAACATGTTCGTGCTCGACATCGCGCCCGGCCGCTCGACGGCGCCGCAGCGGCATCTCTACGAAGAAGTGGTCTACGTCCTCGAAGGCCACGGCTCCACTCAGGTCGAAATGGCCGACGGAACGAAGCGCAGCTTCGAATGGGGCGCCAAGAGCCTGTTCGCCATCCCGCTCAATGCCAAACACCGGCACTTCAACGCCAGCGGCGCGGAGCGCGCGCTGCTCGTCACCACGACCAACCTGCCGATGATGATGAACGTCTTCCACAACGAAGCCTTCGTGTTCGGAGCCGATTTCGATTTCAGCGATCGCGCCGGCAAGAAGGAATATTATTCCGGCGAGGGCGATCTCATCACCGTGCGGCCGGGCAACCACATGTGGGAGACCAATTTCGTTCCCGACCTGACTGCGATCGAGCTCAAAACCTGGGGCGATCGCGGCGCCGGCGGCACCAATATCATGTTCGTGCTCGCCGACGGCACCATGCACGCGCATATCTCGGAAATGCCGGTCGGCACCTACAAGAAAGGCCACCGCCACGGTCCGAGCTTCCATGTCATGTGCGTGATGGGGCAGGGCTACTCGCTGCTCTGGTATGAGCACGACAAGGATTTCCGCCGCATCGACTGGAAGCACGGCATGGTGCTGGTGCCGTCGGACCGGCAGTTCCATCAGCATTTCAATACCGGCCCGCAGCCGGCGCGTTATCTCGCCACCGCGGTCGGCGGCTTGCGCTATCCGACCACCTTGGCGAACCGCATTTCGCTGCTCGGCGCCGGAGGCGACGACCTGCCGGCGGTGTCGAAGAGCGTCAAGGACGGCGGCGACCAGATCGAATACGAGGATCAGGACCCGCGCATCCACCGCATCTGGCTCGAAGACATGCGCAAGAACGGCGCCCCGCCGAAGATGGAAAAATTCATCGCGACGCCAGAAGACTTAAAGGCGACCGTAAAGGCGTGACGATGACGCATGTCCGGTTGCTTGGCGTTGCGTTTGCCGCCGTCATTGCGTTGGCTGCGCGGAATGTGGTGGCGGCCGATGCGGCAATGATCGAGGCGGCCAAGAAAGAAGGCCAGGTGGTCTGGTACACGACGCTGGTCGTCAACCAGATCGTGCGCCCGCTCAAAGACGCTTTCGAGAAGAAATATCCCGGCATCACCCTGCAATATACCCGCGCCGACGACCTGGTGACGGCGGCAAAAATCCTGGCCGAAGGCCAAGCCGGCCGCATGCAGGCAGACATCCTCGACAGCATCTCCGGCATGTTCGCGCTGCAGGAGGCCGGGCTATTGGCGCCGTTCACGGTGCCGAACAGCGCCGATTATCCGGCTGAGCTGAAAGCCAAGGACGGCTATTGGACGGCGGTGATCATGTATGTGTTCACGCCGGGCATTAACACGACGCTGTTGCCGAAGGATCAGGCGCCGAAGACGTTCGCCGACCTGCTCGATCCGAAACTGAAAGGCAAAATGGCGTGGAACGGCAGCTCCATGGCCGGCGCCTTCGGCTTCGTCGCCAACATTTTGACCACCATGGGCGAAGACAAGGGCATGGATTATCTGCGCGCGCTCGCCAAGCAGCAGGTCGTCAATGTCGATGCCTCCTCGCGCGCCGTGCTCGACCAGGTCATCGCCGGCGAATATTGGATCAACCTGATGGCGTTCAACCATCACACCGTTATCTCGGCGCGCAAGGGCGCGCCATGCGACTGGCTCAAGATTGAGCCGGCGCCGGTGACGCTCGATGCCGTGGGCTTGATGAAGGACGCGCCGCATCCCAACGCCGCGCGG
>Ga0310038_10002481_pt1 | contig 13535 bp, 7 predicted proteins | sample Sb_taG_6_FD_200461 | JGI IMG/M metagenome (GOLD analysis project Ga0310038, IMG submission 200461) | Peat soil microbial communities from Weissenstadt, Germany - Sb_50d_4_PS metaG (v2) (version 2) | ecosystem: Environmental > Terrestrial > Soil > Wetlands > Peat | place: Germany: Weissenstadt... | reverse complement strand
AGATGTGCACGCGATTTACGACACGTCTCTGGCGTTCCAACCAATGCGGCATTTAGTGCTGGGGACGGCCTTTTCGCGCGTTCCTATCATCCCAGACGCGGAGGCCTCAGAGCACAGACTTACGGCGCAGGGTTGGGAGGTTTTCTCGATCTGGACGCCAGCGCGTTGGCAGATCAATCTGCACGGGTCACGGCAGCACTACTCGGACGAGAACATCGGCAGCCGCGAGAGCGCGGAGCTGATCCGCGAGTGGGGAGCGCAGCGGCTGGCCTTCGAAGCGGGCTACCGCTATCAGCACTACAGTTTCGACCAAGAGCTAGCGCATGGCTACTTCAGTCCGAACAGTTATCAGAGCCATTTGGTGATGGCTGGCGTTCGCTTTCGTCCTGGGAGGAGGTATCGAGGAGAGTTCCTCGTGCGCAGCGGGCTTGAATCACCGTCGGCGGGTAGCGATTTTCGCGCCGCGTGGGAAATTCACGTCCGCAATGAGGTCCTGCTGGGAAATTGGACGCTGGACTTGGACTACTCAAAATATCATCTGGTGCAAGAGACGGGTGCGTTTCGTGCCGACGCAGGGCGATTCGCATTTACATACCACTTTTAGCTCAAGGCGGACTTTGGTGTGCTACGTGCTAATGACATCTTTCGTGAAAAGTCATGCCCATAGAAATTCTGGTAGTTGACGACGATAAGGCCACACGCCAGTGGCTGTGTTCGGTGCTGGACGCGGAGGGCTACGCTTGTCATGCTGCACGCAACACACAAGAGGCTGAAGATATTTTGCACCGCACCGAGGTTCAGTTGTCGCTGGTCGACATCTATCTCGGAGAAGCAAACGGAGTGGAATTCCTGCAGCGCATCAAGGCCATACGTCCGGACTGCGATTGCGTGATGATGACGGCCCACGCCAGCGTGGAGACGATGGCCAAGTCGGTGAAGGATGGCGCGGTCGAATATCTGGGGAAGCCGCTGCGCATTGACGATCTGCTAGGGCTCGTGCGCCGCCTCGAAAGCCGCCGCCAGAGCCGTGTGAAGGGCCACGCCGTTGCCGAGGAAACCGAGCCCGAGGGCTTTGCCGGCACAGCGATTATAGGCCGCAGCCCGAAGATGCTGGAGGTGTACCGTTCCATCGCGCGGGTGGCGCCGACGGACGCCACGGTTCTGATCGTCGGTCCCAGCGGGTCCGGGAAGGAACGCGTGGCACGCGCCATTCATGCCCATAGCCAGCGCGCCAGTAAACCGATGACCGCCATCAACTGCGGGGCGCTGGCGGAAAGCGTCCTGGAAAGCGAACTCTTCGGCCATGAAAAGGGAGCGTTCACCGGTGCCGACAGTACGCGCCGCGGCCTGTTTGAGAGCTCGAATGGGGGCACGATTTTTCTCGACGAGATCTCGGAAACCACGCCCGGATTCCAAGTCAAGCTGTTGCGAGTGTTGCAGGAGAGGCAGTTGCGCCGACTGGGATCGAATACTTATATGCCCGTAGATGTTCGGATTCTCGCCGCCACGAATGCGGACATCGGCGAGCGCATCCGTACCAAACAGTTTCGCGAGGATCTGTACTACCGTCTCAGCGTGATGACTATCCACTTGCCCGCACTGGAAGAGCGCAAGGAAGATATCCCGCTGCTGGTCCGCCACTTCTTGTCGCGCTTCAATGAACGCAACGAGCGCCAAATCACGGTTAATGAAGAGGCGACCAGCTTGCTGACGCGCATGTCTTGGCCTGGAAACGTACGCGAGTTGGAGAATCTGATCGAGCGAGCTGCCATTTTGTCCACCACGGGAGAAATTTCTGCGGAGGACGTTGAGCGAGCGAGTGGCGCGGGAGCGCTAAGCAGCGCGAAGGCAGAGGAAACAGCCACGACCCTCAAGGGGGCGGAACGGCAGCAAATCGTGCGCGCCTTGCGTGAAGCCCAAGGCAACCGCTCGCTCGCCGCAAGAAGTCTTGGCATTGAACGCAAGACGCTTTATAAGAAAGCGCGGCGGCTGGGAATTGATCTGGACGCCCCAGACAAATGAAAGCACCGTCTGTGAATGGCGAGCAACCTCGAAACCGGGTCAAATCCTGGCTCGTTCTGAATCTCTTGCTGTTGAGCCTCGTGGCTGCGCTCAGCATGACGTACCCCGTCGAAGAACTCAGCCGGCGGCTCGGCGACATTTACTTCCGCCTTCGCAGACCTCTCCCTACCTCCAGTTCTGTCGCAATCGTTCTGATCGACGATCTCAGCCTCAGCCGCTACGGGAGATGGCCGTGGCCCAGGTCGCTGCTGGCACGACTCGTGCGCGCGACCGCCGCGCAGCGGCCCGGGGCGATTGGTCTCGACATATTGCTTTCTGAAGCGGAAGATGCCCGGGACGACGACGATCTCGGAAAGGCTCTTCAAGAAGCGGGCAACGTTGTCTTGGCGGCGAAGCTGAGCGGTTCGTCGCAACGGTTGTGGGTAGATCCCTTGCCCCTCTTTCTCGCCAACAGCGCCGGAGTCGGACACGTACAGGCGGTCGAAGACGCGGACGGCATCTGCCGCGGTGTGCCGGTGCGGGAATTAAGTGCGGAAGGTCCGCGTTGGGCTCTTGCTTTGGAGGTATCACGCGTCGCGAAGCACGTGGCTGTCGATCAAAATTCTGGCGGCCTGTGGCTAGGTAAAGATCGTGTTTGGGTAGATGGCAGCATGCCCCGCGCGGGACCGTCCGGCTGGGAATCCTACCCGCCGGAGTTTCTGACGATCAATTTTCGCGAACAGTATTTACCAGGTCAACGGATTCCGCCGTTCGTAGTGATTTCCGCTGCCGAGTTATTGGGTGGAAAGCAGGTGCCCGCACTTTGGGGGAAGGCAGTGCTCATTGGCTTCGGTGCCACTGAGCTTAGCGATCGGTTGCCAACGCCGGTGAGCGGTCAAATGCCGATGCCGGGAGTGGAAGTTCACGCCAACCTCGTGGACGGGCTGTTGAGAGGCGAGGGTCTGCGGCACGTCAGCGCGTTTCCACAAATCCTGTTTCTTTTGGGTTTCTCTCTAGTTTCCACTTGGCTGGTTCTGCGCTGGCCGGGATGGGATGGAGTGCTGCTTCAAACAACCCTTCTCATCCTCAGTTACGGGGCGGGCTATTGGCTCTTCGCGCATGCTCATTGCCTCATCACATTTGGCCCGGTTCTCTGCGTCGGACTTTTGGCGGTACCGCTGGCGCAACTAGAGAATCTGGTGGTCGTGAACCGGGGGCTGACTCGCGGGCTCCGGCAACTGCGGCAGACACTCCAAGCGGGGCAAGCGCCGATGGAGCTTGCCAGCTTGCGTCCGGCTGAGATCTCACCCGAAACTTCGGGCGATCTGCAATGGCGCGTCGAGCTGATCAACCAGTTGCAGTCCGAACTTGGCTCGCTTTACGCCTTCCGCCAGCATCTGCTGGAATCCATGCAGGAGGGTCTAGCGGTCTTTGCCGCCGATGGCAAGACTCTGTTTCGCAACCCGTTCTGGAAGGCGTTTTGCAGCAAGCAAGGATGGAATGCCGAATTAGACCTCGTTGAATTTGGCCGTCTCCTGGGCCATCCGAACTGGGCAAATGTTCAGGAACGACTGAGCGGCGAGGGACTCCCGCCGGAAAGCGAAGTGCACCTGGGCGGAGGCTTTTGGCAGATACGCTGCACGAAACTTTCCTCGAACGCCAACGATGATTCTTCGCAGTGGATGGTCGTCGTTACCGATCTGACCTCCAGACTGGAGCGAGACCAGGCGCGAGCTGAGGCCCTGCGCTTTGTGACCCACGAACTACGCACGCCCCTGGTCTCGATTCAGGGCTTCGCCGAGTTCCTGCTGCGATATCCAAAAGCCAATGGCTCCGCCGATGCGGCGGCAACTATTTTCCGCGAGTCCCAGCGGTTGGTTTCACTGATCAACACATACCTCGACGTGTTGCGCTTCGACGCGGGAGCACGTTCTTTGCGAAGGGAGCCGATGGTTATTCCGCAGATGATCGCGCAGCTCCAGCGAGTCATGACGCCGATTGCCGAAGCAGCAGAGATCCGTATTCAGGTCCACCTGGATTCAGAGTTGCCTTCGCTTGAGGGCGACGCTCCAATGCTGAGTGGCGTAATCCTTAATCTCTTGAACAACGCGGTGAAGTACAGTCCTGCGGGAAGCGAAGTCAATCTGCGGGTGACCGCAACAGAGGCAAACGTGATCTTCGAAGTCTGCAATCCTGGCGCACCCATTCCGCCGGAGGATCTGGCGCATCTTTTCGAACCTTTCTACCGTTCCCGGTCGGCGGGCGAGTCCACGCCGGGGTGGGGATTGGGGCTTACGTTTGTGAAGCGTATCGTCGAGGAGCATCGCGGAATCATCGAAGCTTCCAGTGATAAGAGCGGGATCCGTGTGCGCGTGATCTTGCCCGCAACCGTTTCCTCAGGCGATCTGCAAGCTGACTCCCCGATGAGCCGTCAAGAACCGGGGCCCGCGGACATAGTGGGTGGGTCCTAATAACCCAGATGTCCGACGGCATCCCGAAAAGCAACGGACTTACCTGCGTGTTGGGTCTGGCATTGCATGTGCTTTTACCTGGGGCGTGAGTCAGGCTTGATCTGGCTCCCAAAACTCGAACTCCCAGGAGAAATTCACATGAAAAGCTTTATCTTATTGGCGTCCGCAAGAATCGTGTACGTTGTTGCGCTCGCCCTCACTGCTTGCACGCTCAGCTTCGCGGCCAGCGGTACCTGGTCGTCGACGGGGACCATGATCTCGGCCCGCGACGGTCACACCGCCACAATTCTTACCAACGGGAAAATTCTGGCCGCCGGAGGAACCAACAACGGCGTCGCTCTCACCTCAGCCGAACTTTACAACTCTGCGTCCGGGACCTGGGCTTCCACCGGAAGCATGAGCACGGCGCGCAGCCATGCTCGCGCCGTCCTGCTTCCCAATGGATCGGTGCTGGTTATGGGTGGTTGCGTCAACGATTGCTTGAGCGCCACCACCAGCAGTGCTGAACTCTACAACCCTAACACTGGAACCTTCAGCGCTACCGGCTCGATGGTGCAGGCGCGCTCCGATTTCGCGTTTACGCTGCTGGCCAACGGTCAGGTGCTCGTGGCGGGTGGCTGCACGGCATTCGACGTGAACGGCTGTACCACGGTCACCAGCAAAACCGAAATTTATGACCCAGCTGCGGGAACCTGGAAAGCGGCGGCTTCATTGCGCACAGCCCGCTACGCGATGACCGCCACGCTAATAGCTGGTGGGAAGGTGCTGGTGGCCGGAGGCTCGACCGCTGCCCTCGACGCTCTCAACAGCTCGGAGATCTACAACCCCACCGCCAAAACCTGGACGCTGGGCGCCAAGATGGTGCAGCCGCGCGGCGACTTCGTCTCCATCACGCTGGCCACCGGGAACATTCTGTTTACGGGCGGAGAGAACACCTCGGGCGTCAGCATCAACAACGCCGAGCTGTACAACCCTTCCACCGGAAAGTTCGCGGCGACCGGCAACATGACGGCCACGCGGGTGGAACACACCGCCGTGCTGCTCGCCAACGGCAAGGTGTTAGTCTCAGGCGGAAACAATCAAACCGTCAACGGGGCCACGCCGCTGGCCAGCGCCGAACTCTATGACCCAGCGACTGGCAAATGGAGTGCGACTGGCAGCATGAGCAACGCGCGCGCCGGCCACACCTCCACGGTGCTCCACAACGGCAACGTAGTCAACGCCGGCGGCAGCGACGCCGTCAACGAACTGGACAGCGCCGAACTCTACAAGCCATAAACACGCGCTCTCTCTTTGTTCGTTTCTCCCCTGGGCTGGGGCCATTGTGGATGCAGTGGCGCCAGCCTTTTTCCCTTTGCGAGTATGGCTCAGTTTTTGTACAACGTTCAGTTTTGTGGACGCACAGTAATCTAAAGCAAAAGCGCCAGGCAACGCGCAGAACTTACAGTTCACTCACAGTAACAAAGGGGTGAGAATTTTGGTGGGGGATGGAGTCACTCTTGTCGCGATGTTGCTACTCGCGCTTCTCGGGATTCCCGGGGTCGCGCAGGCGCAGGCGTACGAAGGCACCCACAGTCCGCATGGAAATCTGAGCACTCCCTGCCAGAACTGCCATACCGCGAACGCGTGGAGGCCGATTCGTGCAGTTCCGGAGTTCGATCATACTCAGACGCGATATCCGCTTCGCGGCATGCATCAGTCGGTAACCTGCACGCAATGCCACGTGAAGCCGGTATTCACCAACGTCGGTCAGCGTTGTCAGGATTGCCACGCCGATATTCACCGGCGTCAACTGGGAGCCAACTGCGAACAGTGCCACAACGTTCGAGGCTGGCAGGTTTCGGTCCAGCAGGTTCAGCAGCACAACAACCGCTTCCCGCTCACTGGGGCGCATGCAGCCGTCGACTGCGACTCCTGCCACAAGGGCGCTGCCAATAGCCACTTTCAGACTATGTCCACTGCCTGTTACTCCTGTCACGCGGGGGATTCCCAGGCAACGAACAATCCGAATCACGTCACCGCCGCCTTCCCCACGGCCTGCAACGACTGCCATGGCACCGATAACTGGCTGAACGCAAAGTTCGATCACGCTTCAGTCGGATTTCCGCTATCCGGCGGTCATGCCATGCCGCCGCGGCAGTGCACCGACTGCCACATCAATAACAACTACAACCTCAGCAGCACCGCCTGCGTAACTTGCCACCTGAAGGATTACCAGGCAGCTTCAAATCCAAACCACGTGACAGCCAAGTTCTCCGAAACTTGTAACCAATGTCACAACACGACCTCGTGGTCCAATGCATCATTCAATCACTCCCTCACAGCCTTCCCCCTGACTGGCATGCACACAGTTCCACCGCGGCAATGCACCGATTGCCACGTTAACAACAATTACAACCTCACCAGCACCGCTTGTGTGTCCTGTCACCTGAAGGACTACCAAGGCACGACGAATCCCAATCACGTGACGTCGAACTTCCCACAAGTGTGCGGCTCCTGCCACAGCACTTCCACCTGGCTGAACGCAAGCTTCAATCACAACAGCACCGGCTTCCCGCTGACCGGCATGCATACCGTTCCGCCGCGGCAATGCACCGATTGTCACGTCAATAACAATTACAACCTGACCAGCGCCGCCTGCGTCACCTGTCACTTAAAGGACTATCAGGGAACGACCAATCCCAGTCACGTTGCCTCGAGCTTCCCGCAAACCTGCGATTCCTGCCACAGCACCTCGACATGGCTCAATGCGACTTTCAACCACAACAGCACCGGCTTTCCGCTGACGGGGTCACACACGGTTCCACCTCGGCAGTGCACCGATTGCCACGTAAACAACAACTACAACCTGAACAGTACGGCCTGCTACACGTGTCACCAGAAAGATTACGCGGGCACGACCAATCCTGCGCATACGGCCGCTGGCTTTCCGACACAATGCCAGTTGTGCCATGACACGCTGGTCTGGACCGATTCCACGTTCAACCACAACAACACGCCCTTCCCCCTCACAGGCTCGCACACGGTCCCACCGCGGCAATGCTCGGATTGCCACGTCAACAACAATTACACGACCTTGCCCACCGTCTGCATTGGCTGCCACCAGACCGACTACAACAACACCACGAACCCGGGCCATGCTGCACAGCCGCAATTCTTCCCGACCACGTGCCAGAACTGCCACAACACCATCGCTTGGACCGGCGCCACGTTCAACCATACACAGTACACGCAGTTCTCGATTAATCACGGCAATGCGGGCGGAGTTTGCTCTACCTGCCACATCAACTCGAACAACTACGCCATCTTCCAGTGCACGGGATGCCATGGCGGCAACAACCCAAACAATTTCCAGCACGACAACGTGCCAGGGTATGTCTACAACAGCATCAACTGTTACCAGTGTCACCAGAGCGGCCAAGGCGGTGGCTAAGATGGCGGCGAACCGGACAGGGGTTCGGTCCGAGAGTTGCTATATCAAGAGCAACAAGCGGAAACGTCGAAGTTCAGGGCGGCAGGCGGAACGCTCATCGAGTCTCAGCAAAGTTATGACTGTGCTTCAAAAACATATTGCGACGTTGGCGCTCTTGTTGTCCTGTGCGGCAGCACAGGACAGCACGAGTAGTGCGAGGGTGCTAAGTGTCATCACGGCACGAGAAGAGGGCAATTTGCGGATCGAAATCGCACTCAGTGCTCCGGTCAAGCCCTCGGCCGCGACGGCGGTCCATCCTGACCGGATTCTGCTCGATTTTCCTAACACTACCAGCAACGACGACATCAGGAATGTTCCAGTCCATGCGAATGGAGTGCGCCGGGTGCGAGCCGGCCGACTCAGTACCAGATCTCTTATTACCCGAGTTGTTCTCGACCTCGATCAAGCTCATCCCTACACGGTGAAGACGGAAGGCAACCTCATCATCATTATGGTGGGCCCAGCCGAAGCTGTGCGAGCCGCTTCCCATGGTGCCCCGGTGGCGGCTACGTCAGGTAACCTGATTGGAGTTTTTCGCAGACGTCGGGAGAAAGCTGCGCCGATTGCAGAATCAAATTCCACAAACGATCTCCCGCCTGCTCCACCGGCAATTGCAACGGGACCAGCTGTCGAGCCACCTTCCAGTTCTTCTGCAAGCACGCTTCCTCCTGAACAGCCCATGGCCGCTGCCCCGCAGAGCCCGTCGGCTGCCGTTGCTCCAGACGGCTCTGCGGGACAGGTTTCTTCCAAGCAGTTCCAGATTGCGAGTGCTGCGAAGCCGGACGCGGGCGCGACCACCCCTTCTAAGGCAATGGTGCGCCCGCCCACCGACTCTTTGGCTCCGGCCGCGCCCACTGCTGCACCTGTGAGTGCCAAGAGTGCGGAAGTTACGCTGGCGGTTTCAGCAGGTGCCGCGCCGGCAGCGGCGCCCCCCGTCCCCGCCGAGACAGCAACGCCGATCGCGCGTAGCGACGATCCCAGCCTGCTCACGGTTTTCAGGGTGAAATACGTGGCCGAAGGCGTGGCCTATCTCGAGGGCGGACGCGCACAAGGCCTGACTGGGGGCATGAAGTTGGAAGTGGAAGATACGAACCTGCCGGCGGAGCAGGGCGACAGCGCAAATGCAGCCGATCCGCGCGTGGTTGCAGAACTGGAAGTTAGCGCGGTCGCCGAAACCTCGGCAGTCACCGAAATTCATTCGCTCAAACGGCCAGTAAAGGTCGGCGACCTAGCCTACCTTTCGAGCAGCGATACCGAAGCGCTGGTACAGCGGCGAGCGCTGAGTGCGACACGCCAGTACCCGGCGGTGATCTCGTTTACCGAGGGCGACCCGCTGGATGAGGAGGTACGCCAGGAAGTACCGCGCCCTCCTCTCCCCTCGGTGAACCGGGCACGCGGTCGCATCGGGTTCGACAACATCGAAACTATCAGCCATGGCACCAGCAACGTCACCAGTTCAGACGTTGGCATGGTCTTCCGCGGCGACATTACCAGAATCGGCGGGACCTACTGGGACCTCAGTGGATACTGGCGTGGCGAGCTGACCAAAGCATCGGCGGCCAGCCAGCAGACGCTGCAGAACCTGATCAATCGCACGTATCACCTGAACATGACGTACGACAATCCCAACTCAACGCTGGTCGCGGGATTTGGGCGCCTCTATCTTCCCTGGGCCCCCAGCCTCGACACGATCGACGGCGGCTATTTTGGAAAGAGACTTTCCAAGGGCACAACGCTGGGGATTTTCGGAGGGTCCACGCCCGATCCGTCGTCCTGGGACTATAGTCCGAACCGAGTCATTGGCGGCAGCTTCATCAATTTCGAGGGCGGGGAGTACAACGGTTTCCACTACAGCACTACGACCGGCGCAGGAGTGAGTATGGTGAACTGGGCGCTCGACCGGCCATTCGTCTTCTTCGAGAACTCGGTGTCCTACAAGCGCGACATCGCCATCTACGAATCGGCACAAGTGGACAGTCCCGCGGGCAATTCGGCCACGCCTTCCCCGGGTCCTGGGCTAGGACGCAACTTTTTCACGCTGCGCGTAAACCCGCATCCCCGGGTCGAGTTGGACTTCAACTACAACTATTTTCGCGATATTCCGACGTTTAATCCCAACCTGGTCGGCACAGGACTGCTCGACAAATACCTGTTCCAGGGATTCAGCGCCGGCGGGCGAGTAGAGGTGTGGAATCAGGTTTGGTTGTCGACAAACTTGGGCCGGAGCAGTGGAACCGGCGACGCCAAGGCTTCGCTCAACCAAATGTACGGCATCACCTTCGGGCGTGTGCCGTGGGTGAAACTGCGCGCCGATGTTCACTACGCTCGGTTCAACAGCTCGTTCGGCAACGGATCTTATAAGGCGTTCTCACTTTCGCGGCAAATGAGCGACCGGCTGCGGCTTGAAGTCTTGATGGGACAGCAGAACTTTGCTTCGGCTCTGACGATGAACACTCGCGGCCGCTTTATCACCGGCACGGTCGAGACCACGCTGGGACCGCACTATTACCTGCAAGGGAATTTCACCACCAACCGCGGAGATATGAGCTACGACCAGGTCATGTTCTCCATCGGCTACCGCTTCGACTCGAAGAGGAAAGGCGAATGAAATCCCAGACCCAAATTGTCAGGCCATACCGACGCAGGGCCATTGCCTGTGTTCTTCCAGCGGTGCTTGTGGCCGCGCTTTGTTTCGCCGACGCAACGTCGGCGTCACCAGAAGCGCAGAAGCTAAACGATCTGCTTGCGCGCACCACCGATCAGACGTCGGGATTCCTCGATCAATTCTCCGACGTGAAGTGCACCGAGCAAGTGCGGCAAGAAAAGCTGGGGAAAGATGACAAAGTGGAACTCGAGGAAGACTCTGCGTACGACTACCTGGTTATCTTGACCAATGCCGGAGGCGAGTTGAACATCTCCGAATCGCGGATCCCCGTGCGCGAGGCGAAGCGGGACCGGAAGAATACTTCCATGCTGCTGAGCAATGGCTTCGCCACGCTGTTCCTCGTTTTTCATCCCTACTACGCGGAAGCGTTCAGGTTCGCGTTGTCCGGAGAGGAAGTCGTTGGCGGCCGGGTGCTGGAGAGGATAAGTTTTGAGCATGTTCGGGGCATGAAATCGCCGGCTGCGCTGGCTCTACACGGACGAGAATATCCACTGGAACTCGCCGGGACGGCGTGGATCGACCCGCAAACAGGGGCCATCGCCAAGATCGAGGTGGGAATTGGGGAGACGCTGGCCGACGTGGGGTTGAAATCGCTGAGTTCAGAGGTCGACTTTGCCCCGGTACAGTTCCCAGATTCCAAGCAGGTGTACTGGTTCCCGACGCAGGCACGGGTGGAGGTCGAAACCCCCAGACAGCGCTGGCGTAACTTGCACCAATTTACCGAATATAAGAAATTTTCGGTAAGTACAGAGGAGCAGGTCATCAAGAGATGAGTGCAAATGCCACAGCCACGGCCGGCATCGCCGACCGGGTAAAGTCCGTGACGGACGCTGAGAAGGGACATCGACTGCGCCTCCGCGCTCTCTATGTCCTTGCCTTTGCCACCAACCTGGCCATCTTTATCTATGGCTTCGACTACTACAAGCTATCAGCGATCGACCGCCCGTTTTCGCCTAAGCATCACATGCTGCGGCCGAGTGGCCCGATCGGTCTCTACCTCGGCTTTGTGGGCGTGGCACTGTTCCTGGGAATCTTTTTGTACCCGATTCGCAAGCACTGGCCCTGGCTGGGCACGATTGGAAAGACAAGGCACTGGCTCGACATTCACGTGCTGATGGGGCTCACGGCCCCGTTTATCATCGCCTTCCACTCGACGCTGAAGTTCAAGGGCATCGCCGGCATGGCCTTCTGGCTCATGTTCGCGGTCTCTGCCAGCGGCGTGGTCGGACGATATCTCTACGCGCAGATCCCGCGGAAGGTGACCACCGCCGAATTGTCGATGAAGGAATTGCAGGAGTTGCAACAGCATCTGGCGCAACAACTCGCGACGCAGAATCTCTTGCCAGAGGGGGACTTGCGCGCTCTGTTGCGCATGCCTGATGCGAACCGTGTGGCGCGTCTTCCCATTGTCGTCGCTCTGGCGTACATGATGATCCTCGACGTAATTCGCGTGTTTCGCGTGGCGCGGCTACGCTGCCATGCACTGAGTTTCCCTGGGTACGTCCAGACAGTGGCAGGATTCCTTCCTACACGGAATCGTGAACTGGAAAAGGCAATCCGTGCCGCCGCAGAAGAAGCCGCACTCTCCAAGCGAGTTCTATTTTTGTCGCGCTCGCAGAAGGTTTTTCATCTTTGGCATGTAGTACACAAGCCCTTCAGCTACGCCTTCGTCGTGTTGGCGTTGCTACATATCGGATTGCAGTTCGTTCTGGGTTACTTCTGAGTCGCATACGATGGACATCCTCATCACCTTGGCGATTGGCGGGCTCATCACTCACTTCTTTGTGGCGGGTTACCTCAAGAGCCTGAAGAAGAGGGAGGCTCGCGCACGAGACGCTGCTGAAAAGGGCAAGCTGTTTTCCGAGGGACCGAAGGCGCAGCATCCGCACATTGACATCAACTACTGTATTGGCTGCGCAACGTGCACTAGCGTCTGCCCTGAAGGCGACGTGCTGGCAATGATCGCCGGCAAGGCCGTTATCGTGAACGGACACAAGTGTATCGGCCACGGCCTGTGCGCGGATGCGTGTCCGGTCGGCGCCATCACGATGGTGTTGGCCAGTCCCAGCATGGCTGCGGACATGCCTTATCTCACGCCTGAATACGAGACCAGCGTGCCGAACTTGTTTATTGTCGGAGAGCTCGGCGGGCTCGCTCTGATCAAGAATGCCGTCAACCAGGGCCGAGACTGTGTCGATGCCATTACGAACAGACTGAGGTCCAACGGCTCAGCTTCTGCAGTGTCCAGTGTCTACGATGTTCTGATCGTTGGGGCCGGTCCTGCGGGGATCAGCGCTTCGCTGCGCGCAATCCAAAACAAGCTCAATTACCTGACACTGGAGCGTGATCAGGTTGGGGGCACAGTGGCCAGGTACCCTCGCCAAAAGGTGGTGATGACTAGCCCAGTCGAATTCCCTATGTACGGCAAGTTCAAGAAGATGCAACTCTCCAAAGAAAATCTGCTCTCGTTCTGGGACATGATTCTAAACCGAGCTGATTTCAATGTTTCGACTGGGGAGAAAGTCGGCGACATCAAGAAAGGTGAAGACGGCATTTTCACCATTCTGACAGCAAACAACGAATATCGTGCGCGACACGTAATCCTGGCGCTCGGACGCGCGGGTGAGCCTCGCAAACTCGGCGTTAAAGGTGAGGAACTGGCAAAGGTGATGTATCGCCTGATCGAAGCTGATCACTACATCAACAAGAAGATTTGTGTCGTTGGTGGGGGCGACAGCGCGGTCGAGGCTGCTATGGGACTCGCACACCAGGCCGGCAACCAAGTGACGCTCTGCTATCGGGCAGAACGCTTCAGCCGCATCAAAGAGCGGAACGCGAAGCGCATCGAGGAGTGCATGCGCAGCGGAAAAGTCAAAGTGCTCTTTGAGACGAATCCAGTCGAGTTCACGCCGGATTCTGTCACGCT
>Ga0310038_10002476_pt1 | contig 13549 bp, 8 predicted proteins | sample Sb_taG_6_FD_200461 | JGI IMG/M metagenome (GOLD analysis project Ga0310038, IMG submission 200461) | Peat soil microbial communities from Weissenstadt, Germany - Sb_50d_4_PS metaG (v2) (version 2) | ecosystem: Environmental > Terrestrial > Soil > Wetlands > Peat | place: Germany: Weissenstadt... | reverse complement strand
TGGCACCGCCCCGGCCAGGGCGCTCTGCCGGTGCTGCTCGACCCGTACGGCGGCCCGCATGCGCAGCGGGTGGTCCGGGCCCGCGGCGCCTACCTGGTCCCGCAGTGGTTCGCCGAGCAGGGGTTCGCGGTGGTGATCGCGGACGGCCGCGGCACCCCGGCCCGCGGGCCGGCCTGGGAACGCGCGGTGGCCGGCGACCTGGCCGGCCCGGTGCTGGAGGACCAGGTCGACGCGCTGCACGCCGCGGCGGACCGGTTCGGCGACCTGGACACCGGCCGGGTGGCGATCCGCGGCTGGTCGTTCGGCGGCTACCTGGCCGCGCTGGCCGTGCTGCGCCGCCCCGACGTGTTCCACGCGGCGGTGGCCGGCGCCCCGGTCACCGACTGGCGCCTGTACGACACCCACTACACGGAGCGCTACCTGGGTTTCCCGGATCACGACGCCGGGGCCTACGACCGGTCAGGTTTGATCGATCTGGCGGAACGGGCCGTGGCGACACCCCGGCCGCTCATGCTGATCCACGGCCTGGCCGACGACAACGTGGTGGTGGCGCACACCCTGCGGCTGTCCGCCGCGCTGCTGGCCGCCGGGTACCCGCACGCGGTCCTGCCGCTGTCGGGCATCACCCACATGGCCTCGCAGGAGACCGTCGCGGAGAACCTCCTGCGGCTGCAGCTCGATTTCCTCCGCCGCGCGCTGGCGATGTAGCGAGGGTCACACTCAAAGATGGGACCTCCGTCACTACCTTTTTGCCCCGACTGGAATAAGTTCTTGGGCAGCGCCCGCACCGAAGCTGGCCTGTGCCGGTTTTGCGGCGCGTGGCGGAACGCTTACGCTCGAAGCAGCGAGGACGCTGAAGCATGACACAAGCACCGGAAGCGCCCGGCAGGACGCGGGCGCAGATCTCCGAACGTACGTTCCGCACCGACCCGTGGTGGAAGACGCCACGCGTGGTGGCCGCCGGCCTCACGATCTGGGTGGTCTATGCCACGGTGCGCGTGTTCACCGGCCACTGGTACTACGTGCCGTCGGACCACTACCTGACCCCGTTCTACTCGCCGTGCGTCAGCGGCGAGTGCGTGCCCGGCTCGAGCGCCCTGGGCCACTGGTGGCCGGCCATTCCGCCGATCATCCCGTACGCGATCGTGTCGCTGGTGTTCGTGCTCGGCTTCCGGTTCACCTGCTACTACTACCGGGGGGCGTACTACCGGGCCTTCTGGCAGGCGCCGACGGCGTGCGCGGTGCGCGAGCCGCACGCGAAGTACACCGGCGAGACCAGGGTCCCGCTGATCGCGCAGAACCTGCACCGCTACTTCTTCTACATGGCCGTGATCGTCGGGATCCTGCTCACCTACGACGTGACGCAGGCGTTCCGCGGGCCGGACGGAAATTTCGGGATCGGGCTGGGCTCGCTGATCATGCTGGCCAACGTGATCCTGCTCTGGGGATACGCGCTGGGCTGCCACTCGTGCCGGCACATCACCGGCGGGCGGCTGAAGAACTTCTCCGGGCACCCGGTCCGGTACTGGTTCTGGACGAAGGTCTCGTGGCTGAACGCGCGGCACCTGCAGTTCGCCTGGATCACGCTCGGCACGCTGATGCTGACTGACCTGTACATCCTGCTGGTGGCCAGCGGGGCCTTCGCCGATCCGAGAATCTTCAATTGACCGAACGGGCAGTGGTTATGAGCACAGCGTCTGCTTTTTCTGGCGACCGTTTCTCCTACGACGTGGTGGTAGTCGGCGCGGGAGGCTCGGGGCTCCGGGCGGCGATCGAGGCGCGGCTGCGCGGCAAGAAGACCGCGATCATCTCCAAGTCCCTGTTCGGCAAGGCGCATACGGTCATGGCCGAGGGCGGCTGCGCGGCCGCCATGGGCAACGCGAACCCGAACGACAACTGGCAGGTCCACTTCGGCGACACGATGCGCGGCGGCAAGTTCTTCAACAACCCCCGGATGGCCGAGCTGCACGCCAAGGAGGCCCCGGACCGGGTCTGGGAGCTCGAGGCCTGGGGCGCGCTGTTCGACCGGACCAAGGACGGCAAGATCAGCCAGCGGAACTTCGGCGGGCACACCTATCCGAGGCTGGCCCACGTCGGCGACCGGACCGGCCTGGAGATGATCCGGACGCTGCAGCAGAAGGTGGTGGCGCTGCAGCAGGCCGATGCGGTCGAGTTCGGCGACCCGGAGGCGATGATCAAGGTCTTCGCCGAGACCACGATCACCGAGCTGGCCAAGGACGGCGAGCGCATCGCCGGGGCGTTCGGGTACTTCCGGGACACCGGCCGGTTCGTCCTGTTCGAGGCGCCGGCGGTGGTGCTCGCGACCGGCGGGATCGGCAAGACATTCAAGGTCACGTCGAACTCCTGGGAGTACACCGGTGACGGTCACGCGCTCGCCCTGCTGGCCGGGGCTCCGCTGCTGAACATGGAGTTCGTGCAGTTCCACCCGACCCACATGGTCTGGCCGCTGTCGGTGGCCGGGCTGCTGGTCACCGAATCGGTGCGCGGCGACGGCGGCGTGCTGCGCAACTCCGAGGGCAAGCGGTTCATGTTCGACTACGTGCCCGACGTGTTCCGCCCGATGTACGCGGAGACCGAGGAGGAGGCCGACCGCTGGTACACCGACCAGGCCAACAACCGGCGCCCGCCGGAGCTGCTGCCCAGGGACGAGGTGGCCCGGTCGATCAGGGCCGAGGTCAAGGCGGGCCGCGGGTCACCGCACGGCGGGGTGTTCCTGGACATCGCCTCCCGGCTCCCGGCCGAGGAAATCCTGCGGCGGCTGCCGTCCATGTACCACCAGTTCAAGGAGCTGGCGGACGTGGACATCACCAAGGAGCCGATGGAGGTCGGCCCGGCCCAGCACTACGTGATGGGCGGGGTGGAGGTCGACCCGGACACCGCGGCGGTACCCGGGGTACCCGGCCTGTTCGCGGCCGGGGAGGTGTCGGGCGGCATGCACGGCTCGAACCGGCTCGGCGGCAACTCGCTGTCAGACCTGCTGGTGTTCGGCCGCCGGGCGGGGATGGGCGCGGCGGACTACCTCGACGGCGTGACCGCCCGGCCCGTGGTGTCCGACGCCGAGCTCGCGGCGGCCCGCGGCGAGGCCCTCGCCCCGCTCGAGCGGGCGGGCGGCGAGAACCCGTACACGGTCCACCACGAGGTCCAGCAGACGATGAGCGACCTGGTCGGCATCATCCGCCGGGAAAGTGAGATCAAGACCGCGCTCGCCGAGCTGGACAAGCTGCGCGAGCGAGCCGAGAAAGTCAGCGCGCCCGGCGGCCGCGCCTACAACCCCGGCTGGCACATGGCACTCGACCTGCGGAACATCCTGCTGATCGCCGAATGCGTGGCGCAGGCGGCGCTGGAGCGGCAGGAGAGCCGCGGCGGCCACACCCGGGACGACCACCCGGAGATGTCGCCGGAATGGCGGAAGGTCAACCTGATCTGCTTGCTCGACGGCAACCACGTGGTGCTGCACCGCCAGCCTCTCCCGGCCATGCGGCCCGACCTGCTCGCGCTGTTCGACGTGAGCGAGCTGAAGAAGTACATGACCGATGAGGAGCTGGCCGGGCTGCCTGACGCCGCAGACTCGCCGGAGGGGGCACCTTCCGCTCCGCCCGCTGGCGCACCTCCTGGCGTCCTGCCGGAGGCGGGCCAGAAAGCGCCGTCAAGCGAAGCGCCCGCGAGGAAGGCAGAGGGATAGAGCGATGAGCTACAAGGTTGCGCTGAGGGTCTGGCGCGGGGACGCGGGCGCCGGGGAACTCGCCGACTACCAGGTCGAGGCCAACGAGGGCGAGGTCGTGCTCGACATCCTGCACCGGCTGCAGGCGACCCAGACCAGCGATCTGGCCATCCGGTGGAACTGCAAGGCCGGCAAGTGCGGGTCGTGCTCGATGGAGATCAACGGGCGGCCGCGGCTGGCCTGCATGACCCGGATGTCGGTCTTCGCGCCCGACGAGACGCTGACCATCACGCCGTTGCGGACCTTCCCGGTGATCAGGGACCTGGTCACCGACGTCTCGTTCAACTACGCCAAGGCGCGGGAGATCCCGTCGTTCACGCCGGATCCGTCGGTGAAGCCCGGCGAGTTCCGGATGCAGCAGGTGGACGTGAACCGGTCACAGGAGTTCCGGAAGTGCATCGAGTGCTTCCTGTGCCAGAACACCTGCCACGTGATCCGCGACCACCCGGAGAACGAACGCCCGTTCGCGGGCCCCCGGTTCCTGATGCGCATCGCCGAGCTCGAAATGCACCCGGCCGACACGGCCGACCGGCGCGAGATCGCCCAGGATGACTTCGGCCTGGGGTACTGCAACATCACCAAGTGCTGCACCGAGGTCTGCCCGGAGCACATCAAGATCACCGATAACGCGCTCATCCCGATGAAGGAACGCGTGGTCGGCCGCAAGTACGACCCGCTGGTCTGGCTCGGGGACAAGATCGGCCGCCGGCCCCACAAGGACACCCCCAAGGTGCCGGGCCAGGCCTGATCGCTTTCATCCTCGAGGTGGATGAAAGCGGGGCTTGACCACTTTAGGGTGGGCGTGGGGGAAAAGTGGGTGGGCGTGGGGGAAAGCAGGGTGGGACATTGGAGCATCCCGCGAGGATGAAGACAGGATGAAACCGGGCTTTGGCGGTTCGGAGCCCGGCTACGATGACTGGTGACCGGGGGGCTGCCCGCTTGATCCGCCGGGTCGCGATGAACGTGTTCGTGGAGCCCGCACCACTGCTCGTTCCGCCTCAATGTTTTAGGGTTTTGCGGTCGGACCGCGGGAGCGAAGGGCTGGCATGTCGCATCTGACGTACGCCGAAGCCGGGGTGATCGGGCTTCTCCAGGGCATCACCGAACTTTTCCCGATCTCCAGCCTGGGCCATGCCGTGCTCCTCCCGGCGATCATCGGGGGCTCGTGGGCGCAGGACCTGGACGTGAGCAAGGCCGAGTCGCCGTACCTGGCGTTCATCGTGGGGCTGCACGTGGCCACGGCCACCGCCATGATCATCTACTTCTGGCGGGACTGGCTGCGGATCATCAAGGCCTTCTTCGCCTCCCTCGGGCACGTCGTCGCGCCCGCACCGGGCACCAGGCGGTTCCAGCCGCAGAACACCGACCAGATGCTCGCCTGGATGATCATCCTGGCCACGATCCCGGTCGGGCTCGCGGGGATAAAGCTCGAGCACACGTTCCGCACCACGTTCAGCAAGCCGATCCTCGCCTCGTGCTTCTTGTTCGTGAACGGGCTGATCCTGCTGGCCGGGGAGCGGGCGCGGCGGCGCGGCGCGGACATGGAGGCCCAGGAGATCGCCGCCGACCTGCAGGCGGTCAGCGAGCGGCAGAAGGCCGCGGTGGCCGCAGGCGGCGGGGTCGGCAGCGGGCGGCATTCGTCCGGGCAGCGGGCGCTGAAGCAGCAGCACGCGAGCCTCGCGGTGGAGTCCGACCGGCGCATCGTGCGCCGCACCGGCTGGCTGGGCGCGTTCGGCCTCGGCGTGGTGCAGATCCTGGCCCTGCTGCCGGGCATCAGCCGGGACGGCATCGTGATGGTCGGCGGCATGTTCCGCGGGCTGTCCAGGCAGGACGCGGCGCGGTTCTCGTTCCTGCTGTCGGCACCGGTCATCCTGGCCGCCGGCGTGCTGAAGATCCCGGACCTGACCGGGCCACTCGGCGCCGGGATCCGGGGGCAGGTGCTGTTCGGCAGCCTGCTGTCCGGGGTCGCCGCCTACTTCTCGCTCAGGTTCCTCATGCGCTACTTCAGCAATCCGAAGCGCACGCTGACGCCGTTCGCGATCTACTGCCTGGTCGCGGGCCTGGGCTGCCTCATCTACCTGTCGGTGCGGTAAGCCGGTCAGCCGGCGGAAGACGCGGCGGCGAGCTGGCTCGCGCTCAGGTTGGCCCAGGGGCGGGTGAAGCCCACGGGATCCCGGCCGGTGTAGGTGGCGACGCGGATCGGGAAGCCGGTGGCGTACGCCTCGATCATCTTCCCGCCCCCGATGACCAGGCCGACGTGGCCGGGAGACGTGGGGGTACCGTCCGCGCCGGCGAAGAACACCAGGTCCCCGGGCTGCACCTGGGAGGCCGGGATGCGCTGCTCGGTCGCCCACTGCTGCTCCGAGGTCCGGGCGATGTCCACCCCAGCGGCACGGTAGGCCATCATCACCAGGCCGGAACAGTCGAAGGAGTCCGGGCCGGTGCCGCCGAACAGGTACGGCTTGCCGAGTTGCTGTTCCGCGTAGGCGATGGCGGTGGCCACGACCTGGTTCGGCGCGCTGATCGCGAGCGCCCCCCCGGCCGGGCCGGTGCACCCGGACGCCGAAGCACCCGAGGGCATCTGCGCCGAGACCACCGAGAAGTTGCCGCCCGCGTAGGCGCCGGCGTAGTAGAGCACGCTCTGCACGTACGACTGCAGGTGGTTGTACGCGAAGATGGCGGCCGGGGGGTTGGCCTGAACACCGGCCGCGAGCAGGTACTTGGCCGCGCCGGCGATGGCGTCCGCGGGGTCGTAGACGCTCGCGTCGGGGCCGCCGTCCTCATCGGTCGCGACGCCGTTGACCGCTTCGCTGGCCGGGTGGACCGGCAGCCCGCCCCAGACGTTGCCGGCCGCGCCGCCGATGCCGATCTGCATCGGGCCGGCCGCGCCGAACGCGTTCGACCCGCTGTGCACGCCGGGCAGGGTGGTCTGGCCGTTGTCGCTTTCCACCGTGCCGATCCCGGCCAGGATCGTCCACGGCACGCTGTACTGCTGCCCGACCTTCTGGTACCAGTGCAGGTAGTCGGCCGGGATCGTCTTCGCCTTCGCGCCCGCGGCCGGCTGCCCGGCCGTTCCGGTCTGCTGGCCGGAGCATCCGGCGCCCGCCGCGAAGAACAGGTTGGTTCCGACCAGGATCGGCACGGCCAGGAGGCCGAGCAGCATGATGCCCGCGACCCCGATGATGGCCGGCACGAGGATCCGGTGGGACCCGCCAAGGTGCTGCTGTCGTACTGTGGCCTGTTCCGTCTCGGAGCGGAACAGGAGCCTGTTACTCATGTATTACCTGCGGATTCCAGTTCGATATCGCTGACTTGCCAGCTGCCGCCCGAGCCGGTGACGGTGACGGCGTACTGCGTGCTGCCGGTGCTGGTGCCGTCGGCGGTGGCCAGCCGCTGTCCCGCGGTGACGATGAACGTCAGGCTGGAGGCCCCGAACGCGCGCAGCGCGCTGATCACCGCGCTCCCGGTGGAGACCTGCTTCTGGCTGGTCCGGAGCTTGGCCACGCCGGGGGTCTGGTAGGCGGCCCGCAGCGTGGTGGCGAGCTGGCCGGTGATCAGGCCGCCCATGGCGCCGACGTAGGCGGTCGCGCTCTCGGTGTAGGTGAAGGTGTTGTACTCGACGCTGAACCGCACCGTCACCGAGGCGGCGGCGGCCAGGTCCTGCTGGGTGAAGGGCAGCCAGGCGTAGATATCCACGCCGCCCGCCTCGGCGGCCGGGGCCGTCACCGCCGGGGCGGGGGCAGAGCTGGGTGCCGTCGCGGCCGCGGTGCCGCTCGGGGTGCCGCTCGCGGTGGGCGAGGCGGCCGCGTGCCCGTGGGTCACGGCCGGGACCACCAGGTAGTAGCCGAACGCGGCGAGCACGACGACGATTACGGCGAAGACCGCTCTGCGCTGGCGAGGGCTGAGTTCCACGGTGACCGCCCGTTATTTGTCCCGGCGCACCGGGCGCAACCAGAACGGCGTGGCCCGGGGTTCCTCCGAACCGTTTCCGCCGCCCGGTGTTCCGCCGCCGCCCGGTGTTCCGCCGCCGCCCGGTGCTCCGCCGCCGGCAGGCGGCGAGGCAGGCCTGCGCTCCGCGGCGGGGCGCTGCCGGGGGCCCGCGCCGGCGCCGGCGCCGGACCAGCCGCCGGCCGGCTTGTTTGGCCAGGCCGGGGTCTTCGGGTCGGGCTGACGCGCGCCCCCGCTGGTCCCGCTGGTCCCGCTGGTCCCGTTGGTCCTGCTGGCGGGCGGCGCGGACCGTGAGCCGGGGGCACCGCCGGACGTCGCGCGGGACCGCGAGGGGGCAGGCCCGGCCGCGGCCGAACGCCCGGCGCCGCGCGACCAGCTGGAGGCGGCGCTGGCCGCCGCCCCGCTGCCGCCGGTGCCCGGCCTGGGCGGCAGATCGAGCGGCGGGGCCGTCCGCGCGCCGCTATCGGTCTCGGGCATGTTCCTGTTCCGGGCCAGGCTCGCGGCCGCCGCACCGCGGCGTGAAGCCGGGCTGGTCTCGCCGTCCCCGTCGGCCGCGGGGGGCGCGTCGGGCCGGAACCGCGACGCGTACGCGTCGCCCGCCGCGGCCGGCCCGGTGCTCCCGGTCCCGGCCGCGACCTCGCCCGACGTGGCGGCCGCCGCGGCCGCGGCCGCGCCCGCACCCACCCCCCCGGCCACGCCGGCCGCCACCGCCGCCGCCTGGCCCGGGTTACGGCGCGCCCACCGGGCCGCCCGGTAGCCCGCCACCCCCGGGACGGCCACGTTCGCGGCCGTCGCCGTGTTCCGGCGGAAGGTGATGCCCGCCTCGCGCAGGCTGACCTCGGCCCGCTCGGCCGAGCCGAGCGTGCCGTAGCCCACGGCGGAGAACAGGTGGGTGAACGGCTTGCGGTAGATGAAGACGGCCACCGTGACCAGCGCGATCATCAGGATCTTGAGCGCCCACGGCAGGGCCGCGTCGGACGTGCCCATGATGAGCGAGTAGCAGTACAGCAGCACGCTCAGCACGATCGCGATCGCCACCTGCTTCATCAGCACGCCGGCCAGCATCTCGAACCACCGGATCGCGATGATCCGGCCGAAGCCCGGGTGGGTGCCGATGATGAGGAAGAACGGGCCGGCCACCAGCAGCAGCAGGAAGCCGAGCTTGAGCACGATCAGGGTCAGCGCGATCAGCAGGATGAGCAGCCCGGCCACCAGTGCGGCGAACATCGCGGCGAACGCGATCTCCAGCCGGGTGGTCCACTGGTTGCCCTGGAACAACGGGTAGATGGCGGGTTCGTTCTGCTGGAGCTGGGCCGCGATGCCCGCGTAAGTGGACTGCTTGGCCTGGGCCAGCGCCGTCGTCGGGGTCTCGTTGGCCGCGAACGCCTGCGACCACAGCAACTGCCGGCCGTAGGTGTTCACCACGGTCTGCGGGCCGTTCCCGGGCTGGTTGTACTGGGTGGTGCCGAGCTCCCCGTACAGCCACGGCTTGCAGACCAGGACCGACCACAGCTCGTTGGCGTTCTCGTCCACCAGGCCGTTGCCGCTGGTGAACGCGTAATTGGCCGCCACGCTCTGCGGGTCCCCCCCGGTGACCGGCAGGCAGTTGCTGTTGGCCGGCGCGGGCAGCCGGGCGAACGCGGTGTTGAGCACGCCGGTGACGCCGTTGGACACGGTGGTCCCCACGCCGGTGAAGTCGGCGGGCCGGCTGATCAGCGCGATGGCGGCCGTGGCGGCCACCACCATCCACAGCGTGCCCTCGATGGTCCGGGTGGCGCGCTTGCGGATCAGGCCCTGCCAGGCGAGCCACATCGCGCCGAGGATGACGACCGGCGCCAGGTAGGGGAAGTAGATCGCGTTGCCCAGCGCGCTGATCAGCTTGTCCACGGCGTTCTGCAGCCAGGTCAGGATGTTGTTGCCCGCCGCGGACTGGTAGACGGTGATCGTCACCCGGTCGATGGATTTGGCCGCGTCGAAGACCATCCCGGCGACGTTGTTCCCGATCAGCGACGTCATGTCGGAACACTGCAGGCCATGGGCGGCCCAGAACTGGCCAGCCACCCCGTAGTTGTCGTACAGCGTTTTCCCGCCCGCGGCCGCGGCGGGCGGCTCCACCATCGCGTCGATGCCGCCGGTGGCCTGCTCGGGCTGGGGCAGCGAGGGCTCGCAGATGTTGTTCAGGTCGCCGAGGATCCCGCTCGAACCGCTCGCGCACAGCCCGACCAGCCCGCCGATGTCGCCGATGCCCGGCACCTGGCAGACGCCGCCGGGCACGGCCGGCGTGACCTCGGCGGTAAGGGTGATCTGGTGGGGGCTCTTTGCAGCCGGGTGGGTGGCGGCCAGCGCGGGAGTGGCGATCGCGAGCAGCGCCCCGGCGATCAGCAGCACCTGTATCGCCCAGCGCGCGGCGCGGCGGCCGCGGGTCCGGGAGCCCGCGCGGTGGTGCGCGCGGCGCTGGGACAGGGCGAGCGGGACAAGCATCGGGGGAACTCCTGGTAGGTGCGTTTAGGACGACGCCCCGGCCGCGGGCGTGCCGGCTGTGCCGGGAACAGGCTGGACGGGGCGGGACCCGTGAGCTCGGGTGGGGTTGGTGTCGATCCAGTCCCGCAGTTCCCCGGAGACCAGATCGATCCCGATGCGGCCGGCCCGGTCGTCCAGGTCACGGAAGATGCACTCGCCGTTGCCGAGCGCACGGAGCACGGCCTTGTGGTCATCAGACGGCGCGACCCCGAGCAGCGACATGACGTTCGCCACCTCGCCGCGCTCGGTCGACCGGAACGCGAACACGCTGGACAGGCAGTTGGTGACCTGCTCGTGCAGCAGGTCACCGGCGTTCTGCGAGACGAGGATCAGGGCGGTGTTGCGGGACCGGCCCATCCGGGAGACCTCGGGCACCAGCTTGGCGCCCTCGGGGGTGGAGGTGATGGCCCAGGCTTCGTCCAGGAAGATGGCCTTGGGCTTGGTGCGGTCGATGCCGTTCAGCAGCTTGCGGGCGAACTGGGACACCAGGTAGAGCAGGGCGACCGAGAGCCGCTGCTCGTAGGAGTAGTCGTCGCGGTGGGTGGACGTGTCGGGCAGGGTCAGCCCGCCCAGTGTGAAGACCGTGGTCCAGCCCTCCGCGTCGATCTGCTGGCCCGCCGACGGGGCGAAGCACAGCCGGGCCAGCCGCATCTCCGAGATCGACCGCATGACCGCGCCGGTGTTCTTCCAGGCCGGATCGTCGGCCTCCTCCAGGTGCCGGACCACCTGGCCCAGGCTCGGCCGGTCCGCCCCGGCCACCGCGCCGACCGCCTGGATCATCGCGCTCTCGCGTTCCTCGCTCATCCTGGGCAGCAGCAGCCGGAGCGTCTCGGTGGCCATCGTCCGCTTCTCGGCCAGGTCGACGCCGAAGGAGAACGGGTCGAGCAGGCCGGGCGCGGCCGCGCCGAGCGGCAGCACCCGTGCCCTGCGGCCCTGAGCCTTCAGGTACTCCACCAGTGATTCGGCGTCGCCCTTCGGGTCGATCACCGCGACGGTCGCGCCGCGCAGGGCCAGCTGGTAGATGAGCAGCAACGCCAGCGTGGTCTTGCCGCCGCCCGGCTCACCGGTGATGGCGATGGCGGTCGGCCGGTTGCGCGCCGCGGCCAGCAGCGGGTCGAAATGCACGATGGACCGGGCCCGGCCGAGGGTCTCGCCGATGTACGGCCCGATCCAGCCCGCCCCCGCATCGGGGCGGTCACCCAGTTCCACGGTGGCGGTCGGCATCCCGCCGGCGATGGTGTACAGCGGCTGGCGCTGCACATAGGAACTCAGCCGGATCCGCTCCCCGGGCAGGGATTCACACAACAGCGAGAACTGGTCCCCGGTCGAGTTGACCACGTCGATGCCGATGTCGCGGTAGTGCTCGACCACGGCCTCCACCCGGCGCACGCACAGGTTCCTGGTCGGGGCGGTCACCATCACCCGGTGCCAGCCGTAGACGAACGGCAGGCGTTCCTTGGTGATGCCGTGCTCGAGCATCCGCGCCGCGGCGATCTGCTCGGCCAGCGCGATCGGCGCCTCCGCGCCTGCCTCGCGGATGTGCGCGTCCATATCGCGGGCATGCGCCAGACGGCGGCTGACGTCCTTGCTCGCCTTGGCCGGCGGGATGAGCTTCATCCGGGAACTGATCTCGACCGGGAACGGCAGCGAATCGGCGTAGTGCAGCCATGGCTCGCCGTCGGGAAAGGACATCACATCGGGGAAGCGGGCGAAGGAGACAGAGGCGGCATACGATTCACCGTTCATCTGCTCCAGGCGCAGCACGGTCCGCCCGTTGTGGATCTGTCCCTCGAACAGGGTGTCGATCTCTCCCGCGCCCCACCGCCTGCGCTTGGTCGCGGACGGCACCGGCTCGCCCGCCGTCGCCGTCAGCGTGTGCTGGATCAGCCAGGCGATCTCCCCGGAGGTGGCGTGCCGGGCCGCGAGCGCGCTGGCGTTCAGCGCCCGGCCGAGCCGTTCGGCGGACTCGGTCCACTTGGCGATCTCCGCGCCGCCGACCGCCTCGTCGATGAGCCCGAGCCCCCGCTCACCGCGGCCGTACGCGCTGACGAACTGGGACAGCACCCCGCCGGACAGCTGGGCGCGCACGCCCCGCTGAGCGAGCCGGACCCCCAGGTAGATCTCCTTGGCCCAGAAGTCCTTGGCCCAGACGTGCTGGTAGGACTGCTCCAGGTACTCCCGCCAGCCCGGGCCGCCGTCCGACGTCGCGTCCAGCCCCGTCGCCCAGGCGTGCGCCGGATAGGACCGGTGCGCGATGCGCAGGTGGACCTCGGCGTCCGGCATCCGGATCGCGGCCAGCGCGACGGTGATGTTCGTCGCCAGCGCCTCCCGTTCCTCCGTGGTGGTGAACTCGTAGGAGACCGAGGGGATCCGGTAGTACGCCCAGACGTGGGTGTCGGTCAGCAGGATGCGGTCATCGAAGTACCTGATGCCCAGCCTGGTCCTAGACCGGCTGTGACCTCTGGACGCCCTAGTCCGCGTGCTCACCAGGACTCCTTCCTCGGACGGGGGCTCGCAGGCCGGCGGTTCCGGGACTTCCTGGGGCCAGGCCCGCGACCAGCACGCCGGCCAGTGCGGTGTAGGCCAGCCTGGTCTGCGGGTGCAGCGCGGCGGGCGATTCCGCGCCAGCGGAAAGCTGGTCATCCCAGGGCACCCGGACAATGGCCCGGCACCGGCCCCGGGCCACCGACTCGGCCTGGAGCACGTCCTGGGTGCTCCGCCTGCTCACCCCGTTGACCACGGTCACGGCCCGCGCGGCGAGCTCGTCGTACCCGTGCGCGCTCAGCCACTGCTGGGTGTTGGCCAGCGCGCTGGCGGCCTCCGGGCTGGCCGGGGTGACCAGTACCAGCTGGTCGGCCAGCGAGAGTGTCCGGGTGAGCCCGGACGGCGCCGGATCGATCATGGTCAGCGGGTACCGCTCGGCCAGCAATGCGGCCAGCCGCCGGTAGTCCTCCGGACCGAGGGCGCGGGTGCCGTCGCCGGCGATGACGTCCAGCCGGCCCCGGGCCCGGCCACGCCCGGACCGTGGCCAGGCCTGGTCGCGGGCCTGGTCGCGGGCCTGGTCGCGGGCCTGGTCGCGGGCCCGAGCCGCGCCAGCCTGCGGGCCGGGCCCCGGGTCGGCGAGCAGAGCGGTCACCGACATGGCGGGTTCGATGCGGGCGGCGAGCGAGGTGCCGCCGGGGTTGAGGTCGAGCGCGGCAACCGGGACCGCGCGAGCGGCGGCCAGGGTGTGGCCGGTCATCAGGGCGATCACGGACTGGCCCGCGCCGCTGGTGCAGCCGAGCACGGCGATCCGGCGCGGGCCGGGCAGCGGCATCTTGGCCCGGTCCCGGTCCAGCG
>Ga0310038_10002469_pt1 | contig 13572 bp, 12 predicted proteins | sample Sb_taG_6_FD_200461 | JGI IMG/M metagenome (GOLD analysis project Ga0310038, IMG submission 200461) | Peat soil microbial communities from Weissenstadt, Germany - Sb_50d_4_PS metaG (v2) (version 2) | ecosystem: Environmental > Terrestrial > Soil > Wetlands > Peat | place: Germany: Weissenstadt... | reverse complement strand
ACACGTAGATCATGGCGCACAGGTCCGAGACGCCGGGGCCGTAGCCAGACTCCGTGGCGGCGAAGGAACCGGGGTTATCGATGCGAACGGTGGCGTCGGGAGCACCGGCGACTCCGTTGTTGGCGAAATAGTTGACCTTGAAGTTGTCGTAGTTCCCCTCTGTCTCCTGCGCAGCCGCGCTGACTGCGAGCACGCAGAGCCCCAGAACGACCAGGGAAATCGTTAGCATGTGGCGCTTCATCACGAGACCTCCATTTGTAGTGGCGTGCCGAACTGGGGGGAGGGTCCAGCAGAGACGCAGATAGAAGTTACAGGGCGCCAAGATCCTTGCAAAGTACCCGAGTTGCTTAGCCAAATCGGTAGCTCGGGAACCTACGCTGATCGGACTAAAACGGGTTGCCATCGTCCGAACGGACTAGATCTTAGGGCTAGGCGGAATGGCTAGTGATTCGAGCATGAACTTTGGTTTGGCTTGGGGGCACCAGTGAGTGGAATACAAACGGCGGCCTTGCGGCCGCCGTTTGGTCCCCGTACTCCTAAACGATCAACGCGATTAGTCACCGGTACCGCAGCTGCAGACAGCGTGGCCGCTGCCCAGACGCTGGGCGAACGAGCACTGCGCTTCGAGGTTGAACCCGAGTTCTTGCGCGCTCAGAGTGGCGTCGGAGAAGGCGGTTTCCGTGATGGGATAGGCGGCGCCTACTTTGTTCTGGATGTGGCTCGCCCAAGCCCGGATGTTCGGAACCGGATAAACGTCTTCGGTGGGATCGCACGGGCTATTGTTGATGGCAGCCGAGACGATCTTGATGACGCCGTTGTTCGACTTAAGGCCGGTCAGCGGGTTGCCGGTGAGGTCCTTACCGACTGAGAGGGTGCGCAGGCCATCCGGGGTTACCAGGCAGCCGCAGCACTCGCTCAACTGCTGATCGTTGTCGAACACGTAGATCATGGCGCACAGGTCCGAGACGCCGGGGCCGTAGCCAGACTCCGTGGCGGCGAAGGAACCGGGGTTATCGATGCGAACGGTGGCGTCGGGAGCACCGGCGACTCCGTTGTTGGCGAAGTAGTTGACCTTGAAGTTATCCTCGCTCTCATATTCCTGAGCAACCGCGTTGACTGCGAGCACGCAGAGCCCCAGAGCGACCAGGGACATCGTTAGCATGTGGCGCTTCATTACGAGCCTCCTCGTTAGGTTTTGGTGGTAGTTGGCGCCGGCATGCTGGGGGGAGGGAGCAGGGGACCCGCGCTGGCAGAACGGTACAGGGAGAAGAAGCGCTTGCAAAGTACCCACGTTGCTTAGCCAAACGCTCTAGCTGACGGACTTAGCCGGAATGGGTTAGGTGGACCGGGGAGGAGAATCACTCAGGGGCGCTGAAAAAGCACTTCTTGCCAACCAGTCCGACTTCGGCGGGTAAAGCCGGCATTGGAGATAAGCCGCTTATCGTGGGCGGTGAAAGACCTTCCGTGAGAACTGGTGCCGTCCCTCCGGGACTCGTTCCTTCCTTCGATGCCTACCCAGGACTTACGTCCTGGGCTAAAATATACCGCCGCTCCGCGGCTGGTTTTTCGTAGGTTTTGGTCTACCGTCTTTTCCCGAAATCTTGTTCTTACGTCTTCCCCGAAATCTAGTTCTTACGCGCACGCTGAAAGCGCTGCGCCGCGTAGAAATGCAAAGCAAAACGGCGGCCTTGCGGCCGCCGCTCTGATGGTCAGTTCCCTTTCTTTCCGGCTAGCTTAATTAGTCACCGGTACCGCAGGTGCAGACCGCCTTGCCGCTGCCCAGTCTCTGGGCAAACGAGCACTGCGTCTCGAGGTTGAACTCGAGCTCTTCACCACTCAGAGTGGCATCGCTGAATTCGGTTTCAGTAACCGGATAGGCGGCGCCCACTTTGTTCTGGTTGTGGCTGCCCCAGGCGCGGATCGACGGGGTCGGCGTAACGTTCGACGTGGGATCGCAAGGGCTGTTGTTGATCGCAGCCGAGACGATCTTGATCACGCCGTTCGCCGGCTTGGTCGAAATGCCGGTCAGCGGGTTGTTGGTCAGGTTCGTGCCCACCGACAGGGTGCGCAGGCCGTTCGAGGTAACCAGGCAGCCGCAGCACTCGGCCAGCTGCTGGTCGTTCTGGAACACATAGATCATGGCGCACAGATCCGCCGTGCCATCTGTTCCAGGATTGTCGATGCGAACCGTCTGATCCGGCGCACCGGCTACGTTGTTAGCGAAATAGTTGATCTTGAAGACATCCTGAGCCGACGCGCTGAGTCCCAGCACGCAAAGCCCCAGAATCAACAGGGAAACCGTAAGCATGTGACGCTTCATCAAGAGACCTCCTCGTTTCGTTTGCGCAACCTTAACTGCGGGGAGGGTGCAGATGGAGGCGCTTGGCGAACTTTAGCCGTTCTAACGAACCCTGCAAACTACCCACCTTGCCTAGTCAAACTCCCTAGGTCGCTTAATCTAGCCTAATCGGGTTAGTATCACCCTTCGGATCGAACGGGGGAGCGCTGCCGGATGTCATTGGCTTGAGCCGTTGCAGCGGCCTCCTAGGGGAATCGATGGGGATCAAGAATGTTACCCGGTGGAACAGTGGGGCCGACAGAGCACATCTGGGGTGTTCAGGGAGCTGGAAATCGTTTGCGCGGGAGCCTGTGGTGCGAATTATCCATCCATCGGTGTGAGGTTACCGGTTTGATTCCCGCGTGACGGGATCCACGCCATTGAAGAGGAAGCTCGTAGCGGAATCGTGTAGTTCGCGCGCGGAGAGGTACATGCTTGATCACTTGGCGTTGAGATCCGTTGCCGAACAGATGATGAGCGGGGCCGAAGTTTTGGTGGAAGGTCAGGTTGTGCGAGTTGAGCGCACGGGCGCGCGGCGGTTTCGCATGGTGCGGTTTGCGCTGGGCGGGAAAGAGTATCAGGCGATCGAACAGAATCCGGAGAAGCCCAGCCGGTGGGGACAGCTGGCGCGGGATGGGCATCGGGTCGTTCAGTTTCGGGATGTGGCGTCGGGAAAGTATGTGGCGGTGGTGGTGGATGGGAAAGTGACGGAGTACGGGAGGTGAGTCGGGAGGGCTTCCACGTCCAGAAGTCAAAAGCCCCACTTCTCGCGCTCAGAACGCGCGAGAAATGGGGCACCCGGGGGTAGTGGTGCAGTTTGATTCAAACTGCATCACTAACCACCCGGAGTGGAGTTTGCGGGACACGCGGGGACAGGAGTATGGTTACGCACGCGTGACAATGCTTCGCGGTCGGGGAAGTACGCACGCCCGGCGGAATGCATGGGTCCTTCGCTTCGCTCAGGATGACAATTTGAGTTGTAACTGCGGTTCCGCTCAGGATGACAATTTGAGTTGTAACCGCGGTTCCGCAACACCAGACTGGTTCGAATCCATCTCAAGGAAGGGATTATGCATAAGGCATTCTTGTGTCCGGCTGGAGCCGGGATGTTGGCGGTGGTTGTGGTCTTCGTTCTGATGGCGGCGGATTCGGGGACGCTGCCGGCGCCGCCGGTGGCAAAGAAAGTGGAGCACGTCACCGAGGTGAACGGGCACAAGCTGGTGGATGAATACTTCTGGCTGCGGGACAAGCCGAATCAGGAGGTGCGGGCTTATCTCGAGGGGGAGAATGCTTACACCGATGCGGTGATGAAGCCGACCGAGGCATTCCAGAAGAAGCTGTACGGCGAGATGCTGAGCCGGATCAAGGAGACCGACGTCGAGGTTCCGTATAGAGAGGGCGACTATTTTTATTACACGCGGACGGAGGCGGGGAAGCAGTATCAGATTCGGTGCCGGCAGAAGGCTAGCGAGGCTGGCAGCATGGATGCCGCCGGCACGCGGGCAGGAGTGCCCGCGCCACATGAGGAGGTGCTGCTCGACATCAATGAGCTGGCCAAGGGGCAAGTGTTCATGAATGTTGCGGCCTTTGCGGTGAGCAAGGACGGGAACCTGCTGGCGTATTCGTACGACAACACGGGGTTCCGGCAGTACAAACTCGCGGTAAAGGATCTGCGGACAGGACAGACGCTGGTGGATCATGCCGAGCGCGTGGGGTCGGTGGTATGGGCGAACGACAATAAGACGATTTTCTATACGCAGGAAGACGACGTGTCGAAGCGGCAGTACCGGCTGTACCGGCATACGGCGGGAACGGCGGGGCCGGATCCGGTGGTGTATGAGGAGAAGGACGAACGGTTTTATGTGCGCGCCGACAAGACGAGGAGCGATGCGTACATCTTCCTGGTCTCGGGCAGCCACACTACGACCGAAGCGCGGTACATTCCGGCGAACGATCCGGATGCGGAGTGGAAGCTGATCGAGCCGCGAAAGCAGGGGGTGGAATACTATCCCGACCACAACGCGGGGCAGTTTTACATACGGGTGAACGATACGGGGCGGAACTTCCGGCTGGTGAGCGCTCCGATTGAAGATCCCAGCAGCAAGAACTGGCATGAAGTGATGGCGCACAACCCCGACATCATGATCGACGACATGGATTTCTTCCGGAATTTCTGCGTGCTGTATCAGCGGGAGAACGGGCTGCCGCAGATTCGGGTGGTGGATTTGCGCAGCGGGCAGTCGAAGAAGATTGAGTTCCCGGAACCGGCGTATGCGGCGTATGCCTATACCAACCGGGTCTATGACACGACGGAGCTGCGCTATGGGTATCAGTCACCGATCACGCCCGCGTCGGTGTATGCGTACGACATGGAGAAAGGGACTTCGACGCTGCTGAAGCAGAAAGAAGTGCCGGGAGGGTATGACCGGACGAAGTATGACGTGGAGCAGATTTATGCTCCGGCGGCGGATGGGGTGAAGATTCCGATTTCGGTGATGTATCGCAAGGGGATGAAACTGGACGGGACCGAGCCGCTTTATCTGTATGGATACGGATCGTATGGAGTTTCGATCGACATGTTTTTCAATTCGAGCATTTTCAGCATGGTGGATCGCGGGGTGGTGACGGCGACGGCGCATATTCGCGGCGGGGGCGAGATGGGGAAGGCGTGGCACGACGCGGGGCGCATGATGAACAAGAAGACGACGTTCACTGATTTCATTTCGTCCGCGGAGTATTTGACGACGCACGGGTATGGGTCGAAGGACAAGCTGGTGATCGAGGGACGGTCGGCGGGCGGGCTGCTGATGGGAGCGGTGCTGAATATGCGTCCGGACCTGTTTCATGCGGCGCTGGTGGGCGTGCCGTTTGTGGACGTGATGAATACGATGCTCGACGAATCGCTGCCGCTGACGGTGGGCGAGTTCGAGGAGTGGGGGAATCCGAAGGAGAAGGCGGCGTTCGATTACATGATCACGTATTCGCCTTATGACAATGTGGCGGCGAAGGCTTATCCGGACATGCTGGTAAAGACTTCGTTCAACGACTCGCAGGTAATGTATTGGGAGCCGGCGAAGTATGTGGCGAAGATGCGGGCGACGCGGACGGATCACAATACTCTGATCTTCAAAGTGAATTTGAGTCCGGCGGGGCATGGCGGGGCATCGGGCAGGTATGACCGGCTGCATGAGGCGTCGTTTGACTATGCTTGGATTCTGGGGGAGATGGGGATTCGGGAGTGATGCTTATTTTCGATTGCCGATTGCCGATTGCCGATTAAGAGTCAAAACCCCCATGGAAAGGCAGGGTGGGAAGAGGCGTGGCGAAACTTCCGGGGCTGCAAGGAGGGATTCTCTGGCTTGCCTGGTTGATGGAGGGATTCGCGCTGTTCTACTGGTTCACATCCTTGTTTCCGCCCTACACATTCAGTACGCATAACAGCTTTCTGGGCTTGATTTTCGGGGTTTTGGCCGTTCCGTTCTTTATCTTTTACGCGCTTGCGAGGGTCTTTTTTATTCCGATGGGGATCGTAATTTGCGGGGTGTTCTGGTGCCCGGATGTGCGGCTCAGGACCAAGCTGCTGACAGCGGTGTTTGGTGCGGCGGCGTCGGTCGCGGTGGTTTTCTGGGCCAGGGTTGTGGATCACATGTGGTGAGTCAAGCAGGGGCTGAAGCCCCTATCTTTGCTGACGCCAACGCGGCGCTGAAGCGCCGCTCTTCCACAGGTCGATGTCCGGCACGGCCCTCAGCGAAAACTCAAGGTTCTTCTTTCGCCCCTTCGGGGCTCGTTGCGATTCCTTCCTTGCACCCACGGCTTACGCCGTGGGCTGCATTCTTCCGCCGCTTCGCGGCTTGGTGTCGGACCGCGACAGCTTCTGAGGCACCGCAGGCTTAGGCGGACAGGAGTGTCCGCCCCACATTAAACGAACCATCTTTAGATCAGGCCGGCGCGGACTCGGCGGAGGAAGTCTTCGGCTTCGGCTTGGGCCTGGGCTAGGACCTTGGGTTGGTTGCGGTATTCGAGGGCGACTTCCTGGAGGAAAAGCTCGACGGCGTCTTTGGGCTTGAAGCCCTGCGAGACCAGCTTGCGGATGCGGGCAGTGAAGCTTTCGCTGTCCGGGCCACCGAGGCGGGAGAGGTGGTCGGCGCAGTTGTGAGTACGGAATTTGGCCGCTGCCAGGCGGTCGTAGGCGGTGCGGGCCTCGGGATCGGCCAGGAGTGTGGGGATCGGCGAGTTCCATTCGCACTGGGAGCAGGTCCATCCCTGGAAGGCGCGGTCGGAGGTCCAGACGAGTTCGCGCCCGGCCTTTTCGCTGCTTTGATTAATCCTGCTGTGGTCCACGAACTGCACGACTCCTGCCCCCAAGCGTGGCCCATGAAGGTCTTTGGGAATAGTACAGCGAATGGAACGGGCGTGGGGAGGGTACGGGCGTGTCGAGAGCGGTTCGGGGGCTGTCGAGCTTCGCTCGACTGGACAGCCCCATTCGACTCCCCCTCGTTACCTCGGGGTCGCTCAGGGCAGGCTGGGGGCGGCTGTCCCTACATGGGCGGGTTATTTGGCGAAGAAGTAGTCGAAGGATTTCACGGCGGTAAATTCGTCGTCGCGGACGTCGAAGACGGTGTAGAGCTTGGTGACGCCGAGGATGTCCTGGACTTTGGGGGTGAGATTGAGGAGCTTGAGCTCGCCGCCGGCGTTGCGGACGGCGGTGAAGCTGCTGACCAGTTCGCCGACGCCGGAGCTGTCGATGTAGTCGACGCCGGCTAGGTTGAGGATGATCTTCTTTTTATCGCGGGCGAGGAGATCGCGGACGGCATCGCGGAGATCGCCGATTTCGTCGCCCAGGACGATGCGGCCCTTGACGTCGAGGATGGTGACGTGGCCGACTTCGCGAGTCTCGATGGTCAGGGGCATGGAATTGCGGGCTCAGGGCCGATGGCGGGAATGGTAGTGGGTGTGGGGGGGCAAGTCAAAGGGATTTTGGATTGGCGCGGCGTCCGGGCGAAAAGCAGGTTCCTCCCCTTCGCTTCGCTCCGGGTCGGAATGACAAGAAAAAATTCGAACGGCGCAAGCGATCGCTACGACATGCTGCGGTCGGAGTTGTTGGCGTGGACGGTTTCGGGGTCGGAGTCGGTCTGGTAGTCGCGAATTTCCTGGATGGGCGAGGTGATGATTGGCGTGGGATAGAGAGGATGACGGAATTCGAGGTGCATGCCGCGGCCTACGTATTGCAGCTTGAGCATGGAGCCTCCCCAGGTCGAACCGGCGATGGCGACCTGCACGGGCTCAGGACAGAACTCGGGATGGCCGGAGATGAGAGCCTCGCTTCCCCCGAGCATGACTGCCGTATAGCGGTGGTGCATGGTTTGAATCTCGAGGACCGTCGACGGAGGCAGGTCGTTCAGAAACACACCACCCTCGATTTCCGACTGGATTATGCTGCGGTTCACTTCGTCGGCGAGGTTGGGATGGGGGCTAAACATGAGTAAGGCCAGTGCATAGGGTATAGCGTTTCTGGGGTGGGAACAAGGGGGCTCTGGGCGGAGGAGAGAATCCGGGGAACATGTCCTTTAGAGGGGGTGGGAGCGGGGGAAGTTGCAGGAAATACCAGGCATTTTGGAGGGTTTCTTCGGGTGGGGGATAGGTTGGTGGCTGGAAAAGCGTGTGACCGCAAAGGGCGCTAAGGGCTCGCTAAGGAGGCAGACGAGGGGCAGAACGGGCTACTGGCGGGCGTCAGGTTCGCGTTTTCACGAATGCGAGGAGGAAGAGAATGCCGAACAGGGCGTCGATTGCAGCGAAGGCGAGGTCCTGAGGATGGAGGCGTTGCTGCGCGTAGAGAACGGCCAGCGAGGCGGCGTAGCCGAATTTTTCGAGGATGGAGGGGAGCATCATCAGGCGGAAGCGGGCGGGGTCGCGGGCGACGACGAGGAAGACGAATTGCCAGGCGAGGCCGGCGCTGAGGAATCCGTAGTAGAAGCCGGGGTGGGTGATGGGCGGAGGGTCCTGGCGTCCGATCACATTGAACATGAAGTAGAGGGGCGTGAGGATGAGGATGCCCCAGACGAAGGCGATGGAGAAAGTGATGCGGGCGAATTTCATGGGGTGTGCCTCACGGCGCTGTGCGTGAGAACTGGTGCCGTCCCTACGGGACTTGTTCCCGGTCCCTACGGGACTTGCTGCCGGTTCCCACTTACCCCGGGGCTTACGCCCCGGTCCATCCCATGCCGCCGCTTCGGCTAGGATCTTTCGGGTCTTGATCCACGGTTCGCATCAAATTCCGGTTGTGCGCGCGGACTCTAAAGCCCCGTCATCTTACCGCAACTTTCCGCGGCGCTGAAGCGCTGCTCTTCCACGGTGAAGGCAGCAGTTACCACATCGGCTTCTGCCCTCCCAGCGGTTGCCGCCCGTAGGGTTCGTCGACTCCGCATCAATTGGAAACGATGGGGAGAAGCGCCTTGGGCGCGACATCCCAGAAGTTGCCGACATAAACCATGTTGCCGGTGCCGCGGAGGTCGACGCTCCTGCCGCCGGGATTGGTGTTGAACGAGGTGCTGCCGGTCAGCATGACCTGGTTGTTGGTGACGCCGGTGATCGAGCTGTTCATAAAATTGAACACGCAGTTCTGGATGATGGTGTTGCCCATGGTGTTGGTTCCGATGTTGATGCCATGGACGTGGCTGTTGGAAGGCAGGCCGCCAAAGGTGCTGTTTCTAACGGTCAGCGAGTTTGTGGGTGCGGCGAAAGAGACGATGAAATAGTTGCGGCCGTCGTTGGCGGTGCCGATGTTGGCAAGATGGACGTTGTCGATGACGACGGTATTGCCGCCTGCGCCGACCACCCAACTGCCGCGGCTGCCGTCAGTGCGAAAGTCATAAATGAAAAGGCCGCTGCCGGGCCCCAGGTTGAAGCAGGGAGTGCTGCCCGTGGACGTGCCGCCGAACACGACGATGCCGCACTCCGACATGGAGCCGGTGAAGTTGTTCTGGAAGGCATAGAAACCTCCAGAGCTGGAGTCGATGAGCGTGCCCATGCCGTCCCAGGCGACGTCGAAGATGGATGCACCCAGCACCGCGCCGGAGTCGATGAGAATGCCGTAGCGCCAGGAAAACGTCTCGGTGCTGTGCACGACGAGCGTGACGGTTCCTCCGGCGGTGATGTGAAAGAGAGCGTTGACGTGATTGGCCTCGTTGATGGCGGCCTCGCACTCGGATGAAAAACTGCAGATGTTGAGCAGCGGCCCGGGGGTGAACCGGTTGTTGCTGAGAGCCCAGCTATCGCCGGTGTTGGTGAGATTGAAAAGATGATGGTAAGCCCACATGGTGGAGTTGGAGATTTTGACGTCGCCGGAACCGCCGCCCGGAGTGGTGGTCATGCCGTCGTAGGCATTGACGATGACGATGTTGTCGATGACGCCGTGGTCGAAACCGTGGCCTTTGCCGCCGTCGCTGAACAGCGGCGGGTAGAGCGTTTTGCCGGTAGTTTGATTCGGCCAATAGAAGTTGATGCCGGAGACTTGCCAGCCGGTTTCGAGGATGAAGGGCTTGACGTCAGTGCTGGTCAGCAGGATGGTCGTGCCGTAGGGGCCGGTGCGGTCGCCTGCGGGATCGCCGGCGCCGACCATGGCGCAGTGGTCGAGGGTGATGGTCGCGACGCCGGTTAGCAGAATCTGTCCGGCGGGAAGAACCAATTTTGTGCCGGCGGCGTTGCAGGCGCGGGCAGCGGCTGCCAGCGCGAGATCGTCGGAGGTAACGCCGTCGGCGGCGAGAGTGGGGTAGATGTAGTTGTTGGGGCGCGCGGCAGCGGCGAAGCTGGCGGCGGTGGTGAGGACGATTAAGAAAATAGCGGCGGCTTTGGGGAAATTAACGCGGGGCAGAAATTTTCCAGGCACAGTTTTGCTCCTCATTGTTGCTCGTCAGGTCAGGTGATGCGAGCGCCGATGCGAATCGGGGAGAGTTGCGTACGGCTATGAGATCCATCGAGTCAAACCCGATGGTGCGCTGGAAGTTGCTGGGGGGCGTGGTTTTGTTTGGCTGCAGGGGCGGACGAGGGCGTCCGCCCCTACGTGGTTCTATTCGCCGCCTACGGTTAGGCCGTCGATGCGGATGGTGGGTGCCGCTACTGAGCCGCGGAACTCGAGGTCGCTGGCGATTTCGTTGATGTTGAAGAACATTTCTTTCAGGTTGCCGGCTACCGTGATTTCTTCTACGGGGTAGGTGAGTTCGCCGTTGGAGATCCAGAGGCCGGAGGCGCCGCGGGAGTAGTCTCCGGTGACGAGGTTGGCGCCGCTGCCGAGAAATTCGGTGACGTAGAGGCCTTCTTTGATTTCTCCGATCAATTGTTTCGGAGATTTCGGGCCGGGCTGCAGGAAATAGTTGCCGGGGCCGATGCCGGGAGTGCCAGCTAATCCGCGCGAGGCGTTGGCTGTGGTTTGCAGGCCGAGTTTCTTTGCGGTGTAGGTGTTCAGAAGATACGACTTCAGCACGCCATTTTCGATGACTACCGTGCGGCGAGTGGGGATGCCTTCGCCGTCGAAGGGGCTGGTGCCGAAGCCGCCGGGCATGGTGCCGTCGTCGATGACAGTGACGTTGGGGCCGGCGATTTTTTCGCCGAGCTTGCCGGCGAGGAAGGATGCGCCGCGGTAGACGGAGTCTCCGTTGATGCCTTCGAAGATGTGCTCGAGGATGGAAGTCGAGACCATAGGATCGAAGACGATGGGGACTTTGGCGGTCTTGGCTTTGCGGGCGCCGAGGCGGCGGAGGGTGCGTTCGGCGGCTATTTTGCCGACCTGTTCGGGCGAGTCGAGTTTTTTCAGCGTGCGCGCGACCGAGTACCAGTAGTCGCGCTGCATGGCTCCGGCTTCGGTCTGGGCGATGGGAACGGCGGCCACGGAGCAGTACGAACGGCGGTATTCGCCGACGAATCCGTGGGAGTTGGCCAGGACTTTGTGGCCGGTGGCGGCGTCGAAGGATCCGCCGTCGGAGTTCTTGATGCGCGGGTCGAAGTCGAGCGCGGCTTTTTCGGCGCGGCGGGCGTAGTCGATGCGTTCGGCGCCGGGCAGCGAGTAGACGTCTTCGTGGTAGAGAGCCAGGTCGCCCGGGAGTTGGCCGAGTTGCGACGCGTCGGGGATTCCAGCGAAGGGATCTTCGGAGGTGATCTTGGCCAGTTCTAACGCCGACTTCAGCATGCGGTCGAGGCCTTCTTTGGAGAAGTCGCTGGAGTAGGTGCTGGCGGCGCGCTGGCCGTAGAAGACGCGGATGCCGATGGATTTGGAGCCGGATTCTTTTAGGGTTTCGACCTGGCCGAGGCGGACTAGGGTGGAGAATTCGTCGCCTTCGCGGACGACGCATTCGGCGGCGGTGGCGCCGGCGCGCGTGGCGCGGGCGACGAGGTCGGCGGCGAGGGTTTTCAAGTCAGTTTCGAGTTTGGTGCGCGTTTCGAGTTCAGTTGGGGTCATAGAAAATCTTTAACCACAGGGGGCACAGAGGAAATACATGGGTCCTTCGCTTCGCTCAGGATGACAAGGTTTTGGAATATCCGCGTGATCCGTGAAATCCGTGGCGAAAGAATTTTACTGCATGAAGCCGCCGGGATCTTTTCTGGCGGTGCCGCCTACGGTCAGGCGATCTACTTTTAGTGTCGGGATGCCGACGCCTACGGGGACGGCTTGGCCGTCTTTGCCGCAGGTGCCGACGCCTTCGTCTAGCTTCAGGTCATTGCCAACCATGGACACGCGCGTGAGCACGTCGGGGCCGTTGCCGATTAGTGTGGCGCCTTTGATGGGGGCGGTGATATGGCCGTCTTCGATCATGTAGGCTTCGCTGGCGCTGAAAACGAATTTGCCGTTGGTGATGTCGACCTGGCCTCCGCCGAAGTTGACGGCGTAGACGCCGTGCTTGACGGAGCGGATGATGTCTTCCGGATTGTCTGTACCGGCAAGCATGTATGTATTGGTCATGCGCGGCATGGGGATGTGCTCGTAGGATTCGCGGCGTCCGTTGCCGGTGTCGTGAATACCCATTAAGCGCGCGGAAAGCTTGTCGCTGAGATATCCCTTCAGGATTCCTTTTTCGATCAGAACTGTTTCTTGCGTGGGCTCGCCTTCGTCGTCGACGTTGAGTGAACCGCGGCGCCAGGGCATAGTGCCGTTATCGACGACCGTGCACTTTTCGCTGGCGACGCGCTTGCCGATCAAGCCGGCGAAGGCGGAAGTTTTCTTGCGGTTGAAGTCGGCTTCCAGGCCGTGGCCTACGGCTTCGTGCAGAAGGACTCCGGGCCATCCGGGCCCGAGGACTACTTCCATCTCACCTGCGGGGGCCTCGCGGGCATCGAGTTGCAGGATCGCCTGGCGGGCGGATTCTTTGGCGAAATATTCCGGATTCTTTTCTCCGAAGAAGAAGTCGAGGGCGACGCGGCCTCCGCCGCCGGCGGTGCCGCGGGCAGAATTGTTTTCGGTTTTCGCGATACAAGACACATTCATGCGGGCTAGCGGTTGCGCGTCTTCGGCGAAGGTGCCGTCGGAGGCGACGACGAGGATGTTGCGGAGTTCGTCGGCGTAGCCGGCGCGGACTTCTTTGATGCGCGGGTCGTAGGCGCGGGCGGCTTTGTCGGCGCGCATGACGAGTTCGACCTTGGCGGTGATTTCGGCGTCGACGCTGGGGAGGGTGACCGGGTAAAGGCTGCGGGCTTGCGATGTCTGAAATCCGGCGACGGGAGTTTTGGCCGGAGCGCTGGCGATCAGGGCCGCGGTGCGGGCGGCGTGCAGGATGCGGGACGAGGAAAGGTCGTCGGTGTAGGCGTAGCCGGTGCGTTCGCCGGAGACGACGCGGACGCCGCATCCGGCGGAGATGCCCTGGCTCGCGGACTTGACCATGGATTCGTCGACCATGAGCGAGGTGGAGGAAAGATATTCGAAGTAAAGGTCGGCGTAGTCGCCTCCGGCGGAAAGAGCGGCGGCGAGATAGTGTTCGAGGTCGCGCTCGGTCAGGCCGTAGTGGTCGAAGAAGAAGCGGGTTTTGTCGGTGATTTTATCCACGTTTATTAGATGTCGCGCGTTCGGTTGGGACTCCGAGGCTGCCGCCCGGTGCTGCGGGGAACGGATGCCGTCCCTCCCGAGTCTGTGTCGTAGCCCGTCTTGCGCCCCTGCGGGGCTTATATTCCTCCCACTTGTCCAGCCGGGCACCTAGTGGACAGTTTAGACCGGGGACATAGTTGACAGATTTTGATCCGGGTTTTGGGGA
>Ga0310038_10002463_pt1 | contig 13582 bp, 14 predicted proteins | sample Sb_taG_6_FD_200461 | JGI IMG/M metagenome (GOLD analysis project Ga0310038, IMG submission 200461) | Peat soil microbial communities from Weissenstadt, Germany - Sb_50d_4_PS metaG (v2) (version 2) | ecosystem: Environmental > Terrestrial > Soil > Wetlands > Peat | place: Germany: Weissenstadt... | reverse complement strand
CGGGCGTGACGACATGGAGAGATATGTCGGGAAACACCAGAAAGAACCAGGTCACCAGACTCGTGACGCTGCGTCACCACTCGACAATGTCAGGAGCCCTGGGGTTCGGTGATTCGCGGGATCGGCAAGGATCAGTCCACGTTGGTGGAGAGGGCCGATAAGACCTTTGAGAATGCCACCGCGGCGGTCATCCCTGCCGCCCGTAGCCTCATCGCCCGGCTCCGGTCGGTCGATGATCCGCCCGATGAGGTCGGGGATCGAGTTCGGTGTGGAGCTGAGCGCGCAGACCGAGGCGTTTATCGCATCCGTTGCTGCGGAGGCGAATTTCAAGGTGTCGATGACCTGGCGGCGCAGTGCCGGGCGCGGGTCGGGGGCGGGTGAGTGGGTCGCCATGGAAGGCCAGTTCAGCTACCAGGATTTTGACCTGGAGACAGCCCGCGGGCTCTCCTGTCAATGCACATTCAGACTCTCCTGCTCCAGGGCGGCCAAGGCCAAAGGAACCCAGCCACTGTCCCAGCGGTGAGCCATCTCAGTCGGTGTCTCGGTGGAGTGAGCGATGCCTTCCGAGGTGAGCAGCGAGTCGTAGTCCGTCATGTCGGTCTGGAACACGTTGTACCCGCCTATCCAGATTCGGTCGTTGCCGACAAACGGTGCCTTGTGAGCATCGAGAAAAGCAGCTGAAAGGCGGTAGTTCGCCTGGAAGTTCGCATCTGTGCCGTAGGCACCCGAAGAACTCCCGCCGAACTGGTCATAGCTCGACATATCGGCCGGGAAGTCCCACGTTGCGGCGAGTGTGAACAGATCTGGGTGCTTCAGCAGCAGATCCTCCGCACCGATACCTGATTTAGAAAAACCGATCAGCCAATTCTGCTCGGTGCCGGTGGTAGCCAGATTCGCCTTGACCCATGGCTCTAGCTCCGATGTCATGAAGGTCTCATACTGGACATTGGCGTCGTTCGGATTATTCGCGTACCAGGGGTCGATTGCAAAAGAAGGCTCGATGATCGTCAGGTTGTATTGATTCTGAGCGTTGGCCGCCTCAACCGTCGCAAGTCCGTCTCCATAACTAGTTCCCAGGCCAGGCTCGACCGGAAGCACAAAAAGGAAGTTGTGCGCGACCCCGGCTGCCGGATTCGTGGGACGAAGAACTCTGAGGATCTGAGGTCCGTAGCCGTCGTCGGCGGATATCATGTCGTACGATTCGACGCCATTTGCATCCGTGCTGAGGTAGTGAACTTCGAAACCGGCGCCGTCAGCCGACCAGTTATCGACCTTTCCAGTGCCATAGGCGATGATGCCGGGAGCGCCGCCGACCAGGTCGTTGTCGTAGGCAGCGATTCTTTCGACTCCATTCTCGAGAAACGAGAGGGTGGAGCCGACCACCATCAGCTTCAGCTGGGTCCCCGCCGCCAGCGGACCAGTGCTGTAGGCACTGCCGAGCTGCGTCCAGTTACCGCCGCTGCGCTTGAACAGCATCAGCTCCGGACTGCCGTTATTCCAGTTGTAGATGCCGACGTATCCGTCCTGCCCACCATTTTGGGTCCGTACTGCCGGGCCGATCCACTGCCAGCCTGTCAGTTGGGTAGACGTCACTTCGACTTGTGAGTACTGATTGCTGGTGTAGCTTTCAGCACTCCGCATGTCACCACTCGTGCCTGAGGCGCTGGTGCCCGCCGCGGCCTGGGCGGAGATGGTCAGGCCGCCATCACTCATGTCGGTCCAGTTGGCACCGAGAGACCCGTCAGGCCGGTTGAAGTCGTCTGAGCCGCTGCCCGCCGCACTTGTCGTGCAGGTGACGGCGACGTCGGTGACGCCCGACGACCCGGTAGTGCCTGATCCGTTGGCAACCGAGCACGTCTGCCCGGCCGGGTTGGTCTTCACCGTCACGTTGTAGCCCGAGCCCGCCGTCAGGCCGGTGCCGAAGGTGAACGCGCCACTGGCACTGACGCTGAGGTCATCACCGCCGTTGTCCTGCAGCACCACCGTGCCGGACAGACCCGAGACCGTGCCGCCAACCGTGTAGGTGGCCACGTCCCCACCGGACCAGTTGTCGATCTGGTCCGACGGATAGTACAGCCACACGCCAGGACTACCTGACGTGATTTTCGTATCCGTCGCCTGAACGACGAGCTTGCCGTTCTGATAGCCCGAGATCGTCGAGCCCACCGCCTGGATCATCCATACGTCGGACGACGGGGACACGGTCAGGGGGCCACTTTGCTGCAGCTGGGTCCATCCTGAGGAGTTGTCCATCCTCCACAGGGACACGGTGTTGGACGAGTTTCCGTACCAGAGGAAATAGCCCTCCGTGCTGCTCAGCCGGACCGCTATTCCCGGCCCGTACTGGGCTCCCGAGCTGTTCGGCAAGCTCGCCTGAGCGAACTGGTCACTGCCGAACGTGCTAGCACTCCAGTAGGCGCTGTTAACCGCGTTAGCGGTTCCAACCCGGAGATTATTACTCACAATCTTGGGCGCCGCTGTTCCCGAAACCGTCGTCCAGTTGCTCCCCAGACCTCCATCGGCCCGGTCAAAGTTGTCAGAGACGGTCGTAGCCGACGCTCCCTGTATGTGCAGCATGGTTAGCAGGCCGGACAGCAGACAGAAGACCACAAAGATGACAAGGCGCAAGCCAGCGCCTTTCCTAGCCCTGCCATGAGTCGTCGTCATGTAGTCCCTCTGGCTGTCCGCGCGTTCAGATACATCTGCTTGCGGGTCACGCAGGATCTGGACAACGCTTGTGGCAGATCTCGGTATAGGTAAATAGAGTCCATCAGGACAGCGCTGTCCCATCTAGGCGGACTGAAGCGAGCGAACCCACCGTTACAAGACAGCGACTGGCTGGCCCTGGATACCCGATAAGGATAACAATTGGATCACGGCGGGCTATCGGGGCATTTAAGTAGCGGACCTGCTACTCAGCGCCGTCTCGCATCGAGAACTTGCTCCCATTAATGCAGCGATCACAGCCACCACGATCCGGCGCTGGATGACACGACCGGACGCCTTAGCATTTCGCATACGTCTGCCGAGGAGCGACTATGGCCGCGGCCTAAGTTAACTTGACCATCGCTAACTCGCCCAAAACGTCGATAGTACAGAGTCGCCCGGACTATCGAGTGACCCCGGCGCTATCGTTAGCCTCGATCTTTGTGCGCCGTGAGGCGCTGACGATTCGAGTGGAGGTGAGAGACCTTCACCGCCGACCTTGTCGCAGCAGGTACTACAGTCCCGGTTTGTTACATGAGAGCCTCCTTTCTGCCGCCCGGGGTCAGGTGACGCGGGCGGCTTTGAGCCGGGCGTGGTAGTGGTGCCATCGGGCGCGGGCCTGGTGGCGTCGTCGCCATCGTGACCAGGTATAACCGAGGTCGCGGGCGGCGCGGCTCACCGGTGCGGTGGCCAGGCGAGCCAGGCGCCGGGCCTCGGGGACGCTGACCTTGACCAGGCCGGGGTCATCGCCGGGGGGTCATCGCCGGGGGGCCGGTCGCCGGCGGTGGCGGGGAGCTTGCCGGTGTCCCGTCAGGCTGCGGGCTGCCCGTCGCGGACGGCAGGCTGGTCATCACCGGTCCGGCCGGGCGGCACCGGACGGGCGGCGGCGATGGCCAGCAGCGCGCTGACGCCCACCGTCCATCAGGCCATCTACCTGAGGAAACTGCCGCCCGGTTCACGATCTTTCACGATCTTCGAGGGCACCTCGGACCGGGCGGCCGTCCACGGCAGCCGCGATCCGGAAGCTGGTGATCCGCATCGCGACTGATAATCCCGCGTGGGGGCACCGGCGGGTGCAGGGCGAGCTGGTCAGGCTCGGCCACCCAGCAGCAAGGCCCGGCAGAGGCGCGTTCCGGGCCCTAAGGAGGCTTCGCGCTGACCGCACAGTGAGATCCAGGCCAGGCCGCCCGGCTAGCGATGTGACGTAATTCACGATGCATTTTCTACGCCGCCGCATCGCGTCCTCGAGGGCATCGTGGTAGCGCTGGTCTTTCGTCCGGGTGTCCTCCGCGCCCCGCGGCGCCGACAGCGCATCCAGCACCGCGGTCACCACCGCGGTGGCCTCCGGGGTGAGGTCCCCGGAGATGACACCCGCCCCGCCGAACGTCGTCTCCACCCGCAGCTGGCGGTCCTCGAAGCTGGGCAGCAGGTCGTTGTCCTCCTGGTCCTGGGGCCGGGACCGGGCGTAGATCTCGGCGGCCAGGGCGGCCAGGTCGCCTGGGCGGGCCCCGGCCCCGGCCGCGATGAGCAGGATCTCATCGGCGCGCTCCCGGCAGGACTCCGGCAGCTTGCCGATCCACCCGCAGATCAGCCGGGCCATCGACTCGGACAGGACGGTTCCCTCGGCCAGCGCCGCGAGGACCTGGGGGTGGGCGGCGGCGCGGCGGGCCCAGCCCAGGTGAGCGCGGGCCGCGCCCTTGGTCACCTTGGTGCGGTGGATCAGCCACGAGGCCGGGCTGTAGTCTGCGTCGGCGGCGTAGCCCTGGGCGGCGGTGAACGCGGCCAGGATCCGGGCCCGGGCCGCGGTGGCGATCGCATCGGCCTGCTCCAGGGTCTGCAGGCACTCGGCCTGCGCCCGGGCGGCCAGGGCGGTGGGGTCGGCGGCGGCCAGGTAGCTCAGCCCGGCCAGCACCATGTCCACCGCCTCAGCGGTGCTGGCCGGAGCCGGGACCGTGCTCACCTGAGCCGTCACCTCCCTGGGCGGGTCGCGGGCGAATTGGATCGCGCCCGGCTGGGGTACACGGGCCTGTCCTGGGGGACATATCACCCAGGCCCGTTAGTTCAAAATGATCTTTTGCTTCTGTGTTCGATCCTAACAGGTTCCACCGACATTTCCTGGAAACGACACGCGAACAGGGGACATGTCAATCTTGCAGGCAGCCGAGATCGTGTTCGGGACGTGCCTGGTCAGGCGGTGTGCGTTTGCCCTCTCAGGCGGTGGTCACACACGGGCTAGCAGGTGTTCTCATGACGTAGCAGCTCTGATTGCCGAGATCCGCTCTTCCATGAAGGCGATCTCGGCGGCGTTGCCGGTGCGTCCGATCGCTGCGCGGTAGGCAGCTTCGGCTTGGTCTGGGTGGCCGAGGCGCCGGAGGAGGTCGGCGCGGATCGCGTGGAAAAGGTAGTAGTGCTCGAGGGGTAGCTCGTCGATCAGTTCGAGGGCCGCCTGTGGGCCGTCGATCTCGGCGGCCGCGACGGCGCGGTTGAGGGCGACGATCGGGGTGGGGGTGATCGCGAGGAGCTGGTCGTAGAGCGCCAGGATCTGGGACCAGTCGGTTTGCGCCGTGGTGGGCGCGTCGCTGTGGACGGCGTTGATCGCGGCTTGGATCTGATAGGGCCCTGGCTGGTTTCGCCGTAGGCATCGGCGGACGAGCTCCTGTCCCTCCTGTATCAGGGTGCGGTTCCAGCGGCTGCGATCCTGCTCGGGCAGCGGAATCAGCCTCCCCTCCGGGGTGCTGCGCGCCTGGCTGCGTGCCTGTTCCAGCAGCATCAGCGCCAGCAGGCCGACCGCTTCGGGCTCGTCCGGCATCAGCTCGGCCAGCAGCCGGCCGAGGCGGATCGCTTCCCTGGTCAGCTCCTCGCGGGTCAGCCGGTCACCCGAGCTGGCGGCGTAGCCCTCGTTGAAGATCAGGTAGATGACTGCGAGCACCGATGCGAGGCGCTCTGGCAGGTCGGCCTCCTTGGGGACCCGGTAGGGGATGCGCGCGTCGCGGATCTTTCCCTTCGCGCGTACCAGGCGCTGGGCCATCGTCGATTCGGAGACCAGGAACGCCCGCGCGATCTCGGGTGTGCTCAGTCCGCCGAGCAGCCGCAGCGTTAGCGCCACCTGGGCGCCCCGTGCCAGCGAGGGGTGGCAGCAGGTGAAGATCAGGCGCAGTCGATCATCCTGCACCGGGCTCTCCTCCTGCGGCTCGCCGCGAACCTGCAGCAGCATCGCCTGGGCGTGGCGGTCATTACGGGACGACTCGCGGCGCAAGCGGTCGATCGCGCGATTGCGGGCCGTGGTGATGATCCAGCCGGCCGGCGCCGGCGGCAGGCCGCTGTCGGGCCAGCTCGCCACCGCCGTGGTGAACGCATCCTGGACCGCTTCCTCGGCCAGGTCGATGTCGCCGAACACGCGGACCAGGACAGCCACGGCGCGCCCGTACTGCTCGCGGAACACACACTCGATCTCCGAGGGGGGGACGGCCGGCACGCCCGCTGTCAGTCTTCCAGCTCGCCTTGGAACGGCGCCGCTGAGCGCAGCTCCTCGTCCACCGCACGGACCTCGCACATGATCCCGGCCGGCACGCCGGCCGGTGGCGGGTCGCCGTCTGGCTGGTAGACGCCGAGCAGGTACTGCTTCATTGTGACGCCCTTCTTTCGGGAGAGTGCTGGTTCGCCTGCATTTAGTCCCTCGCCGGCTCGTAGGTGGCGATCACCATGCCGGTGGCGGTGGCGACGCTGCCGGTAAGCCGCAGCGACACGTGCACGCCCCCTGGGAACAGCCGTAGCCCGGTGCCGAGCACGAGCGGGTGGATCATCAGCAAGTACTCGTCGATCAGGTTCGCAGCCATCAGCGAGCCGATCAGCTCACCGCTGCCCATGATCGCCAGAACGCCGGCGGATTGCGCCTTGAGCGTGCGCAGGGCGTCGACGATATCGCCGCGCAGCAGCGTCGAGTTGGGCCACGGCAGGGGTTCGGTGAGAGTGGTCGACGCGACGTACTTGGGCGAGTTGTTCAGCGCGTCCTTGAACGGGCCGCCCCGGGAGTTCCAGAAGGCCAGCAACTGCTCGTAAGTACGCCGCCCGAACAGCCATCCGGCCAGGCCGCCCCCGGCCGTCATCCTCTCGCCCATCGCCTAGGCCGCGGCGTCGTCTGGCGCTGCGGACCGGTGCCCCCAGCCGCCCTGCGTGAACCCGCCTCGGGTGTCCTCCTCCACGCGGCCAGGTCCCTGCATCACGCCGTCAAGCGTCACATGGTTCATAACCACGATCCGGCCCATCTCGGGCCTCCTCTGACTCGTAGGACGGCGGCGGTTGCGCCGCCGATCGGCGGAAGGCCGACCAGCTATCCGCCTCTCACCTCCCACCCGGACGGCGCAGGCACCGGGTGCCCGGCGTGGCATGAGCGGGCTGCGGGTCGGACTGCGGCCGCCTGACCAGGACACTCGGTTAAGTTGTGCACAGTTGGTCAGGCATACGTTATACAATCGAATTTGTGCGCCCGCGCGGCGTAACCTCTCCCCCCCAGGCCGCCGCGCCTGGCGTCCGGAGTCGGCAGCCGGGCCCGTGAACGGCCCGGCTGCCGACAGCCGTCCGGCGACGGCCGGGCGTGCTGCCATGATCCGGTTCGCCCCCGAGCGCACCCAGGCCTCGGCCAAACCCTAACTTTGCGCCGGCCCGGGACCATTGCGGTATCGGCGGCCACCTCGGTGCCCGCCCCCGGCGGCGGGCAGATCGCGGGCCCTTGCCCGCCTCCGGGCCCTGGGCGCCACGCCAGGCCTCAGCCAGCCTGGACGCCGCGTTCGATCGTGACCGCCGCCGTGTAGCCGCCGCCGGTGATCGGCTTGCGCACCTCGAGGCGGAGCCAGGCGACCGGGTGATCGGCGAGCAGCCGTTCGGCGACCCGCTCGGCGGCGGTCTCGATGAGCCGGAACCGGCCTTCCCGGACGACCGCGGCAATGGTCTGCGCGACCGCGGAGTAGTCGAGGGCATCCGCCAGGTCATCGTGCCGCGCGGCCGACCGGACGTCGGCTGCCATTTCCACGGTGAAGACGAGGGTCTGGGTGATGTCGCGTTCCCAGCCGTGCGCGCCGATGACCGCCTCGACACCGAGGTCCCTGACGGAGACAAGGTCCACTCCGGTGCCGCTACGCGACGTGGGGTTCGGCGCCGTCCTCGCTGATCATCGGCCGTCCCGCGACGGCCCAGCCGGTCATGCCGTCGGCCACGTTGACCGCGTTCAGGCCGCCGCCGGCCAGTGCCTGGGCGGCGTACGCCGACCGGGTCCCGCTGCGGCAGATCACGTAGACCACGCGGTCGCGCGGCAGCTCGGCCACGCGCGCGCCGAGCTCACCGAGCCGCACGTGCACCGCGTCGGGCGCGTGTCCGGCCGCCCACTCGTCGTCTTCGCGCACATCCAGCAGGAACGCCCCGGCGGGCAGGTCCGTCGACTGCACTTCCGGCACGGTCACGGGCTGATTCATCTCGGCCTCCTCGGATAAGCCCCGCCGCCACGGGCGGCCAGGCAAGCCCCGCCGCCACGGGCGGCCAGCAAGCACTGTACCCGCAGGCCCGTCCGGTCAGCTTTCCGCGCCGGCCGGTACCGGGAGCGGTGCCGGGCTCTCCTCCTTGATCCCGTACCTGGCGTACAGGCGGCGCAGCGGGCGCGGCGCCCACCAGTTGGCCTGGCCGATCAGCCGCATCGTGGCCGGCACCAGCAGGACCCGGACCACCGACGCGTCCACCAGCAGCGCGACGATCATGCCGACGCCCATCAGCTTGATGAAGGTGATGCCGGACGCCGAGAACGCGCCCACCACGATGATCAGCAGCAGGGCCAGGCTGGTGATCACGCCGCCGGTCCGCTGCAGGCCGGCCGCGACCGCGACGGTGTTGTCGCCGGTCTGGTCGTACCGCTCGCGGATCCTGGACAGCAGGAAGACCTCGTAGTCCATGGACAGGCCGAAGATGATGGCCAGCATGAGGATCGGCATCGTCGGGTCGATGGAGCCGGTCGGTGTGAACCGCAGCAGGCCGGACAGGTGACCCCACTGGAAGATCCACACGATGACGCCGAACGTCGCCGACAGCGACAGCGCGTTCATCACGATCGCCTTCAGCGGCAGGATCACCGAGCCGAACGCGAGAAAGAGCAGCACGAACGTGGACAGGCAGACCAGCAGCGCCATCCACGGCAGGGTCGAGCCGAGGCTGGCCAGTTCGTCGACCAGCCCGGCGGTGGTCCCGCCGACCAGCACGGCGGTCCCGGCCGGCGGGGCCAGGGCTCGTAGCTCGGTCACGATGTGCCGGGCGCCCGGTGAGATGGTGGCCGGGGTGTAGCCGATGTCGACCCGCAGGACATTTTTCCCGGGGGGACATCCCCCCCGGATCCCCCCAGGTCACCCGTCCCGGTGACCTGAGCGCCGGTGACCCCGGGGATCGCGTCGATCCGGTGCAGGTAGGAGACCAGCGCCGCGCGGCCGCCCGCCGAAGCGCCCGCCCCGGTGATGAGCGCTTCGATCGGGGCGGTCGAGTTGAGCGGGAACTGGCTGTCCAGCGCCTCGGAGACCTGCCTGATGGCCGAGGCGGCGGGCAGGGCCCGGGCGTCCGTGCCGCCCCAGGAGATGCGCAGGAACGGCGCGCCCAGGGCCAGCAGGGCGATCGTGATCACCGTGACGTAGACCAGCGGCCTGCGCATGACGCTGCGGGCCAGCCGGTACCAGGCGCCGCTCGACTCGTCCCGTAGCCCTGCTGACCGGGCCGCCTCCAGCGGCGGGCGCTGGACCGAGCGTCGTATCCGCAGCGCGTTGACCCGGTGGCCGAGGACGGCCAGCAGCGCGGGCAGCACGGTGAGCGCGGCCAGCACGTCGACCGCGACCGTGGCCACCCCGCCGTAGCCCATCGAGCGCAGGAAATCCTCCGGGAACAGCATCAGGCTGGTGAGGGCGAGCGCGACCGTGACCCCGGACACGGCGACCGTCCGGCCCGCGGTCGCGACGGTCCGCGCGACGGCCTTTTCCACCGTGGGCTGGCGGTGCAGTTCCTCGCGGAACCGGGTGACCATGAACAGCCCGTAGTCGATGCCCAGGCCGAGACCCAGGATCGTGGTGATGTTCACCGAGTAGATGGACACCGTGGTGGCCATGGTGAGCAGCCGCAGCACGGTGAACGAGCCGAGGATGGCCACGCCGCCGATCGCCACCGGGAGGGACGCCGCGGCCAGGCTGCCGAAGATCACCAGCAGCAGGATCAGCAGGACCGGCATCGAGAAGCCCTCGGCCTTGGCGATGTCGGCGGTGACCTCGGAATTGATGGCCACCTCCATCGCCACGTTCCCGCCCACCCTGGCCGTCACCCCGTCGGCGGCCAGGTTCAGGTCATTCTTGATCGCGTCGTAGGTCTGGTGCCGCGCGGCATCATCGGCCCCGGTGAGCTGGAGTACCGCGTAGGTGGAGTGCCGGTCGGCGCTGACCAGGCTGGCACTGACCAGGCTGGGCGATCCGCTCGACCAGTAGGTCGTCACCCTGGCCACGTCGGCACGGGGCAGGCGGCTCAGCGCGGTCGTGACGGCCTGCCGGTAGGCCAGGTCGCTGACGGTCATGGCGGCACTGTGGTACAGCACCACCACATCGGCGTCGTTCCGGCCGAAGACCTGGGCGGCCAGGTTGGCCTCGTGCTGGCTTTCGCTGGCCGGCGGGGTGAAGTTGTCGCCGGAGGACAACTGGCCGAACACGCCGGTCCCCCAGAGCCCGGCGAAGGCCACGAACAGGAGCGTGCTGGCCAGCACGAGCCGGCGCCTGCGGGCCAGGGCCCGTCCCCATACTCGAACATAGCTGCCTCCCGAGCTATGTGCTTCTGGCGCTTACTTAGGTTAATGATGTAAACTGATTACGACGCTAACTTCGCATACGGTGTTCACCACTGTCAAGTGGGTTAGCATCAACCCACCGTTAATTCTTGGTGAGCCTCGTTACGGCGCCCGTTACGAGTCTCGTTACGGCCTGGCCCGGGAGGCAGCTGTGACACAGACGGCAGGAGCCGCGACCGAGCCGGGTACGGCGCACGCGCCGTCCCGCCGTGACCGGCTGCGCGCGGCGACCATGGAGGAGATCATCCAGACCGCCCGGCGGCTGCTGGTCCGCAGCGGCCCGGAGGCGATGTCGCTGCGCGCCATCGCCCGCGAGATGGGCATGACCGCGCCGGGGCTGTACCGGTACTTCGACAGCCACGAGGCGCTGAACCGGCACGTCTGCGCCAGCATCTTCACCGAGCTGGGCGATGACATCCGCCGGGCCATCGAGGCCGCGCACGCACCGGTGGAGGCGGCCGATCCGCTGGCCGCGAAGCTCACGGTCAAGATGGTCGCGGCCTGCCGGGAATTCCGCCGCTGGTCGCTGACCCACGAGGCCGAGTTCGGCCTGCTGTTCGGCGTGCCGCTGCCCGGTTTCGACGACGGGCGCTACGACGTCGCCGACGAATGCGCGCTGGCCTTCGCCGGCACCTTCCTCACGCTGTTCGTCGAACTGTGGAACGCGGTCCCGTTCCCGGTGCCGCAGGCCGCTGACATCGACCCCGGCCTGCGGGACCAGCTCCGGCGCTACCGCGATGCGCTGGGCACGGACCTCCCGGTCGGCGCGGTGCTGACGTTCCTGCGCTGCTGGACGGTGCTGTACGGCGCGGTGGCGATGGAGGTGTTCGGCCACCTGAGTTTCGCGCTGGAGGATCCGGCGCCCATGTTCGAGCTCACGCTGGCCGACATGGCCACCCTGGTCGGCCTGCGCTACCCGCCGCCGTAGTCCGCCGCGCGCGCAGCGCGGTGAGCGCGGCGACGGCCAGGGCCCCCGCGGCCAGCAGCTCCAGGTGCGCGCGGTCCGGCGCCTCCCGCTGTATGCGGCCGTGAAACCGGTCCACGGCGGCCGGGAAGGGCGAGCGCCCGAGGAACAGCAGGCCCGGCTTGTCGATGTCGGGCAGCGCCGCGCCGGTCATGCCCGCCACCACGGCCGGGCGCCGCTCGGCGGGAGCCAGCGCCGCGAGGGTTCCCATTGCGGCCAGGCTGACCAGGCCGTCGGCCACGGCCACCCGGAGGAACTGGCGGATACTGACCCATTCGCCCCAGTGCGGCACCGCGTCGAGCACGAAGTGCGAGGCCACGCCGGCCGCGAAGGCCGGCAGCGGGCGGCGAGACAGGGCGCCGATCAGCGCCCCGGACAGGACATGGTTGGTCAGCAGCACGCGTCCGAGCGTACGCGACCGGCTGCCGGGCGATCATGCGGGGCGACGCGGCGGGCACTGCTGGTAGCGTTTTCGTGGCGGGGAATTCAGGGCAACTCCAATCCGAACGAGGCTGACGCGTAGCCATGCTGGACAAGCGATTCATCAGGGACCACCCGGACGAGGTCCGCAGGGCCGTCCGGGAAAAGGGCATCGACCTGGACGTCGACGAGCTGCTCGACCTCGACCGGGAGAGTCGCAAGCTCCAGCATGAACTGGACCAGAAGCAGGCGCTCAGGAAGAGCTCGGCCAGCGGGCCCGTCGCGGCGAACGAGGTGCGCAGGGACTACCTGAGAAACCTGAATATCGAGGTCAAGACCCTCCGCGAGCAGCTGGCCGAGACGAACGAGAAGCTGAACGCGCTGCTCCTGCTGACCCCCACCATCCCGTGGCCGGGCGCGCCCGTCGGGCCTGATGAGTCGGCGAACGTGGTCATCAGGACCGTCGGCACGCCGCCGGAGTTCGGCTTCCGGCCGCTGGATCACGTCGAATTGCTGGAGAAGCGCGGCTGGGCCGACTTCGCCCGGGCCCGCAAGGTAGCCGGGGAACGCGCCTACACGCTGATCTCGGACCTGGTGCTGCTGGAACGCGCGGTCCACTCCTACGCCCTCGATCTGCTCCGCGGCCAGGACTTCACGCTCATGAGCGTGCCGTCGCTGGTCCGGGAGGCAGCGCTGACCGGCACCGGCATGTTCCCGGCGCACCGCGAGGACATCTACGCGATCCCGGCCGACGACCTGTACCTGGCCGGCACGGCCGAGGTCGCCCTGGTCGGCTTCCACAGCGACGAGATCCTGGACCTGGGGCGGCTGCCGATCAGGTACGCCGGGATCTCGCCGTGCTTCCGGCGCGAGGCCGGCAGCGCCGGCCGGGACGTGCGCGGGCTGCTGCGGGTCCACCAGTTCGAGAAGGTCGAGCAGTTCGTCATCTGCGTGGCCGAGGTGGCCGAGTCCGACCGCTGGCACGCCGAGCTGCTCGGCACGGCCGAGCAGCTCGTGGCGGGGCTCGGCCTGGCGTACGAAGTGATGGAGATCTCCACCGGCGACATGGGCGCGGGCAAGTACCGGATGAACGACATCAACACCTGGATGCCGTCGCTGGGCGCGTACCGCGAGACCCACAGCTGCTCGTCCCTGCTGGACTGGCAGGCCCGCCGGGCCAACGTCCGGTACCGCGACGCCGACGGCACGGTGCGGTTCGCCTACACGCTGAACAACACGGCGGTCGCCACGCCGCGCATCCTCGCCGCGCTGGTCGAGAACCTCCAGACCGAGCAGGCCCAGGTCATGGTCCCGGCCGTGCTGCGCCCCTACCTCGGTGGCCGGGAACTGCTCTGAATCGCGTCGTCCGCGGCGGTCTGGGGTGGGCTCGCGGGAGCAAGCCCCCCGGCGGCGCGATACTACGGCGGGAACCGCAGCGGGAATGCGGGGGGTTCCGGGGGGTCGCCCCCCCGGGTTTACACTGCGAGGCGTGAACCTTGACGCCGATCGCGTGGCCGAGCTGGCCGCCCGGCCGCTCAGCGATTTGACCAGGCGCGATGCCGCGCTCGCCCTGCTCACCGTGCCGTCCGCTGACGCTCTGGACTCGCTGCCGGGCATCAGGCGCGGGCTGCTCGCGGCGG